>VFQQ010000338.1_pt1 | contig 101884 bp, 76 predicted proteins | sample 3512341 | NCBI WGS metagenome assembly VFQQ01 (sample SAMN10412373, study PRJNA504923) | tailings metagenome | isolation source: Relicate 2 Philex TSF1 revegetated site | place: Philippines: Tuba, Benguet | collected 2017-08-29 | reverse complement strand
AGTCGTGCCGCGCTTCCAGTCAACTCACGCTGCCTGGGCCGCAGCCATAAAGTCTCGCCCAAATATAATTCACGCCGTGACTAACGAAGAAGCAGCCAAGGTGATTCGAGCACTTACTACCGATGATATCGTCTTTGGGGTAGTGATTGATTCACTTTTACGACAGGGCGGCAACGGAATGACCGCAGGGGCACTGCTTCGTGGTTTGCAGAGGTTGGATTTCACATCGCCTGAGTTTCACGATCAGTTGGAGCAGTTCATCAGCGCGTTCTCAGAGGGCGATCCTTCTGTCCTGATTGGTTTCGACGATGGGCGTTGGCAGGATTTACAAGAAGGAAGTACTGAGAAACGTCAGTCAGAGCACTGTCCCAGTGTCTTCCATTTTCGTCTCGTGCATTCATCGGAAGAGGCATCTTTTTACCTTTTCCATGCTGGTAGTCGGGTTCTCGAGGGCAGCGGCGTCACTGGAGGTGCCCGGAAGCGAGAGGGAGCTATTCACCATGTTCGAGTAGAACTCTCGCACCCCCGGCACCTGCAGCAGGTTTTGAACAGAGCTAGAGAATGCCCTCACATGATTCGAGTGGAGGAGTCCACAGAAGCAGATTTTTGGGCTGCACCATCCCACAACCCCGGATACTGACCACTGTATGAGAACCCAACATCGCCAACCAAGGGCGAATCGGGTAGGAGCGGGGATTGAACCCGCTCCACCCACACCACCCGGCATGCGGGACCGCACCGGGCGGTTCCCATCAGTCATGGTTTCCGAGGACGACCCTTTGCGGGGCCGTTCGGAGACCGAATGCTGATCCACTGGTTTGCGATTGACGGGACGCCTTGTTCTTCCAGCCAATCATTGGAGTCCTTTCGCCTCACCTGCCCTCCGCGCCAGCTTGTGAATCCCTCTCAATGGCCAGCGCAATGCCCATGCCGCCGCCGACGCAGAGGCTGGCGATGCCGCGTTTGAAGCCGTTGTCCTCCATCAGGTGCAGCAGCGTGACGAGCACCCGCGCGCCGCTGGCGCCGATGGGATGGCCGAGCGCGATGGCGCCGCCGCGTTGATTGAGGCGGGTCGCCTCCAACTCCAGCAAACGGGCGCAGCCAAGCGTCTGTGCCGCGAAGGCTTCGTTGATCTCGATGGCGTCCACTTCGTCGAGCCGCCAGCCCGCGCGCGCGCAGGCACCGCGAATCGCTTCCACCGGACCGAGTCCCATCAGCGCGGGATCACAGCCGACAACAGCGGAGGCGACAATGCGGGCACGTGAGGTCAGTCCATGCGCGGCGACAGCGTCCGCGCTGGCAAGCAGCACGAGCGCGGCGCCGTCGTTGATGCCGGAGGCGTTGCCGGCCGTGACGCTGCCGTCCTTGCGAAAAGCCGGCTGCAACTGCGCCAGTGTGTCCGGCGTGGTGTCAGGCCGGGGATGCTCGTCCGCGCTGACCACGCCATCCTTGCCGGTGACCGGCACAATCTCCCGCGTGAACCAGTCCCGGTGCGCGGCGGCAAGTTTCTGGCTGCGCGCGGCAAAGGCGTCCTGCTCGGCGCGGGGGATGCCGAGCATCTCGGCGATGCGCTCGGCAGTCTCGCCCATGCCGATGTCGAGCATCGGATCGGTCAGCCCGTCGAGAAGGAGCGCGTCCTGTAAAGTCACCCCCCCGAGTTTGTTCCCCCAGCGCGCGAAGGCATAGTGCGGCGCGCGGCTCATGACCTCGACCCCACCGGCGAGAACGAGATCGCTCTCACCCAGGCGGATGGCCTGGGCGCCGAGGGCGACCGCTTGCAAGGCCGAGCCGCAAGCCATGTTCACCGTGTAGCCCGGCGTGGCCTCCGGCAGACCGAGTTTCCATCCGGTCTGGCGCGCCACATTCATGCCGCACCCGGCTTGCAGCACCTGGCCAAGAATGACCTGTTCGATATGCGGGCGCAGGGCTTCCGGAACCACGACGGTGGCGACCGCGTGCGCGAGATCGGCGGCGGGAACCGATTTGAAACCGCCGCCGAAACGGCCGATGGCGGAACGTTTGGCGGCGACGATGTGAACGGGAGTCATGTTGTGTGCAATGGTGACTAGACCCCAACCAGTGGAGAGAACTCCATGCGCTGCAACACATCGCGGCGCAGGTCCATGCCGGGACCGAGTTCAATGAGGCGCAAGCCGTTCTCAACCAGCTCGAACACCGCGCGCTCGGTGACGTAGAGCACCTGCTGGCCCCGCGCGAAGGCGGATGGTCCGTGGAAGCAAACGTGCTGGAGGCGCCGCACAAATTTGGGCCGGTCCTTGGCGAGGAAGGTGCAGCAGAAGACCAAGCGGCGGGCGTTCTGCGCGATGTTGACAAAGCCGCCGATGCCGGCAAAGCGGTCGCCGATGCTGGCGACGTTGACACTGCCCTCGGCGTTCACTTCGACCGCGCCCAGCACGGCGACATCCAAGCCGCCGCCGTCATAAAAATCGAATTGCGAAGGCTGGTCGATGATGGCCTCGGGGTGATGGCTGCAACCGAAACTAAGGCCGGAGGCCGGCACGCCGCCAATCGGTCCGCTCTCCACGGTGAGTGTGAACTCGCTCAGCCGCCCGGTCTCCGCCGCCACCAGCGCCACGGTTTCCGGCAGGCCAATGCCGAGATTGACCACATCCCCCGCCCGAATTTCCCGCAATGCGCGCGCGCCGATGCGTCTGCGTTCGGCATCCTCCAGCGCGGGCAGGCTGCTAAGGTCATCGCCGGTGATGACGTAAGCGGGATTGAATGCCTCGCCGAAGGTTTGATCGTGGTCGCCGCCCTCGCTGACGACAATGCGGTCCACCAGCAGGCCGGGCACGCGCACCGCCTTCGGATCGGCAATGCGATCCACGACACGCTCCACCTGGGCAATCACGATGCCGCCGTGGTTCTTGGCCGCCTGCGCGATCGGCAGCACCTCGCCGATGATGCCCTCGCGCTCCATGCTCAGGTTGCCCTGGCGGTCCGCCGTGGTGGCGCGGATGAGGCCGCAGTGAACCGGCAGCGGTTTGTATCGCAACCAGTCCTGACCGTCCAGATGCACGCGCTCCACAAGTTCCTCGGTGGTGCGCTCATTGAGGCGGCCGCCGCCTTGCGCGGGATCAACGAAGCTGTTCAAGCCGACCTGGGTGAACACGCCGGCGCGTTTCGCAGCGATCTCGCGCAGCAGGACGCAGAGCACGCCTTGCGGCAGATTGTAGGCCTCGATTTCATTCGCGAGCGCCAGGGCGCCCAATCGCGGCGCCAAGTTCCAATGCCCGCCTATGACGCGCCGCAGCAAGCCGCGATGCGCCAGATGGTTGAGTCCGCGCCCGGCACGGTCGCCCTGCCCGGCGCAGTAAAATAGCGTCAGATCGCAAGGCGTGCCGGTGCGCAAAAAACGCCGCTCCAGCGCGGCGGTCAGCATCTCGGGATGGCCGGCGCCGACAAATCCACCCACCGCCACCGTCACCCCGCTGGGGATGGCGGCGACGGCTTCTTCGGCGGTGGAGATTTGAGCGGCGGCTCGCATAAAAGAATGCTAGCCGCGCCAGCCGCCGTTGATTTCGATGGTCTGGCCGGTGATGTAGGAGGCCAGAGGCGAGCAGAGAAAGAGAATGGTGTTGGCCACTTCCTCCGGCTGGCCGAAGCGGCCCAGCGGCACGTTTTTGAGCATCTCAGCGCGCACCTCCTCGGGAATGGTGGCGGCCATGGCGGTGTCGATCACGCCCGGCGCCACGGCATTGACCCGGATTTGGCGCCGCGCCGCCTCGCGGCTGAGCACGCGCATCATCGCCTGCACGCCGGCCTTGGCCGCCGCGTAGTTTGCCTGGCCGAAGAACCCCTGAATCGCCGCGATGCTGCCGAAGCTGACCACCGCTCCCCGGTCACGCAGAATTTCGAGCGCGTATTTGCAGCAGTAAAACACGCCTGAGAGATTGACCGCCATGACGCTGTCCCACTCCTCAAGATTCATCTTGGCGATGGTGCGGTCCTTGATGATGGCGGCGTTGTTGATCAAAAAATCGAGGCCGCCATGCGCCGCCTCGATTTCCCCCATCATGCCGCGCACCTCGCCCGGCTTGGAGACATCCGCGGCCACGACCTGGGCGCTGTCGGTGCGCCGCACGTTGAGTTCCTCGGCCAGCGCCTGCGCATCCAGGGCGGTCTGCGGCAGGCCGGGATGATTGATGACGACCGCGGCCCCGGCCTGATGAAACACACGGGCGATGTGCGCGCCAATGCCCTGGGAGGCGCCGGTGATGAGGGCGGTTTTGCCGCTGAGGTCGATGGAGATCATGGTTGCGGAACAGGAAACGCCAGAAACCCGCGCCTCGTCAAGAATGCTGTCTTGGCGACAAGCTTTCCTTTCCCGCTCAGGGCTTGGCTGGCTCCACCGGCCGCACCACGGCGGGAGTGCCGTTGGGCCGCTTGGTGTGCACCACCACATTCATGCCTTCCAGCGGTTGATCCCAAAATTCGGGGTGGCGCACTGGCGGTTGCGACTTGGCCCATTCCTCAGCCGCCACCGTCACCGCCTCATGTTTGAAAACAAAGGTGCCGAGTTTGTTGCCGATGATGAAGTCCGGCCGGCCATCGCCGGTGACATCTCCCAATCCGATTTGGCGGCCCACGCCGGATTCGGTGTCGATCAAATGCGGCACCCAGTCCACCGAGCCATCCGCGTTGCGGACCAGTTGAAACCAATACAGCACGCCTTCCTCCCCCGGCCCAGGACTGACCGCCGGACCATGCGCCCAATAGCAGTTGCCTGTGATGATGTCCTTCAGTCCGTCCCCGTCCACATCCACCAATTCCACCGCGTGCAATTCAGGAAAGCGCACGCCGTAGCGGTTCTCCTCCGGCTTTTGATTCATGAAGACATGGGAGCGCCACTTTGGCGAGCCATCCGCGTCTTTTTCGGCGAGTTGCTCATGCCAGGCCAGACCATAACCATGCGCCGCCAGCGCCGTCACCACATCCGCGAGTCCGTCGCCATTGACATCGTAAACGTGCATCTGCGCGGCGGCGGGAGCGAAGGCGACCTTGTGCCACTTCCAGGTCGCGCCGTCCGCCGTCGCGGGCTGCTCCAGCCAGCCTTCCTTGAAGACGAGATCGAGACGCCCGTCGCCGTTGATGTCGCCCACGCCCAGGCCGTGGGTGAACTTCTGCCAGGTGCCGCCGCGCGTGATCGGGGTGAACCTCCATTTCGCTGTCGGATTCGCCCAGTCCGGCGTGGCATAACCGAAGTTGCCCTCGAAGTTGCAGATCAACTCCGGCTTTCCGTCGCCCGTCAAATCCGTGAAGGTGGGCGACTCGTTGTCCACATGCTCAAAGACCGTGTGCCGCTCCCAGTGCTGCTCTTTGCCCGCCGGATTGAGATACAAATACGCGGGCGTGTTCGGCAGGCCGAAGGTCAGCACGTCGTTCCAGCCGTCGCCGTTGAAGTCATGGATGAAGCTGAAAAAGTTGTCCGTTGAATAGGCGTTCTTGCCGCCCATGGCGCCCTCGTAGCCGGGGAACTCCATCTCCTCGCCCGCCAGATTGGTGGTGCGCGTCGTTTTGACGGGAGCATAAATCTCGTGCCGCTTCACAAAATCAGGTCCCTCCCACCAATACGGACCCGAAACCGCGTCGGCATGGCCGTCCTTGTTCAAATCCCCAAGCGCCGCGCCCTCCGACCAGTAGAATTTTTCAAGCTGCTGTTTTTGATAACGATGCCGCTTTTTTTCCGCGCCCACGAGCGGGCAGGCAAACAGCACCACGATCAGCCCGGACCATGCCAGGCACCCCCAACCTGCCAGTTGTGTTTTCATGCCGCTTATAACTTCGTCGCGGCGCAGTGACTTTCGCGGCAGGAAAAGATTTATGTCCGGCCTCGTCAAGCCGCCAGGGCTCACGGCCTCACCTTGCTGCGGCGCACCTCGACAACCACTCCCTGACCCTCCTGCGCTCGCTGGAAACGTCCCGCGATCTCCACTTCAAAGTAAGCGCTGTCCTCGTCGAGCTTCGGCACCTCGCCGGAAACTGTGGCGGTGAAGGAGCCATCGTCACTCAAGCGGACCTCATCGACGGAGTAGCCGTAGTCGTTCTCCGCGCGCAGGCGTTTGGCGGCGGGATGCTTGCTGTTCAGAGCCGCCTTGCGCGCGACTTCACGCAGCGGCTCGAACACATCGAATGACCCGGCGCAGGCGCCGTCCTCGATCCACGCGATGTGCGCGAACTCGCTCTCCCATTTCGCGGTCACGATGACCATCACGCAGGCCGAGCGCGGAGACCAGACAGCAACGAGACTGTCGTGGTTAAAACTTGGGCGCTCACCTGGGTAATAAATGCCCAGCTTGCAAAGCGCTTTGCCGCTGTGCAGATCGAGCAGGAAGTTGGCGTCGTCTGCGAGCGCGGCATTGAGCGGCTCCTTGGCGAGCTTGGTGGAAAAAGTCACCTCGCCCCAGCCCGAGTTCGCCTCCTCATCGAAGGCGAGCTTGCTCCAGTCCACCGGGCCTTTTTCATAACCCCAACCGATCGCATAAAGGCCATTGGGACTTACCGATCCCTGCACTGGCAGCACCAGCGTGCCTGGATCCGGCAGCCAGTCTTTCTTGCGCATGGCAGGATCACCGCCCGGCAAGGGCCTCAAGGCCGCCTTCAAGGACCCGGTGTTGGAAAAGTCCCAAGTGCCGCCGTAGCTCACATCGTCGAGCCGCCAGCCGTCCGCTGTGTTGACAAGGATCCAGGTGTCCGTCCAGACCGTGCTATGACCACCCTCGGCATAGGTGCATGTGACGGGCACCTCTGCGAGATCGCCGCTGACGCGCGTCTGGCCCAGTTGAAAGGTCTGCGGTCCCTCGAACAGGCTGCTGAAGAGATCGCCCTCGATCCACGGCGGTTTTTCGCCCGGGTTTTCCTTGATGAAGTCCGACTGCTCTTTTTCCGCGGCTTTGAGCAAATCGGCCAGTTCCGGTGAGAGAAGAGGTGCCAGCGCCTGCCACGCCTCGCCGTGCGGCAGGCCGCTGACGCGATGCGCGCGCAGAATTTTGCAGCCGGCTTCGGCCACCGCTGCGGGTTCCTCCGCCGGCGAAGTTGCCATCATCAAAATGGAGCTGAGCAAGGCGAGTTGAAAATGGAGCGCTGTATTCATGATGGCAATGAGACCGTGGGTGGTGCTCACGAAGCTCACTCAAGCAGGCACCGCCCGCCATACGACTTTTGGGGGAGACCCGTTTTGTGCTGGCAGTTCGTTTCCATGACCCCGTAAGAGATGATCCAAATGATCAAAGCGAGCTTTTAACCATGATTTGGCGGCCACCGTTGAGGGTGAAAATGCAGCCGAATTCCCCCACGTTGCTAATGCCGCAAGAAAGTCCTTTGCCGCCGAAACCCGTCTGATCCACCCGGTTGGGCAGGGTGATGCCGCGGATGCGGTCATTGGAACTGAACGGACTGGCTAGAACCGCGCCTTTTCGACGCATGAGGAAGGGACTGCGGGTGCCGCCATCACTGCCGTCCATGAGAGCGCGTCCAAGCAGCAAGCCCTGGTTCGCGCCCGCAGCGCCGCGTAGCGAGGCGAGGATGGCGTAAACACCGGCGGTGGGATGAGCATCCACACGCTGGAAGGCGCCAATGCGCCCGCCCTCCGCGCCTGCCGCAAGGTCGCCCTCGCGGCAAACGATTCTCCAGGCGCCGCTGGCTTCCCTGAGCACAAGAGCGGCGTCATTGGCGTTTGTAACACCCGGCCCTCCAAGACGCGCCTGAATCAGCAGTTGGTTGTCTCCCGCCGGCCAGAACCGCAGGAAACGACGAACGAAGAGACCCTGCGGCAGTTGAGCGACGCCTTTCTTGAGCAGGACCACGCCGTTTTGCCAGATGGCTTCATTATTCGTCCTGGTGGCGCCGGCGAGGGAGGTGCGAAAATAGTGTTGATTGGCGGTCACTGTTTCGCCAAGCAGTGTGCGGATGCTGACGAAGTCGTTCGGAACGGCCATGCCATTGAACGCGAGTCGTTCAGGAGACTGTCCCGGCCTTTTGAGGAAAAGCGCCTGCCGCGCTCCGTCCGGGAGTATTTGAGATGCCGGAAAGAGATAGTGATTCGAGCTTCGGCTTTGGGCGATGCGCGGCATAAACTGACCATAGGAACCTCCGCCCGCGCTCTGCGGCAAGAGCGCGCCCTCCCGCGCTCCGGCATCCAGCAACGAGCCGGTGTGTCCGAGGATCAAAATGCCGCTGTCGTTGCCGCGGTTGACGCCGCCGAATGAAGTGCGCAGACTGTAGTTCACGCCGAGCTGATTGATGGCGCCGCATTGCACGACTTGCCGCATTTGTTTGATGCGCTGCCCGGCCGGCAGAACGTTGCTGTTTTCACCGTGGCGCAGAATGACCGTCTGCACGGCACCGTTGTCGCCCATCAACCAGCGACTGCCAGACTCCACGGCGGCCCCCGTCATGGGCACTTCAAAAAGAAGGTGCTGGCTGTGGTTGAAAAGGATGCCAGCGGGCCGTCCAGCCGCGGCGTTGGGAATGAGATTTTTACCCTGGTGCAGGCGCAAAAAAACCGAGTTCGGCTGGAAATGAGTGCTCCAGAGAGCCTGCCGACCAAGGCCTGCGTTCATCTTGCCGGTGAGAGAGGAGCGAAAGGCCGTCTCGCCACCCGGGTTGAGGACGAAAGTTTCAAAACGGGCAAACTGGCCGCCGCTCGTGTTGGGTGCATTTGCCTCGCTCCGCGCCAGGACAACGGCGTCCATCCGCGGAGCCTCCAGCAACGTGAACAGGTTCGCGGCGCCGGCATGAGGCTGGTTGATGCTGGCATTGGACCGGTGATAGCCGCGTCCGGTCAACACCCGCAACCCGGCAGCCGCCACAGCGCGGCCGACACCATAATTGCCGTTGCCGTAGTTGGCTGGGCGCAGCCGGATCATTTCCGTGGCATCCGCCAAATGGAAGGCGTGGGTGGTGCCTGCCGCAGTGACGCCGTTCACATCACAGCCGGGCGCGCCGACCACCGCCAGCGCCTGCGCCAAAGCCACGCTGTGCCCGAAACGTCTTCCCACGTTGGTCTGGCCACCGGGAGCAAGTTGGGCCACGAAGTCGCCGGTCAAGCGATCAAACAGATAAGCGGCCCCCTCATCGGCGGCAGCGCCGTCGCGATCCGGGGCGCCGACCAAAATCCGGTTCTGTGAAATCGCCACCGCAAAGCCGAAGTGATCGTCCATCGACAGCCCTTGCGGGGCAATGCGGCGCAGGCGATTGCCGGTTTTCATGTTGTGCACGTACACCGCGCCGGCTCCGGTGGCGCTGCTGGTCTCGTTGGGAGCTCCCACCACGGCAAAGGTGCCGTCCAAGGCGACACTGGCACCATAGAGACTGAATGGCGTGGGATTGGAGGGCTTCAAGAGCCGCAGGCGAATGCCGCTCAACACGTCCATCGCATGCGCGGTGCCGACACGGTCCCCGACGTTGAGGGCGTCGTCGTAAGGCGCGCCCACCAGCGCGATGTTTTCGGACAAGGCCACACTGGCTCCAAACTCGCCGCCAGCCACAAACGAAGGGGGGGTGAGCTTGCGTAGCATGCGTCCGGTCGCCAGGTCGAAGACATAAACCGCGCCCGAGTTGCCCGCCTTTTCATCGTCGCCCGGCGCGCCGACCAGGCCCAAGCTTCCACAGACAGCGACGCTTGCGCCGAAACGATCCAGATGAGCCAGTCCAGAGGGGCGCAGTCGCCGCAGGTGTTTTCCGCTGCGCGTGTCATAGACATGCGCAGCGCCGGTGATTTGACTGTTCATCGCATGACCGGGTTCTCCAAGCAGTACGAAGCGCTCGCTCAGTGCGACGGAGTGACCGAGATCGAAGTTGGTGACATCCTGCGTGGTCGGGTTGTCGAGTTGAAGACCCGGCGGCGTCTGTGCGGCTGCCGGAAGCGCCAATAGCGTGAGCAGCCCCGCAAGAGGAAGCAGCGAATGGAAACGTGACATGATTTTCGTTGATGGGTTTGTGATTGAATCGTTGGGAAGCCAGCTCCGCGTCACAACCCGCCCTCGACAAGCAGGTCGGCTCCGTTGCTGAAACGCGCGCCGAAGATCGCGCGGCCCTGGTTGTTTAAGACGCTGCGATGGCCGGTCGCGCCGGCACCGCCGGGGTTGAGATGCGGCTGCAAAGTGATCCCGCTAAGGGCGGTGGTTTGTCCGGCCTGCGCCATCCATCCCGTGCCTTTGCGCAGTTTCATCGAGGGCAGGCGGCGCCCGAGGCGCGCCTCCGGCTCAGTGAGATTGAGCTGACCGCTGTGCAGCGCTTGGTTGCGACTTCCCGCGCCAGTCAGCGAGGTGAGGACCACATAACGCCCGCTCGTCGGGCAGGCCTCGACGCGCTGGATGACGCCGACCCGGCTGCCCTCGCTGCCATCCACCGCCGCACCCTCGCGCATCAACACCTGTGCCTGGCCGTTGCGTTTGACGCAAAGCAGCGCCAGATCGTTGCTCCTGTTGACACCTTTGCCCGTGAGGCGCACCAACGCCAGCAGGTGATCGGGAATGGACGGCCAGAATCCCATGATGCGGCCCACACGCGGCCCGCCGACGCTCAGTTCCACGCCCTGGCGCAGGCAAAGGTCGCCGCCCAACCACAAACCCTCCCGGGTGGCGGCGTTCACCGCGGCAGCGTCACCTGACAGGCTGGCGCGAAAGAGGAGTTCGCCATTGTGCAAGGTCTCTCCGAGAAAGCCGCGGAAGACCGCGCCGGGCGCTTGCGGCGCAGCCTGTCCAGCATGGGCAGCGAGTTGCGTCGAGCCGCTGGAGAGGGCGCGGGTGAACAACGACAACTCCGTGACTGACCCGCCGTTCGACGGCGTGCGATAGGCGGCAAAGGCGGTTTGATTGCCGGCGGGTTGAATCGCCGCGCGCGGCAGGAACTGGCGGAAGGTGCCCAAAAAGTTGCCAATGCCCGCGCCCTCGCGAAAGGAGGGCGTCTGCATGATGCCGAAGTGATTCAACACATGTATGCCACTGTCGTCTCCGGCGGTGACCCCACCGTTCCCCGCCACCAAGCGGTAGGGGACCACCAGTCGATCCTCGGTGGAGAACTGGCTGGGCGAGCTGAAATCTCTCACCAGCGCGTCGTTGATGCCGGGTATTGGCGCGCCGTTTCTCAGCAGCAGGGTGCGCAAACCGTTGGCCACCCGGAAAAGCCCGCGACCTCCCCCACTGCCGGCAATCCGTGTCTCCAGCACCGCGTTGGCGGCATGGTTGTGGACGAGCGACAGCGGCGCGCCGGCGCGCGTTTGCAGATTGAGCGGGCCACCGTTGAAGGCCACCGATACGGGTGCCAGACCGAGTGTGAGTTCTGCCCAGGTGCCGGAGGGAATGGACCTGTCTCCAGAGAGCCTGGAAGCGAAGGCAGTCTGGCCAGCTTGATTGACGGACGGCATGAAAAAGCCCGCGTAACGCTGTCCATTGGCATTTGGTGCCAGATCGCTCCTTTTCGCCACGATGCGCTGCTGCCAAGCGGCATGGATCGAGTGCGTGTCCGCGGCACCGGTGTTGCCGTTGGCCATGTTGCTGTGATATCCCGTGATCAACTGCCGTCCGCTGATCGCGACGGACCTTCCATAGTTGGCACCCGCTGCGTGGAGCTGAGGTTGCAGGCGGTACTTGAAACTTCCTGTCGGACTGAAATCAATGACGTAAACCGCCCCCACCGCGCTGGCATTGGAGGCGTTCTCTCCTGGCGCGCCGATGACCAAATGACAGCCGCTGATGCCGACGCTTTGCCCGAAGTTTTGATTCGAGTTAGGAGCGCTGGCCGTGGTGGCGGCGAGCTGGGTTCCATGCGCGAGGTCGAAGACATAAGCCCCGCCAAATTCATGCATGATCGTTTCCGATTTGCCCGGCGCGCCAGCCAGCACCCAGCCGGACCCCACCGCGACACTCTCGCCAAAGCGGTCGTTCATTTGCCCATCCGAAGCCAGCAGGCGATGCAAACGCTCACCGGTCACAAGGTCATAAACATGCGCGGCGCCTGCGCGTGAGGAAGTCAGGTTCGTCTCGCCGGGCGCGCCGACGACAAAGACCTTGCCATCCGTCGCCACCGACTTGCCGAAGAAGGCGTTGTCAGGCGCGAAGATGCTGGTCTTGCTGTGGAGGAACTCGCCGGTGCTCAGGTCGAGCACATGCGCGCTGCCGAGGCCGGTCGCGCCAAAGGGCGAGTCAAACGGCGCGCCAATGACGGCGTGACGCCCGTTGAGCGCCACCGCCGCTCCGAACTGGGCGGCGGCGGCCACCTGCGGGTGCGGCTCGATGCGGCGCAGCAGGCGTCCGCTGCTCAGCTCGAAGAGGTAGGCGCGCCCGCGGCCGGCGGCGGCGCCGGGCGCGCCGATCAACGCGCGATTGCCGCTGATGGCGACGGCAAAGCCAAACCGGTTTCCGGCGGCCGTGTCCGGCGCCAGCAGACGGCGCAAATGGCGGCCCGTTTTGGCGTCGAAGACATGCGCCGCACCCGCTTGCACGCCGTGGGCACGGTTGCCGGTTTCACCGACGAGGATAAAGCGGTCGGAGATCGCAGTGCTGCTGCCGAAGTCTTGATGCGGCCCTGAGGCAGTGCCGGGGTTGGCGAGGTTGTGCGCGCTCACCGTTGCCGGCAGGGCGGCGACCATGCCGAGAACGGCGGCATACGGGAGGACGAGGAGACGGAGGGATCGTTTCATGGGTTTGCTGGTTTGCGTTTTGTTGCCGCGGGGAATTCCGCGAACGAGTCCACCCAACGCCATCGCCGCCCAACACGCCATGCCACCCCGGTGTCAGGAAATCGCGTGCCCGCCGCGCCAAACATGCTTCTTTCGTGGTATGGCCGCCCCGGCGGTTCCCTGCGATGCTCCCGCGCTCATGTCCTCCCCGCGCCGCCATTCCCTGTCACGCCGCACCCTGCTGCGCATCGCGCTGGCGGCGGGTGTCGGCATCATCGCGGCCACGCTGGCGACCTATCGCATCACCTATGACGCCATTGAGGAGACACGCCTGGAGTTGCTCAGCCAGTATGTGATTGAGCGCGCCCGGCGCGAGGAGCATCGTTTTTTGCTCGCCGAGTCGAATTTGAAAATCATGCGCGACACCTTTGTCGAAAAACTCGCGCATCTCGATCACTACGAGGACGACGGCTGGTTCGACCGGCTCATTGCCAAGGGAGAGGACGGCGCCCACCGCACCCGGCGCGAGCTCGTGGACCCCACCCGCGACCCCAACACCTGGATTCGCGCCGGGGTCGAGGTGACCCCGGAGTTGAAACGCCTGATCCGTCTCTCCCAGGACATGTGTGATCAGTTTTTCCGGGTTTGGCGCGACCAGGCCTCCAGCCTCTATGTGACCTCGCCGTTGCAGTTCAACAGCGGCATCGCCCCCATCCTGCCGGAGTGGGTCTGGGACATCGCGGCGGACTTCGACCAGAACGAGCACGAGTGGATGCCGCTGGGAACCATCGAGATCAATCCTCGGCGCAAACCCATGTGGTCCGGTGTCATTTTCGATGTCTCCGCGCCGGATAGCAAACGCAAGGACGCTTTCGTCACCGTGGTGCTGCCGGTGGATCACGAGGGCCGGCATCTGCTCAACCTGAATCAAGACGTGTACTTCCAGGAACTGCTGGACAGCGTGCTGCTCCCCGAGCGCCCCGGCGTCACCCATGTCCTCTTCCGCGATGACGGCCGCCTGATCGCCCACCCCGTGTTGTGGGACGAGTTGGTCGCCAGCGAGGGCAAATATTTTCTCCAGGATTCCCAGCATGCGGAGTTGCGCAGCATGCTCGCCACCACCGCCAAATTGCAGGAGGACAAGGGTGCCGGTTACGATCCCACCAGTGATTTGTACTTTGCCGCGTGCCGTCTGCGCGGACCGGACTGGTGGTTCGTCTCCCTGCTGCCGCGCGCCCAGGTGCGCATGGAAGCCTCCCGCCAGGCGCAGTGGGTGCTGTGGGTGGGGTTGATCACCGTCGGTTTGGTGCTGGCCGCCCTCGCCTACATTCTGCGCTCCCAGATCGCGCGCCCGCTGGGGGAACTGCTGACCGCCACCCAAACCCTCGCCGCCGGTCATCCGGTGCGGGACCTGCCGGCCGTGGACCGTTCCGACGAGCTCGGCGAACTGGCCAATGCCTTCAATGAAATGGCGCGCAAAGTCACCGAGCGCGACGCCACCCTGCGCGCTGAAAAAACCAGCCTCGAGCAGCGCGTGTCCGAGCGCACGCTCGAACTTCAGCAGGCCCTGGAGCAGGCGCGCGAGTTGGCGCGCCTAAAAAGCAACTTCATCTCCATGGTCTCGCATGAGTACCGCAACCCGCTCGGCGTCATCGTCACCAGCGCCGACATCCTCGCCCGCTACCTCGACCGCCTCGACCCGGCTGAGCGCGCCGAGCATGTCGGCGCCATCCAGTCCGCCGTCAAACGCATGGCCGGCATGATGGAGGACGTTCTGCTGCTCGGCCAGTTGGAGAGCGAGCTGCGCCACTGCCGGCCGGACGACCTGCATCTCGCCGCCTTTTGCCGCCGCCTCATCGAGGAGACGCGCGCTGTGCACGGGGAGCGCTGCCCGCTTCACTTCGATGCCGCCCCCGATCTGCCGCTGGCCCGCGCCGATGAAATGCTGCTGCGCCACATCCTCGGCAACCTGCTCTCCAACGCCATCAAATACTCGCCCGACGGCGCGCCCGTGCGCCTGAGTCTGCGCCGCGCGGGGCAGGACGCCGTCATCGAAGTGAGCGACAGCGGCATCGGCATTCCGGAGGCGGACCTGCCGCATCTTTTCCTCACCTTCCACCGCGGCCAGAACACCAGTCACCTGCCCGGCACCGGCCTCGGCCTGGTCATCGTCAAACGCTGCGTCGATCTGCATGGCGGCCGCCTGGTAGTGACCAGCCGCGAGGGCGCCGGCACCACCTTCACCCTGCATCTCCCTGTTTATCCCGCCGACACCGAATCCACCGCATGAAAACCATTCTCATCATCGAAGACGAAGACCAGGCACGGCGCAACCTGGCCACCATCCTGCAAATGGAGGGTTACCAGGCGCTGACCGCCGCCGAGGGCGCGGAGGGCCTGCAACTCGCCCGCCAGCGCCGCCCCGATCTCATCCTCTGCGATGTCATGATGCCGCGCATGGACGGCCACGCCGTGCTCGCCGCCCTGCGCCAGGACCCCGCCACCGCCGCCCTTCCCCTCATCTTCATCACCGCCCGCGGCGAGCGCGGCGACCTGCGCGCCGGCATGAATCTCGGCGCCGACGACTACCTGGTGAAACCCGTCACCGCCAGCGAGCTGCTGGCCGCCGTGGAGGCGCGTTTCAAACGCGAAAGCCAGCGCCCGACCGGCGGCTTCGCCCCCGATTATTCCTCCCACGAACCGCTGCAAAATCTCGGCCTCACCCCGCGCGAAGCCGAGGTGCTGCTGTGGGTGGCGCAGGGCAAAAGCAACGCCGACATCGGCATCATCCTGGGCGCCGCCGAGAACACCATCAAAAAACACCTGCTGCACATCTTTGAAAAACTCGGCGTGGACAGCCGCAACGCCGCCACCGTGCTCGCCATCGAACTGCTCAGCGCGCCGAAATCCGCCGCTTCCTCATGAGCGCGCCAGCTTGCTTTTCCACCATGCGGTGATTTGCTGGCGCCGTCTTGAACGCCGCCAACGCCAACCTCGACTGGATCGACTCCTTCCTGCCCAAGTTCCGCTGCCCCGACACGCGGCAGTCCCTGCGCTGGGCCACGCCCGAGGAATGCGCCCGCGCCGGCATCCCGCCCGCGCCGCGCGTGGCGCTGGCCCGCGAAGACGGCAGCCGCGTCTTTCCCATCGACGACGGCATCCCTTTGCTGCTTCCGCTCGACAGCGCGCAAGATGCGCGCCACGCTGCGCAATAGCGGCGGATTGCCCCGGCCCGCCTGCCGCGTTTTCATCATGTCCATGTCCGCCCTCAAAGACCTGCCGCGCCGCCTGCCGTTCCGCTTTCACTGGCTGCTGGTGCTGCTCATGGGCGCGGTCATTCCGCTGCTCACCGCGCGCACCGACAAGCCCGGCGAGTTTTATCCCTTCTCGAACTTCCCGATGTACTCGTCCTTCGCGCCGGACACCTACTTCGTTTTCATCACCGACCTGGAGGACCGGCCCCTCGCCATCGGGCACACGTTCGCCACCTCCGCCTCCGACGTGAAAAAGACGTACGACCGCAAGCTGGGCGACTTGAAAAGCCGGGGACCGAAAGGCGCGCGCAAAGTCGATCTGCCGCCCGAACTAAAAAAAGAAGCCGCCGACGCCACTCTTGAGGCGCTGGTGAAAAAAGTTTCCCCCAGCCCGAAGCTGGCCGGGGTCAAAGGACTGCGGCTGCACCATGTCGATATCCTCTATCGCGACGATGTTCTCGAACAACGCTCCGCCCAGGTGGGGGAAATTTTGCTGCCATGACCCACGCCGAGACCCAGCACGCATCCTGGTGGCGGCGTCTTGGCCGCAGTCTCTGGCGCGTCGAACCCTTTCACATGCCGCGCTGGGAGATCGTGCTGGTGAAGCTGCTCTTCGCCGTGCTCGTCTGGGACACTCAAACCGGCTGGATCAGCTACTGGAAGGAACCGGCCAAAGCCGTGCGCGCCATGGTCGAGAACGCCAGGGTCTTCGACATCCGCTGGGACAGCCAGCCGCATCCCAACGGCCTCGCTTATTTCTTTGACTTCAGTTTCCTCTCCAACGACGCCATCGAAAAACCGCTGCGCTACGCCATGGGCGTGAGTCTCGCGCTTTATGTCCTGGGCGCGCCCGGCGTCTTCAGCCTCGCCATCCCGTTGTTCATGTGCATCGGCGCCTCCACGCTGGCAAACTCCCAGGGCAGCGTCGGCCACACCGCGCAGGGGCTGCACCTCGCCCTGCTCGCCGCCTGGCTGGCCGCGCTGTATGCCTTCATTCAAAAACGCCGGGGCCGGACCTTGAAGTTCGGCTACTCTGCCGGCGAGTTGGAGATCGACTGGGCGCGCCAGGCGCTCGTGGCCACCTATGTCGTCTCCGCCGTGACCAAGCTCATCGTCTCCAAGGGTCTCTGGTTCATCGGCGCCAAGTACTTCCCGCTGCATGTGCTCAAAAACAACGAGATGCAGTTCTATGACACCCTGAACGCCTCCGCGCGCGACCTCGACTGGCTGCCCGAGGCCATGCTCCAGCACCCGCACTGGTGCCAGTTCATGTTTGGCATCGCCCTGCCGCTGGAGTTGCTCGCCTTCATTGCCCTGCGCAACCGCCGCGCCGCCGCCCTTTTCGGCATCGGCCTCATCGCCTTCCATGAGAGCGTCACCCAGCTCACCCATCTGTCCTTCATCTTCAACAAACTGCTGCTGCTGATCCTGCTCGTCGCCCCCTGGTTCTGGCTCTGTGGCGGCTGGCGGAAAAAAGCAACTCAGCCAATCTGAGTGTCGTCTTCCTCCGACGTAAGCGTCACCGAATCGTCGGGCATTTGGCGCGCTCCTTGTCTGCGTTGAAATCGAAGGAAACGGCGGTTGCCCTGGAGCATTGTCATTCAGGCGCAAGGAAACCGTACACCCGCGGCGGCCTTATGGCTGCGCGATGAGCAGGATGGCGGAGGATCCGTCGGTGAACCGAGTCAAAGCGCAAACGGTTCCGTCGTCATCAAAGTGGCGGCTCTGGCCTGACAACATTGAAGGCGCTTTGAAAATGGTGATCGCACTCACTTTTTTAGGCTGCCCGTTGACCTGCACCGAATCGCCTTTGCGCAGCAGCAACTCGACGCCACCCGCTCCATCATGAGCCCAGAGACCGTTGTTATTGGCGGTACTGATGCCCTGGCCGGAGACTTTCGCGGTGAAAACAACACCACCAGTCTGCGGCAAGACCATGCGGGTGAAGGAGGTGAATTTGACCGCGCCGAGAATGCCCGGCACCTGAACTCCCCCCTGGCGGGCCACCAGAGCCAAACCCATGCCGGTATCCTCCCAGAGAGCGGCAGAGGTCCCACTGGTCACCCCGCCAAAACCCGTTTTCATCTTACCCCAAAAGGCATACCCCCCACTCTTGCACATGACCGGATCGGCCAGGCTGGAGAAAACCGCCTCCGCCACTCCAGTTCCCCCGAAGCTGGCGCGGGCCAGCAGCGTGTTGACGCCGTTAATGTCTTGCGCGAACAACGCCCAAGCGTTGGCGCTGGTAATCTCACTGGTGCCGGGCGCTGGCGCCATTTTAGCGCGGAACACAAAATCGGCGGCCGCACTGCCGCTGGCGGGGGGGCCAAAACTGCCAAACACCGCATTAGGCACAGCGACACCCACCCCACCCTTGCGCTCGTCCAACAATTCAGGAGCCCCTCCGGGAGCGGCTTTGAGCAGAGCGCGGTGGCCGTCCGCAAACCGTCCACGAAACACGATTTCCTGCATGTCTGAGACGTGGCGGCTCTGGCCCTGCGTCATGGTCGCGGGTTTAAACACCTCCAATGCGGCGAGCCTGCGGGTGATACCGTCGGCGCAGACTAGCAGGACGCCCTTACGGATCACCAATGAGATCGTGCCGTCATGAGCGATGCTCCAAAGCCCCTGGTTGTTGCGCGAATTCACCCCCGGCCCGCTAATGCTGGCAAGAACAAGCGGTCCAGCGTCATCGGCAAGCACCATCTTGCGGATCGCGCTGAATTTGATCAGAGGATCCTCGACCACCCCGGGATTGTCTGGATTGACAGGAGCGCCGTCCCCCTTGCGTAGCAGGAGAGTGAGCTGCCCGCTTTGATGGGCGTCACTGAGTAGCGCCCAGTTATTGGCTGTCGTGGTGCCACCCAACTGCAGGCTGCTTAGAAAGGCGATCCGGCCATTTCCATTGACCACCGGATCCTGGATGAGACGGTACTTCACACCGCCACCAGCAGGCAGGTCAGCACCGCGTTGAGCGACCAGTTCGAGGGTGCCTCCGGTGCTTTTCCAAATCCCGTGGTTGTTGCTCAGGTTGATTCCTCCCGGCCCGCTCAGAAGGGAGGATTTGAAAGTGACGACACCACCGCCTATGGCCGGGGTGCCCAGCCTGGACAGCACTGCGGACTCCGGCGCGGCGAGGACCTGGCCTTGGCGGGCCACTACCACTGGCTTTGCGTTGCGGGCAGTGGGTGTGCTGACATCCCCCAATTCCGCCGCCACCAACAGGCCGGCGCCGCCGGAAAGTTTGCGCAGTTCGCCATCGCCAGCGTTGTCACGCAGGAAGAACAAGTCGTCGTTCGAATCGAAGCACAAGCCGCGCAAGCCCGCTCCCAATTCGGAAGCCACCACCCCGTCAACCATGCCGTTGTTTTTGAAGACCAGAACACGGCCGCCGGCACCGGCGTCGCTGGCGTGCAGCTTGCCACTGGCATTGTAAGCCAGCCCGTAGGGACTGACCAAGCTGGAGGCAAAGGTCGTCACCGCCAACGATTGCCCCTGTTTGGCGACGCGCATGATGGCGTCGCCGCTGCGATTGACCACCAGCACCTCCCCTCGCAAGGACACCGCCATGGCAGTCAATTCCGCCCCTGGCCCCGCCAACTCAGGACCGTGGGCTACAAAAGCACTGCCGTCCGCGTTGAGCAGAAACACCCGCCTGGCCTCATTGGACAACGCAAAAACGTGCTCGCCACTCACCGCCAAGGCAACCACATCTGGCAGGTCCGCCCCCACTTGAACCGGCGCCCCTCCAGCCAAAGAATAGCGCCACACCTTGCCGGAACCGCCTTCGGCCACCAAGGCGTCTCCGTTTGCCGTCAATACGACGTGTTCTGGCTGGTTCAACCCCGTCAGCCAGTCACTGACTGCGCCGGAAGGCCGCACTTTAGAAAGCACCCCGCTCGCGCGATCCGGCACCACAATCGAATCGGCCCGCGCCGCCAAGGCAGGCAGGCCAAACACCAAGGCTATGAGCACGGGAATTTTCATGGTTTTGAATTGAGGAAATGCCGCTGCCACCCGGCGCATGATGTGTTATCTATTCGTCAATTTGGACCATGGGCGCAACGCGAACGCTCAAAGAAAATGCCGGAGGGCAGGGCGGCGCGTGCCAGCAACCCGCCCGCCCTGCGAGCCAATGCGGATGCCGGCGCTCGACGCCGGCATCCGCACACCGCGGTCATAACGGCGGGGCCTTTACTCCGCCAGCACCACGACATCCTCAAACACCACTTTCCCCTTTTGCACCACCGTGACGATGGCGTAGCTGTAGGCCACATCGGCAATCTCCACCGTCCAGTTCGGATTCGGCGCGGGAGCCACTTCCACAGGAGGAGTCTCAACACACAACGACACGTTGCCATTTTTGATCTCCTCCCTCGGCACCGAGACCGTGGCGACCGAGGTCACCGGCTCTTGATTCTGACCCGGAGGCAGATTGCTGCCTGGATTCCAATACAGCACCTCAGCCTCTCCTGCCAGCGCGACGGTGACCGTGATGTCCTGATTCCCGAGGCCGGCCAAGCTCATGCAGACCTTCATCGCACCCTCTCCCAGTGCTTCGAAGGTCGGCGGTTGCTGTTGTTTGTAGTGCACGTTGGCGGCAACAGCGCCAGTCACCACAGTTAAAACCAGCAGACCAGCAAGGCCCGATTTCATCCACTTGCTTCCAGGTTTAGTTTTCATGATTTCGGATTTTAATTTTGTTGATTTTGCTTGCTAAAAAGATTTATCAACCAGGCATTATTGCTTGATTTCAAATCCTTTGGATGAATGACTTTATTTGATTTCGATGCCGCGTGTCGAGTAAAATATCCTTATTCACACTTATATTTTATTTCTTACAAAAATAAGAACTTTATTTATTTCGAGATGCCTGCCATGCGCGCCCAATGAAGCTCATCGGCGCTTGAAAATCACATGGTCTTTGCCCTCACCACCTCCGCGTGGTAACGCCCGCCCCAAACTGCACTCATTCCGGCGTGCTTACCTGCCCCAATCACCACCGCTGGGATCCGCATCAACTACCGAAATCCTTGATTCTCAAGGAATGATGTGGTCGGGCTGGCGGGATTCGAACCCACGGCCTCTTCGTCCCGAACGAAGCGCGCTACCAGACTGCGCTACAGCCCGCAAAATGACACGGGTACTGCTAGCACGAGGACGATGAGGCGCAAGCGGCTTTTGAACGCGCAGTTCCCCACGCGACTTCACGCAGGGCCGCGCCGGGATGCCTGGGCTTGCGTGGAGTCAGCGCGACTGCGGGAAACATCCCGCCCCCTGACACAAACGCCGCGGATCGACTTTCCGAGCGCGTGGGGAGCCCGACAAGAACGGGGCCGATTTTCAAAGCCCGCTTGATTTTTAACATTACCTGAATAGAGCTAGGTGTGTTTCTCCGCTGCCTGCCCGCGCTTTTCCTGCTTGCTGCCGTCCCTCCCTGTGCGGCGCAAGACACCGGCCCGCTGGCGGACGATCCAGAACTTCCACAGGAGGAGGACAGCATCACCCGTTTGCAGGTGTTTTTGGACCGCCAGATGTTCGGTCCCGGCAAGGTGGATGGGGCCATCGGCGAGTTCACTTACAAGGCGGTGGTGAACTACAATTACGCTACCGGCCACCCTCGGCTCGACGATTGGCAGCGGGTGTTGATGGCGGCTGAGCGCGCCGTGCCGGTACTGTATGCGGCCTGCAAAATCACCGAGGACCTGACCGCGCATGTGAACCCCAAACTGCCGCATGAGCCTGAGCTTCAGGAAGCCTTCCCATACATGGCCTACCGCAGCTTGGCGGAGTTGGTGGCCGAGCGCTACCACACCGACGAGACCTATCTGGCCAAGCTCAACCCCGGCAAAAATCTGAACGCGCTCAAACCCGGGGACGTGCTGGCCGTTCCCAACGTGGAGCCCTTCCGCATCGAGAGTGTGGCCCGCCATCAGGGCTACAAAGAGGACGCCGCCCTGGCGCGCAACACCGTCGTCATCGACACCACGGAACGCATGGCCGCTATTTACGACGACGAGGAGCGCCTGCTTGCCGCCTTCCCGATCACGCCAGGCAAACCGCAATTCATTCCCGTCGGCGACTGGAAGGTGGTGAACATGGTCACCACCCCGAACTTCCGCTACGACAAGCAGTTCCTCGAGGAAGGCACCCGCGGCAATCAAGCTTATCAAATCCCACCCGGCCCTAACAGCCCGGTGGGCATCCTTTGGTGCGGTCTCAGCAAAAGCGGCATCGGCCTGCATGGCACCGCCTACCCGCGCACGATTGGCCGTTCCCAAAGCGCCGGCTGCGTCCGCCTCGCCAACTGGGATGTCATTCGCCTGCCGCTCCTGATCCGGCCCGGCGCGCGTGTCATCGTGCGTTGAGCGCAAAAAAAACCGCAGGTTCCTGCGCAAGGATGCTTGCGCCCGGCGTCTCTTTGACAGAACTTAATCCATGGTGGAACTCCGTCATCCAACCCTAACCATGCTGCTCTGGCTTGGCGGGTTGGCCGCCCCCCTGACCTCCCCGCTTCAGCTCATGGCAGACCCCCTCCGCATCGGTGTCATCGGACTCGACACCTCCCACGCCGAGCAGTTTACCATGCGGCTGAACGACCCCGCCAACCCCAACCATGTGCCCGGCGGCCGCGTCGTGCTCGCCTGCCCCGCCGGCAGCCCCGACCTGCCGGAAAGCGCCAACCGCCTGCCCGAATTCACCGCCATTCTCAAAGATAAATACGGCGTGCGCATGGTGGACAGCATCGCCGCTGTCTGCGCGGAGGTGGACGCCGTCATGCTGCTCAGTCTCGATGGCCGCCCGCACTTGGAACAGGCCAAGGAAATCATGACCTTTGGCAAGCCGCTCTTCGTGGACAAACCCGTCGCCGCCAGCCTGCCGGAGGTGGTGCAAATGTATGTAATCGCGGAGCAGTTGAAGGTGCCGCTGATGAGCGCCTCCGCCATCCGCTGGTACCAGGGTGTGGTCGAGGTCGCCAGTGTCAAACCCACCCCGCCAGACGCCGCCATTTCCTGGGGACCCGCGCCGAGCATCCCGCATCATCCCGACCTTTACTTCTACGCCATTCATGCCACCGAAGCCCTGTTCACCGTCATGGGCCCCGGTTGCGAAACCGTGACTCGCACCACCACCCCGGCCGAATCCGTGGTCACCGGACTCTGGCGCGGCTCCCGCACCGGCACCCTGCACGCCCTGCACCGTCTGCCCATGCACTCCAAGGCCTACAAACTGGTGCGTTTCGACGGCGAAGAGGTGTTCGAGCAGAAAACCCAGGGCGACTACACGCCCATGCTGCGCGAGATCATCAAATTCTTCGAAACCAAGACCCCTCCTGTCAGCGCCGCCCAAACCCTGGAAATCTATGGTTTCCTGCAGGCCGCCGAGGAAAGCCGCCTGCAAGGCGGCATCCCCGTCTCCGTGCGCGAAGTCCTCAGCAAAGCCGGCGCACCCGACTCGCTGCTGCCGAAGTCCGCCTCGACGGAGCAGCCGGGCAGCTAAACCCCGACGAACCCTGGCCGCGGCGGCAAACCTTCGACAAAGGATACCTTTTCGCTAAAATTTAGACAAAAAATCGACAAAAAAGTTGACAAGGGAATAATTCATTCTATTCTAGCCTCCTCAGCTTATGGACACGCCCCCTTCATCAGACTTGGATGCCTCGGTTCAGGAAGACATGATCCTGCTGCAACGCATCGCCCAGAAAGACAGCGGCAGTTTTCAGGCTTTTTACCGCAAGTACGGCGGCCTCATCTTCACCGCCATCTCCAACGTCCTCAACGATCACCATGACGCCGAGGACGTCATGCAGGAAGTCCTGATGCAAATCTGGAACAAAGCCCACCTCTACGAACCTCGCAAAGGCAAGCCGCTGACCTGGGTCACCACCATGGCCCGCAACCGCGCCATCGACCGCATCCGCGCCAAGCAGCGCCGTTCCCGGCTCAATGACGGATTCGAGCAAGAGAACCGCGTCACGCAATTCGAGTTCGAGGAATCAAGCGCCGAGCTCTTCGAGGCCAAGGAGCGCCATCGCGTCCTGCATGAAGCCGTCTCCCGGCTTACCCCCGATCAGCAGGAAGCCATCGTCCTGACCTACTTCAACGGACTCACCCAGGCCGAAGTCGCCGAAAAGCTTGACGAGCCTCTCGGCACCGTCAAAGCCCGTATCCGCCGTGGCGTCAGCCGCCTGGAAAGCCTGGTCAAACAAAAGCTGGCCTGAGCCCTCTACCCTTCCCCCCAAACCTCCATTCAGGAGCCAAACCAAACCGGGTGGCGTCGTTCGCGACGCCACTTTTTGCGTTCTCCACCGCGGCGCGCAGTTGAAAGCCCTCCGCTTTGAGGCAGCTTGAGAGCGATGCCCCTCGCCGATGCCCATGCCTTTTTGCTCGCCGGATTCAGCGAACCGGACGTGGAGGAAATCCTGGCGGACTTGGACTACCTGCACGCCAACGCGCGCTGGCCCTACACCCTCGACCGCACCCGCTGGATGCTGGAGGACTCCCCCACCATCCTCCTCGAGTTCCTCCGCGCCGTCGATCGCGACGCCCTGCGCAACGCCATGATCCCCCGCAGCGTCAAACGCCTCATCACCTGAGCCACCGCCTCGGGCGGGGAAAAAAGCGCGCTACTCAGACACCTCCCCCGCAGCCACCGGCGCCAGCACCACCCGCGTCGCCCCCCAGCCTCCCTGCTCCGCCCCCAGCGGCCACACGATTTCCCGCACCCAGGGCAGCCGCCCCAACCGCGCATGCACCCCCGAGCGCAGCGCCCCGGTCCCCTTGCCGTGCACCACCCGCACGCTCAACAGCCCCAGCTTGCGGCACTCCCCCAGATAATCGCGCAGCAGGTCACCCACCTCGTTCGGGCGGAAGCAGTGCAGATCCAGTTCCCCCGTGATCGGCAGCGGCACCGGCTCCTCTGGCGGACCGGAGTCCTCCTCCGCCGCGCTCATCAATGATCTTTCTGATGATGCTCGGCCAGCACATCCCGGCCGAAGTCGCCGTCAAAATCACGCCACACGCAGTGCACATGATTGGCGCCGTTTTGCACGTTGTCGTACTCCAGCAGAAAAGTCGGCCCCTGCACCCGGTAGTAATGCGGCTCCCCCAGCTCGCGTCCGCCTGCCCAGGCAAAATGCACCGGACCCGCGTTTTGGATTTCCACCCAAGCCGCCTCCGCGATCTCCGGGCGCTGACGCTCCAGGTACTCGCGGATGAGCCGGTGCAGCATCGCCTTCTGGCCCACCGTCATGTCCGCCTCCGAAAGCCCCGCCGGCTCCAGCGGCGACACCCTTTTCTCCGCCGCCGTCAGCATCTCCTTCGGCGCCTCATCACTGAACTTCGCCTTGGCAAACTGCGCCTCGCTTAGCGACTTCACCAGCGACCGCCCGCACTCCTCCTCCACCGCCAGCACGCGCAGCCCTGTCAGCGGCCCCTCCCGCACCTCCCCCGGATTGCTGCCGAAGAACGACGGCGTCGCCCGCAGCAGGCGCCCGTCTTTAATGGTGAAATTCAGGGACAGGTGATGTCCCTCCACCCGCCAGCCCCAGGTCCCGGTCGCCTCCGGCTGGCCGAAGATGGAAACGAAGTACTTCTCCGGGTCGCGCCGCGCCCGCACCTCCGAGCGCCGCGGTTCCTCCTGGCTGGCGCCCTCCATTTGGTAAAGCACCTCCTCCAGGCTCATGATCGTCACCGCCTTCATCAGACCGCTCTCCCCCAGGCCCGACGCCAGCAGCGCCTGCGCCAGCAGCCGTTGCTGCGGCGTCATGTCCGCCATCGGCAGGCCCAGGCGCTCGCGCGGGATGAAGTGCCAGTTCTCACGCTCCTCCGCCTCGAACTCAAACACCGCCCGCCCCCGCTGCGCCTCATCAAGCGTCGCCAGCCACGCATTGGCCACCATCGCCATCTGCGTCCCCGCCTCATGCGCCCCCCCCTTCGGGCATGGGAGGATCGACAGCAAAACCACCGGCAGCAGAAAAAAGGATCGAGAGCGCATAGACAGCCAACGAACGCCGCGCGCAGCCTGTTTCTTTTGCCTTCCACGCGCTTTCTTCCGCAAAAAGCCCATTTTCACCGCGCCAGGTTGCAACGGTATCTATCGGCGGGGAGTGATATCCTCGGACCGGACGGGAAGTGGGTCAAAGGCTGACCTGGATACGGGTTTCGATAGTGCCGGGGTGTCCCGCAAGGCACCCAGCTCAGGATTGAGTTGAGGGTCGTTTTCAGAGGCTTCAAATCATTCCGAGAAGGCGCGCAATCATTCCAAGGCGTTCCTGATTCATTCCGAGAAGGCACGGAAAGTGAGGCGGCCGGCGTTCATCCCCTTGGCGCAAGCCGCGATCAGAAAAAGTCCGCATCTATGATGATCCGAGGCGCAAGCGGACTACCTGCTCAGCCCGTTCCAACGCTCCGCTCCCACCGCGCGGGAGCTTTTTGACTCATCTGAGGCGGGGCAGTGAGAGGAGCAGCTCACTCGCCCGCCAGCAGGATCGCTTTGGCGCAGAGCGCTGGGGCGATCCACATGCCGCGGTTCTCCAGCGTGGCGATGGCGGCTCTGATGGACGGCAGCAAACCCGTTTGCCTGGCTTGCAGCAGGAGGCCGAGCGTGCCGGTGACTGGCAGGCCAAGGCTGAGCGCGGTGCGGCGGGCTTTGAGATCATCGAGAATGACCGCGGCACGGGCTTCATCCAGGGCGGTCTGGATCACGGCGGCCTCGCCCCTGTCGATCTGGATCGCGAGCAGGGGATGGATGGCCACCGCCTGGGCGCGGTGGTGGATGCCGGGAAGCGTTTGAATTTCCTGCCAGGTGGTGTCCTTGGCGTGACCTGCGGCGAGTTCCTGCCTGACCTCCCACGGAACAACGACTTCGCCAATCATGCCGGGCAGGACGGCGTGAAGATGAATGACCGGGCTAGCGTTGATGACGGTCATGCAGGGCGCGGGCGACGTTTAAATCCTCCTCCAACTCGTCCTCGCCGGTCTGCAAGGCGGAGACGCCCCAACGCCCGAGTTCATAAAGGAAATGCACGCGGGAGAGGCCGGCGAGCTCGGCGGCCTGGCCGGAGCTGAGCCTGCCGGTGTCAAACAGCTTCACCGCCATGGCCATGCGCGCCTCGCGCTCGAACTCGCTTTCAGAAACGTGCAGGGAGCCGGGCAGTGACTCGGGGTACGGGATGCTGAGCGTTTTCACGGGCACAGTCTATGGCACCGGAGGGGCGGAGGCAAGCTGCGTCCGGGATTGATTTCCACCGCATCCCGGTCTCAGTTGCGGCCCGCCATGCCTGATGACTCTTCGCTGCCTGAACTCGACGCCGCGGACTACCTGCGTTATGCGCGGCATCTGACCATCCCGGAATTCGGGGTGGCGGGGCAGCGGCGGCTGAAGGCAGCGCGGGTGCTGTGCATCGGGGCGGGCGGGCTGGGCTCGCCCATCTCGCTCTACCTGGCGGCGGCGGGCGTGGGTTGCATCGGTTTGGTGGACCCGGACCAGGTGGAGCTCTCCAACCTGCAACGGCAGATCCTTTTCAGCAACGGCGACGTGGGCCGGCCGAAGCTGGAGGCGGCGCGCGACCGTTTGCTGGGGCTGCACCCGGGCTTGAACCTGCGGCTTTACCCGGAACCTTTCACCGCCGCCAACGCGTTGCGCATCGCCTCCGAGTACGATTTGATCATCGACGGCACCGACAACTTCCCCACCCGTTACCTCAGCAACGACGTGGCGGTCTGGCTCAAGATTCCCAACGTCTATGGCAGCATCCTGCGTTTTGAGGGGCAGGTGGCGGTCTTCGCTCCGCACCTGGACGCGCCCTGCTACCGCTGCATGTCGCCGGTGCCGCCCGCTCCCGGTTTGGTGCCGAGTTGCGCGGAGGGCGGCGTGCTCGGCGTGCTGCCGGGTTTGATCGGCACCCTGCAGGCGCTGGAGGCGATCAAGCTGCTCACCGACGTCGGCCAGCCGCTGCTGGGCCGGTTGCTGCACCTGGACACCCTGGCGATGCGCTTCCGCGCCTTCAACCTGCGCCGCGACCCGGACTGCCCGGTCTGCGGCACACATCCGAGCATCACCGAACCCATCGACTACGAGGGCTTCTGCGGCATGCCGTCCTTCACCGCCTCCCACATGACCACGCCCCCCCAAGTCCCCACCGTGACCGTGCAAGACCTGCGCGACCTGCGCCTGCAACACGCGCCGCACTTCCTGCTCGACGTGCGCGAGCCGGACGAATACCAAACCGCCCGCATAGAGGGTGCGCAGCTCATCCCGCTGGGGGAACTGCCGCAGCGGCTGGCGGAAATCCCGCGCGAGGAAAAAATCCTGGTGCACTGCAAGCTCGGCGGCCGCAGCGCCAAGGCGGTGGCCCTGCTGCAAGAGCACGGCTTCGACAATGTCTGGAACGTGGCGGGCGGCATCGACGCCTGGGCGAAACAAATCGACTCCGCCGTGCCGGTGTATTGAGCCTGCACTCCCAGTGAACTCCAGGTTGAAAAAAGCGCGCCCGCCCCGCATCGTGCGGCATGGACGCATCGGGCGTGGATAACACAACGGAGGTGTTGATCGTGGGCGGCGGGCTGGCCGGGCTGGCCTGCGCGCGCGCGTTGCATCGCGCCGGTGTGCGTTTCCAACTGCTGGAGGCTGCGGACCGCGTCGGCGGCCGCGTGCGCACCGACGAGGTGGAGGGCTTTCGGCTGGATCGCGGTTTCCAGGTCATGCTGCCCGCCTACCCGGAGGCGCGCCGCGTCTTGAACTACGACGAGCTGGACCTGCGCCCGTTTTATCGCGGCGCGGAAATCATCGGCGCCAAAGCGCGCTGGCGTGTCGCCGATCCGCGCGCGCATCCCCTCACCGCCCTGCGCTCGATGCGGCAAAACCTCATGACTTGGCGGGACCGCCTGCGGCTGCTGCTGCTGCGCAAGGAATGCCGCCGCCTGCGCGCGGTGAGGCGCGAGACACCCGAGTTGGAAGCGGAGGATTTCCTGCGCGACTTCGGATTCAGCGACGGCTTGATCGAAAAATTCTTCCGCCCCTTCTTCGGCGGCATCTTTCTGGAAAAAGACCTGCGCACCTCGGCGGCGATGCTGGAGTTTTTGTTTGGCATGTTCGAGCGCGGCGGCGCGGCGCTGCCCGCCCATGGCATGGCGGCGATCCCGGAGCAACTGGCCGCCAGCCTGCCGCCGGATGCGGTGCTCTGCGGACGCAAAATCAGCGCCGTCGCTCCCGGCGAGGTCACACTGGAGGACGGCAGCAAACGGCGCGCGCGCCAGGTGGTGCTGGCCACCAGTCAACTGGCCGCGGAGACGCTGCTGCCGGAGTCGCTGCGCGCCGCCGCCAAGCCGCGCTGCCGCTCGGTGTCCTGCCTTTATTTCGCCGCGCATCGAGCCCCTTCCCCGGAGGCCATCCTTTACCTCGACGGCAGCGGGCGCGGACCGGTGAACAACGCCTGCGTGCTCTCCAACGTCTCGCCCCATTATGCGCCGCCGGGACAGCATCTGATCTCCGCCTCCGTGCTCGGCACACCGCAAAGCGAGGACCTGGAGACGGAGGCGCGCGCGCAGTTGTCGCGCTGGTTCGGCGCGCAAACGGGCGACTGGCGACTGCTGCGCACCTATCGCATCCGCGAGGCGCAGCCTGAGGAGACGCAGTTGCGACTGGCGGGCGGCCCGCTCGCGGCGAGACTGGCCCCCGGCTTGTTCCGCGCTGGCGACTACTGCGAGGATGTGTCCATCAACGGCGCGCTTCTCAGCGGCCGCCGTGCCGCCGAAGCGGTGCTGGCAGATCCGTAGCGTAGTCCGCGAGTCCTCTCGCGGCCCTCACTCCACGATCATCTCGCCCTTCATCACCAGCCAGTGGCCGGGGAAGGTGCAGAGGTAGGGATAGATGCCGGGCGTGGCGGGGGCGGTGAAGCGCAGCACTTCGCTTTCGCCCTGGTTCAGCAGCTTGGTCTTGTGCAGGATCTTGGGCGAATCGGGAATGAAATGCCGGGCGATGCCATCGGTGAGCTTGGCCATCTCATTGCCCGCCAGGCCCACTTCGTCCGCCGCGCCGGGCTGGACGATGAGCAGATTGTGCGGGGTGACGTCGGGGTTTTCAAAGGTGAGCTTCACCGGCTGGCCGGCCTTCACTTTGAACTCGCGGATGTCATAGAGCAGGCGCTCGGGGAGGGTCTTGATGGTGAGGGTTTGCAGACCGGGCTGGTCGTCGAAGGGATGGGGCAGCTCGGGCTTTTTGTTGCGTTGTCCGCGACCCGGCGTCTTCGGCGCGCTGTCTTCGATGAACTTCGCCAGTTCAGGATGCTTCGCCATGAAGTCGGCGTTGCCTTTCCAGAGCGGCTGCAACGTGTGGCTGTCGAGCGCGGTGCGCAGCGCGTAGGTGAGGTAAGGATCCATCGGGTGCTTCAGCAGATCGAGCGCGGCCTCCAAGGCCTCCGGCGTGCCGATGTAACTAGCCGTGATGGCCGCTTCGAGACGGACGAGGCCGCTGGGGTCGTTGGCGGACTTTTGAAGAGCCTCTACTACGAAATGCGACAACTCATCAATGGGTCTGCACCATCTCAATTCCCGAGTTACCGCTGCACGCGTCACTGACGGGATTTCGTCTCTACCAAGGAAACCAGCAATGATGCTCAACAGATCGTTATCACTAAAACGAGCATCGACAGACGACGATGACAAAAGCCAGAGAGCCTCAACTTGATTATGTGTCGTCCGATTCTTTTGAGCCCAGTTTCTGACCATACTAACAACTTCCTTCACATCCCTCTCCCTCAGCTCCACCTTCGCGCGATACCTTGTCCGGTAGTTCTCGCTCTTCAATAGCTCCAGCAGTTCGGGGATGCTCGCTCCGGCGATCTTTGGTGAGGCTTCGAGTTTTTGATCCTTGGCGGTGATGCGCCAGATGCGGCCGGATTTTTTGTCGCGGCGGGTGTCGCGCAATGAGTATTGCATATGGCCTTTCACAGGGTTGTACCAGTCGGCGAGGTACATCGCACCGTCGGGGCCTTGCTGGATATCGACAGGGATGAAGCAGAGGTCGGTGGATTGGAAGACGATGCCGACTTTCTTTTCCTCGAAGTGCGTGTCCTGCTCCACCCACTCGTGCAGCTCGACCTCATTGGTGGGCTTGTACCGCACGCGCATGAAGTGTTTTTTGTCGCGCAGTTCCTGCGGCCAGTGGCTGCTGGTGAGGAATTCCTGGCCGCAGGTGCCGCTGTAGGCGGGGAAGTAACTGCCGGCGGGCACATGGAGCTGCGGATAAGGCGCATTCAGCGCATGAACCGCGCTGGCGAAGACGGGATGGCTGCCGACGTGGAAGCCCCAGTCGTCGAAGGTGATGCCCCAGGGATTCGTGCTCATGTAACTGCCAAAAGCAAGCAGACGGCCGGTGGCGGGCGTGTAGCGGAAGAAGCTGCTCTCGCGGGCGCGGACGGGGCCGTAGGGCGTCTCGACCTGGCTGTGATGGAAGATGCTCTCGCGGAAGATGAGATCGCCCTCGGGACTCCAGACGAAGTCGTGCAGCGCGTGGTGGCTGTCCTCGATGCCGAAGCCAGTGAGGAGTTTTTCACGGTGGTCGGCCTTGCCGTCGCCATTGGTGTCTTTGAGAAAGGTCAGGTGCGGCTGGTCGGAGACAAAGACGCCGCCGTTGCCGAACTCGAAGCTGAGCGGGATGTGCAGCTTGTCCGCCCACACCTCGCAGGTGTCGGCTTTGCCATCGCCGTTGGTGTCTTCCAGGATGAGGATCTTGTCCTCCGGCTCGGCGCCCGGAACGATCTGCGGGTAAGTCGTGCTGGTGCTCACCCACAGTCGCCCTTTGCCATCGAAACGAATGGCGATGGGTTTCACGAACAGATCAGGAAAGTCCTCCTCACTGACGAAGCAGTTCACCTCGAAACGCGGGTCGATCTTGAAGGCGGCGAGTTCGTCGGCGGGAGAGAGCCAGTCGTTCACGGGGCGGTCTCCGGTGATGACGGGAAGGGGTTCGGTGTTCGTGTCATCGGGTCTGACAGGTTCGACATGTCCGACGGCGGTGGCCCATATCGCCTGATCCCTGTTCTCCACCAACTGCAGCAGCTTCTTCAGCTCGCCGGGAAAGTTCACCACGCCGTAAGGCTCGGCGCGACCACCCTTGATGTAGTAGTAGTTCAGCGGGCGGTAGTACTGGAAGAACTTGGTTTCCTTCTCCACCACCGCCGCTCGCACAGCTTCGTTGAGAGTCGGCGGTGTTTCTTGGAAGAGTTCACGGAAGAGCGTCTCGGAGAACTGCGCGTAGCCGGTTGAGTTGAGGTGGACGCCGTTGATGGTCACTGGGAGTGACGGCATCCTGCCGTCAGGTGACGCCTGGAAGGCGTCACTCCTTGAGACATCCGCGAAACCGACGCCTTGTTCCGCCGCGACTTTTTTCATCGCTTCGGTGTACCGCTCGATCTGCGCGTTAAGGTGCTCATGCGGTTTCTCCGCCGCCGTCGGTGAGAACAGCACAATCCTCGGCGCAGACTTGCCGTTGTAGTGATGGCTTTTCAGCTCAATGAGAAAGGCCTTCAGCAGCGTCTCAAACTCCGCCAGCCCGGCCTCGCCTTTGAAGCTCTCGTTGAAACCAAACGCGGCGAGGATGACGTCGGCCTGGTGCTCGCTGAGGTGATGATTGAGATCGCCGAAACCGTCCGGCCGCGGGCGCAGTGCCACCTCGTCGGCGGACCAGGACAGGTTGCGCACCACCAGCCGGTGCTCCGGGAAACGTTGGTGCAATAGCGCCTCGAAGTGCCCGTCGTCCCGCATCCGGTCGAAGAGCGAGTTCCCGATCAGGCAGATGCGGTCGCCGGGTTGGAGTTCGATGAGCGGCTGGGCCAACAGAGCGCCAGCCCCAAGAAAGAAGCAGAGAACCAATCGAAGCATCCTCCCTGAACGAAGCTCAACGCCACCGCTTTCGTCAGGAGTGGCGCTTGTCCGTGGTGAGATCGGCTCGGCCGCCCCCCTGCCCCGGCGGGCCAGTGGCTCGCTCCACGTTCATCTCCTCGTTGCCAGCGCTTTGAAGCGCGCTATCGCTTGCCCCATGAAGGTTCTCATCACGGGCGGCGGCGGTTTTTTGGGTTCGCGACTGGCGGACGCGCTGCTGGCGCGCGGCGCGCTGACAGGTCCCTCTGGAGCGACCGAACCCATCGAGGAAGTGCGGCTGCTCGACGCCTTTTTTCATCGCCCCGCCAGCGACGCGCGGGTGCGGCAAATCACTGGAGACATCGGGGATCGCGACACCGTGTTTGCCGCGATGGGTGGCGACGCCGACACGGCAATTTTTCATCTGGCTTCGATGGTGAGCGGCGAGTGCGAGGAGCGTTACGATGATGCGCTGCGTGTGAACTTGGATGGTGGCCGCCATGTCTTCGAAGCGGCGCGCGCGCTGCCGGGTCGGCCGCGCGTGGTGTTCGCCAGCAGCATCGCCTGTTACGGCGGCGAGGGCATGGAGGCGGTCAACAGCGACCGCACCAAGCAGACCCCGCAGACCACCTATGGCATGACCAAGGCGATCTGTGAGCTGCTGGTCAACGACCACACCCGCAAGGGTCATTTCGATGGCCGCAGTGTGCGCCTGCCCACCGTCATCATCCGCCCCGGCCAACCCAACGCCGCCGCCTCAAGCTGGGCCAGCGGCATGTTTCGCGAGCCGTTGCACGGCCAGCCCTGCCTGTTGCCGGTGCGACGGAATCAACGCCACCCGATGACCGGCTATCGCACGGTGGTGGACTCCTTCATTGCCCTGCATGAGGCGCCAGAGAACGTGCTCGGCAGCGACCGCGCCTATGTGCTGCCCGCCCATAGCGTCACCCCGGACTCGGCGCGCGCGGCTTTAGAGATGGTGGCGACGGAGCGCGGGCTCACACTGGGGCCGCTGGTGGAGGCGTTTGATCCGCGCATCCAGGGCATCGTCAGCGGTTGGGCGGAGGAAGTGACCGCGCCGCGCGCGCTGGTGCTCGGGCTGCCGCCACCGCCGCCGCTGGAGGACATCATTCGGCACTACCTCGATGATTACCTCAGTTCTCCTGTAACACCATGAAACCCCGCAGCACCGCCCCTTTGCACGTCGAGAAGGACCAATCGGGATTCGATCTCGGCACCCAGCTCATCATGGCCGTCCTGTTCCTGATGGCGCTGATTTTGCAGCAGATTTATCTGCCCGTCGGCTGGGAGTTTGATTTCAACTCGCCCGACTTCAACCCTCTCATCTTTCTGCCGGTGCTGCTCATCGGGATCGTGCTGTGGAGCCTGATCAAAGCAGGGTTGTACTGGCGGCATTTGAAGCGTTTTGGTGCCTCGTTCATGGAGCTGAGCGTGCGCGCGCCACTGGCGCAGGGCAGTGTTTGCCGCGGCCGGGTGCGCACCGAACTTCCGTTGTCCGCCACCGGCGACTACCAGATCACGCTGCGCTGCCTGGAGGGCTACCGTTTTCGCAGTCCTGGGGAGATCGATCGTGCCACGGATCGCATTCATTACACCACCGCGTGGGAGGAAACACGGACGGTGCCTTATGCGGCTGTGGACTCCAGCGCGGGTTTGCCTTTCGATTTCGAACTGCCCGTGCGCGGTCCTTTGCAGCCGTTCATCGAAACTCACGCCGGGGAGAACCGGCCCTACTTCAAAATGAAGGCAAGCTTCAACATTCCCTTCCTCAAAAAGAAAATCATCACCCACAATCAAAAGCCGGACACGCGCAGTTGGCTGCTGGAGGTGAGCGCGCCCACGATGAAGGGCGATTTTCGCGCCAAGTTTCAGGTGCCCGTCCAGGAGAAGTGAGCGCGGGCGTGAAGGGCGCGTCCAGCTCGTGGCGTAGTGCTCGGACCAACCCATACGCCCATGCACTCCTCCCTCACCCGCCGCCATTGGCTGCGCACCGCCACCGCCGGCACCGGCAGCCTGCTCCTCCCGCCCGTCCGATCTTCAAAAGCCGCGCTCTCTGACATCGCAGAGACCGAGCACTTCTACTATCGCGCCGCTCCGGCCTCCGGTCCTTACATTGACTCGCAACGCGGCAGCCGCGCCTTTGGGTTTGGCGACGGTCAAATTTTTCTGTCCGAGGACAATGGTCAGAGCTGGCCGCACCGCGCCGCTTTTCCCGAGGCGGAGCACCTGACTTGGAGTTGCCTGCTCAAAAATGGCAATGTGCTATTCGCCACCCGTGAGCGCCTTTTCCTCAGCACCGACAACCTCAAAACGCATCGCGAGATCATCGTCAAAAATCACGACGGCAGCGACTACCTGCCTCACTCGCCTGTGAATCCCGACCAGCCCGGCTGGTATTTTCACACGCTCGACGGCGAGCATTGCTTCGAGGTCGGCGGCAAGGAGATGGTGGTTTGGGGCAACTACTGCAATGTCATGGGCGGCGCGGTGCCTGTGAACATCTTCTACTCCACCGATCAAGGCGAGACCGTGAAGCTGGCCTACTCCTTCGGTCAAAACCCGCACTTCCAGCAAAAAGGCGCAGCACCGGACGCACCGCTGCTTGGCAACCCGGACAACCCGGTCATCGCGCGCCACATCCACAACGTCACTTACCACCCGGCGGAAAACGCCTTCTACGCCTGCACCGGCGACATCGACCGCGGCCACGGCAAGGAGGTGCACTGGCTGCGCGGCACTTACAACGCGGCGGCCGACTCCTGGGATTGGAAAGTCCTCATCAGTGTCGATTCCAACTCGCGCTTCAAATCCGGCGGCATCAACTTCGTGGACGGCCAAGTCTATTGGATCGCCGACGCCAACGGACCTGCCATCGCCAACCGTTGGGATCGCGGCATCTTCCGCTGCGATCCGAAGCACCTCACGGACAAATCCAAGCACACCCTGCTGTTCAATCCCGGGTTTGAATCCGCCAACATGCTGATCGAGGACGGTGTCATCATCGCCACCCACTGCGCGCCCGCCTCGACTTACGCCAACGGCATCATTTACTCGCCCGACCTGGGCAAGACCTGGGCGCAGTACGACTTGCAGGAGTTTGGTCCGCGCTCCGGCTGCCGCCTGCACCGCAAGAACAGCGATGGCTGGTTCCGTCTCGACCTGCGCAAAGGCTGGATCGAGCGCGCCGAAGTCATGTTCATCAAGCCGAAAGGGTGAGCGCGCCGACCTTTGCTTTCCCTTGCAAGCCGCCGCCGCCCGCCCACCCTGGCGCGTGTCTTTCCCCCAACAACGATTAGGTCAGCTCATCGTCGTGTCCGGCCCGTCCGGCACCGGCAAAACTACGCTTTGTCGCCAGGCTTGCGCGGCGGGCGAGGCGGTGTTTTCCGTATCCTGCACCACCCGCCAACCGCGCGCCGGCGAGAGGGACGGCGTGGATTACTTTTTCCTGAGCGAGACGGATTTTCTGGCGCGGGCGGAGCGCGGTGAGTTGTTCGAGTACGCACGGGTGCATGAGCACTGGTACGGTACGCTCAAAAGCCATGTCTATGACCATCTGCGCAGCGGCACCGACGTGCTGCTGGACATCGACGTGCAAGGCGCGGCGCAAATCCGCGCCTGCGAGGACGAACTGGTTCGGCGCTGCCTGCTGGAGGTCTTTATTTTGCCGCCCAGCCTGGAGGAACTGCGCCAGCGCCTGGCCGGCCGCGCCACCGAGTCGGCGGAAGCCTTCGACTTGCGCATGAAAAACGCCGAGGACGAAATGGCGCACTGGCCGGAGTACGGTCATGTGCTCGTCTCCGCCGACCGCGAGAGCGACGAGGCACGCTTTCGCGCCCTGCTCAGCGCGGGGCGGCTGCGCACGAGTTTGTGGCAGGGATTCGCGGAACGGTGATGGGGTGCTGACACCCGAGTTTAGACGAGACTTGGATCGTGACAAATCGGGCCTTGTTGGGTAGTATTACTCCTGTCCAACCCAAGCTGCCATGCTCAACCGACGTCAAGCTTTGCAGACCTTCTCCTCCGGTTTCGGCTGGCTGGCCTTTTCCGCGCTGGCTCATGAGGCCGCCGCCAAGTCCGCCGGACTCGGCAATCGCGCGCCGCATTTTCCCGCGCGCGCCAAGCGCGTGATCTTCCTGTGCATGCGCGGCGGCCCTTCGCACGTCGATCTGTTCGATTACAAGCCGGAGTTGGTGAAGCGCAACGGCAGCGCCGCCAGCCTCGGGCGCGACTCGGCGGGCGCCAAGCTTTTCGGTCCGGTGCATCCCATGCGCCAGCATGGTAAGTCCGGTCTCTGGCTGGCCGACACCCTGCCGCTGCTGGCGCGTCACGCCGACGATCTCTGCATGGTGCACTCCCTGCACACCGACCTGCCGAACCACGCGCAGGCCTTCGGCCAGATGCACACGGGCAGCTTTCAGTTCGTGCGCCCCTCCCTCGGTGCCTGGACGCTGTACGGTCTCGGCACGGAAAACGACAACCTGCCCGGCTTCATCACCCTCAATCCGCCCGCCGACAACGGCGGCGCGCAGAACTACGGCGGCGCCTTCCTGCCGGCGATCTGCCAGGGCACGCGCCTCGGCGGCAGCCAGTTGCCTGAACTCTACGCCGCGTTATTGAAAAAAGACGTGGCTCCCGGACCGCCGCTGAAAAACATCGCCAACGAAAATTTGCCGCGCGACTTGCAGCGCCGTCAGCTCGATTTCATCCGCGATCTCAACGAACGCCAGCTTGCGCGCGCCACCGAGCAACCCGAGATCGAAGGAGCCATCGAGGCCTTCGAGCTGGCTTTCCGCATGCAGGCAGAGGTGCCGGACGTGCTCGACCTGCGCGGGGAGTCGCCTGCCACCCTGAAGCTCTACGGCATTGGCGAAGGCAAGGATCAATTCGCCCGCCAGTGTCTGCTGGCCCGCCGTCTCGTTGAGGCGGGTGTGCGTTTTATCGAGATCGCCTCGCCCGTGCATTGGGATCATCACAATCTGCTGCGCGAATCTCTGGCGAAATCTTGCGCCGCCACCGACCAGCCCATCTCCGCGCTGCTGTCCGATCTCAAGGCGCGCGGCTTGCTCAAGGACACCCTGGTGGTGTGGGCGGGCGAGTTTGGCCGCACTCCGTATGCGCAAGGCTCTGACGGGCGCGACCACAACCACAAAGGCTACACCATCTGGATGGCGGGCGGCGGCGTCAAAGCCGGCCATGCCTACGGCGCCACCGATGACATCGGTCACAAAGCCGTCGAGGACCCGATGCACATCCACGACTGGCACGCCACCATCCTGCATCTGCTCGGACTCGACCACAAACGCCTCACCTATCGCTACGGCGGTCGCGATTTCCGCCTGACGGAGACGCAGGGGCAGGTCGCGCACGGTGTGCTGGGTTAAGCGAGCAACCGCCAGAACAGCATCACCGCCAGTCCGCCACACACAGCAAGGCCCATGGCATGTCCACGCAGACAGGCAGGTTGCAGCACTGCCTCGTTCGGATTGCCCGGATGATACCAGACCGGCACCTCGGTGCCAGGCCGGAACGTTTTCAGCATCTTCAAACCCCAGGTCAGCGCTCCTGTCGTCGTTTCCAAAGTGATGCGGCGGCCCTCCAGCAAACGATCACCGACGCTGTAGGCGTAGCGAATCACCGGCTCGTAAACGACACTACCGTCGCTTCCCCGCTGGCGTGATTTGCGCAGGTCCACTCCTATGATGTGCCCGCGTGTGCGCGCCCACCAGCGCGTCGGCAACCATCGACCAAGCCGACGCCCGTAATGCGCCAACCCGCAAGCCGCGAGGCCGAGAGCAGACCATTCCAACCAAGGCACCGGCGAAATCACCGACCATTCGATCCAAGCAAGCACACTGACAGAGAGCAGCATCGTTTTCATGGCAGCCTGAGGAGGTTGAACGCCATTCAAGATGCCCGAGCGCGCGCGCTTTGAACATCTATTTCAGGTGACATTATTGTTAAGTTACCCGAATTTTCTCCCCACAAACAAACCCCACTGCCAAAGGCCGCCATAAGCCGGACGCACTTCCTCCACCCTCGGGTCAAAACGGCTTTGCAAATACGGCAGCAGATGCCCCTCCATGCGCACATGATTGACGCTCATCCAGCGGCGAAACCAGGCGTGGCGCGAGTCGTGGAAATCCACCAGCGCGAACACCCCGCCGGGGGCGAGATCCGCGCACGCGCTCTCAATGGCCTGCTCCCATCCCGGATTGAACATCGAGAGCGCGTAGGAGCAGACGATGAGATCGAATCCCCCAGGACGGATGGCTTCTTGATAAGGCTGGCGCAGCAATTCCACGCGAGCGCTGTCCGCCAAAAGTTTTTTGCGCGTCAGCTCGAGCATGTCCGCCGAAACATCGAGCCCGCTCAAACGCGCTTCGGGAAAAAGACGGGCCAGTTCGACAAGATTGCGTCCCGTTCCGCAGCCGATCTCCAGAATGCGCGCCGGCCGCGCCAGCGCCGCCGTCTTTTTCAGGACGAGGGAACGACCAAAGAGAAAACTCCAGCGCGTGGCGTCATAGATTTTTGACTGCCAGCGATAATAGCCTTCCACCGGCAACGGTGCTTCGGCCGCGGCGGAGGGTGAGATGACGCTCATGCCTGCACGATGCCGAAATGAAAACTGCCGTAGGTGCCGACGCGGTCGAGCTGATGCAACGGACCCGTCCACTCCGCATGAAACCGCACGCGCTCGCGAATTTCAGGCGGCACGAAACTGAGATCGAGTCCGGCGGAGCGCATCAGGATTTTGGCGCCGGGACGGCTGTTGGCGAGAATGAGCTGCCATTCCTCGCGCAGGGCCGCGGGATCGTGCCAGGCCAGCCAGTCCTGGTGGTCGAGCAGCACAAAGTGGCTGTAGCGCCCCGGATGTTGACGCAAAAAATCGCTCACGGTGCAGGTGTGGGTGGTGAGCCGGTCCAGCATGGCGCGCAGCATGGGCTGATGCTCGCGCCGCAGATAATTCGGGCAGCAGGTCAGCGTGTAAAAGCCGGTGAGGTACACGCGCCAGAAGTAGTTGTCGGCGGCGGGCAGCTCGGTGAGCACATGCCGCAGTTTGTCCTTCACATAGGCGGTGAGACCGCCGGGATAAGAGTCCTGGATGAGGCGAATTTGCGGGCGCGGCACACCGAGCAAGGCCATCAACGCCGGCTGACGCACCAGCCAGTTGGCGAGCCGCCCCCAAATTTCCGGCTCCATCAGCGCGTAAGCCTGGCGCTGCTCGTCGAGCGTGCGCGCGTCGAGCAGGCATTGCGCGAAGTTCTTGATGTTGGGTCGCGCTTGAAACAGGACTTTCCCCATTACCCAGGCAGCGACGCCGGAGGTGCCATGGTAGTAAAAGGAACCCTTCACGCTGCGCGGATCGAAGAAGGTGATGCGGCGGTCCCAGAAGGCTCGCGCATAGGCGGGCAATGCGCCGCGCAGCTCCGCATACAGCTCGCAATGCCGCGCATGCGAGCCGATGCCAAACATCTCGAAAAGGTCGTCGAACTCGCCGCGCTGGATGATCGCGCGCTTCAATTCCAGCAGCGCGTTTTGACGCGGGTTGACGTCGATGGCATGAATGCGGGCGGGACCATCGAGCAGGTAATCGAGCGCGTTGCAACCGGCGCTGGTGATCATCACCACCTGGCTGTCGGAATCGAGTTCCATCACCTGCCGGTCGAGACGCGGGTCCTCCCAGGCGGCATTGTAGATGAGGTTGGAACCGTGCACCTTGCGGAACACCGCGTCATGAGCGGCGCGGGCCAGCGCGGCGCTCCGGCGACGGACAGGAGGCGGCGCGGTCGGAGAAAGAGCGGGCATCAGTGCGGCCAAGATTCGTCAACGCCCGCGTTTGACCAGCGCGGCATGGTGCCAAAACCGTCACCCGCGCGCTGGTGTCAATGGCGCTGTTTTTGCAGGGTGTAGCTGAACAGCCTGGTCTTGGAAAACAGGAAGCGGAGACGAAAACGTTCGACCTCCGGCAACTGACTTTTGCCCGACCAGCGCACCTGATGCCGCACCGCATCGGTGCGGATGACCCCGCAGTCGGATTCGGAGTATCCGGGAACCGCCACGCCCTTTGCATCCAAAACCTCGACCACCATTTGCCCTGCCGCCGCGTCGGCATTGACTTCGAGTCCGGTCGCGCCGCCTTCGAGGATCGCCGTCTCCACCACCGCCGGTTTGGTGTCCGCGTTGAGCGAGACATAACCATCCAGCCGCCAGCGCGCCAGGGCAATGGTGATGGTCTTCGGAGGTGTGGGCGCGCCATGGGTGCTGTTGATGGCGGTGTAGTAATGCCAGATTTCATCGCCAACGATCAACGGCGCCATCGCCACGTTCATGATGCTGCGGTCAAAATCAGTACCGCCCGGCAGCACCGGCGCGCGCTCCTTCATGCGCTGCCAGCTCAATCCGTCGCGACTGGTGATGAGCTGCCCTTCCATCGGCCCGTCGTAACGCGATTGGTCGGGCGTGGATTTGTCGATGATGCGCTCAATCCGAAACACCGGGATGATGCCGAGATACGAGTTGCCGTAGGCGAAACCGTTCATCGCATAAAACTCCGTGCGCTGCTCCGGCGCGCTCACCCAGGCATCGTCCACCTCGTCCGGTGCGAGCACGACTTTCATCTCCGACCAGTTCACAAAATCATTGCTGGTCAGCACCGCGCCGAGGCGCTTTTCTTTGATGCTCTTGGGAAAGTACTTCGGCGGATAAGGCCGGATGTAGGCGAAGTATTTCAAGGTGGCCGGGTCGCGCATGATTTGACCGACTTCGGAGCCCACGGTCAGCAAGCGATCCTCGCCATAGCGAGTCCAATGGAGACCGTCGGCGGAATAATAACCGGAGAAGCCGCCGGTTTGGATTGGCTCGGCCAGCAGCGCTTTGAATCGTTTGTTGGGATCGGCCTCCAAGTCATCCACCAGCACTCCGCCGCCGCCCTTGGGCAGGACGATGTTGGAGGGCCTGCCCCGCACCGGGTAAACATCGAGTTCGGGAACCTGCCATTTGAGACCATCCACGGAAGTGGCGTAACAGCGGCCATACCACATGTGGAAGAGGCCGCTCTCCGGGTCGCGCCAAGTGGTGCCGTAGATGCGCACCGGCTTTCCATCGTCGCCACGAAGGACAGGCTGGTCGAGCTTGCGCGCCGGATGAATTTGACGAGTCACATGCACCTGCCGCTCCAGGCGCAGATCATCGACAAAAAGTTCCGTGCCTGCGCGCAGGGGAAGCAACGCAGGCGGTTCTTTCCCCGCGCTCTCCAGCAGCGCTAACCCGAGCCAGAGGCCGGCAAGCACGAGTCGATGAGTCATCGCCTGAAGATCAAGCTTTGGGTGAGGCCAGCAAGCCGCTGTCGATCAGCCACTCGATGAAACGCTCGGGCCATTTGGCGGCGGCGCCGGTTTTATCCGGGCGATAACCAAAGCCATGACCGGCCTCGCTGTAGATGTGCAGCTCCGCTTTCACCCCGGCCTTTTTGTATTTCAGGTAAACCGAAGCCATGCCCTCGGCGATGTCGGGCCGGTCGCCATAACCGCAGGCGATGAAGACCGGCGGCATGTCAGGACGCGCTTCAAACAGATGCGAGGTGCCAGGATAAATGAGGGCGTTAAAGTCGGGACGAGAGGAGGCGCGCTCGACGGCGTCCTCCGCGTCAGCCTTCCCCGCATCCGATTCCATGGCGGCGAAAGCAGCCAGCTCACCGCCCGCAGAGAAACCAAGGATGCCGATGCGATCCGGGAGAATGCCCCACTCACTTGCGCGCGAACGCACCAGCCGCAAGGCGCGACGCGTGTCCGCCATGGCGTGCTCCTGGATGGTGTAGGTGCTCTCCGGTTCACGGGCGAGACGGTACTTCAAAACAAAAGCCGCGATACCGCGGTCGCGAAACCACTCGCCCAGCGCGCCGCCCTCATGGCCGAGGCAAAGTTTGCGATGCCCGCCGCCGGGACAAATGATGACGGCGGTGCCGATGGCTTTGTCCGCAGGCGGCAGGTAGGGCGTGAGGCTCGGGTTGTGAACGTTGGAGACATTGCTGCCCTCGATCATCTCAGCCTCACCCGCGCGCTTTTCCGAGCCGGGCGCGCCCTGGGGCCAGAGCGGGATCACGTCCGGCTCCGCCGCGGGCGCAAGCGGGATCAGGCTGCAAGCGATGAGGACAAGACAGGAAATGACACGGTGTTTCATGAAGAAAAAAGGACAGCGCTATAACGACGGCAGACAGTTCGTTCCACCATTATCACGGCAGCATCAGGAGGCTTCGGTAGAATCGTCAGCGGGCTCGGCGTCGGCGGGTGCCTCATCGTCCTCGGTGTCGGCGATGACAGTGGCGACGTCCTGGATGGTTTCGCCCTCCTTGAGGTTCATCAGCTTCACGCCCTGGGCGTTGCGGCCGGTCTCGCGGATGTCGCTGACGCGGATGCGCACGCTCTGGCCTTTGCTGGTCATCAGCATCAGCTCATCGGTTTCCGCCACGGCGAGAGCGGAGACGACCTTGCCGGTTTTGTCGGTGACGTTCATGGTGATGACGCCTTTGCCGCCGCGATTGGTGAGGCGGTATTCCTCGAAGGAGGTGCGTTTGCCAAGACCGTTCTCGGAGACGACCAGGAGCTGCTTGGTGAAGTCCACGGCGGTGAGGCTGACGAGAAAGTCGCCCTCCTCGACGCGGATGCCGCGCACGCCGATGCTGTTGCGGCCGACAGCGCGGATGTCGCCCTCCTCGCAGCGCACGCACATGCCTTCATGGGTGGTCATGCAGATCTGGCTTTGGCCATCGGTGAGGATGACCTGCACCAGGTCGTTGCCCTCCTCGATGTTGATGGCGATGATGCCGTCTTTCCGGTAGTTTTTGAAGGCTTCCAGAGCGGTCTTTTTGACGGTGCCGTCCTTGGTGGCGAAGAGCACGAACTTCTCCGGGCTCCACATGGCCTCGTCTTCGGCTCCACGCGCTTCCAGGCGCAGGACACTGTTGATCTTCTCGTCGGGACGCAAATTCAGCACGTTCTTGATGCTGCGGCCCTTGCCGGTGCGCGGGGCTTCCGGGAGCTGATAGACGCGCTCCACATAGACCCGGCCGGTGTTGGTGAAGAACAGCAGGAAGTCATGCATGTTGGCGCTGAAGAGGGTCTCGACGAAGTCGTCCTTGTCCTCCTTCGTCGCCGCCTCGCGCGTCTCCATGCCTTTCAACCCCTTGCCGCCGCGCGCCTGCAGGCGGTACTCGTTGGTGAGCGTGCGCTTGACGTAGCCGAAGTGGGTGAGGGTGACGATGTTGGCGTCGTTCGGGATGAGATCAATCGTTTCAATGCCGCCGCCGGCGGCGTCAATGCGGGTCAGGCGCGGCGTGGCGTGCTTGGCTTTGATGGCGTGCAGCTCGTCCTTGATGATGCCGAGCACGCGGTGCTCGTGCGCCAGGATGTCCATCAGGTCGGTGATGGTGGCCAGCAGCTCGTCGTAGTCGCCCTTGATCTTGTCCCGCTCCATGCCGGTGAGCTGGTAGAGACGCAGCTCGAGGATCTGGTCCACCTGGGTGTCGGTGAAGATGTAGCGGTCGCCCTGGACGCTGGGCTGGCTGCGCAGCAAGATGCCCAGCTTCATCGCGGTCTCGGTGCTGAACTGGTAGGCTTTGAGGCCGATCCTGGCTTCGTCGCGGTTGCGGCTGTCGCGGATGATGCGGATGAAGTCGTCGAGGTGGCCAAGCGCCAGCAGGTAGGCCTCCAGCTTTTCCGCCTGCTGCTCGGCCTTTCTGAGCAGGAACTTGGTGCGGCGGATGACGACTTCGCGGCGGTGCTCGATGTAGCAGCCGATGGCGTCTTTGAGGTTCAGCACGCGCGGACGGCCGCCGTCAATGGCCAGCATGTGGATGCTGAAGCTGCTCTCCAGGGCGGTGAACTTGTAGAGGTTGTTTAGCACCACCTGGGCGCGTGCGTCGCGCTTGAGATCCACGACGACGCGGGTGTTTTCGTCCGACTCATCGCGCACGGCGGTGATGTCGGTGATGATTTTTTCGTTGGCCAGTTCCGCGATGCGCTTCACCAACTCGGCGCGGTTCACGTTGTAGGGGATCTCGGTGATGATGATCTGCTCGCGGCCGTTGTTCTCAACGATCTCGGCCTGGCCGCGCACCCGCACGCTGCCGTGACCGGTCTCCATGTACTCGCGAATGCCGTCAAGACCGTGGATCACGCATCCCGTCGGGAAGTCGGGTCCTTTGATGAACTGGTTCAGCTCGCTGATGGTGATGGCGGGGTTGTCCACCTGGGCGCAGACGCCGTCCACGATCTCGCCAAGGTTGTGCGGCGGCATGTTGGTGGCCATGCCGACGGCGATGCCGGTGCCGCCGTTGACGAGCAGGTTGGGGAAGGCGGCGGGGAAGACGGTGGGCTCGGTGAGGCGCTCGTCGTAGTTGGGGACAAAGTCCACGGTGTCCTTGTCCATGTCGGACATCAGCGTGCCGCCCAGGGGCGTCATGCGGGCTTCGGTGTATCGCATGGCGGCGGGGGGATCGCCTTCCACGGAGCCGAAGTTCCCCTGCGGATCCACCAGCGTCTCGCGCATGGCCCAGGGCTGGCCCATGTGGACGAGCGTGGGATAGATCACAGCCTCGCCGTGCGGGTGGTAGTTGCCGGAGGTGTCGCCGCAGATCTTGGCGCACTTCATCTGCTTCTTCGGCGGATACAGCCCCAGCTCATGCATGGCGTAAAGGATGCGCCGCTGGGAGGGTTTTAATCCGTCGCGCACATCCGGCAGCGCGCGGGAGATGATGACCGACATCGAGTAGTCGAGGAAGGAGTTCTTCATTTCCTCGGCGACGGAGATGGGGCGGGTGGTGGAGTCGTGCATGGGAGGGGTCAAGGGGGTCGTCAAGGGGTCGTCAAGGGGTCGTCAAGGGGTCGTCAAGGGAGGTCTTCGTGGGCGGCTAGGAATTCTTCGAGGGGTGGCAAATCGGTTTCGAAGTCGTTTTCGGGGGTGTCTTCGCGGAGGCGGTTGGAATCGGTCTTTCCAAGCGAGCGGATGTAATTGTCCAACTGACGGCGCAGGGTTTCGAGTTTGAGGTGAATCAGATCGGCTTGATCGGGGGAAAGCAGGTGGCGATTCGCGGCTTTGGTCAGCCAGGTTTGCGTTTCACGGAGGGAACCTCGGGAGTAGTAGCAGAATTTGGCATTCTCTTTGAAGGAGTAACGACCATAGCCTTCGGCAATATTGGCAGCGATCGAATCAGCCGACCGAATCCATTGCAATCCCACGCTTTGCTTGGCGAGCCAAGCCCAGACATCAACCTGCGACCACACGTCTTCACCAACCTGCATCGCAAGCTGATAAACGCGTAATTCAGTTAGATCGACCGTTGCCATTCGCGAATCTTTGACTGCTTGACCTTTGACTGCTTGACCTTTGACTTATTGACCACTGACTCCTTGACCTGGATTTTCTTGACTCCCTGACAGCGCAGCCCCTACACATCCAGATTCCGCACATTCAGCGCATTCTCTTCGATGAAGTGCTTCCGCGGCTCGACGATGTCGCCCATGAGGATGGTGAACATGCGTTCGGCTTCGTGGGAGTTGGATTCGTCGAGCTTGACCTGGAGGAGGGTGCGTTTCACCGGGTCCATGGTGGTCTCGAAGAGCTGCTTGGCGTTCATTTCACCCAGACCTTTGAAGCGCTTGATCTCCATACCGCGCTTGCCGATCTCCATGACTTTCTCCAGGATGCCGGGGATGCTGAAGACGGGGTGGACCTTGGCGTGGTCGCCCTCGCCTTCGATGATTTCGAAGAGCGGCTGGTCCTGGCTGCTGAAATGATCCACATGCAGGCCGAGCTCGTCGAGCTGCTGGAAGCGCCGCTTCATGCCGTGGGCCTCGTGAATTTCGATGAGCCGGGCACGGCGGTGCGCCTTGGGCGCTGTGGCGCCGTTGCCTTCCTCCGCGGCAGGCTTGCCGAAGAGGTGGAGGTCGTTGTTTTCGCGGGCAAAGGCGGCTAGCTGCTCGTTGCCGAGGAAGTATTGCACGGCGACCTCGTTGCCCTCGCGGATGATGACCATGTAGTGGGGCAGGGTGCCGGTGGCGGTGTCGCGCTCTTGCAGGTAGGTCTCGAAGTCGCCGCCGTGGCGGCGGATGATGTCGGCAAACTTGGCGAGGGGCACGAGGACATCGAGGATGCCCTTCAGTTTTTCATCGGAGACAGTGCTGCCGTCGGCGATGTTGCGCAGGCGGATTTCGCTGGAACCCATCTCCAGCAGCATGGCTTCCATCTCGGCGTCGTCCTGAACGTATTCCTCGCGCTTTTTGCGGGTGACCTGGTAAAGCGGCGGCTGGGCGACGTAGATGTGGCCGCGCTTCACCAACTCCGGCATCTGGCGGTAGAAAAAGGTGAGCAGCAGGGTGCGGATGTGGGAGCCGTCCACATCGGCGTCAGTCATGATGACGATCTTGTGATAGCGGAGCTTGTCGATGTTGAAGGATCCCTCCACCTCGCTGTCGCCACCGATGCCAGTGCCGATGGCGGTGATCATGGTCTGCACCTCCTTGTTTTGCAGCACGCGTTCCAGCCGGGCTTTCTCGGTGTTGATGAGCTTTCCGCGCAAGGGCAGGATGGCTTGGTTGTGACGGTTGCGCCCCATCTTGGCGGAGCCGCCGGCGGAGTCACCCTCGACAATGAAGAGCTCGGTCTTGGCGGGGTCGCGCTCGGAGCAGTCGGCGAGCTTGCCGGGCAGGCCGCCGCTGCTCATGGCGTCTTTGCGGATGGCCTCGCGCGCTTTGCGGGCGGCCTCGCGGGATTTGGCGGCGATGATGATGTTGTTGATGACGGTGACGGCGATGTCCGGCGTCTCGTCAAAGAAGCGCATGAGCCCCTCATAGACGATGGAGTTCACCACGCCTTCGACCTCGCCATTGACGAGCTTGACCTTGGTCTGCGAGTTGAAGCGCGGGTTGGGCAGCTTGACGCTGAGCACGCAGATGAGGCCCTCGCGGCAGTCGTCGCTTTCGATGTCGGGCAGCTTGTCTTTGAAGCTCTTCGGGTTGTTGGCGATGTAGGCTTTCACCGCCTTGGTGAGAGCGGCTTTGAGGCCGCTGTAGTGGGTGCCGCCGTCGGGGTTGGGGATGGCGTTGGCAAAGCACAGGGTCTGCTCGTTGAGGCCTTTGTTCCATTGCAGGACGCAGTCCACGAGGATGAACTTGTTTTTGTCATCAATGACCACCTCGCGCCGACCCGCCAGGGCGATGGGATCGGGATGGATCTTGTCTTTGTCGGCCCCCAGCTCGCGGACGAACTGCTTGACGCCGTCCTGGTAGAAAAGCACCTCCTGCCTCGGCGTCTCGCCGCGCTCGTCCACCAACGTGATGCGGATGCCCGGGTTCAGGAAGGCCAGCTCGCGCAGACGGGTGAGCAGGCGCTCAAAGACGAAGGTGGTGGTGATGGTGAAGATGGTGGCATCCGGGTAGAAGGTGATCTTGGTGCCGGTGCGCTTGGGGTCATCCAACTCGCCGAGCACGGTCAGCGGCTCGGTGGTGATGCCGCGCTCAAAGCCAATGGCGTGGACTTTGCCGTCGCGATAGACCTCGCACTTAAACCAGTCGGAGAGGGCGTTCACGCACTTGGCGCCGACGCCGTGCAGGCCGCCGGAGAATTCGTACGCGCCATCGCCGAACTTGCCGCCGGCGTGGAGGTTGGTGAGCACCAGTTCGACGGTGGGCATGCCCTTGGCGTGCATTTCGACCGGGATGCCGCGGCCATCGTCCTCGACACTGAGGGATCCGTCGGTGTGGATGTTGATCCAGATATTATTGCAATTGCCGGCGAGGTGCTCGTCGATGGAGTTGTCCACGACTTCGAACACGCAGTGGTGCAGGCCGCGCTCGTCGGGATCGCCGATGTACATCCCTGGGCGGAGCCGGACGGCTTTCAGCCCTTCCAGGTGCTGGATTTGTTCGGCGCCGTAAGCCTGATCCGAGGCGACGGCGGTAAGGTTTGATCCGATGGAATCAATGGTTTCTTCTGACATAAAGCTGTGCGGTTTGACATCGACTGAATCCGTCCAAAAACCCGCTTCGGAAACGTGCTCGATGCAAGACATTCAGGCTAGCGAGGGATGCCCGCCTGCCAAGGGGAAAAAGCATATTTTCAAGTGGAGAAAAGTGCGTTGAGACAACAGAATTGGCGGCCTTTGGATTATTTCCGCAGGGACTCTTGCGCAGAGGAGCTGACTTTTCCCCAGAAGACTCGCAGACTCTCCTTGAATTCAGGCGGGCAATCCTTCTCAATCCAGGCACGCATGTCCTCGGGACGGGTGATTGCCCAGATCGTGAGAGCGCAAAAAGTGCGGTCCAGCACGCCGCCATCGTCCGCCAAATCGTCATTGCCCTCAAAAAACGCGGTCAGGTCGGAGAGCTTCCTGGCCGGCAATCTGGGAAGCAGGCGCGCACCGAATTTAGCCGCGCTGGGAATGTCCAGGGAACCCCATTGTTCCATGAAACAGGTTGCATCCAATTCCTCCAATAATCGGCGCTGAATGTGATCGGATGCATGTTGGAATTCATGCTCAAAGAGGTATTTGAATCCTGAGTGCGAAGTGTTCCATGGATAGCCGTCCCAGGGGCCATAGCCTATCCCATCGACAAGGTCTTGAAGCGCGCTGTCCTCATCCACCAGCACGGCAGACTCCAAGGCGAGGCGGGGATGCCAGGCAGCCAACTCTCGCATGTTTTCCCCAACGTTATCTCCTGCCAGGAGTTCCCGAATCCACTGATCCCGCAACTCCGGACCTACTTCCCGCATGAGGATGCAGCGGGCGGTTGTCACCGCTTGGAGGTGTTCGGCATGGTCGTTCCGCTGCGCCCACTGAATCATCGCGGGTTTGTCCGCCTGTCTCCAGACGAGAAGCAACTCGATGGAGATCGTGGCCTGCGTTTCAGGCAATGAATCCGAAAGCGGCCAGCGTTCCGCCCGCCAAGTTGTTCCCGCGATGCTCTGGAAGACTTTTTCATATTCATCGGGCTTCTTCGCGAGCCAGCAACGCCATTGGATTTCATCCGCCGCTCGCGCCCCGCGATGACCACCGGTATTGCTTGAGATCAAGGGGGATGGGTCACGGTGAAAGGCTTCAATTATCGGATGCCTGCCCCACTCTGATGCGCCAAAATCATCATGTCCTTCCTGAAAACGCCCGCCCGGTTTTCCGCCCCCAGGCCATGTGTCAAAAACTTCAAACCAGGCCTCCAGGAAGGCTTTCATCAAGCGCACCCGCTCGGACGGCGGAAGTGCGGATTCTTGCAACCCTGCGGGCAAGGCCAGCAGGGTGTCCCTCGAAAGGCGGAACGCGGACTGCCGCAAAAATGGCAGATCCACAGCGAAGATTTCCGGCTGCCGCTCCCAGCCATCAAAAGCAAGCCATCCTTCCTCGATGCCCACCGTCTTGAAAAGCGTCTGGGTCTTTGCCCAGGCCGCTTCGGGGTCGCGCATCGCCCAGTTGAAGAGAATGAGCGCGACAAGATTATCCGGGCTCTCCACGCCTTCCCGGGCCAGTGAAAGGTCAAAGGCTTTCGCGAAATTCCCGACGGGGATGCGATGCAAATACTCGCTGAGAACGGCGTAGCGAATGTCCACATTCGTTTCCAAAAAGATATCGTTGATGACAGAGTCGAGCGTCGCGGAGTCACTCTCCCACGGCAGCCGGGTCAGCGGCCGAAAGTCTCCGGGTTTGATGTCGGACCATTCCGCGCACACAGCCCCGGCTGTCAAAAACCAAACGGAGATTGTTTTGACGGTCATGTTTAACGGAGATGCAAAGACTTGAAGTTCAAATGGATTGCGTGCGGGAAGCTCAATCTCGTGCCGATATTTTTTCAGACTCGCGGATAGGAGTCGAGTCGAAATACGGCAGGCGCAAGCGACGGGTGCCTGGAAAAAAGCTGGGATTCAGCTTGCGCGTGGCGCGGACTTCCGTGTCTGATGCTGCCCAAGCAACCCTCTTTTTCTGAATGCCGTCTGATTTGGATTCTCTACGCCTGGCCTTGCAACACTCGCCCGACAATCCGCCGCTGCTCATGTTGCTGGCGGAGAGCTGCCTGGATGAGGGGCTGATCGCGGAGGCGGAGGGGCATTTTCAAAGGGTGCTCTCGCTGACGGCAAATCACGCGGGGGCAAGGCTGGGGTTGGCGCGGGCCGCTTTTTTGAAGGGGCAGACCTCAGAGGCGGCGGTGCGCGCGGAGCAGGTGCTGCGGGATGAGCCGGGCTGCGCGGAGGCCTGCCTCTTGCTGGCTCGGGTGCATGTGGCGGAGGGCGAGTTGGCGCGGGCGCGGCACTATTACGAGCGCGGGGTGGCGCTGAAGCCGGCGCTGGCGGACGAGGGCATCGAAAAGGACATCCGACATGCGAAGGCGGACGCGCCGGAAGGAGGCGTGCCCCAACGTGCGGCACTGACGGCGGACGGCCGCCTGGAGACGTCGGACGCGGACGCGGACGACGGCCATCCGTTGGGTGGAGCGGCCTTTGATCTCGGCTTGGCGGATTTTGAAAAGCCAAAGCTGAACTTTGCCGGCGTGGGCGGCATGGAGCCGCTGAAGGAAGAAATTCGGATGAAGATCATCCATCCACTGAGGCACGCGGACCTCTTTAAGGCCTACAACAAGAAAGTGGGCGGCGGGGTGCTTCTCTACGGGCCGCCGGGCTGCGGCAAGACGCTCATCAGCAAGGCGACAGCGGGAGAGATCAAAGCCAACTTCATCGCGCTGGGCCTGCATCAGATCTTGGACATGTGGATCGGGAATTCGGAGAAGAACATGCACGAGGTGTTCGAGGTGGCGCGACAGAACACGCCCTGCATTTTGTTTTTTGACGAGGTGGACGCGCTTGCAGCGGATAGGAGGGACCTGCGCCAGAGCGCGGGGCGCAATCTGATCAATGCCTTCCTGGCGGAGATGGACGGGGCGCAGTCCGAGAACGAGGGGGTGCTCATCCTGGGAGCGACGAACGCGCCCTGGCACATCGACCCGGCCTTTCGCCGGCCGGGCCGCTTCGATCGCACGCTGTTCGTACCGCCGCCTGATCTGGCCGGACGAGCGGCGATTATCGAGGTGATGGCGCGCGGCAAACCGGTGGGCGAGTTGGACACTCAGGCACTGGCAAAAAAGACGGAGCAGTTCTCGGGCGCGGATTTGAAGGCGGTGTTCGATCTGGCGACGGAGGCGGTGCTCAACGAGGCAATGAAAAGCGGCCATATCATCCCGCTGACCACGAAGGATCTGATCCGCGCGGCGGGTCGCCACAAGCCGACGACACGCGCATGGTTCGACAGCGCGAAAAACTACGCGCTCTACTCGAACCAGGGCGGCTTTTACGATGATGTGCTGAAATTCCTGGGCCTGTTGAAATCCTGAATCCGCGCCGATGAACGACGACACGCACCCTACACCCGAGGCCGCTTTTCAGCGCGGTGTGCTGCTGCAACAGCAGGAGCGTATGGCTGACGCGGCAGCTTGCTTTCAGCAGGCGCTGGCGCTGAATCCGGAACACACGCCAAGCCTGCTAAACCTGGCCTTCTGCTGGATGAGGCAGCCTGAGACGGCAGCGCAAGCGGTGGAGGCGGCACGACGCGCAGTGGCGCTGGAGCCGGAGCATGGGCAGGGTTTTGCGGTGCTGGCCCTGGCGCTGAATGCGCGCGCGAAGGACGGCCAGACGGCAGTCATCAAAGAGGCGCGGGCGATGGCGGAAAAGGGTGTGGAGTTGGAGCCGGACAGCCCGTTCACTCACACAGTGCTGGCGCTGCTGCGGCTGCGGTTGCGGGATTATTCCTCCGCTGAGCAGGCGGCGCGCGCGGCGCTGGCGCTCGACCCGGAGGACACGATGGCGGCGGAGGCGCTGTCCTCGGCGCTGCTGATGCAGCGGAAGGATGCGGACAACCGTAGCCTGATTGACTACCATTTGCAGCGCCAGCCGGAGGACGACAGCGCCCACACTAGCGCGGGCTGGCAGGCGCTGATGACAGGCGACCACAGGAAAGCGAACCAGCACTTCATGGAGGCGCTGCGGCTCAACCCAATGAACGAGCGGGCACGGTCGGGCTTGGTGGAGAGCTACCGGGCGCGCTCCTGGTTCTACAACGCGTTCCTGCGCTATGCGCACTGGATGAATCAGTTCACGGAGGGCAGGCAGACGATGATCTTGATCGGGGGTTTCGTGGCCTACCGATTGCTGCACGGCTATTTGAAAACGACATCGCCGGCGCTTGCCTCCGCGCTGGTGGTGGCTTGGGTACTGCTGGTGTTTTGGTCCCATCTCGCGCGCGGGCTGAGCGGTTTCCTGCTGCTGCTCGACCGCTTTGCGCGGCAGTCACTGGACCGTCGGGAATTTTGGGAGGGGGCAATGGTGGGCGGGCTGTGTCTCTTGTCCGTGGCGGCATTCGTCAGTGGGGCAATACTAAGCCTGCCAGGAGCGGATTTTAAGCCGCTTTATCCATTGTTCGCGGCAATCACCTGCGCTGCTGCTCTGAGCAACGATCACCATCTGGGCCGCTATTTCTACGCGATCGCAGCGGCAGTGGCGACGGCGGGAGCGTTGTATGGCTCGGTCTATCTGTTCTCAGGCATCAAATTGCCGCTTGCAGCCCTGGGCGGACTCGCGGCCATTGTCATCGGTGTGGTGACGACTTGGCTGCGGACGTTTCGCTTCCTCTACGCGTGAGATTTTGGATGCTGGATGACAGAGACGCTCATCATGTGGCTGGCGCCGACTTCGTTTTTGTTGTCTTTCTCGAGTTATTACTCCCAGTTGTATGCTGTGGGATTGGTTTTCATGGTGACCGGTTTCTTCAAGCTGACCGGCTCGGGTTGTGGTTGACGGGCGGGCTGGGAGGCCGCTTGGTGGGTGATGCGTTTTTTGGCGCCTGGATACCTGCATCTGGCGTGGCTGCTGGTGATCCCGGTGGCGCTCTATTTGTATCGTCGCCAGGCGAAGCGGCTGCCGGTGAGCACGCTGCTGTTTTTCCGATTGCTGGCGCGCGAGCATCAGGAGGCGGCATGGCTGCGGAAGTTGAAGCGCTGGCTGTCCCTGCTGCTGGCGCTGCTGATGCTGCTGGCATTGATCCTGGCGCTGGGGCGGCCGGTGTGGAGCGGCGGCGGGGAGGCGGGCGCGGTGGTCGTGGTGGTGGATCGCTCGGCCTCAATGGCGGCGCGTGACGGCGGCGGAGAGTCGCGCCTGGACGCGGCGCGTCGGCAGGTGCGCGAACTGCTGGCGGGCGTGCCGGACACGGTGCCAGTGACGCTGGTGGCGGCGGACGCACGCGCGGAAGTGCTGCTGGCGCGCGGCCGCAACCGGCGCGAGTGCCTGCGCGCGCTGGAGGCGCTGGAGACGAGACCGCTGGCGGGTCGCCCGGCGGCGGCGCGGCGCGCGGCGGCGCAGATGGCGGCGCTGGAAGCAAACAGCGTCATTTGGTGGGCCACTGACCGGCCCGAGCCGAACGAGACGTCACCCGCGACAAGCCCGCCGATCCAATGGCTGGACGTGAGCCTGCCGCGCGCGGTCAACGCGGGCATCACCGCGTTTCAAGTGCGGGCGCTGCCGCTGGAGCGCGACCGGCTGGAGGGTTTCCTGCAAATCAGCGCGGCCAAGGGCAATCCCGGCACGGTGACCACGCGGCTGGAGGTGCAGGTGGGCGGCCGCTTGGCGCAGTTGCGCGAGTTGGAACTTGAGCCGGGTCAGCAAGTGGCGCTGAGTCTGCCGCTGGAGGGCGCGCAAGGGCAGCTCGTCGAGGCGCGGGTGATCACGCCGGAGGATTGCCTGGGCTGGGATGACGCGGTGGCGGCGCGGCTGCCGGCCTTGCGTCCGCTGCGCGTGGCCTGGTATGCGGAGCAGGCGGACCCGTTCACCGAGCTGGCGTTTCAGTCGCTGGTGGAGGCGGGGAAAATCGAGATGTGGCGGGGTGACACGGCGCTCTTTCCACCGGCGGATTTACCGGACGTGTTCGTGTTTGAAAACTGGCTGCCGGAGGTGTGGCCGGAGTCGCGACCGGTGATCGCGCTGCGTCCACCGCGTTCGTTGGGTCCGTTGAAGGTGCGGGCCTTGCCGGGCGGAGGTGTGCCGAGGGACTCGGTGCGGGTGACGGCGCCACAACATGCGGTGGTGCATCGCGCCGCGACGAGCCGGCTGGCGCTGACGCAAAGCGGCGCGCTGGAACTCAGCGAGGGGCTGGAGGCGCTGTGGATGGCGGGCGGCGAGCCGGTGCTGGTGGCGGGCGAAGCGGGCGGCAGGCGGCTGGTGGCCGGTGTTTTTCATCCGGCTCAATCCACGCAACTGGCGCTGCAACCGGCTTTTCCGCTGGTGCTGGGCAACGCGCTGCTCTGGTGCGCTGACGATCCGCCTTTGCGGCGTGGTTTACAGACGGGAAGATCGGGGGAACTCCTGGAGCAGCGCGGTCGCCTGGACTGGTCGGTTTGGGACGGTCAAACGTGGCGCGAGGAATCAACGCGCGCCGACGGCTGGGTGGAGCTGGATCGCATCGGTGCCTGGAGCGACGAGCAGGGCAAAAGCGGCGTCAGCCTGCTGGCGTCTTTGGATGAGACGGACCTCCCGCTGCGCGCGCAGGCGGACGCGCCGACAGCCGCCAGCACGGCCAGAGTGGCGACAAATGGTCCGGGCTGGACGGCGGTGCGCTGGTTGTTGGCAGGCTTGCTGGGACTGCTGCTGCTGGAGAGCTGGCTGTTTCATCGGCAGGCGGTGTATTGAGGGGGGGCGGATAGGGCTTGACGCTGCGCGACGACGGGGGTTCAAAAGAGGTCATGATGAAACTCGTGACTTGCCCTCTGACGCTCTTGGCGGCTTGCCTTGTCGCTTGCACTTCGCTTGCGGCGGCGGAGAAGCCGAACGTGGTGCTCTTTTTTGTCGATGACCTCGGATACGCTGACGTCGGTTGCTTTGGCAAACCGCCGCACCAGACGCCGAACCTCGACCGTCTGGCGGCGGAGGGGCTGAAACTGACGAATTTCTATGTGGCGCAGGCGGTGTGCAGCGCCTCGCGCGCGGCCTTGATGACGGGGTGCTATCCGAATCGTGTGGGCATGCAAGGCGCGCTCAATCACACCAGCAAGGCGGGCCTGCATCCGGATGAGTTCTTGATGCCGGAGATGTTCAAGGAGCAGGGTTACGCCACCGGCATTTACGGCAAGTGGCATCTCGGCACGACGATGCTGTTTCACCCAATGCGGCACGGCTTCGACGATTACCTGGGCATCCCTTACTCCAACGACAACAGCAAGTACCATCCCTCGCTGGCGCCGGAGATGCCGCCGCTGCCGCTTTACGACGGCTACGCGGTGGCGGAACTCGACCCGGACCAGCGCCTGTTCACCCGCCGCTTCACAGAGCGCGCGACGGACTTCATCGAGAAGCATCGCAACCAGCCGTTCTTCCTCTACATCCCGCAGGTGATGCCGCATGTGCCGATCTTTGCCAGCGAGGCGTTTGAAGGCCAATCCGGCGCCGGTTTGTATGGCGATGTGGTGGCGGAACTGGACTGGTCCATGGGCGTCATTTTGGACACGCTCAAAAAGCACGGTCTGGAGGAGAAGACGCTGGTGATTTTCTTTTCCGACAACGGGCCTTTCCTGTCCTATGGCGAGCACGCGGGGCGCGCGGAGCCGCTGCGCGAGGGCAAACTGACGAGCTACGAGGGCGGGGTGCGGGTGCCGTTCATCGCGCGCTGGCCGGGTCGCATTCCCGCGGGCGGCACGAGCGCGGAACCATTGATGGCCATCGATCTGCTGCCGAGTTTTGCGGAGCTGCTGGGCGTGACGCTGCCGCCGGAGCGGAAGATTGACGGACGCGCGGCGCTGCCGCTGCTGTTGGGCGAGGCGGGCGCGAAATCGCCGCAAGAGGCGTATTTTTTCTGGGCGGGTGATGAGTTGCAGGCGGTGCGCGCGGGCAAATGGAAGCTGCACTTCGCGCATCCCTTCATCACCATCGATGGCGAGCCGGGCAAGGGCGGCAAACCCTCGAACTGGGAGAACATGAAACCGAAGTCGATCACGCAAAGCGGCATTGCCGGCATCGCCTCGCGCCACGGCTACCGGGTGGAGCAGCAGGAGCTGGCGCTGTACGATCTGGAGGCGGACCCTGGGGAAAGCCGGAACGTCGCGGTGCAAAACCCTGAGGTCGTGAAACGTCTGGAGGCGCTGGCCGTGCCGATGCGCGCGGCGCTGGGCGATGGACTGACGGGCACGCCGGCGGCCGAGGCGCGGGCGGTGGGCATGGATGAGGGATGAGTTTGCTCGTTTTCGGTTTTCCGTATTTTTTTGACATGGCAGCGTATTACGAGCAGTTCAGTGTGAGCACCCGCGGCAAGGGCACTTACGAGATCACTGAGTCCTGCGCGCGAGTGGTTTCCGCCAGCGGCATCCGCACGGGGACGGCGACGGTCTTTGTGCGGCACACGAGCTGCTCGCTGGTCATTTTTGAAAACGCCGATCCCTCCGCGCGCACCGATTTACACGCCTACTTCGAGCGCTTGGCGCCGGAGGACGAGCCGTACTTCGTGCACACGTACGAGGGACCGGACGACATGCCCAGCCATCTGCGCTCGGTGCTGACACGCACTTCGGAGGTAATCCCGGTGATCGGCGGACGACTGGCGCTGGGAACTTGGCAGGGGGTGTTTCTCTTCGAGCACCGGCGCGCGCCGCACCGCCGCGAGGTGATCGTGATGGTGACGGGGGAGTGAGAGGCAGAGCCGAATCAGTCGGCCTGCGCGGCCTGTTTTTGATCGTGGTTGGCGCGCGCGAGTTTGCGCGCCTCGCCCACGATGAAGGGGCAGGCTTCGATGCAGAGTAACGGCAGACGGTTTTGACTGGTGGCGGCGGACGCTACGAAGCCGGCGGACTCGCCGCATTTGGCGGCGGCGGGACCGCTCAGCGGCTCGTGGTCATTGAGTGGCCAGAGGATGCGGCGCAGGCAGTTGTGCTGGTGGCAAACACGCGCGGCCATCGCATGCGCCTGCTCGTCAGTGATGCCGTTGGCGAAGCGATACATGCCCGTCTGCCGGCCCAGGCAGGAGCGCAGCGGTGTGGCGCGAAGATCGCCGGCCTGTTGGGCGCTCCACAGCCCAAGCGCTGCCGGATAAAAGAAGTCGAGCGCCAGACGCAGTTCAGAAAGGGTCGCCACATTCAATCGCCAGCCGCGACGCAGCGTCGGCGCGGAGTGCAGCGCGCGAAATTTCCCCTCCGCCGTGCGCAGGGCGATGGCGCGCGCGGCTTGAGCGCCTTCAAAGGTTTCGAGTGCCTCCTCGTTCTTGTCGGCGGCATGGAGGAGGTGGTAGCTGTGAGAGAAAGCGCGCACGAGGACCTCGCCAATCTGAAGTTCTCCCGCGCTCAGTGCCTCGCGCAGTCGAATCTCGATAAGTGAAGCGGTGGCGGCCTTTTCCGCCAATCCAGCGGCTGGCTCCACTTGATGACGCCGGTCGAAGTCCGCCACTTGGTCAAGGATCACCTCGGCCAGCAAAGGCTCGGTGCCGATGGCGTTGCTGTAATAAAGTTGGCGACCGCGCAAAGTGTGCGGGTTGCCGCCGAAGCTGCCACCCTCGCTCAGGGCCGCGCCGGTTTCCTCGACGACGCCGAGCAGCACCGGGATGTCCTGGTAGCTGTGCAAACCGTCGGCGATGAAAAACGGCACCACCACGACGTGCGGCGCGCTCGTCAGCTTGTCCCAGTCCGCCACCAGCGGAGCCTGCTCCATATAGGCGTCCACCACCTCGGCAAAACCGTGGCCGCCAGCTTGAATCAATCGGACCTGCTCCTGAATGGCCTTGGTGGAATTTTCATTCAAACCGGTGCCGTGGCCGACGATGACCAGCCCGGTCTGCTCGCGCGGCACGCCCGGCGCGATCTCGTTCGCGCGCTGCAAGAGCAGGCGCTTCATGTTGGCGTGCACGCCGACCGGATCGCAGTAAAAAATCGTTTTGCCATCGCGCCGCGTCACCGGCCCGTCGAGCCGCAGCTCGCGCGGCAGCACGTCCTGGCAGAAGTAGCCCTCGCTGATGAAATTCGGAACGATGTAAATGACCTCGCTCTCCACCATCTCGAACACCTCGCGCATGTTTGGCTCCTCCTTCCAGAAGCAGCAGACCACTTCGGCGAAGACGCCAAGCGCACGAATCGCGTCCGCGTGCGCGTGCGTGGGCGCGCTGGAATCGGGATTCAGGGTGGAGCCGTGACCAACGAGGATCAACGCAGCGTGAGGTTTGGGGGGCAGGGACAAAACGTGGTGAAGTTTCAGAGATGATATTTACGCGCGTCACTCTGCGCCGGGAGCGCAGGCAACGCAATACGCGCTTGCCGCTCAACCGGCGGGCGTGCTTCCGGCCAGCTTCTGCAAACGCGCGCGCTGCGACTCCGTCCATGGCAGCGCCGGCTGGTTCAAAGCCTCGCGCGCCGTGGCGGCGATCTCGCCGGTCATTAGCGAGCGGTTCTCGACGCAACGCTCCCAAAGGCGCAGCGTTTCCTCGTCCGCGGAACGACGCAGCAGCAACCTCGGCACCATGCCGCGCGTCTCCGGATCCTGCGGCGGGTCAAGATGCAGCAGCACCAGCAGCTTGCGGTACATCTGGCTTTGTGCCGGCAGCTCGGGCGTTCTGCCGGTGAGAAAGGCGGCGTTCTCCGTCCATCCGGCGGCCTTCACCGCGCCGAGCCGGCCCACATGCTCGAGTTCGCCGGTCAAACGCGCGCGCTCCACCTCCAGCCAGCCGCCCGTCTCAGGCGGTTGAATGGCGATGGCCTTCGGCACCTCGCGCGCGGGTTCGGCGGCGGTGGAAGCGTTGGGTTTTACGCGACCCGGCAGCAGCATCGCCACGAGCATGCCGGTCAGACCGCCGCTCACAAACCATCCGAGCCGCAAATAACGCTCCCAAGCCGGGGGAATCGGCTTTTCCTCCTCCAAGTTCGTCAAACGCGTGCCCGCCCAGCTTGCCGGCTCGGGCCTTGGCGTCAGCGCGGGCGCAGGCGCGGTTGATTCCACAGGCGGCGGTTCGACCGGCATCGGAGCGGGCGCGGTCAGGACTTGGCGCGTCCACAAATCCCACCAAGCCGGCGGCACCACGCGCGCAAAGTCCGCCGCAGACGGGTGTGCAGGCTCCAGCCATTCCGCCAGATCACGCAACGCCTGCCGCTCCTGCGGAGTGCTCCAGGTCCAGTCCCGGCCTGGCTGTTGCAAACGCCGGTCCCACATCTCACGCGTCGCCTGATCCGCCGCCGCCACCACGCTGCCCAAGGCCGCGCGTCGGCGCGCCTCCTCAAGCAGGATCGAATCCACCACCACCCCCGCTTTTTGACACTCCTCCACATGATTCAGGAGTGACATCGCGCGCGCGTGCTTGAGGATCGCCAGCGACGAAGCCGCGGCCAGCATCAGGTCCAGGCAATCCGGCGCGCGCAAATGCAGGCGCGCCGCCAGCATGCCGTCCGCCAGCCGTGTCAGCTTCACAAAATCGCGCTCCATGACCCATTCCCCCGCCACCACGCAGGTCAGGATGGCCTGGCCCGCGGACATCTCCTGAATCAACTCCTGCGTCTGCACCCGTCGCGACAACCAGCTCTCGCGCTCCTCATAGAGACGCGCTAAAAAAGCCGCGCAGACCGGCACCTGCTCCAGTTGACTGAACCCGCTCTCCAAAAAACGCGCCAGCGCCGCCTCCTGCGCCGTCTCGTCCCCCCGTTCGACGGCGGTCACCAGCGCCCTGCCCGCCGGCAGCAACGCATCGGGCAGACCCGCCAACACCGGCGGGTCCGCTTGCGGAGCGGTTTTTCGGGATGAGCCGCGAGCTGCCATGGACCGAACCCTCCTATCCAAGGCGCGGGTTGCAAGGACAGAATGCGCTCTCTGCCATGCCCTCGAGTCCAAACGGCGCCTGGAAGCCGGCGTTGGGCCAGCCCTGGTTCCAGTTGGGGGCCCGCAGATCAAAGCCCCGCGGCAACGGTGGCGGCGCGCTCCAGCTCCACACGGCGATTGCCTTTCCCTCCAGTCTCCCCTAGAGTGCCGCTTTCACCGATGACCGCCGAGAAATCCCCCGCCGCCGCCGAGACCAATCCGAACATCCCCGACCTGGAGGCCATCACCCGCGCCTCGTCCTGGGTCAAACCGCTGCGAACGGAGATTGGCCGTGTGCTGGTGGGGCAAAGTGCGCTGGTGGACCGGCTGCTCATCGCCCTGCTCACCAACAGCCACGTCTTGCTGGAGGGCGTGCCCGGTCTGGCGAAGACGCTGGCGGTGCGCACCCTGTCCGCCTCCTTGCAGGCGAAGTTTCAGCGCATCCAGTTCACTCCGGACCTGCTGCCTGCCGATGTCATCGGCACCATGGTCTATCATCCGAAGGACGGCAGCTTCACCCCGCGGCTCGGCCCCATCTTTGCCAACCTGGTGCTGGCGGACGAAATCAACCGCGCCCCGGCCAAGGTGCAAAGCGCCCTGCTCGAATCCATGCAGGAGCGGCAGGTCACCATCGGCGAGAACACCTACAAACTGCCCGATCCCTTCCTGGTGCTGGCCACCCAGAACCCCATCGACCAGGAGGGCACCTACACCCTGCCGGAGGCGCAACTCGACCGCTTCCTGCTCAAGGTGCGCGTCGATTACCCCACGCCCGAGGAGGAGCGCCGCGTGCTCGACGCCATGGCCACCTCCACGCCCAAGCTCGACGTCGATCCCGTCATCGACGTGAAGGACATCGTCGTCAGCCGCAACGTGGTGAACTCAATTTACATGGATGAAAAAATCCGCGACTACATCGTGGCCCTCATCCATGCCACCCGCCAGCCCGGGCCGCTGGCGCCGCACCTGAAGCTGCTCATCCGCTGCGGCGCCTCGCCACGCGGCACCATCAACCTCGCCCTCGCCGCCAAGGCCGCCGCCTTCCTCGAGGGCCGCAACTACGTCACCCCGCAGGACGTGAAAAGCCTGGCCCCTGACATCCTCCGCCACCGCGTCCTGCTTTCCTACGAAGCCGAGGCCGAGGGCATGACCAGTGACGAAGTGGTGCGCATCCTGCTGGACAAACTGCCGGTGCCCTGAGGCGCGCGTCTTGTGACGGCGTGCTCATTGACAGGTTTTTTTGGTTAACAAGATGATGCAAATGAGACCGCCGCCTTTCCTGGCTAGCAAGACAATCCTGTCAATCCTCCTCTAATCCCGTTCATCCTGTTTAAAAATGCAAGCCCTGCTCGGAGTCGTCGCCTTTCTTGGGCTGGCTTGGGCGCTTTCGTTGAACCGGCGCGCGTTTCCTTTGCGCATCGTGCTGTGCGCGCTGGGTTTGCAGTTCGTGCTGGCTTTTCTCATCCTGCGCACCGGGCCGGGGCAGGCCTTCTTCGCCGGCATGGACGGCGCTTTCCGCACCCTGCTGGACTTCGCCAATGAAGGCGCCGGCATGGTCTTCGGACCGCTGGCCAGGGGTGCTTTGCTGACTGAACAATGGGGCGAGGAGAACGCCTTCATCTTCGCCGTCACCGTCACCGCCACCATCATCTTCGTCTCCGCGCTGTCCTCCGCTTTGTATCATTACGGCGTCCTGCAGCTCGTCGTGCGCGGCGCCGCCTGGGTGATGGGCAAGGTGCTCGGCACCAGCGGCAGCGAAAGTTTGGCCGCCGCCGCCAACATCTTCATGGGGCAGACCGAGGCGCCGCTGGTGGTGAAACCCTACCTCCTGGGCATGACCCGCAGCGAGCTGATGGCGCTCATGACAGGCGGCATGGCCACCATCGCCGGCGGCGTGCTGGCCGCCTACGTCGCCTTCGGCATTTCCGCCGGGCACCTGCTCACCGCCTCGGTCATCAGCGCCCCCGCCGCCTTGATGATGGCGAAGGTGCTGCTGCCCGAGACCGAGACCAGCCCCACCCGCGAGGGCGCCTCCGCGCGGGTGGAAAAGACCAGCGTCAACGGCATCGACGCCCTCTGCCAGGGTGCTGCGGAGGGCGTCAAGCTGGCGCTCAACGTCATGGCCATGCTGATTGCCTTCGTCGCCGCCGTCGCCCTCTTGAATTACCTGCTGGCCGTCGTCTGGGGCTGGTTTGGCGGCAACGAGACCAAGCCGTTGCAGCTCATCCTCGGCTGGTTGCAGGCCCCCTTTGCCTGGCTCATGGGCGTGCCCGCCGGGGAGAGCCTGCGCGCCGGCTCCGTGCTTGGCGAGCGCATCGTGCTGAACGAGTTCGTCGGTTACTTTTCGCTGGCCCAGCAAAGCGCCGAGTTGTCGCCGCGCAGCACTGTCATCCTTACCTATGCCTTGTGCGGTTTCGCGAATTTCTCCAGCATCGCCATCCAGATCGGCGGCATCGGCTCGCTGGCGGAGGCACGCCGGCATGACCTTGCCCGCCTCGGTCTGCGCGCCATGGTCGCCGGGCTGCTCGCCTGCTACACCACCGCCTGCATCGCCGGCCTGCTCACGCCTTGACCCTGAGCGCAACGTGTGCGTGGTTGCCGTGTCTGGTTCGGACAGGATGGCGAGGGAGTGCCCGACTTTTTTCCGGTGTGTTCTCCTGTTTATCCTGACAAAACCCGGCGAACCCTGTCTAAAGTTCCCAGCCTACCTCATGAAACTCGCAGTCCGCATCCTCGCTGTCCTCGTCGTGCTCGGCATCGTCGGCGCCGTCACCTGGAAACTTGCCGGCACCAGCAGCCCGCGCCCCACCCCGGCCGTGGGGGATGCCGCCTCCTCGCAATCCATCCGCAACACCCAGACGCCGCTGCCCGCCCTGCCCGGCGCCGCCACGCCCAAAGCCGCCGGCAACCCCGACAGCCCGCCCGGACCGCTGACGCCTGGCGCGGCGACAAAAGGCATGGACGAGGAAGTCTTCCAGGAAAGACTGCACAACATCCTGGTCAATGACGCCATCGAGCACGATCAGGCCGCCTTCATGCTGCTGGACATGCTGCCCGCCTGCAATGTGGAGCAGCAGACGGAGCTCTCCCAGCACGCCGCCAACCTGCTTTCCGACGAGGAATTCACCGGCCGCATCCGCAACCTCCTGCTCGACCCCAAGGTGCATGAGGACGTGAAGGAAGTCTGGTATTCCGACATGCTGAATCGCGACCCGCAGATCAACGTGCCGCTGCTGGCGGACGTGGCCAAGCAAAAGGACAATCCCTTCAGCCAGGAGGCCATCGACACGCTCAGCATCATCCTCAATCCCGACATCGCCGAAAATCAGGCGATCATCGACGCCGAGGTGCAGCTCTATTTGAAGCAACTGCGTGACGAGGAAGCCGGCATCCCCCCGGCGGAGCCGCCGAATCAGTGACCCGCCGGGTCAGGCCACAGGTCTCCACGATTTGGGATCGACCTTCCACGCTCTTGCAGCACAGTTGCGAATTGTCGGATCGACTGCGAGTTGATAGCACAGGATTGGCCGCATCGCGCACCCTGGCTGTGGGTTGCGGCAAGGGCGCGTCGCCCCCAACACCGCATTAGGCACACCCATCCGGAGACGCGGGTTTACTTCGCCGGCTGGCGCCGCACCGGCTCGGGCAGCGGCTTGAACTTGACGCGGCGGAACTCGGCCTCGGTGTTGAAGGTGGTCAGTGAAAGCGGGGCGTAGCTCTCCATCGGCCCGGGCCGCAGGCCGATCTTGCGCCCGGCGATATCGACGTCCACCACCTGCTTGCCGTCGATCCAGACGCTCAAATTCTCCGGCGTCACCCGCAGGCGCACCACATACCATTTGTCGTCCTCATAACGCTGGTAAGTGCCGGTGGGATTTCCCGCTTCCGAGGCGTCCAGGCCGTCAATGCTGGAGATGCCGGTGACACTGCCGCCCCAGCCTCCCATGATAAGAGTGGCGCAGGTTTCGATGTTGCCGACGGGAAAGGTCAGGCCGCAAAAGAAGTCCACCCCGGCGGTGCGGCGCGTCTCCAGCGTGATCTCGTAGCGCGCGAAGGACAAGTCCGCCGCCTTTTTGTAAATCGCGCCGCTAAGACTGTCGCCCTGGCGGATGACCATGACTTCATTGTCCTCATCCAACTCGACATAGCCGCTGGCGCCAATGTCCACCATCTGCCAGTCGTCGATGTTCTTGCCGTCAAAGAGCGCCACCTCGCCCCGCTGCTCGGCGCAGGCCAAGCCACCCGCGCAAAGCGCCGCCATAAAAAGAATCGCCGGTCGGTTCATGCGCGCATCCTGCCTCGTCCCGGCATCCTGGTCAAGTCCGCCGCAAGACAGCTTCCGACTGAAACATTGATCTATTTGACTGGTTCTATGCTGTTGTTCCGCCATGAAAAAAATCTTCCTGCCCTTTGCTTTTTTTGCCTCTTGTTGTTTTCCGATCCATGGAGAAGCGGTCAAGGATCGCGAGGGCGCGGTGCGCGGCGACCGCGCGCAAATGGAAAACGACGCGCGCTGGATCTACAACGACATCGAGCGCGGCTTTGCCGAGGCGGCCAAAACCGGCAAGCCTCTGCTGGTGGCGTTGCGCTGCATTCCCTGCCTGGCCTGCATGGGCATGGACGCCGCCATCCTGCAATCGGAGGAACTGGCGCCGCTGCTCGACCGCTTCGTCTGCGTGCGCGTGATCAACGCCAACACCCTCGACCTTGCGCTCTTCCAGTTCGACTACGACCTCTCCTTCTCCACGCTGATTTTGAATGCCGACCGCACGATCTATGGCCGGTACGGTTCCTGGCAGCATCAAAAAAACCATCAGGACACCAGCCTGGAGAGTTTCCGCACCGCGCTGGAGAAAGCCTTGCAACTGCACGCCGGCTACCCCGCCAACCAGCCGGCCCTGGCAGGAAAAACCGGCGCTCCCCTGCCCTTCCAAACCCCGGTGGAGATCCCCGATCTCGCCGCGCGCTACGGTCGCGAACTCGACTGGCAGGGCAACGTGGTGAAAAGCTGTGTGCACTGCCACCAGATCGGCGACGCTTTGCGCGCCTGGCATCGCGACGCCGGACGCGCGGTGCCGGTGGAGTTGATTTATCCGATGCCGCCGCCGGAAACGCTGGGACTCTCTGTGCTGGCGGAGGACACTCTGCGGGTGGAAGGCGTGACCGCAAGCAGCGCCGCCGCGCAAGCGGGCGCGCGCGCCGGGGACGAACTGCTCACCCTGCAAGGCCAGCCGCTGATTTCCGTGGCCGATATCGCCTGGGTGCTGCATCACGCACCGCCGGAGGGCACGCTGAAGCTCACCGTCCAGCGCGGCGCAACCCCCCTCGAGCTGACGCTCCCACTCACGCCCGGCTGGCGTCAAAAAAGCGACATCTCCCGCCGCGTCTCCACCTGGTCGCTGCGCGGCATGACCGCCGGCGGACTGGTGCTTGAGGACCTCGACGACGACGCGCGGCGGCAGCGCGGTTTGCCGTTGGATCGCATGGCCTTGTTTGTCAAAGGGCTCGGCATGTATGGTCCGCATGGCGCGGCCAAACGCGCCGGCTTTCAGAAAGAGGACGTTCTCCTGAGTTTCGACGGAAACGATGAGCGACTCGGCGAGGGAGAGCTTCTCGGACGTCTGCTGCTCGATCCGCGCGGCAAACGGCCACTCGCCGCCGAAGTGCTGCGCGGCGGGAAAAAGCTGGCGCTGACGCTGCCCTAGCGGCCGCCATGTTATCAGCGCGCCACGTCCATGCGCAGCGTGCGGCCATGCAGCTTGGTGGATCCGACGCGGTCGAGCACGGTCTCCACAAAGTCATCCTGGATGGCCACGAAACTGCACTTTGAGTAAATGTCGATCTTGCCGACGACGCCCGGCGGCAATTCGCAGGCGCGATACAAGGCGCCTGAAATCTCGCGCGGATTGGCGCCATCCACCGCGCCGACGTTGATGAACATGCGCGTGAAACCGGCCGGTGCCGCGCCATCCACGCGATGCTCGCGACGCGGCGGCCGGCGGTCCTCGCGCGGGCCGTAGTCGCGCGGCTCGCGTTCAGGCCCCCGCTCGCGTGGCGCTCGTTCAACAGACGCGTCGCCCTCATTACGGGGCTCGCGCGGCGCACGCGGCGCGCGTTCCGGCTTCGGGCGGTCCTCCAGAATCTCCTCGCTCTCGCGCGCGGAATCATGCACCCACAGATGCATCAACGCGCTGCTGATCTCGGTCGGGCTGTGACCGGCGTCGAGCAGCCGCTGAATGGTGTCCTCGTAGTTGCCGAAGCTGCCCTCCTCCAGGGTGGCGCGCAGTTGCTCGAAGTAAGTGTCGGCGCGTTTGCCCTCCACCTCCTCGCGCGTCGGCACCTTGTGGCGCTCGACACGCACGTTGGCGTAGCGTTGGATGCGCTGCATGAGGAAAATCTCCCGGCCGCTCACCAGGCTGATTGCCTTGCCGCTGCGGCCGGCACGACCGGTGCGGCCAATGCGGTGCACATAGTCCTCCTCGTCGTAAGGCAGGTCGATGTTCACCACCAAATCGACATCATCGACATCCAGCCCGCGCGCCGCCACGTCGGTGGCCACCAGCACCTCGATGTTGCCGCTGCGGAAATTTTTCATCACGCGATCCCGCAGCGTCTGGTTGAGGTCGCCATGCAGGCGGTCCACGCTGTAACCGCGCGCCAGCAGCGCGTCGGTCACGTCATCCACCACGCGCTTGGTGTTGGCGAAGGCGATGGCGAGCCGCGGGTTCTCCATGTCCAGCAAGCGGCAGAGCACCTCCACCTTCGAGCGGCTGTTCACCTCGTAATAGCGCTGCTCGATGGTCGGCACGGTGAGCGCCTTGTGCTCGATCGTCACCCACACCGGGTCGCGCGTGTAATCGTCAATAAGCCGTTTGATCTGCCCGGCCAGGGTGGCGGAGAAAAAGATGGTCTGGCGATCCTTCGGCAAGGCGGAGACGACACGGTCGATCTCCTCTTTGAAGCCCATGTCGAGCATCTCGTCGGCTTCGTCGAAGACCAGGGTTTGAATGGCGTCCAGCCGCAGCAGATCACGCTCGATGAAGTCAATGACTCGGCCCGGTGTGCCGACCACGATTTGCGCACCATGCTGGAGAGCGCGGATTTGGCGGTCATACGACGCGCCACCATAGATCGGAGTAGCGCGCACGCCGTTGAGATGGGCGGTCAGTTTGTGAAGTTCCTCGCAGACTTGGATGGCCAGTTCGCGCGTCGGACACAGGATCAAAACCTGCACGCCGCGCTTCTGCGGGTCGAGGCGCTGCAAGGCCGGGATGGCGAAGGCCATGGTCTTGCCGGAACCGGTTTGCGACTGGCCGACAACATCGCGGCCGGCGATGCCGGGTGGAATGGCCTGGGCCTGGATGGGGGAGGGCTGCTCGAAGCCCTGGGCTTCGATGGCTTTAAGCAAGTCCGGCGCGATGCCGAGTTCGGGGAAGGTTTGTTTGTCCATGGGGGATGACGGGTGGGGTGGGTTCGGCGGGGTTTTGATTGCCTCCAAAGGCCAGCCAGAGGCCCTGCGATCATCTTCCGTACCTTGAACCCGGTCGCGTCAGTGAACGCGGACCACAAAATCAGTCATGAACATCGGCCCCAAACGGGGAGGCGGCTCAATACGGAGCCGGAATGGACTTTTCCACAAGGAATGGCAAGCGCAAGCAGGAAGCAGACCTTCTCAAATACGCCAATGCCTTCAGGTTTGCGTTTTAAAAATTTAGGTTCGTAGAATATTTATTTTTACAATTTGACCGAAATCGTTTATTATTCGGCATGCGCTAGCAAAACTTTCGGAAGTCACGCATTCTCACCAATTGTAAAATTATTGTATTTGAATTGCATTTATGATATTCACTGCTTTTATCACACTGTTCACCTTCCCCTTCTTTCACTTCTAGCTCAACCCCCAGTTCCTCCTACCCGTCATGATCTCCCAAATCGCCAAGGAACCCTCAGCCGAACTCCTCTCACAGGCCGCTTTCCAGCAATTTCGGGAATTACTGTCACCGCTGATCGAGCGCGGCGGACCCGCCCCGCAGGAATATGCGACGCTCAATCGCGCCATCCGCCACCTTGGCGACGAAGTGCGGGCCGGGATCCTGCCAGGACGCGCGCTGCGGCAGTTCATGAAACAAACCGCCCTTGAGCATTTTCAGGGCACCATGCAGGCCGCCTCCATCCTCAAAAAACACGGTTATAGCGGCGACTTCGAAATCATCGACGACATTTACCAAATGCGCATCGCCGACGAACCGAGTCTGCGCCGCTGGGATCTCTTTTTCCACGCCCAGGCCGCCCCCTGCGCGGTGCGCAACCGCAAGTCCTACTTCCACCAACTGCTGCGCACCGTCAGCGACCGCTGCGGCGACCGCCCGCCACGCGTGCTGAACATCGCCAGCGGTCCGGCGCGCGACCTGCGCGAGTGGTTTGACGCCAACCCGGACTCCCCCCTCCACTTCGACTGCATCGAGCTGGACACCAAGGCCATCGCCCACGCCAAGGGCCTCTGCGCCCCCTACTTGGAGCGCATGCATTTTCATCACCAGAACGCCCTCAAGTTCGTTCCCGCCGACAAATACGACCTCATCTGGTCCGCCGGCCTCTTCGACTACCTCACCGACCGCCTTTTTACCCGGCTGCTGCGCTCCTTGTTGCCCTTTGTCAAAGACGATGGTGAAGTCGTCGTCGGCAACTTCTCCGAGTTCAACGCCAGCCGCGACTACATGGAACTGCTGGGCGACTGGCATCTCGAGCACCGCAGCGCGGAGCGCCTGCTGGGCCTCGCCGAAAAAGCCGGTGCCGCCCCCAGGCAAACCGAAGTCCTTTGGGAGCCCGAGGGAGTCAATTACTTCCTGCACGTTCATCTGTAGCGGCGGTCTGTGACCGTCGGTGGTTTTCAAGGGACTCGTCGCGAAAAATGAGAAGCGCGACAGGCAAAGATCGCCGCCATATGAAGTGAAGTTTGGCTTCCCATGCGCCGCCGCCTCCGCCAAGATGCGCGCCCATGAGCGCTGCCGACAACCCCTACGTCATCACCCAGGACCGCGTACTGGAGCCGCCGGCGCACTGGTGGGAGCGTCTTAAATTCCTCGGACCCGGACTCATCCTCACCGCCTCCATCGTCGGCAGCGGCGAATTGATCACCACCACCCTGCTCGGCGCGCAGGCCGGCTTCGTCTGTTTTTGGGTCATCATCGTGAGCTGCCTCGTCAAGGTGGCCGTGCAGGTTGAGTTCGGAAAAAACGCCATCTACAGCGGCCGCTCCACCATGCTCGCCCTCAACGGCCTGCCCGGACCGAAGATTGGCCGCGCCAACTGGTCCATCTGGCTCTGGCTCGTGCTCATGCTGCCGAAGATGCTGCAGGTGGGCGGCATCGTCGGCGGCGTCGCCCTCGTGGGCAAGGCCGTCTGGCCTGCCGCCGTCACCGACTGGCTGGTCTGGCCCATCGCCCTCAGCGCCTCCCTGCTGGTCTGGCTCGGCGGTTACAAGCTCATCGAGCGTGTCTGCGTCGTCTTGATCTGCCTGTTCACCCTTTTCACCACCGCCTCCCTCATTGCCGTGCAGTTCACCCCGTACGCCGTCACCGCGGCGGACGTGGCCAGCGGCCTGACTTTCACCCTGCCCGCTGGCGCCCTCATCGTGGCCTTTGGCGCCTTTGGCATCACCGGCATCGGCGGGGATGAAATCATGGCCTACAACTACTGGCTCATCGAGAAAGGTTACGCCAGCCACACCGGCCCGCGCCAGGACAACGAGGAATGGCGGCGCCGCGCGCGCGGCTGGATCAAGGTCATGCAATGGGACGCCCTCGTCTCCATGGCCGTGTACACCCTCGTCACCGTCGTTTTTTACCTGCTCGGCGCCGCCATCCTGCACACCCAGGGTTTGATCCCCGCCAGCGACCAACTCGTCAGCACCCTGTCCAAAATGTACACCGATTCCCTCGGCGCCTGGGCCGGCGGCGTCTTCCTCGCCGGCGCCTTCGTCGTGCTCTTCTCCACCGTCATCGCCGCCCTCGGCGCCTGGACCCGCATGTTCTCCGACGCCTTCGCCCAGATCGGCATGATCGACTTCACCGACGCCCGCCAGCGCGGCCGCCTCATCACCCTGCTGGCCTTTCTCATCCCCCTCGGCTGGGCCAGCGCTTTTCTTTTTTATCAAGACCCCGCTTACATGGTCGTCATCGGCGGTCTGGTCACCGTCGTGATTCTTTTCATCGTCGCCTTCGCCGCCGCCTGGTTCCGCTACCGCGAGCTGCCGCGCGAGTTCACACCCGGCAAACTTTACGACACCTGGCTCTGGCTCAGCATCCTCGCCATCAGCCTCGTCGGCATCTACGGTCTCCTCAAGGCCCTCGGCCTGCTCTGACCCCAGCACCGTCAGGTTGCGGAAAAACTCGCTCGTCAACACGGAAACCGTTTTCGACCAGGCAGGGCGCCCCGCCAGCGGTCCGTGCGTTCCTTGCGCAGGAGTGTGACATGTGTTTCCACGACCCCGCCGTGATGCGACTGCGTTTGCCGCTGAAACCCACCCCGGTTTGCCGGGGTGGGCATGCTGAAAACGGGTTATGAAACCGCTTGCGACTACAGATCGAAACGGTCCAGATTCATGACCTTGCTCCAGGCGGCGACGAAGTCGTGCACGAACCTGGCTTTGCCGTCGTCGCTGGCATAGACTTCGGCGATGGCGCGCAGTTGCGAGTTGGAGCCGAAGACGAGGTCCACGGAGGTGGCCATCCATTTCATCTCGCCCGTCTTGCGGTCGGTGCCTTCGTAGAAGTGCTCGCAGCGCGGGGAGACTTTCCATTCGGTGCCCAGGTCGAGCAGATTGACGAAGAAGTCGTTGGTGAGGGCGCCGCGATTCTGCGTGAGAACGCCGAGGTCGGGGTGGCCGGTGTTGGTGCCGAGCACGCGCATGCCGCCGATGAGCGCGGTCATCTCCGGCGCGGAGAGGTTCAGCAACTGGGCGCGGTCCACCAACGTCTCGGGACCTGGGCGGTCCAGCTCGTGGCCGAGGTAGTTGCGGAAGCCGTCCTGCTTTGGCTCCAGGTAGGCGACGGACTCGACATCGGTCATCTCCTGGGTGGCATCGGTGCGGCCGGGTGAGAAAGGCACGGTCACGTCATGACCCGCTTTCTTGGCGGCGGCTTCGACGGCGGCGCAACCTCCGAGCACGATGAGGTCGGCCATGGAGATTTTTTTGCCGTCGGATTGGGCGGCGTTGAACTCCGCCTGGATGGACTCCAGCTTCGCCAGCACTTTGGCGAGCTGCGCGGGATTGTTGACCTCCCAGTCCTTCATCGGCGCGAGGCGGATGCGCGCGCCGTTGGCGCCGCCGCGCTTGTCGCTGCCGCGGAAGGAGGCGGCGGAGGCCCAGGCGGTGGCGGCGAGTTCGGAGGTGGTGAGGCCTGAGTCGAGCAGCTTGGCCTTGAGCTGGGCGATGTCCTGGTCGTTGACCAGCGGATGGTCCACGGCGGGCACGGGGTCCTGCCAGACGAAGGTTTCCTTTGGCACTTCCGGACCATGGTAGCGCGCGAGCGGTCCCATGTCGCGATGGGTGAGCTTGAACCAGGCTTTGGCGAAGGCGACCTCGAACTCTTTCGGGTTCTCCAGGAAGCGCTTGGTGATCTTGGCGTATTCCGGGTCCATCTTCAGCGCGATGTCCGTGGTGAACATGATGGGCGCGTGGCTCTTGTTCTTGTCGTGCGCGTCCGGCACGGTGCCCTGGCCCGCGCCGTCCTTGGGTGTCCACTGTTGCGCGCCGGCGGGGCTCTTGGTCAGCACCCACTCGTAGGCGTAGAGGTTGGAAAGGTACATGTGAGACCAGCGGGCAGGGGCGCTGGTCCAGGCGCCTTCGAGGCCGCTGGTGATGGTGTCACCGGCGTTGCCCGTGCCGAATTTGTTTTTCCAGCCGAGGCCCTGCTCCTCCAGCGGAGCGGCTTCAGGATCGGGCCCGACGTTGTCCGCGGGGCCTGCGCCGTGGGCTTTGCCAAAGGTGTGCCCGCCGGCGATGAGCGCCACGGTTTCCTCGTCGTTCATGGCCATGCGGCCAAAGGTCTCACGGATGTCCTTGGCGGCGGCCAGAGGGTCGGGATTGCCGTTGGGGCCTTCCGGATTGACGTAGATGAGGCCCATCTGCACGGCGGCGAGGGGGTTCTCAAGATCACGCTCGCCTTTGTAGCGCTTGTCGCCGAGCCATTCGCTTTCGGGTCCCCAGTAGATGTCCTCCTGCGGTTCCCAGACATCGGCGCGGCCGCCGGCAAATCCGAGGGTTTTGAAGCCCATGGATTCGAGCGCGACGTTGCCCGTGAGAATCATCAAATCGGCCCAGGAGATTTTGTTGCCGTATTTCTGTTTGACGGGCCAGAGCAGGCGGCGGGCCTTGTCGAGGTTGGCGTTGTCCGGCCAGCTATTGAGCGGGGCGAAGCGCTGCGTGCCGTAACCGGCGCCGCCGCGTCCGTCGCTGACGCGGTAGGTGCCGGCGCTGTGCCAGGCCATGCGGATCATGAGCGGGCCGTAGTGGCCGTAGTCGGCGGGCCACCAGTCCTGCGAGGTGGTCAGCAGCTCCTGAATGTCCTTTTTCAAAGCGTCGTAATCGAGCTTTTTGAACTCCTCCACATAGTTGAAGTTCTCCCCCAGGGGGTTCCCCTTTGGCGAGTTCTGATGAAGGATGGAGAGGTTCAGTTGGTTGGGCCACCAGTCACGGTTGGACATGGCGGAGGCGGCGGTGTGGCGGCTGGCCGGGGCGGGCGCGCCCATGACGGGGCATTTGCTGAGGTTATCCATGGGTTTGTCGGAGTTGGGTTGAGATGGGGTGTCCTGAGCCGGGGCCAACACGACCGTAGTCAAAGTCAGAGCGGCAAACAGCGTCCTATGGTTTGGTGTTTTCATGGCATTGCAAGGTTGGGTTTGGTGGATGAAGCGCGAATCTTGGATGGGATCGTGCATTTGCACGCTGCAAAGACAACACAATGCATCCAATGCATTTTCAGAATGCTTGCCATGCAGGGCGCGCATCGATAAAGTTCATTGATGAGACCCCACATCGAATTCCATTTGCTCGAGCAATTCGTCGCGGTGGCGCGCGAGAAAAATTTCACCCGCGCCGCCGGCGATTTGAATCTCTCCCAATCCGCCTTGAGCCGGGCCATTCAGAAACTCGAGGACCAGCTCGGCCAGCCGCTGTTCGAGCGGCATCCGCGCGAGGTCATCCTTACCGACCAAGGCGAGCTGCTGCTTGCGCGCGCCAAGGAGATTCTCAAACTGGTCGAAGACACGTTTTCCGAGCTTGCTGAAGCCAGCCGTCGCGGCCGTATCCGGCTCGGCGCCATACCGACCATCGCCCCCTACTTTCTGCCCGGCCTGCTCAGCAGTTTTGCGGAAAAGCATCCTGAGATTTCCGTGATCGTGCAGGAGGACACGACCGAGGACCTGATCAAACGCTGCAACCACGGCGAGATCGACCTTGCCATCCTCGCCTTGCCCATCATCGCGAAGCACCTCGAAGTCGAGCCGCTGTTTGACGAGGACCTGCTGCTTGTGGTGCCGGTGGGCCACCCTTTGGAAAAGGCGAAAAAAATCACCGCCGAAGACGTCGATGGCTACCCATTCGTCATGCTCAACGAGGCGCACTGCCTGGCGGAAAACATCGCCTCCTTTTGCCGGAAACAATCCGTGCAGCCGGTCACCATCGAACGCACCAGCCAGCTCGCCACCGTGCAGGAACTGGTCACGCTCAATCACGGCGTGTCCATCGTCCCGGAAATGGCGCGCCGGATCGACGCCAGCGACCGCCGGGTGTACCGCGCTTTCAGCGGCGAAAAACCCGTGCGCACGCTGGCCATGATGTGGAACCCGGCCCGCTTCGAGAGCAAGGCCGTGAAAACGCTGAAGGCGCATGTGCGTCGCATGGGGAGCCGGCTTTGAAGTGCGACGCGCCCGCCTCCGCCGCCTTCCTCACAAGCGTCCGCTCCACAGCAGCATCGCGAACAAGGCGAGGAACAACCAGCCGAGGGCGCGTTTGACGGTGCCGGTGTGGTTTTTTTGAAACTCGATCAAGCGGGCGCTGGTGAGACCGCGCCAGGCAAGCACGAAGATGACCACCAACGGGATGATGAAGGCGAGGTTGTACCAGAGCAGCAGGCCGACGGCGCTGGTGGCGCCGGATTTGAGGCCATACACAATGGTGGGCAGATAGACCTGGCCGGTGCAAGCCAGCTCCAGAACCGCGATGATGAGGCCGGTGACGAAAGCTCCGGCGATGAAACGGCGGCTGCGCGCGCCGCTGCGAATGACGCGATGAATGCGCTCCTTGATGGCGGCGGGCAGTTGCAAGGTCATTTCCTTGAGCTGTCCGGCATCGGCGAGACGGGCGTCGCGAAAACTGAGCAGGGCGATGACCAGGCAGGCGGCGGCGAGCAGCCAGTTGAGCGCCTGCCCGGCGGCGCGGATGGCGTCGATGCGGGCCACCACCTCCACCAAGCCGAGGCCGAGCACGAAGTAGGAGAGAAAAATGCCGAGGATGAAGGCGGCGCCGACGGCGAGCATTTCGCGACGGGCGCGTCCTGCGATTTGCAAGTAGCTGAGGAAAAAGATGATGGTGGCAAAGGCGCAGGGATTGATGCCGTCGAGCAGGCCGGCGAGGAAGACCCCGGTGAGCTGCAGGTTTTGAAAGCGGCGGTCCACCTCCTCCCTGGCTTCCTCGATCTCGCCGGTGACGGGCTGATGCCAGACGCCGTCATCGCCGTTCTCCAGGGTCATGGCGGCCAATTGAAGCAACAAGGAGCGGCTGATCTCGTCCTTGATGAGCGCGCCCTCACGCATGAAAACGGCGGGGGTGAGAGCGCGGCGATGCGGTGGTATGTCGAACATCCGGCTGAGGGACTCGTTCAGAAGCACGGCGCTGGTGTCGCGGATATTGTGCTCTTGAACCGTCACACCCGGAAACTGCCGCAGCAAGGCGTCGATCTCGCGGCGCGCGGAGGCGCACTCGGGACAGCCGGGGCTGAAAAAATAAACGAGGGTGGCGGTTTCTGTGCCGGCATCGAGCACATCAGCAGCGCCGGCATCGGCGGCTTGGGTTGGCGCGCTCACCGGCTCCTGCCTGCCGACGGCAAAGGCTTTGAAGTTGGAGGGCACGGTCTGGCCTGCCATGCCGAAATGACGCTCGATGGTGGCGATGCGATCACCGCGCACGCGGCGCCAGTCGATGCGCTCGATCAGGGGCCGCAGCGAGGCGCCAAACTGCGCGTAGTTGTTTTCGATGAATTCCGCGAGCTTGTAGCCCCATTTTTTGATGTGCGGAGAGCGGTCGAGCGCCGCGGCGACGGCGCCCGCGTCAATATCTTTGCGATGAACGAGCAGGCTCATCCAGGCCGGCAGCACGACGCGCTCCTCGCGATCCCGCGCAAGCTCCCGCAACGCGGCCTCCGCTTGCGCGCTGAGCGCGGGAGGTTTTGACGTCCGGGATTGAAAGGAATAGGAAGACTCGCCGCGCTCGTCCTCGGCTTCGGTTGCGTCATCAAAGTGATGCTGCCAGACGCAAACCTCGCGGGCGAGTCCGATGGCGGCGGCCTCGCGCACCCAGGCGGAGCTGTCTCCGGCAAACTGCGGCAGCTTTTCCATGAAGGTGCGCGGATTCACCCGCGAGAGCGCGAAGACGGCGGCGCGGCGCACCCAGTAGTCCGGCGAGGCCGCGCGCTCGACGAGCAGGTCGGTGTCGGCGCTGACACCGCAGCGCCGCAGCAGGATGAGGCCGAGGACTTGCGAGGGCGCCGGCTGGCTGGTCTGGGCCAGCAAACGCGCGTACTCCAGCGCGATGCGCTTGGTTTTATCGTCGTCAGCGATGGCCTCCAAGTAATACGAGTACGCTTCCTCGGGTTGCAGCACCGAGCCGGGGCGCAGCAATTCGTGCAAGGCAAACCGCAGCAGCGGTGTCCGCTCCTCCTCATACACCGCGGAGTAGAAAGCGCGCTTGCGCACCTCGCGGGCAGGGTCCTCCAGCAGCCGCCGCCAAGCCGGTAAAAAGGCGGGGTGCGGATGAGACTTCAGCACGTCCGCCAACTCCAGTCGATCCTGCACGTCCAGGCTGGCAAGCTCGCGATCCAGCAAGGGCGCGGCGCCGCCGTGACCGGCGCGAACGAGCAGCCTCATGGCACTCCGCGCGGTGGCATCGAATGGCTGGCGCTCCGTCAGTCGCAGCAAGGCCTCGGCGATCGTTCCGGCCTCCGGCTGGGCGACGATGGCATGGGTGGCAACCGGTTCCGCTGAAACAGGAGCGGGTGAGAATGCCGCGACGATGCGCTCCGCCAGCGCGCCTTCAGCCGTGGCACGGGTCGCCGGCCCGCCAACCGCAGGCGAATGACCGGGGTGGTTAGCCAGCGCGGGTGCGAATGCGGCGACGATGCGAGCGGCCAGGCTGTCCGCTCCGGCGGTGGCGGGGGCGGTGGCGGGTTTTGCCACCACCGGAGGTGTCGCCGCGCCCAAAGCCTGCAAGGCCTCCTGCCAGGAGGCGGAGGAGGCGGTCCGGCCCTCCTTCCAATCGAGACGCTCAAGCACGGCGTCGCGCTTGGCGGTGACATCGCCGGTCAGCGCCGCGATGAGCCATGGCTGCGCGCCGGTGTTGTTGGCGGCTTTGGCCGCGAGTTGAGACAACGCCACGCAGGCGAGGTCCAAGTCATCGCCCCCGGCGGTATCGGTCAAAAAGGCAAACGCCGCCTTGCCGGAGGGGTTGAGGGTGGGCAGCGCCAGCGCGCGCACTTCGGGCGCGGAGGAGCGCAACTGCTGGATCAGCTTTTCCGGCACCTCCAAGTTCCGGTCGTTCATCAGGCGAAAGACCGGTCCTTTGAGATCGTCGTGCTTTTCAAACACGGCGACCAGCCGGTCAATGAGACGGTATTTATCCTTGGCGTTTCCGCCACGCGAACCGAAAGGATCGAAGAAACTGCTCTCGCCCTCGGAAGAAGTGGTGACCAGGGCGGTGAGCGCGGCGTTGCGCACGAAGCTGTCGTCGTCATCAATGAGCGGGTCGATGGCTTTTTCCAGGCCGGTGATGCGTGCTTTGGCGATGCATTGCAGGGCGGCGGCGCGCACACGCCAACTGTCGTGCTTGAGCAGGGGTTCGACACGGGACTTGGCGGAGCGCGCCTGGTCGCCGAGCAGGCTGAGGCTTTGCAGGGCGGCGGTGACCACGTCCTCGTCCTCATGCCCGAGGTGGGAAAGCAGCACCCGGCTGGAGGCGGCGCTTTCGATCTTGCCCAGCGCACGCAGGGCGGCGTGCAGCACATTGAGGTCGGGCTCGTTTTTGAGATGCTCCGCCGCCAGATCAATAGAGGCGGCTTGGCCGATGACGAGCAGTGTGTCCATGGCCGTCTCGCGCACGAGGCTGTCGCTGTCCCGCAATTGCTCGACGACGATGGGCAGGACGGACTTGCCGCTGGCGGCAAGGGCTTCGAGTCCCTGCAGGCGCTCGTCGCGGGTGCCCATGCTCAGCAGACGGGCGGTGCGGCGGGCGTCGGCATGACCGGTGAAGTCGAGCAGCAGGCGGTATTGCGCCTCCTTGAGCCGGGCGCGCGCGCCCTCCTGGAGCGTGGCCTGCTGCTCGTCGAGAAACGTCTCGATGGCTCCGATCATCTGCCGCGCGTGGGGACGCAGACGGCTGTGGGCGCGCTCGATCTTGGCGCTGTCGTCGGTGATAAAATCGCGCAGCCAGGCTTGCACGGCGTCGTCACCCAGATCACTGGCGGCTGGGCGCGCGTCCTCAATGGACTTCGACGCGCCGCGATCCAGCCAGTCCCGCCAGGGTTGCAGGCTGAGGCGGCGGACGACGGCATCGGTCTCCCAGGGATCGAACGCCAGATCCTGGCCGGTGTGATCCTCCAGCACTTCGAGCGCGCCGAGACGCACGGCCAGCTCCTCATGATCGAGCAGCCCGACCCAGAGTGCGGCGGGAAAGGGATCGGTCTTCCGCAGCAAATCGAGCGTGGCGGAGCGCAGGGCGGGGTCGCCGAGATGGCGGGCGATGTCGGTCCATTGCTCCGCACTGTAACCGGCGGCGCCGCTGGAGGAGGGTTTGCGCAGGAGTTCCTCAAGCTGGCGCGCCAGCGGCGGGGCGGGGGAGGACACCGGCGCGGCGACGAGCGTGCTGGCGGCAAGCAGCAAGCCCGCGCAAGCGCGCGCCAGCCCGGCGCCGGGCGCGGACAGGCAGCCCTCTTCCCTGTCAATGCAACAGGGCATAGGCGAGGATGTTGACGTTGAGCTGGAGGCTGTTGGTGATCTCATTGCCGCCGCAGCAGCAGCAGCCGGGCGCGTTGGCGGTGTTGTTGAGGCCGTCCGCGGAGTAGATCACCACCAGGCGGCCGTTTTGCTCAACGCCCTCGAGATGGCCCGTGCCCTCGGATTTGCTGAGACCGAGATCGCTGACTTGATGCACGGTCTTGAACACCGGATGGTCCATGCCCAGCTTCGCCAGCGCGCCGGCGTCGAAAACGCCTTTCATCTCACGGCGAAAAGCGCGGTCCCACTCCTGATTGGAGCAGCCGGCGGAGGCGAGTAAAAAGCCGCCGCTGGACAAATAGTTCCTCAGGTTATCACGCTCTTTGGGCGATAGCGAAAAGTCGCCCTCGCCGGTCATCACGGCGAATGGATAGGCAAAGAGCTCGTCACCGTCGAGCTTGACCGGTTTGAAACGGCGTTCGGTGGCGATGCTGGTTTCCTTCTGCACCGCGCTGAGGAATTCATCGCTGAAACAGGTGGAGGTCTTGCCGCCGCCGTAGATGAGATTGGCGCATTGCACGATGCCTTCCTTGGCGCCAAGGAAGGGCTCGGCCAGCAGCAAAAGGACGGGCATGAGGATGCGGATGGCGTTCATGGGATGTTAGGTTTGCGGTTCAGGGTTCGGAGAAATAAACTTTGACCGCCTCGCGGTACTTCGGCGGCACGTCCTCGGGATTCCAGGAGGCGGCGCTCGCGGAGTCCGCGTCCTCGCTGACCGGCAGGGCGCTCTCGGCGGCGGTGGCCGTGGTGCCGACCGCGCCGCCGGTGTTGTCGCCATCCTGGCGCTGGCCGCCGGGGCCGCCCTGAGGCGGGGTGAGATTCACGCGCGGCGGACCGATGAGGGGAACGTTGAGCTGGATGCCGGCCGTGGCACTGCCGCTGCCGCCGAGCGCGCCAAACCCGAAGCCGCTGCTGCCCGCGCTCTCGCCACTGCCCTGCCTGCCGTTTTGAGCGCGACCGCGCAAGGCGGCGAGCATTTGCTCCAAGGCCACTTGCGCCATCCCCTGGCCGTTGCAAAAGCCGGGTTTGCCGCCGCGGCAGGTGCTGCAAAAATCGTCCGAGCCGCCGAGGATCTGGTCGAGGTTCGCGCGCGCCAGCACGGCGTCACCCGCGGCCCGGGTGATGCGCCCCTGGCCGGCATGACCGGCGGCGTCACCCATCTGCTTGCCTACTTGCAGCAAGTCGAGCTGGTCGAGCACGCGTTCCGCGCCCTTCTTTAAATTCTCGTAGCCCTCCGGCAATTTCTGCAGACGCCCGGGCAGTTGCGACTCGACCTTGGCAATGCGCTCCTCATTGGCAAGCTGGCGCAGGCGCAGATCTGGAAGCTGGCTGCGGTTTTTGTCAATGCCCAGCGCCATCTCCTCCGAGAGCCGGGCCAGCGCCTCGCTCACCTCCCGCTGCTCCTCTTGCGCCGCCTGGAGTTCGGCGGCCATTTCCAAAACCGAGGCCACAGCCGCGATCTCCTCCGCCGTGCGCTGCTGTTTCGCGAGCTGTTCGGCGCCGGGGCGCAAGCGTTCGGCGAGACGCCGGGCCATTGTCGCCACCGCCTCCGCACCCGGGTCGCCGCCGGCTTGCTCGAGTTCGCTGGCGTTTTGCTCCAGCTCTTCCTTGAGTTGTCCGGCCAGTTCGGAAAGCGCGGCATCGGTGGCGAAGGCGGGGAAATCCTGCGCGAATTTTTCGAACCACTCGGCGGCCTGGCGTTGCGCGCGGGCGGCGGCGGCACGCGCCTGTTCCACTGCCCCGGCATTCCCCTCGCGGGCGGCTTTTTCCAGCTCCTGCAAAGCCTGCAATGCCTCCTCCAGTTGGCGGCGCAGCGCGCTGTAGCGGGCGTTGAACTCCTCAATGGTGGTGCGCAGTCGCAGCATCCCGGCGTAATCCTCCTCGGAGATGATGCGCACCTCGGTGGCGGGCGAACTGGAGACGCCGAGCAGGTTGGGGTTGCGGTCGCGCGCTTCGAGCAGCACCTCCAGCGTCTGGCCGGGACGCACCCCGAGCGTCCCCAACGGGAGATCGCGCCGGACTTGCAGGCGTTTCTCACCCGGCCCCTCCGGCAGCGTCTGCGCGCGATCCCGGAAGCCGTCGGCGCTGCGGATCAGATCGACTTTGTCGAGGCCGAAATCGTCCTCCACCCGCCACAGCAATGGCAACACTGTCTCTGGCGTGGCAAAGGCGTAGCGTCCGGGTGACACCATCTCCACCGACGGTTTTTCATCCGGCAAAAGCCGCTGCGCAATCAGCACCGGCTCCGCCATGCGGCCGCCGCGCACATCCGCCAAATCCAGGGTCCACACCAGGTCGGCATCCATCCGCCACTCAAACTCCGCCACCTGTCCGCCCGCCTCCGGCACCGTGGCCGTGACTCGCCGCACCACCTCCTGCTGCTGCGGCGCGCGGCCCTCCAGCGTGCCGCCGGAGAGCGGGCGGTTGCTGCGCGCGCGCAACCGCACCGCGGTGCCGCGCAAACCGCGCAACTCCTCCGCCCCAAGCTGAAATTCGCTGGCGCCCAACCCCGCATACGAGGGCGGCCGCAGCGTTACCTCGGCCTCCTCCAACTGCGGCTGCCATTGAATCTCCAACCGCCGCCAGCCGCTGCGCGCGCGGCCCGCCGCAAAGGCAAATTCCAATGGCCGCGTCACCCCCTCCACCCGCCGCGTAAAGCGGCTGGCGGACTCGCGAAACGTCGGCAGTTCCACCACCGCGCCCCCCGCGGCGGCGCGCGTCAGCAGCCGTACCTCGTCACGCAGCGGCGGCCCCTTGATCTCGACGCTGAGCGGCAAATCCCGCCCAAACACCACCAACGCCGGGTCAGGCTCCAGCGTGAACTCCCAGGGGCTGTAAGGCGGCAAATCCGCCGCCGGCCGCAGCAGCCGCCCGCCGATCACCGCCGTGGCGCGCGGCATCAAAACCGCCGCCAGCACCACCGGCACCAGCACCAGCCCCAACGGCAGCGCGGCCTTCCGCAACCACCCGCCCGGCCAAAACACCGCGCCCGGCAGCTGCCCCAGTTTCGCCACAGCCGCCGCCACCGTTTGCCGGGCCAGAAAAACGCCGAGCGTACCCTGGCCATCCACCCCTTGCCCATCCGCGCTGAGATCCAGTGCCGTCTGAATATCCCGCCGCTCATGTTTGGCCGCGCGATCCGCCAGCACCGCAGCCTGCGCCAGCGGCAGCCGAGCGCCACGCCACCAGGCATGGCCCGCCAGCCCCGCAAACACCGCCACCGCCAGCCCGCTCCAGACCTGGCGCGCCGGACTTTCCCAGCCCGCAAAATAATCCGTGAACCCGGCCAGCAACAGCACCGCCAGCGCCAGCGCCGCCGCCCGCAACACACCGCCGAGCAACAGACCCCGGCGCAGGGTCCGGGCACCGGGCCGCAGCGCGGCGGCGAGATCGCCCGGAGATGGTGACGCAGTTTTCATGACAATCCCATTTTTCAATTATAGCAGACCAAGGCGGCGACGGCCAAACCATTCCGCCGTCAACAGACCCACCGTAAAAAGCAGCAGCCAGGACTGCGGCCATAGCGGCTCCCAGCGCGCCTCATCGAGAGCAATGCGCGCGGCGTGCGGCTCCAAAACATCCAGCAATTCCCGCCACTCCGCCGCCTGCCACACCCGTCCCCCCGTTGCCGCCGTCAAATCCCGCAACGTGCCGGGGTCCGCGCTAAGCTCGTCATTCTCACTCGGCGGAGCCAGCACCTGCAGCGTCACCGCCGGCCCCGGCTGGCCCTCCGCCAGCAGACGAATGGTGGCCGCCCCGGCCACCTTCGGCAGCAGCAGCACCCCCCAGCGCGAGTGCCCGTCCTCGCCCGTTCCCGCCTCCGCCGCCGGAATCCGCTCGCTGCCGCCATCCGCCGTGATCAACTCAATCACCGGCGCGGGCGCGGGAGCCGGGCCGCGATAGCCAATCCCCACACTGACCGACCCGCCCAGCGCCACGCTGCCCGCGCTCAGCCGCAAAGAAAAATCCTCGCCCGGCAGAAACTCCGAATAGGTGGCGGACCATTGCAGCAGTTGCAGCCAAAACTCGCGATGCCAGTCATCCCGCTCCGCCTCCCGCCGCGCATTAAAACCCCAGCGCCAGAGACCGTCGCCATTGAGCGCCGCCACCAGGCCGCGGCCATGCCTGCGGGCCACCAGCAGCGGAATTTTGGCGCCACCGCCGACTCGCTCGCCCACCGCCAGCACCCGGGTGAAAGGCCGCAGCTCAGCCAGCGAGCGGGAATCACTCAGCGGCGAAAGCGTCCTCCACACCGCGGCATTCAGCCCCGGCAGACGCTCACCAAAGAGCCCGCTCTCCTCCCCCTCCGGCGTGGGCAGCAGCAAGTGCTCGGAGCCGGTGATCTCACCCCAGCGCCCCGGTTCGAGAGACTCCAGACCCTCGAAACTGCCGGGATAAGGTTTGCCCCGGGAAAACAACAAAGCCCCCCCTTGATCCCGCACAAACGAGCGCAGCAGATCCAGCCGCGACGGCGTGAGAAAAGCGTCCGCGCCTTTTCCCAGCACCACCAAATCGTAGCGGTTCACCTCGGCGGCGCTGTCAGGAAAACTCGACTGCGCCTCCTCCAGCGCCGCCCGCTGGTCGGCGCGGGTGGTGACCCGGTAAAAACGATCCGCTTGCAAACGAAACACCGCGTCCACCTCCATCATGCCCTGGTCGCGCAGCAATTGCGCCAGGAACTTGGTGTCCCAATACGGAGCGCCCTCGGCAAGGAACACCCGGGTGCGATTTTCTAACAAGCGCAGGTGGCAATACCCCTCGTTATTCTCCGGGATTTCATCGCCCGGCAGCAGCGGCAGCTCCACCCGGTAATCACCCGCCGGACTACCCGGCGGCAAGGTGAACTCGCCTGCGGCGGTTTGCCCCGGCTGCACCGCCAGACTCAGCGTTGCCATCGGTACCGTGGACTCTCCGGCAAACAGACGCACCTCCGGTTGCACCGGCCCCAGCCCGCGATTCTCCACCTGCACCGGCAACGTCGCCGGTTGATTCGGAAACGCCACGATCTGCCGGCGCGGCAAACGCAACGCCAGATCGCCGCGCACCACCTCCCCGCCAAAGACCACGGCATGCACCGGGATGCCCAAAGCCACCGCCCGCTGCGCAAACACCGCGATCTCCTCAGCGGGCGCCGTCTGCCGGCCATCACTCAGCACCACCAGCCCGGTCCACGGCGTCGCCTCGCCTGCCGCCTGCTCCAGAAACCCGCGTCCCGCCAGCCCGAGACGGGAGGCCCCACCGTCTGCGGCCACCTCCACCTCCGGCTGCCAAGCCGGCCCCAATTCCCCGGCGAAAGTGCGCGCCGTCACCCGCCTGGCATCGCGCGACTCACCCAAAAGATTCGCCGCCACTTGACGCGCCGCCGCGCTCCGCGCCGTGGCGCCATTCGCACCCGCATCCGCCACCGCCATGCTCGCACTTTGATCCAGCAGCAGCGCCCAGCCCGGCGGTTCCGTCTCGCCCTCCGTCTGCCAGCGACCCGGATTGAGCAGCAGCGCCAGGATCACCGCCACCGCCAGCACCCGCAGCCCCAGCAACATCACCCGCCGCCCCCAAGCCACCGCCGCCCCCCGCCAAGCCAGCCATCCCAGCAAAGCAAGCAGCACCAAGCCCCCCGCAATCAGCAGAGGGATGGGCAGCACTGGAGCAAGCGTAAACATAAGACAATGATCAGACGGATCCGTCCGATCTGACGGATTTGACCGATCTCACACCCCCGCCGGCAGCCACCCCTTCCAACAACAAAAACAACAGCGCGGCCGCAAGCAGCCAGGGCCAGAGCGGCAGGCCGTCACGCAAGGTCTTCCAATCAGCCCCGGCAACGAGCACGCCGCGCGCGGTTGCCGCCTCGCCCAGCGGCACCGCCTCCGGCGGCAGCGTGGCCAGGTTCATTTCCTCCTCCGGAAAATTGACCGCCGTCCAGCCCAGCGGATGATGGCGATCCAGAGCCGCCTCCCGCAGCGTCCATTCATAGGCGCCAGCGCGCAAGGCATCGCGCGACCGCCAGGCGGGACCGGTCTCGCCGCCATCCTCCACCACCGCCAGCAGCTCGCCGTCGCTCCCGCGCAGGCTCACCGCGCCACCTTCAATAAAACCGGACGGCACGAACCGCGCTCCGCGCCCCGGCTGCGCCTCGTGATGCGCCGCCGGACGCTCGCGCGGCCGGCACAACAAGAAGGCCTCGGCGGCGAGCGGCAGGAAAGCCGGTTGCGCCGCCCAGGTGCTGTCCGCCGGATCCAGCGTCGCGTTCCACCACCACAACAGCCCGCCGCCGTTGTCGCGACCCAGCCACAGTGCTGGCGCCTGATCTTGATAGGCTAACAACAACTGCCAGCCATCCGGCGCGTCCGCGACCGGCGGCAGCCGCAGCCGGTTCTGAAAAAGCCCGCGCGCCGGATCCCCGTAAGCGCCGTCCGCGAAAATCTGAAACCAGGCCGCGTCCTCGCGCGCGATCCGCAACCGCCAGCCCCCACCATCGCCCGCCGCGCGTTTCTCAAAACGCGCTTGATCGAGACCCGGCAGCACGCTGAACGGGCTGTCCGCCGGTGCCGGACTGGCGGCGCTGGGGCGATAGATCAACGCCCCGCCGCGCGCGCGCACCCGGGCGGCGGCAGTTAGAGTTGCCGCCTCGTCTCCGGCAAAAATCAGCACATCAGCGGACGCCGGATCCGCATCCGCGGACACCACCCAGGAGAGACTGCCCAGCAACCGCCGCCACACCGCAGTCTCGCCCGGCGCCACACTGGCCTCCGGCAAAGCGAGCGCCACCCGCAGACCGGGCCGCGGGCGCGTCACCGCCCAGCGTTGATCGTCGCCGCGCAAGGCATCCTCGTTGCCCTGCAGGGACGCCTGGATCAGTCCTTCGCCCTCCGCCGGCGCGGCCAGCGTCACAATCGCCTGCGCCTGACCACCCGCAGGCAAGTCCAGCGGGCGGCTCACCCGCTGCTCCCCCAGCGTCACCACCAGTTGCACCCGCCGGTCCTCCTCACTGTGGTTGCGCACCCCGCAAGTGATCTCAAGGGACTCCCCGGAAAAAGGCGCCGCCGGGCTCACCCTCAGCGCCGTCAGCGCCAGATTGCCCGTGGGCGCGGCGGCCACCGGTATTTTCAACACGCGAATGCCCCCCGGCACCGCGGGCAAATCGGCCTCCCAGTTGGCCGTTTGAAAATCTGAGATCACCACCAGTTCGCGCGCGCCCTCCGCCGCCGCCAGCCGTTCCAGCGCCAGCCGCAACGCGGCGGGGGCGTCGCCCCGTTGATCGGTGACCGCCGCCGTCTGCAATGCCTGCTCCACCGGCCCCGCCGCGCGCCCCATGCCCGGCAGCACGGCGGCGGGCGCGGCATCCATCCACACCAGGTTCACCCCGTCCAACCGGCCCGCCCCGCGCAGAATTTCCAAAGCCCGCGCGCTGGCTCGGGAAAACCGCGTCTGCCCCTCCTCCACCGCCTGCATTGAGGCGGAGCGATCCACCACCAGCAGCAGACTTTTGCCCTCCCCGGCGGAAGCGAGCTCGTTCTGCCCAAGCCAGACCGGCAGGGTGAAAGCCGCCGCCAGCGCGGCCACCGCCAGCGTCCGCAGCGTCAGCAGCAGCCAGTCCTGCGGCTTGCGCCAGCGCCACACCCGCTTCATCGCGCGGCGCAAAAACTCCACCGTCGGAAACGGCTTGCGCGGCGGATTCAAGCGGGACACCAGATGCGCCAGCAGCGGCAGCGCCGCCGCGCCAAGCAGCCACAGCAGGGCGGGGTTGGCCAGTGTTAGATTCATTTCGCCAGCCTCCGCAGATGTTCCACCCAGGACTGGCGGGTCGTCGCCTGCGCGCAGCCAATGCCGCGCCGCGTCGCCAGTTGCGCCAGCCGCTGCTGATGCCCCGCCAGCTCCCGTTGATAGGCGGCGCGCACCGTGTCAGGATGCACCGCCAGCCGCTGCCCGTTTTCCATGTCCACATAACGCCGGTAAGCCTGGTCCGGCAGGTCCAATTCCTCGGGCGTGAGGATTTGATAGCACATGATTTTGAACCCGCGATGCAGCCAGCCGCTGAGCGCGCGAAACACCGCCGCCGTGTCATCCAGAAAATCGCTCAGGATGATGACGGTGCCGCGGTGTTTGATCAGCGGCAGCGAGCGCTCCAGCGCCGCGGCCAGCGCGGTGCGGCCCGCCGGCGGCTGTTTCTCCAGCAGCGCCAGCAACTGCCGCAAATGCGCCTGCGTGCCGCCCGGCGGCAAAAAAGCGGCGGGCCGCTCGTCAAACAACGTCAGCGAGACACGATCCTGCCGCAGCGTCACCAGATAAGCCAGCCCGGCGGCGAAGTGGGCGGCCCAGTCATATTTCGTCAACCCGGAAGACGTGTCGGCAAACCCCATGGACGCGCTGGCATCCACAAAAAGATGGCACTCCAAATGCGTCTCCTGCTCGAAGGTCCTCAAATAGAATCGGTCCGTGCGCGCAAACACCCGCCAGTCCACCAGCGCCGGCGGATCACCGGGCGAGTACGGCCTGAACTCGTGAAACTCCGTGGAAGCCCCGCGCAGCAGGGAGCGATGCTTGCCGGACAACGCGCCCTCCACCAGCACCCGCGGCGCGAACGTCAGCCCGCGCAACTGGCGGGCGTCCTCCGGGCGCAGGTATTTGGGCGGCTGGCGTTCCATCACAGAGGGTCGCTCGGGTGATTCGATTAGATAGTTTCCAACAGCCGGCCAATGATGTCCTCGGTGCCCACCCCGTCCCCCGTGGCTTGATAGTTCGGGATGATGCGGTGGCGCAGCACCGGACGGGCGGCGTCCCGCACCTCCGCAATGCTGGCGCTGGTCTGGCCGCGCACCAGGGCCAGGGCGCGCGCGGCGCGCGCCAGGTTCTGCGAGGCGCGCGGTCCGGCGCCCCATTCGACATATTGCCGCACATAATCCCCCGCCAGCGCCGAGGCTGGCCGGGTGGCGTGGGTGAGCCGCAGAATGGACTGCAGCACATTGTCCGGAAGCGGCACCTCCACCGCCGCATCCTGAAGCTCCAGCAGACCGGCCGCGTCCAGCACCGTGTCCGCCTCCGGCAAGCTGCGCCCGGTGGTCTGGCGCACAATGACCGCCTCCTCCTCGATCTCCGGGTAATCCATGCGCAGACTGAAGAAGAAACGGTCGAGCTGCGCCTCGGGCAGCGGATAGGTTCCCTCGTGCTCCACCGGGTTCTGGGTGGCGAAGACAATGAACGGCTCCTCCAACCGCCGGGTCACGCCGGCCACCGTGACCTGTTTCTCCTGCATCGCCTCCAGCAGCGCCGCCTGCGTCTTGGGCGGGGTGCGGTTGATCTCGTCAGCCAGGATCAAGTTGGCAAAGATGGGGCCGGCGCTGAACTCAAAACGCCGCGCCCCGCCCCCCGCCTCGGTTTGCAAAATCTCGCTGCCGACGATGTCCGTGGGCATCAGGTCCGGCGTGAACTGGATGCGATGAAATTTGAGGCCGAGCACCTTGGCGAGCGTGCTGATCAGCAGTGTCTTGGCCAGCCCCGGCACTCCCACGATGAGGCAGTGGCCCTTGCATAACAAGGAGACGAGCAATTGCTCCTGAATGGCGTTTTGACCGACGATGACACGGCCCAACTCCGCGCGAATGCGCGACAGCCGGTCTTTGACTCGCTCCCATTGAGCGGCGGGATCTGGAGAGGTGGTGGAGGACATGTTAGGAAGTGGGACGTATGGGCTGTTCAGTTCGGTTCGGGATCGGGGACGGGCAGGAATTCGAGCACGAGGGTGAAATTGTCGCTATTGGGATTCCAGGATTCGAGCAAGCTGTTGAGGTTCGATTTGATATCCTCGAAACCGCCCTGGATATTAAGCGGGGGAGGGTTGCGAAATCCGGGCCATTCTCCGGTCTCGGTGAGTTCCTCCCAACCTTCGGGAGCGAGCCGCCAGACGCTCTGCTGATATTGCCGGCGGTAGTTCAGGGCAGTACTGAGCACAGCGGTAAACTCCGGTTTTTGTTCGGGATCGCGCGCAGTTTTCAGCCAATGCGCAAGACTGCCGCCCTGCCGCCCCCCGCTGTGTTCCGCAGTTGCCGGGTCCATGAACAACACCTGCATCCCCTGGCGCAACGGGCGCGGGGAGACTGCGGCACGCAGCGCAGCGCCGCCCTTGCTTCCATGTGTTTGCATGGCCTTCAAAAGCTCGTCAATCCATCCGGCATCAAGCGTGCGATCCTTGAGGAAGGACCAGGTTTCAGCCGCCGCCGCGTCTCCCTCCGGTGGAACCACCCGGCTCAGCTTGATCACCTGCGCCTTCCAGGTTTCGTCGGGATCCGCTTCTTTCAGCATCTCCAACACCGCCAATTTTTCCGCCGCGTCGAGCGCGCCTGCAAAATCCAGCCAAGCCTGCCCGCGCGCGCTGCCCACCGCCTGGCGCAGTTCGTCACGGCGAGCTTCAGATAACGCGGCGGGATCGGGCAGCGGCGGCGGTTCTTTGCCCTCAATCAAGGCGATGCCCTGTGGCGCCATCGCCGCCCAGAAATCTTCCGGCGGCAGGCTGCGCAATTTCTGCATGAGCTGCGCGTCGAATCGACTCCAGGCCGCCGCCACCGCCAGGAAAGCGGCATGATCCTGGACGCTCTGGCGGCTGCCATCCCAGTTGGGCGCCATGGCTTGGGCGGCCTCCTCACCAGTCAAAGGCAGCAGCGCCGCACGCAGCCATTCCGGCAGGCCCGCTGCCGTTTGGCCCTCATCATCACGACTGCCCCTATAAATCATCTGCTGGCTGAGGTTGAGCATGCGCACCTGTTTGCTGGCGGCGGAGGCCGGCAGTCCTGCGGCCGTCGCCAGCAGCTTTTCAACAATGGGACGCGGGTCCGGCTCGTCCCCCTCCTGCTCGGAGCTGAGCGCGGCGTAGAGCACCGAGTCGTCAGCCCTGTCCTCCAGGTAGTCGGCCAGCACCTCGTCGAGGCCGCGGCCTCCTGCCAGATTTTCCAGGGCGGTGATCTGGCCTTTGACATAATCTGGAAGGCTGGCCAGCAGGGCGGCCTCGTCATCCGCGGCGTCCTTGCCCATCATCCTGCCATACGCGGCGATGAACGCGGGTTTGAAGCGTTCGAGAAAGCCTTTGGCCTCGCCACGCAATTCCTTCACATAGTTCTGGGTCAAGTCCAGGGTCTGCTCCGGTTCCTGCAGCAGCTTTTCCTCGATCTCCTGCCGGTCCCCGGCGTCGCCGACACGGACCAGGGAGCGCAAGGCCAAGGACTTTTGATTTCGGTCGCCCTCATCAAAATAACGGCGCGCCAGCTCCCGGACGGGCTTGTCACGCCATTTCGTCTGCCATTCGCGCGCGCTTTCCCGTAACTGGTCGATCGTCTCCGGCGAGATCATCTCCTCCTCGCTCATGGAATCGCCGTCCACCGGCAGCATCTGCTTCAGCAGGGCGGCCGCCAGTTCCCCTCGGGTGCGCGGCCGGTTCAGTTGCGACCAAGCCTCCTCGATCTTGTCCTCATCCCACTCGCCGACGAGGTCCCCGAAGTCGTCGTTGTAATATTGTCGGCCAAAATGTTCGGGCTGGAAACCCGGCGTCAGCACCGGCAATTCATCCCCCAGCGCGGCCGCAAACAACGTGATCCAATCCTCATCGCCGGGAAAGTGCCAGAGCTCGTCCGGTGGCCCGGACTTGCTTTCACTGGCTGGTAATTCGAGCCGCTCGCTGAGCCAGCGTTGCACCGCCATGCCCGGCGCGGATGCCACTTGCCAGGACTGCTCATCCGTTTGCACTGGCTGGGCGGAACTGATTCGCCGCCACCATTCCTGCTGCTTCTCACTCAGGCTGAACTCCTCCGACTGAACCGGCGGCAGACCCGTGCCACTGAGATAGGGCGCGATTTGCGCGAGCAAACGCTCCGCCAGCGGACGACGCGGCCAGTTGACGGCAAAATCCGTCTGCAACCGTCGCAACTCCTCCGCCAGACTTTCCCAATTCCCGCTGTTTTGAAACTTCGCCAGCGCCACGTTCAGACGCGCGTCAGCCAGGCTGGCGACGACGGCGCGGACCAAATCGCCCGGCTCCGGCGCCGCCCCCAGCAAACGCGCCGCCAACTGGTTCGCCTCCGTTTTGAAGCCGCGCTGATGCCATTGCGCAGCGGTGATGAGCAGCGGCGGCAGCACGCCAGGATGGCGCTCCGCGCCTTTCTCCAACGCTTGGGTCACCCGCTCCAGCAGTGCGGTCACATCCGCCTTCTCATCCGCCTCCTGGCTTTTTCCCGAGGCGAAGGACAGTCCCTGCTTCATCGCAATTTGATAAAACTCCTGCGCCCGCTCAGTCTGCGACCGCTCATCGAAATAAGCGGCCAAAGAGAGCGAGCCTGGTGGGGCAAAACGGCGCAGCCCGTCCGTATCCGCTTCCGCTTGCAGCCAGCCGGTGCCGGACAGGGAAAAATCCTCGCCCAAAAAGCTCCGCAACTGCCACTGCGAGTGATCCTGCCAGTTCTCCAGGCTCACCCATTGCCAGCCTTTGATGTCCGGCAGCCCCGCCTCCAACAGCAGCGCGAATCCACCCGCGTAGTCCGCCTCCTGCTGAGCACGCGCGGTGCCGGGGCACCAGACCCATCCGCTTAGGAGCCAGGCATTGAAAAACAGGAGCCGAAAAGGGCGCATGGGATCGAACCAATCACGTTTTGGTCTTAAGTGGAAGCAAATAAGTGCTCGCACCGGATTGCTTGGCATTTTTTTTCGGACACCGGCCCCTGGACGGCGCTCTTTTGCCGGCCTTGTCCGCGACTTGGAGTTGCGCGCCCCAAACTGACGCGTTCACTGCGTAGAATGAAAACCCGGCCCGTCTGGCGGCACGCCCTTCTGCTATCGCTGCTCACCCTCTCCTCCAGTGCGGTGGAGCCGCTGCGGATCAAGTTCGGCGGCGAGCCTGGCGACTACACGGTGGCGCAGTGGAAGCGTGACTGGCCGCAGTGCGTCTTTGAGGACGGGGTGGCGGAGGGACGCTTCTCCCTGCTGGCAAAGGACGGACAGACTTGGTTGCGCGCCTTGTATCCGGCGGGAGCCGTTGGTCCTGACGAGGGCGGCGGCGCTTGGCGAATGCCGTTTCCCCGCCGCGAAACAGCGGAGCTGCGCTACACGGTAGTGTTTGAGGACGGCTTCGATTTCAACAAAGGCGGCAAACTGCCCGGCCTCTGCGGCGGACCGAAGACCATCACCGGCGGCGACGCGGTCAACGGTCTCGATGGCTTCTCGGCGCGCCTGATGTGGCGGCGCGACGGACGCGCCCAGGCTTACGTTTATCACATGGATCAGCCCTCGAAGTATGGCGACGAGTTCAATTTCCCGGAAAGCTTCCGCTTTCCGATGGGCGTACCCGTGGGCATCCGCTTGGAAGTACGGCTGAACTCGCCGGAACAAAAGGACGGATCCCTACGCATCTGGACTTCCCAGCCCGGCGGCAAAGATGAGTTGCAAGTCGAAAAGACCGGCCTGCGCTTTCGCAAGGCCGCCAGTTACGGCATCGACGGATTGCTCTTCAACACCTTCCACGGCGGCAACGACAAATCCTGGGGACCGGCGCGCGCGGTGTCAGCCCTGTTTGGTTCTTTTGAAGTGCGCTGAAGCGGGGCGCATTTTGCGCTCGTCAAGCTGGCGCTTCCTCGTCAAGATGCGCGCATGATGTCCCTGTCCTCTTCCGCGACGCTCGCTGTCGCCGCCTGCACCCTGCTGCTCACCGTTTCGGGTCGAGCGCAGAGCAAAAAGCCGGATCACGTTGATCAACTCGCCGCCACGCTGACTCCCACGCGCGTCGTCGTGTATAAAACCACGCCGCAGAAGCCGCTGCACCTGCATGTCTTTGAGCCGGAGGGTTTTCAAAAGACGGACAAGCGCGCGGCCTTCGTCACCATCCACGGCGGCGGCTGGCGCGGCGGGCAACCGGCGCGCATGTATCCGTTCGCCGATCACTTTGCCAAGCTCGGCATGATCGGCATCAGCGTCGAGTACAGGCTGGCCGCGCGTGAGCCGAAAGAAGGCGCGCTGACCCCTTTCGACTGCGTGCGCGACGTGCGCTCCGCCATGCGCTTCCTGAAAAAAAACGCCGCCGACTTTGGCATCGAACCCGAGCGCATCGTCGTCAGCGGCGGCTCGGCGGGCGGGCATCTGGCGGCGGCCACCGCCTTGTTTAAAGACGTCGATGATCCCGCCGACGACGCCAGCATTTCCCCCGCCCCTTGCGCCATGGTGCTGCTGTTCCCCGTCATCGACACCTCAAAAGAAATCGGCTACGGCCACGACCTGCTCGGCGAACGCTGGAAAGAACTCGACCCCAACAGCCATGTGCGCGCCGGTCTGCCGCCCTGCCTCATCTTCCACGGCACTGGCGACACGGTGACGCCTTTTATCGGCGCCGAAAACTTTTTTCACGCCATGCTGGCCGCCGGCAACCTCTGCGAACTGGTCGTCAACGAAGGCGGCCGTCACGGTTACCTGATGTTTGAAAAAGAGCCGTTCGAGGAGACGCTCGCAGGCACTGAAACCTTCCTGCGCGCGCAGGGCGTGCTGCGTTGAAGCGCGAGAAAAACTCGCCTGCGCGCGAATTTCTCGCCATGGGAAGAAAGACTGGCACGCTTCGCCTTGATTTGCTCCCTTCCACTCCCCCTCCATGAGAAAAAGCAAAACGCTGGCCCGTCTGCGCGCGGGAAAACCCGTCCGAACCTGTGTCATGGGCCATTTCATCCCGGCCTTCGTCTGCCACGCCGCGCGCGCCGGTTACGACTGCATCTGGGTGGACATGGAGCACCGCGCGCAAACGCTGCGCGAGGTGCAGGCCCTGCTCGCCTACAGCCATCTTTATGACATCGACATCATGATGCGCCCGCCGGAGCTGGAGAAGACCGTGCTCTATCGCTACCTGGAGGACGGCGCCGCCGGATTGATGATCCCGCATGTCTCCACCCCGGAAAAAGCGCGCATGCTGGTGGACGCGGTGAAGTTCCCCCCCATCGGCGACCGCGGTCTCGACAACGCCGGTCTCGACGCCGATTTCCTCCTGCACGACGCCGATGACTACATCGCCTGGGCCAATCGCGAGACCTTCCTCACCGTGCAGATCGAGACACCGCAGGCCGTGCGCAATGCCGACGCCATTGCCGCCGTCGAGGGCGTGGACATTTTGTTTGTCGGCCCTGGCGACCTCGGGCTGCGCCTGCGCCAGAGCGGCGAGATGACGCTTGATGAAGCCTGGGAAATCGTCGCCGCCGCCTGCAAAAAACACGGCAAGGCCTTCGGCGGCCCTGCTTTGCCTTTTGACGAATTGAAAAAACGTCATGCCCTGGGCGCGCGGTTCCTGGTCAATTGCAGCGAGTTTCACGCCATGCGCAGCGCCCTTTACAACGACATCAAGCAATTCGATGAGCTGGACTGAACGCATGAGCTTGAAAGGAAAAGTCGCCCTCGTCACCGGCGGCGGGCGCGGCATCGGCAAAGGCTGCGCTGTCGAACTCGCGCGCGCCGGCGCGGACATTCTTCTCAATGACCGGCCTGGCAGCGTGGAAATGGCGGACACCGCCGCCGAACTGCGCGCGCTCGGCGTCACCGTGCACGAGGCCCCGGCGGATGTGTTCACCCGCGCCGGTTGCGAGGGCCTCGTCGCCGACGCCCTGCGTCTGACAGGACGCATCGACATCCTCGTCAGCAATCCCGCCTTCAGCCGTCGCGGCGACTTCCTGACCTACGACCCCGACCTTCTCGACAAGACCTTCGAAGGCACCTTCAAGGCCGGCTTTCATCTCAGCCAGCTCGCCGCCCGCCACATGGTCGAACGCGGTGGCGGCGGTAAAATACTTTTCATCAGCAGCGTGCAGGCGCGCATGGCCTTTGCCCGCAGCAGCCCTTACGGCGCCGCCAAAGCCGCGCTCAACATGCTGACGCAAAGCATCGCCGTGGAGCTCTTCCCGCACCGCATCAACGTCAACGTCATCGAGCCCGGCTGGATCGACACACCCAACGAGCACGTCACCTACGACGACGAGACCCTTGCCGCCGAAGGCAAAAAGCTGCCCTGGGGCCGCCTCGGCACGCCGCAGGACATCGGCCAAGCCGCCGCCTTCCTCTGCTCCGACGCCGCCGACTACATCACTGGAGTCATCCTGCCCGTCGATGGCGGTTTCCGCTTGAAGCACCTGCGCATGGACGAACAACCCGCCGAGGCCGCTCCCAAGCCCTGAGACAGTCGTGACGCAGCCGATGCCCTCTTGAAGTTCGACTTCAGCAGTGGCAGCACCGCTTCCGAAGGCAGGCAAGCATCAGCCCTCATCGCCCCAGCACCGTTCCCGCCGGGATCGGATGCCCGCGCAGAAACTCGGCCGCAGACAGGCGGCGGCCGCCTTCGATTTGCAACTGGCGCAGTTCCAGCGCGCCTTGCCCGCAGGCGACGAGCAGGTTGTCCGCCGCCGCCAGCACGGTGCCGGGCACGGGACAGCCGCTGACCTCGGGGCGGGCCTGCGCGGCGAAGATTTTCAGCAACGCGGAATCAAATCGCGTGTGCGTTCCGGGCCAGGGTTGATAGGCGCGGACGAGTCGCGCCAGGGTGTCGGCGTCGTTTTGCCAGTCGAGCCGCCCATCGGCGCGCGTGAGTTTGCCGGCGTGGGTGGCGAGCGCGTTGTCCTGCGGCTGGCGCGGCGCTTTGCCTTCCGCCAACCAATCCAGCGCGGGCTCCAACGCCGCCGGCGCCATCTCCGCCAGACGCTCGTGCAGGCTGCCGCCGGTGTCCTCTGGAAGAATCGGCGTCGTCACCGCGAGCAGCAGGTCGCCGGTGTCGAGTCCCTCATCCATGAACATGACGGTGACGCCGGTCTCGGCATCGCCCTCGCGAATGGCGGCCTGAATCGGGGAGGCGCCGCGATGCCGCGGCAGCAGGGAGGCATGAAGGTTCAGGCAGCCGAGGCGCGGGGCGTCGAGCACGGCGCGGCTGAGGATTTGACCATAAGCGATGACCACCGCCACGTCCGCTCCCAGCGCGGCCAGTTCGTCCGCCGCGTCGCGAATCTTCAACGGCTGCAGCACCGGCACTGCCTGCTGCAAGGCCAGCGTCTTGGTGGCGGGCGGGGTCAAGAGCTGATGGCGGCCCGCCGGTTTGTCCGGCTGCGTCACCACCGCGACGACCTCATGCTTGGGCGTGGCGAGCAGCCAGCGCAGCACGGGCAGGCCGATCTCGCCGGTGCCGATGAAAAGGACGCGCATGAGGGCTAGATTTTCATCGCCTCAACCTCCTGCCATTCGGGCAAAGTCATGACTTTGGCGAGGATGTCGAAGAGCACTTTGGCGGGTGACTGGCTGGCGTCGATGTCGGTGACGAGGTCCTTGGTGTAGTAGTCGAGGATGGGCTTGGTCTCCGCCTCGTAGGTGGCGAAGCGTTTTTGGATGACCGCCTCGCTGGCGTCATCGAAGCGGTTGTCCTTGAGCGCGCGCTTGCGCAGGCGGCGGGCCAGCTCGGTGCGGTCGGGGCAGGACAGGTGGAAGACCTGCAGCACCTCGATGTAAGGTTTCATGTGGCGTGCCTGTTCGACATTGCGCGGGATGCCGTCGAGCACCAGGAAGTCGATCTCCGGCTTGAACTGGTGGGACTCCACGCGGTCCTTCACATTGATGTGCCAGAGCTGCACGGTGATGTCGTCCGGCACCAGTTCGCCGCGGCTGGAGTACTCGACGAACTTTTGCCCCAGCGGTGTGCGGGTGTCGAGGGTGCGGAAGACATCGCCGCAGGCCAGGTGATGAAAACGCGGCACGCGGCCGAGGACGACGCCTTGGGTGCCTTTGCCGCTGCCGGGCGCGCCAAGGATGAGCAGCGTGCGGAAACGTTGGGGGGCGGGAGTTTCGGACATAAGAAACTTAAGTTACCATGTGACGAGCGCGCCACAACCGCGCGCCGCAAAGAAATACGCCCGTTCTCAAATCCGCCCGAAATGCTGCTCCCGTGCCTCGACGATGGCGTCGAGCATGCGCTCGGACTCGGCGCGCAGGGTGGGATCGAGGCTGGAGGCGGCGCGGTTGTGGCGGCGATAGAGTTTTTTCAGGAGCGCCGCGATCTCCGCCTTGCCCATGCCGGGCTGGATGCCGCAAAGCTGCTCCGCGGATTGGCCGCTGGCGGCGTCCACCAGGCGCCCCGGTGTTTTGACCATTTGTTCCAGCACGCTCCCCTTCGCTTCACGGCGTTGATTTCGCGTGGCCGCCGGTTTGGACGAGGACAGGGAGCGGCTGATCGATTCGATGACTTTGCGGAACATAACGGGGGAAGGAGTCGGAGTTATTCGATGCGCATGGCGCGCAGGTGGCTGCTGCGGCGTTTCAATTCCTCATCGGAAAGCACGCCGGCACCGTGGTAGTGCACCGCCACCTCTTTGCTGCGGCCGGATAGTTTGTCGAGCACCCGCGCCTGCACGCGCTGGTTCACATCGTAGCTGAAGGTCACTTCCACTGCGCAGCCTTTCGGCCGGTTCGGCGGCACCTCCAGTGTCAGGCGGCCGATCACATCGACGTAGCGCGGGTCGTCGTCCTCCCCCTGTGTGATATCGACCTCGATGACGCGCTCGTTGTCCTCGCTGGTCTGGTAAAGCTGCGCGTTGGAGCAAGGAATCGGCGTGTCCTTGGGAATGACGATGGAGTTCGCCAGCTTCTCCTCGCCGGTGGCGGCGTGATAGACCAGGGCCAGGGTGCCGTAGCTGGCGTTGCAGACTTCCTGGATGCGCGCCGAGGACTTGGCAAACAGCGCCGCGCCCAGCGCCACGCACTCATCGACGTTGCCGCAGGACTTGGGCGCTTTGCCGAAAAACTTCTCCAGCATGGTGCGCACCTTCGGGATGCGCGTGGAGCCGCCCACCAGCACCACATGATCGATGTCCTTGGCGCTGAGCTTGGCCGAGTCCAGCGCCTGCTCCACCAGCAGCAGGCAGCGTGTCAGCATGCGGCGGATGGCGGTCTCGAAATCCTCCCGCGTCACCTCGATGCGGGCAAGGCCCGAGTTCTGGTCGTTGGACACCGTGTCGCTCACCCGTTGCAGTTTGGAGAGCATCTTCTTCGCGTCCTCCACCGCCTGCAGGATGCGGCGGCGATGCTGGTCGTCAGCATACAAAGTCTCCCCGGTCTGCTTGCGGTACTGCTCCTCGAACATCACCAGCAACAGGTCGTCAAAATTGCCGCCGCCCAGGTGGCGCGCGCCTTCGGAAGTGAGGATGCGGATGTCCTCCCCCTTCACCTCCAGGATGGTCACGTCGAGCGTGCCGCCGCCGAGGTCGAACACCAGCACCCGGCCGCGCGCGTTCTGAGTCTGCGCGTAATACACCGCCGCCGCCGTCGGTTCGTTGACGAGACGCCGCACCTTCATGCCCGCCATTTCGGCGGCGGCGATGGTGCTTTTGCGGGCCAGCTCGTTGAAATTCGCCGGCACGGTGATGACCACGTCCTCAAAGGGACCGATGATGCGCTCGCAATCGCGCTTCAGTTTGGCCAGAATGAGGGCGGAGACCTCCGCTGGCGTCCATTTTTTGCCGTCGATCTCCAGCACATGATTGGGGTCGTCCATGTGGCGTTTGATTTGAAAGACAGTGCGGCCGGGGTCGCCACCGTCCCGCGCCGGGCTGCCCACCAGCTTCACGTCCTCATGCGGCTCAAAGTAAACCACCGAAGGCGTCAGACGCTCCCCGTCCGCGTTGGGCACGATCTCTGGTGTGCCGTCCTTTTTCAGGTAGGCCAGTCCGGAGAGGGTGGTGCCAAGGTCGATGCCGACAAATTTTGCCATGGCGTGAAACATCCCGATATGACCGGGCAAGTCAATGCCACAAGGCCGCGCCGACGGCGCAGGCCGGGCCGGCCGCCCTAGCCATCCCGCTCCTCCCAGCGCGCCAGCAGCCAGAGCACGTCCGCGAGCCGGTTCAAAAAGCGCGGGATGTCCGCGTTCGGCACGGCTAGCGCGCTGCCCGCCAGATCACTCACCGACCGCTCGGCGCGCCGGCAGACCGCGCGCGCCAAGTCCGCGTGCGCGCCCGCCACCGAACCAGCCGCGCCGGGCAGCGCCCAGCCTTCGAACTTCAACGCCCCTCCCACCTCCAGCCGCCGCACCCAGTCGTCCAGCCAGGCCACCTCCGCCGCCCCGACCGTGCGCGGATGCGTCGCCGCGTAACGCGCCTCCTGCCCCGGCGGCGTCGCCACTTCTCCCATCAAATCAATCAGCCAACGCTGCGCCTCCACGCACACCGACAGCGCGGCCGCCGTGCGCGCATGCACCCGCAGCAGGCCGAGCGCCGCGTTGAGTTCATCTAGGTCCCCCAGCGCGTGAATGCGCGGGTGGCTCTTCGGAAGGCGGCAGCCAAAAAGCAAATCGGTTTCTCCCTGGTCTCCGCGGCGGGTGGCAATGGACATGCGTCAACATACGCCAGTGACTGGCGCTCGGGCGCGGTTATTTGGCGATTTTGACCGCCTCCGGCATGACCCGGCCCGCAAATTATTTGGTTGCCTCGCGGATTGATCCTGGCTCCCTCATGCTGAAATTCTTCCATCATGCTGGCGGCCGCCCTTCTTTGCCTCGTTCTGACCGGTTACGCGTTTGCCGGTTACGCCGGGTTGATGGCGCTGCTTGCGCGGCTGCGCCCCCGCCCCTGGCAGGCCGTTCCCGAGGCGAAGACGAACGGCATCAGCATCGTCCTGTGCGTTCACAATGCCGCCGACCGCATCCAGGAGCGTCTGCAAAACCTGCTCGCCTGCGACTGGTCGGGAGACCTCCAGTTGGTGGTGTATTGCGACGGCGGCCACGATGACAGCGCCGCCCGCGCGCGCGCCTTTGCCTCCGGCGGCGCCGAAATTTTGGTCATCGAATCCACCGAAAATCAGGGCAAGGCCAGCGGACTCAACCAGGCCATCCCGCATTGCCGCCATGCCATCGTCGTGCTCTGCGATGTCCGCCAAACGTTCGCCCGGGACGCCCTGACACATCTCGTCGCGCCGTTTGCCGATCCCCATGTCGGCGCGGTGAGCGGCCAGCTCGACATCGCCGCGTCGGCAAGCGGCGGCGGTCGCGGCGTGGACTTGTACTGGCGGCTGGAAACCCGATTGCGTTTTTGGGAGTCTTGTTTCGACTCGGTCATCGGCTGCACCGGCGCCATCTGCGCCCTCCGTCGCGACTTGTTCACCCCCCTGCCCGCCGACACCCTGCTCGACGACGTGGTCATTCCAATGCGGCTCGCCGTCGCCGGACACCGCGTCATCTATGAGCCGCGCGCGCGCGCGTTTGACCCGCAAACGCTCCGCCCCGAACTGGAGCAAACACGCAAGCGGCGCACCCTGGTCGGTAATTTCCAGATGCTGGAGCGTCATCCCGGCTGGCTGCTGCCCTGGCGCAATCGTTTGTGGTGGCAGCTTTTCTCCCACAAGTACCTGCGCCTGCTCGCACCCTGGCTGCTCATCGCCGTGGCCGTGCTCAGCCTGCTCGCGCCCGCCACCTTGCTCTCGCGCCTGCTCCTCGGCGGCCAGGCCGCGGCTTATGCCCTCGCCCTGCTCGGCTGGTTTTTCCCCCATGTCAAATCGCGCCTGCTCACCATCCCGGCGGGTTTCGCGCTGCTGCAGGCCAGTTGCATCGCCGCCTTTTTCGCCTACCTCAAACACCGCCGCAACTACCTGGCCCTCTGGCAGCCGGGTCACGCCGCTTTATCGACCCCGACTTCCGCCCCATGATCCGCGCCCTCGACCGCTGGCTGCCCGCCTACCTGCTGCGTCCGCGCCGGCGGCCGGTGGCGACGGCGGACCAGCCGCTGCGCGTCTTCATCGCGGTGTGCGATCACTTCGAACCGCTGCATGACACCGACAAGGCCGGCGCGCTCAAGGCTCTCGACGACTGGATGGAGCTGTGGCCGCCGCTGGTGGAGGCGCAGCGCGACAGTTCCGGCCGCGGCCCACGGCACACCTTTTTTTATCCCATCGAGCAGTACGACGAGGACCTCCTCGCCCGTCTCGCTGATCTCTGCCGCCGCACCGGCAGCGAGGTGGAAATCCACCTGCATCATGAGAACGACAGCGCCGCGACGCTGGCCGCGCAATTGCGCGAGGGCGCGCGACAGCTCGCCCGTCATGACTTGCTCTCCCGCGCCGCCGACGGGTCGCCGCGCTACGGCTTCATCCATGGCAACTGGGCGCTCGATCATTCCCACCCGCAAGGCCGCCATTGCGGCGTGGTGGAGGAACTCGCGGTGCTCAAGGCCAGCGGTTGCTACGCCGATTTCACCCTGCCCTCCGCGCCGGATCGCTCCCAGGTGCCCGTCGTCAACCGCCTCTACTACGCCCGCGAGGACGGCCTGCCGCGCTCGCACGCGCGCGGCACCCCGGTGCGGAGCGGTGTCACCCGCGCCCTTGCCGGCAGCCCGGACCACCTCCTGCTTGTGCAGGGGCCGCTGGGATTGAACTGGCGCCGTCGCAAGTTCGGCCTGCTGCCGCGGATGGAAAACGCCGACCTCACCGCCGCCAATCCGCCCTCGCTGGAACGCTTCCGCCTTTGGATGGAGCTTTGCCCTTGCGTGCTTGGCGGCCCGCCCTGGATTTTCGTCAAACTGCACACCCACGGCGGCATCCCGCGCAACTACCACGCTCTGCTCGGCGACCCCGCCCGGCGTTTTCACCGCGACCTCGCCGAGTTCGCCGCCCGCCGTCCCGAGCTGCGCTATCACTATGTCACCGCCCGCGAGATGGTGAACCTCATCCACGCCGCCGAAGCCGGTTTGGAGGGGGATCCCGCCGTTCTGCGCGACGGCATGCTGCCCCCGCCGCCCCTCCACCCCCGGTAGGGACGCGCTTCGTCGCGTCCCCTTTTTCCTCCCCCCGCGCTCCCGTTCGCTCACCCGCGCCCTCCTGACCCACCCCCTCCGCCCCCGGAATCGTCGGCCCCGATGCAACGGGGCCCTACCCCGGTAGGGACGCGCTTCGTCGCGTCCCCTTTATCCTCCCCCGCGCCCCCGTTCGCTCACCCGCGCCCTCCTGACCCACCCCCTCCGCCCCCGGAATCGTCG
>VFQQ010000337.1_pt1 | contig 101993 bp, 78 predicted proteins | sample 3512341 | NCBI WGS metagenome assembly VFQQ01 (sample SAMN10412373, study PRJNA504923) | tailings metagenome | isolation source: Relicate 2 Philex TSF1 revegetated site | place: Philippines: Tuba, Benguet | collected 2017-08-29 | reverse complement strand
ATCGACCGGCGAGAGCGTCCTTGCCGCAATCCGATGTGATCGGCTGGCCGGGTCCAGGGCCGAGCCCTGATCGCAAATCCGTTACGGGCGAGTCATTTCTGCCCTGTAAAGCCACTTCCTGCTTCTTTGTACCAGCCGCGCAGAAACCGCCGATACAACGTAAAAAATACAATCCTTCGGCAAATATTGCCCAACGTATTGACCCTTTTTGCCGGTCGATCATAAAACCCCCGCACCTCAACCGCAGCGGTCAACCCACTTCCCACCTCTGACCGCTCGCAACTTCCCATCTCTCTGAACTCCCTTCCTCGTCAAAGCAGGAACAGATCCATGCTGAGACTTCGTTCTCGCCTGTTGGCTGGCGCAGCGACCCTCGGGGCTGCTTGCGGTGCCGTCCCCTCCTATGGTCAGTGGTTCGGCGGTGGTTCAAGCTGCGGCTGTGCCCAGTCGGTCGCCATGGCTCCCGCTCCTGTCGTGACGAGCGCCTGCTGTGCTCCCCCGACACCGGTCGCCTGCCTGACGCCGGTCGCCCAGACCGTCTACCGCGAAATGCCGGTCACCGAGTACCGCCAAGTCGCGAAGGTCGTGAAGACTCCGGTCGTGCGGGTCGCCTACGAAGACCGCCCCGTCACCGCCTACCGGCAGGTGATGGAAACCAAGACCGCCTCGGTCCCGAGCATGGACTACCAGACTGTCTGCGAGAACCGTATGCAGACCGTCAACCAGAGCTACTGGCGGACGAACTGGCAGCCGGTCGCCAAGTGCGAACCGTGCCAGTACGACCCCCGTCCCGGCTTCATGGGATCCATGAACCGGTTCGGCATGCAGATGAAGAACGCGATGACGCCGAGCTACATCCCGCGTCGCGAGTTCGTCCCGAACGTGGTCGCCTACAACGTGCCGCAGCAGCGGACCGTGGCGATCCCGACGACCCGCCAGGTCGCCTACAATGTCGCCCGCCTCGAGCCGTACCAGACGACCGAGCGGGTCGCCGTCCAGAAGGTCGACTACGTCGATCAGACCGTGACCGCGTACGAGCCGTACACCGTCAACAAGACGGTCGCGGTCGGCACGACCACGACCTACGCCTGGTCCGGAAGCCCGGGCGCCGTCACCGCGCTCGGCGGCTACGGCGGCTTCGCTCCGATCACCGCGTTCGGCATTGCACCGACGACGACCGCCGCGGCTCCGGAGCCGACCCCGACCAACACCGCTGCCGGTCCGACCCCGATCAAGGGGATCTCGACCGAGCCGCGGGCTGTGGAACCGCAGCAGCAGATGGTTCCGATCCGTCCGCTCAACGGCAACGGGATCGACGTCCGCCAGAAGGGGCCGTCGAAGGATCCCGCGGTCGCCTCGACTGGTTGGAAGACCTACAAGCCCCGGACGCCGGAACAGCCGGTCGCTCCGACGAGCCCGGTCGAAGGCCCCGTCCTGACGATCGCCGCAAACAAATAACGAAACACCGAAGCCTCCTCACCGAAACGCCGGCGGGTCTCTCACGAGACCCGCCGGCGTTTCGCGTTTTTGCTGCGGTATCCTGAGATATGGAGAAACGTCTCTCTTCAGAGGTCCCTTTCGGCCATGTCGTCCGTGTGTCCCTCCGCCAGGGCCCCTCTCCATTGGCGTCGCAGTCCAGCAGAACTGTTCTCGCGGATGGCGTGACAGCTACGGTCTGTCACCCGGTTACTACGCGACCTGACACAAAGACGGACATGACCTTCGGCTGCCTGACCCCAAATCACGCGATGCCGAGACCGGAGAAGACGTGATCCCAGTAAGCGGCCTGATCGGGCAAGGGGGCCAGCCGGTTCAGGACCACCTGCGCGGCGTGCTGCCGGAGGTGCGGGTCGTTCAGGAGGGCCACCACATCGGCGGGAAGGGGGATCGTAGCGGTGCGGTGTCGGACAAGCGGATGTTGTGGAAGGCCGTGGGAGAGGGCGAGGAACCAGGCCAGCAGGAAGGGAGAGCTGGAGCGGAACGAGAGGCTTCGGAGAAAGAGGGGGACGAGGTCGGCCTGCTTCTCGTGACGAATCAACTCAAGAAGCGTCTCAACGACCACTTCGGAATTTCTCGGCTGTTCGAAGAGGGCGCGTAGGTGCGAGGGGCCGGTCCCCTCGATGTGAAAGTCCCCGGTCCACTGCTCGAGGCAGGCCAGCAGATTCTGGCGGGTCGAAGCGAGGAGCCCCTCGTCGTCGAGGTCCGTCGCGTTCTGGGCGATCCAACGAACGAGTGACGGGATGACATCGGAGAACTCGGGGCGGCGCTCGAAGAGGTACCGCATGGCGAACGGAAGGAAGTAGACGATCTGCGCGTAGGAGCCGGCGGGGAGGAACAGGGACTGGAAGTGCCACCAGACGAGACAGTCGTCGCGCGTTCTGAGCGCGATCGTCTGCGCCTCATCGTCGAGGTCGAACCCCGACAGGGGGAGTGCGCCGGGCCGGGCGTGACGGATCGGCATGTCGACGAGGCCAGCCACGGGAGGCTTTCACCGCGAAGGAAGGGAGACGGGAAATTCACCCGATCACTGTAGCTCTCCGGTCATCAGGTCAAGAATTCTGCGGCGGACTTTTCCGATCCCCCGCGATGGAGCTCAGACGTCGCCCGGGGAACTCGGGAAGTGGCGATGTCATTCGGTTTTCTCCGAGAGACGCACGAACGTTTCTGACGCGGGAGCGGTCTTCCTCGGGCCGCTGTTCCAAGCATCAGAGGGTTTGCCATGACGCGATCAATCCAAATGGGATTCTGGGGATGCGGCCTGCTGGTCGGAGCGGTTCTCTCCCTGCACGCCGAGGAGCCGGCCGCAAAACCTCCGGCGGCAGCAGCGCCCCGCGCTGCTCCGATGAACCTGGTCGTGCGTCTTCAGGATGAGCTGCCGGACAAGGTGATCGATCGCCTGAAGGTCCCGGTCACGGCAAAGTTCACGCTCCCGCTCGAGGTCGCCTTTCAGGAACTGTTTGCCGCCGTCGACGTGAAGTGCGTCGTCGATGGAGTCGCCCTCAAGTCCTCTGGAATCACAAAGAACGAAGTCCAGAAGCTCAGCCAGGAGAACAAGCCGCTGCACAAGGTGATCCAGGCGATTCTGGAACGGTCCGATCGCAAACAGACCTATCCCGATCTGGTGTTGTGCATCGACGAGGAAAAGCAGCTCGTCACGTTGACGACGCGGGCCGATGCAGCGTTTAAGAAGCTCACTCCAGTCGACTTCGAGCAGTGGAAGGAGAAGAAGAAGGAGTGAGCGGGAGGGCGGCCGAAGCGGGGGTGACCGGATCGGAGGGCTCGGATTGCGCTCGCGGGATCATCCCCGCCCGCGTAGAACGCTCAGTGTTCGATTATCCCAGGGCCCGATTCCAGGTTTCACTCTCTTGAGCCAGCCGATGTCCGATCCCGTCTCGGTTGCCGTCTTCCATGACACGCTTATCGAGGTCGGGGTCGCGCTCCTGCTGATCGTCCCGGCGTACTGGCGTCCTTGCCGCTGGCCGGTGCTGATTGTGGCGATGCTCGCCCTGGTGCCGCTCCTGTGCATGCGGCCGGCGACAGGTGTTGTCGTCTTCGCGATCTTCGCCGCCATGTGGATCGGCGTGTGGCGGCGGGTTCCGGGCTGGGCCACGGTCTCGATCGCCACAGTCGCCGCGCTTCTGGCGCTCCAGAGCAGTATTGGCATTCACCGGAGCATCTGGACCCGGATCATCACGCTGCAACAGGCTTACGCGGAGCAGGATCTCCATGACCGGCTCCGCTACGAGGAGCGGGCTCCGCGGGAACCGGAGGCACCGTTCCCCGTGGAGGTCACGGCCGCGTTCGAGACCCTCCCGCCTCCCGGACAGTCCGGCCGGCGATCGGCGCTGAAGAATCTGCACGACGGGACGTTCATCCGCTTCATCTCCTCGGGAGGCTTCGGCGTTTCTCGGATGGGGTCCTACTGGGAACGCGAGATGACGCTCCCCGAAGTCGATGCGAATCCGCTCCCTGAGCCGCGCCCAGAGCCCCCCGCCTATCCCGCCGACTTCACAGCGAACGCGTCCGACTCGCCCAGGCGCGATTCCTCTCCCTCTCCACCCGACGTCAATCCCCCATCGACCTCTCCCGACGAGAGGCAGGCCCCCGATCCGGCCGCCTACCGGACGCTGGCGACGAACAAGCATCGCTGGGCGGAAGTGAAGTTTCTCGATCCCGACGCCTGGGGGTACGTCACGGGAAAGCAGACGGCGATCGGCTTCGAGCCCCATGCGTTTCGACGGGATGGGCGGACCGAAGAACCTTCGGGGTTCGTCGTCAACGACGGCTGGCAGCTCGTCTCGCTGCAGCTGGTCAGCCTGCTGAAGCACGATCAACCGATGGCCTACGTCTCCGCGACCCTGCCGAACATGCAGACGCTCGGCGAAGCTCCGGTCCGTCCGCTCGACCCGTTCGAGACCGCCGCGCTCGACTCCCTGCGGCAGCGGGAAGAGCTGGTCGTCGAGTCCACGACGAACCGCATCCGAATGCTGGGGGCGCTTCGCGCGGGCAAGGCCTGTCTCGCCTGCCACTCCGTTCGGCAGGGCTCCCTGCTGGGGGCCTTCAGCTACCGACTCGACCGGGAGGCTCCGCGGCTCGAGCCCCGTAAGGTGGACCTCCAGTGAACATGGATCGATAGTTGCCGATGCGACGGCTCGCTACGCTGGGGGGCTCTGGAGGGGGGGATCCATGCGAACCGTGCGGCGGTGGCGGAGCGGTCTTGTTCTGGCGATCACGATCCTGGCGATCGCCCCCGCGGCCCTGCGGGGGGATGTCGGGCCGGTCCCGCAGTGGATCTGGTCGAGCGAGCTGCCGCTGGCAGGGGAAACGGTCGAGCTGTCGACGGCGTTCCATGTCCGGGCGGGGCTGAAGCAGGCGGAGCTCAGCGGCCTCGCGGATGACCGGCTCCAAGTCGCGATCGACGATCGGCCCGTCCTCAAAGCCCACGACTGGGACCGATGGAAGACCATTGAGCTTCCACCCTTGAAGGCGGGGGACCACCGGATCACCTGTCGCGCCGAGAACCGGAACGGGTATGCCGGATGTGCTCTCCGGCTGCGGCTTCGTTACGAGGACGGGACCGTCGATTTCGTGACGACCGATCCGACCTGGACCAGCCCCACGGGGCCAGCGGTGTCGCACGGACTTGTCGGCTCCTCCCCGTGGGGAGATCCGGCCGGCGAGGCGGGGGACTACTACCAGTGGAAGGACGCCCTCGGCGGCAAGCCCGCGGAGCCGGCCGCGTCGATTCGCGTGCTGCCGGGATTCGAGGCAGAACTGATCCGCTCCGCTCAGCCGGGCGAAAGCTCGTGGATCAGCCTCACGTTCGATCCCGAGGGACGGATCCTGCTCGGCTGCGAAGGGCGGGACAAGAAGCACGGGCTGCTCCGTCTGACACTGCCAATGGACGCGTCGCAATCGCCCACCGTGGAATCGGTCGAAGAGACGCTGCTGGAGCCGCGGGGGCTCGCCTTCGGGAAGGATGGCCTGTACGTCAACGCGAACAATGCGCTGACGCTGACCCGTGTCGAGGCGTCGGACGCCTCGGGAAAATTCGACCGCGTAATGCCGCTGCGGAAGAGCCCGGGGGGCGTCGGGCATGGCCGGAACAACCTCACGTTCGGCCCCGACGGAGCCCTGTACTCGATCCATGGCAACGATGTCCGGCTTCCTGAGGATTTCCGCGCGTCGGAGAGCCGGCTGATCCACCAGACAAACGACCGCTTGCTCCCGTGCCGCTGGGACCGGTTCCTGTTCGATTATGCGGCGACCCTTCCTGCGGGGCATCTGATCCGGACGACCGACCCGGCCCGTTCGTGGGAGCTGGTCGCCGGCGGGTTTCGAAATCCGTACGGCATCGACTTCAACCCGGCCGGGGAACTGTTCACGTTCGATGCGGACAACGAGGGGGACCTCGGCACGCCGTGGTACCGGCCGACGCGGATCAACCATGTTGTCTCGGGGGGGGACTACGGCTGGCGGCAGGGGACGGCGATGCGGCCGACGTGGTACCCCGACATCCTCCCGGCGACGCTCGAGATCGGCAAGACCTCGCCGACCGACGTGAAGTTCGGCACCCGCAGCCACTTTCCCCGGCGGCTCAAGGAGTCTCTGTTCATCCTCGACTGGTCGTACGGCAAGATCCACGCGATCCGCTCCCATCCTCGCGGTGCGAGCTACGTCGCGACCGCCGAGACGTTCCTCGAAGGGCGTCCCCTCAACGTGACTGACCTCGAGTTCGGCCCCGACGGAGCGCTCTACTTCACGACCGGGGGCCGCGCGACGCAGTCGGGGCTGTACCGGGTCCGGTACGTCGGCGGTCCCGACGCCAGGGAGGAAAGGACCGACGCGACGGCGAAGCCTCAGTCCGGGCTCGCCCGTCTCGGCGACGAACTCGTCTTCCAGAGCCAGCGGACCGAGCGCGCCCGGCTGGAGTCCTTTCACGGAAAGACGGATCGGAACGCGGTCACCGCCGCCTGGCCCCGGCTGGAAGATCGGGACCGCTGGGTCCGGTACGCAGCGCGGATTGCCCTCGAGTCGCAGCCGGTCGACATGTGGCGCGAGCAGGTGCTTCGGGAACTCGGTGTCCTCCGCGACGCGGGCCCCGCCACGGCGCTCCTGGCCTTGAGTCGCTCGGACGCCCCCGAGGGACTGCCGGAGCTCCTCGAGCACTGGCTCAGGCTGCCTCTCATGACCTCCACGGCGGAGGAACGGCTGATCGCCCTGCGGGCGCTGCAGGTCGCCTTGCATCGGGGCGGCATGCCCGCTGCCGATCTCAACGGCAAACTGATGGGTAAGGTCGAAGCGATCTTCCCCTCACCCAGTTGGTCCGTGAATCAGCTGGCGGCGGAACTGCTCGCATATTTCGAGTCTCCGCTGCTCGTCCCCCGCGCGATCCCGCTTCTGGTGGACTCGAAGCTCCAGGAAGAGCAGATGCTGTGGCTGTTTCTGCTCAGAAACATCCGGGTCGGCTGGACGCTCGAAACGCGGCGGGCGTACCTCAAGGCCCTTCAGGCCTCTGACCAGTTTCAGGGGGGCCGGGAACTCCCGGTCGGGCTGTTCGGAATCGCCGGCGAGTTTCGGGAGACCCTGACCACGGCAGAGCGGACCGCTCTCGAGGCTGAGCTGGCGGCAACCTCCGCCGACACGTCTCCCGCCGCGCTTCAGACAAAGCGGCCTCTCGTGGCCGAGTGGGCACTCACCGATCTGCTCCCCAGGCTCGAGACCATCCGCCGCGCTCCGGATCTCGCGCAAGGCCGGAAGCTCTACAGCGAGGCTCTCTGTGTCCGCTGTCACCGGTTCGGGGGCGAGGGAAAGCCGATCGGCCCCGACCTCCGCGCGGTCGGTCGCCGCCTGTCGCGTCGCGACCTCGTGGAGACGGTCCTCGTTCCGTCGAAGGTCATCGACGAGAAGTACCGGGACACGACGTTCGTGCTGACGACCGGCAAGGTCGTCGCCGGGCGGATCGTCGGCGGGGATGAGCAATCGCTCCTCGTCGCCCCCAACCCGACCTCCCCGTTCGACACCGTCACCGTCCTGCTGAGCGAGATCGAATCCCGCCAGCCGTCGCCGGTCTCACCGATGCCGGTCGGCCTCTGGAACACGTTCACGGCCGACGAGATCTTCGACCTGCTCGGCTACCTCGACTCCGATCCGTCCGAATTCCGCCGCCAGACCGAGCCGACTCCTCGGTAGTCTCCATGCCCTCTGTGGCGGATCTCAATCGATTCCTGCCACAGAGGTCACAGGGGACTCAGCGAGGGGAAGTCACCTACGGCTGGTTCATCGTGCTGCCACCCTTGCTTTCGGTCGGGGGGACGTCGATCTGCAGGATTGGAACCATCTCGGAGACTTCGGGAGCGACGTAGTTGTCCGCTTCGCGACGTTCGGGTTCCTGAGGCGGCGGCGTCAGCCGCAGCACAGCCAGGGAGCGGCCCCCCAGTTGATAGGGGGTGCCGGCCGCCACGAGGGAGTCTCCGTCGGGAAGCTTGTTCGTATCGAGCAGCACTTTCCACCACGACTTCGTAGCCGGGGCCGGCAGGGTGAAGTCGAGCCGATCGTAGTAGGCATTCAGCAGCAGCAGGATGCTCTCGCCGACGATCGGCTCCCCGCGGGCGTCGATCTCGCCGATCATGTCCCCGTCGAGATAGAGGCCCAGGCACTGCACGAAGCCGGCGTTCCAGTCCTCGTCGTTCATCAGGCTTCCGTCGGGGGAATACCAGGCGATGTCCCGGTGCTCCTGCCCCCGGATCGAGCGCCCCTGGAAGAATTTCTGGCGCTGGAAGACCGGGTTGATCTTACGCAGAGCGATCACGCTCTGGGTGAAGGCGAGCAACCCCCGCTGGGCGTCGTTGAGCTCCCAGTCGATCCAGGTCAGTTCCGAGTCGTGGCAGTACGCGTTGTTGTTCCCGTTCTGCGTGTTGCCGATCTCGTCGCCGGCGAGCAGCATCGGGACCCCCTGCGAGAGGAGGAGAGTCGCCAGCATGTTCCGCTTCTGCCGCTCGCGGAGGGACTTGATCCCCGCGTCGTCGGTCGGGCCCTCAAAGCCGCAGTTCCAGCTCATGTTGTCGCTGGTTCCGTCCCGATTGTCCTCGCCGTTGGCGTCGTTGTGCTTGCCGTTGTAGCTCACGAGGTCATGCAGCGTGAACCCGTCGTGGCAGGTGATGAAGTTGATGCTGGAATACGGCCGACGGCTGCTCCACTCGTAGAGGTCGCTCGACCCGCAGAGCCGCGTCGCGAACTCCCGGACCGTCCCCCCTTCGCCCTTCCAGAATTTTCGAACGTTGTCCCGGTACTTCCCGTTCCACTCCGACCAGAGAGACGGAAAATTGCCGACCTGGTACCCCCCGTCCCCCAGATCCCACGGCTCGGCGATCAGCTTGACCTGCGAGAGGATCGGGTCCTGGTGGATGATGTCGAAGAACGCTCCCAGGCGGTCGACTTCATAGAGCTCGCGGGCCAGGGTGCTGGCGAGGTCGAATCGGAACCCGTCGACGTGCATCTCTGTGACCCAGTACCGGAGGCTGTCCATGATGAACTGCAGCACGCGGGGCTGGCGCATCAGGAACGTGTTGCCGCATCCGGTGAAGTCCATGTAGTACCGCGGGTCAGGAGCGACGCGGTAATAGGAGGCGTTGTCGATCCCTCGCCAAGAGAGGGTCGGCCCCATCTGGTTCCCCTCGCAGGTGTGGTTGTAGACCACGTCGAGGATCACCTCGAACCCGGCGGAGTGGAGCGTCCGGACCATCGACTTGAATTCGCGGATCGTCTCGTCGGAGGTCCCGCTCGAGCTGTACCGCGTGTCGGGAGCGAAGAAGGCGAGGGTGTTGTAGCCCCAGTAGTTCGTCCGCTTCGCATCAACCAGATGTCGATCGTCGAGCCGATGAAAGACCGGGAGGAACTCGACCGCCGTCACCCCGAGCGCCTTGAGGTACTGGATCGCCGATTCCGACGCGAACCCCGCGTACGTTCCTCTCAGCTCTTCGGGGACGTTCTGATTGAGTTTGCTGAAGCCTTTGACGTGCGCTTCGTAGATGATCGTTTCGTGCCACGGCGTGTGGGGCGGTCGGTCGTCCCCCCACGTGAAGGCGGTATCGATCACGCGGCCGAGCGGGGCGTAGGGGGCACTGTCGCGGTCGTCGAACGACAGGTCCTTCTGCGGATCGTTGAACTTGTAAGCAAAGAGCTCATCCGCCCAGCGGACGTCCCGGCCGATTGCCCGGGCATACGGGTCGAGCAAGACCTTGTTCGGATTGAACCGCATCCCCTTGGCGGGATCGTACGGACCGTGGACGCGATAGCCGTAGAGTTGTCCCGGACGGACGTCGGGGAGGTAGCAGTGCCAGACCATGTCCTTCCGCTCGGTCAGGCGGATGGTCCGGGATTCTTTCTGGTCGTCGGCCGAATCAAACAGGCAAAGGTCGACCGCTTCCCCATGTTCGCTGAAGATCGCAAAGTTGACTCCGTTTCCGTCCCACGTCGCCCCGAGTGGGTAAGGACGCCCGCGCCAGACACGCATCGGATTCTCCACAGTGGTCGCTCTTGAGTTCGGCTTCCCGGCTCGTAGCAGCCTCCGTGCCGGACCTCCGCCACGCAGTTCTCGCTCACTTCTCCCGCCATCGTGCGCCGGACGATGGCCGATTGTCCAGCGGCATGTCTGGCGATCGAGCAAACCCCGACAACCGGGGGCCTTCCGTCAAATCGCCAACGGACGGGCCGCCCGCTTCCCCGAAATCCGGGAAAATCAGCTCGCCGCAGGAGGAGGGGAAGGGGGATCGGATTGGCACCGCTCCGGAGCCGGTTCCGGGAGGAACATCCCGAGGACCGTCCCCCCCAGCATGGCGACCGCCTCGATGGCGATTAGCGTCACGCCGTGGCGGCCGAGCCACGCCTTGAGCGGATGCCGCTGGTCCCCCATCCCGGCGACGACCCAGGCGACCGCCGTGATCGTGAACAGGGCTCCGAACACCCCGGCGATCCGGAACCCGATGGAGACGGGCATCCGGACGATCGGAGCCTCTTCTTCGCCGGGGGAAGTCGGCGCCACGCGCCCAGGAGGTCTCGGTGCTAAGGGAATCGGGTTGTCAGGGGGGCTGCCGAGCGTCATGGGGAGGGGAGCCGCGAGGAAGGGGACGGAAAGACGAACCCATCGCTTCTCTAATTTGGGGCCACCTTGATTTCAACAGGGGGATGGTCAAGAATCGCACCGTCCTGTGCCGGCGCGCAGCTGATGAGTTCGTTCAACCTGACACTCAGCAGAGACTTATGTCGATCGCCCTCGCGGAACAGCTCAAGAAGGACCTGACGGATCGCTACGTCGTCGTGGCGGAGGGAGTCCCGGAACTCCGGCGATTCCAGGGGCTCACCGGAACGGTCAAGACCGTCAACATGAACGGTCGGGCCCTCGTTCAGTTCGACGGTGCGGTCGACATCAGCTGGTACGACATCGACCCGGCCTACCTGCACGTCGTCGACGCCCCGCTCAAGAAGGAGAAGCCGGAGGCTCACGCCGCACCGGCCAAGGCGGCTCCAGCCGCTTCCGCTGCGAAGCCCGCCGGCCAGAGTCCGCTCGACGCGATCCGCGCGAAAGCCGCGGGTGGTGCCGCGGCGCCCGCCCCGGCTGCGGCTGGGGAAAAGAAAGCGTCCCCCCTCGATCAGATCCGGGCCGGGACCGCCAAGTCGGCGGCCGCTCCCGCCGCAGGAGGTTCTCCGCTCGACAAGATCCGCGCCGCCCAGGCAGCCAAAACTGCCGAGGCACCGGTGGCATCAGCCCCGGAGGCCGCTCCTGCGGTCGAAGCTTCGGCACCAGCCGAAGCTGCCCCCGCGCCTGCCGCACCAGCTCCGTCGGCCGGCCCGCAGCCCAAGTCGACCGCCGACATCCTGGCGGCGATCCGCAAGAAGTCGTAATTACCCGCGCCGCGGAGACGATCCCGCAGGCGTCTCGGAAGTGTTCCCGGCATGACGACCGCTGAAATCCCAGCCCTGATCGCCGGTTCGCTGCTGATTCTCTTCGGCGGCGGCTATCTCGCCCGGCACGTCTCCGCCCGCAAGGCCCAGCTCGCGGATCCCCTGGCGTCGGAAGAAGACAGCGCGTTCGAGCGGGCGCAGTTCCGCCGGCGGGTCCAGACGTCGGGGCTGATCTGCCTGATCGGCGTTCTGATCCTCGTCGGCGACCTCGTGATCCCCTGGGGCCGCAACGGCCGCGGCGACAAAGTCGCGGCGACCTTCTGGTTCGCGATCTACTGGGGAGGCGTGATCCTGATCGCCCTGTGGGTCATGCTGCTCGCGCTCGGCGACTTTGCCGCGATCCGTACGAACAGCCAGGGAAAGCTCTCGAGGCTCCGCGCGGCGCAGCGGTCGTTGATGCGGGAAGCGGAACGGCTTCGATCGGATCGAGACGAGTCATCCCGATCCTAGCGATCGAGGCGGCGGCGACTACGTCGTCAGGAGCTGGCGGATCATCATGATCGCGGCGGGGCCGACGAGCACCACGAAGATCCCCGGGAAGATGAACAGCACCAGCGGGAAGATCATCTTCACCGCAGTCTGCTGAGCCTTCTCTTCCGCCATCTGGCGGCGCTTGACCCGCATCGACTCCGACTGGACGCGGAGGGCACTACCGACCGATCCCCCAAACTTTTCGGCCTGGATCAGGACGCCGACGAGCGCCTTCACGTCTTCAACGCCGGTCCGGATGCCGAAGTCGTGGAGCACCTCGCGGCGAGGACGCCCCATCTGCATCTGCAGGTTGCACATCGAGATTTCGCCACAGATCTCCGGAGCCCCGTCGACGAGTTCTTCGGCAACACGGCGGAGAGCAATGTCGAGGCCAAGCCCCGCTTCCACACAGACGACCAGCAGGTCGAGGACGTCGGGGGTCTGCAGGAAGATCGCTTCCTGACGGCTCTTCACCAGGATGATCATGACGAGCTCGGGGAGATAGAACCCGAGCCCCGCCCCGAGAACGAATCGGATCAGGCCGTCGGTGTCGAGGCCGGTCGTCAACAAGGCGACCACCCCCCCGATCAGACCTCCGATCAGGAGACTGATCATCTTGACCGCGAGGTACAGCGTCGGTGCGTGGGGCGAATGGAAGCCGGCGTTCGACAGCCGAATCTTAAGCTGACTCTGCTCCAGTTCGGTCTTAGGCTGGATCGCCTTCGACAGTGTCGGGGCAGCCATCTTGAGCATCGTTCCGACGGAGTTCTGCTGGCCTCCTTCTCCATTCCGCTTCCGTGGATCCTTGAGCTCCTCGAGCCGTGTCGAGGCCCGGGTCTCGCCGCCGGAGAAGAGCGACAGGAGCGCCCAGACGCCGAAGGTGATGGCGCCGAAGATGGCATACGGCAGGATGGAAGACATCATGGGAGAACCGGCGGCAGGAGTATCGAAACGGCGGAGGACGGACCCGGAGGGCTGCGGCAGGCGGCGGCTGATCTCGTCAGCCCGGGAGTCTGCCGCGCGGCCCGCTACACCTTGATGGCAATGATCTTCTTGATCGTGAACGCTCCGAGGAGCTGCAGCACGATCGCCACGGCGACCATCTGGCGTCCGAGAGGGTCAGTGAACAGGAGCATCACGTAGCTCGGGTTCATCCGCCAGACGGCGAAGAACAGGGCGACGGGGAGGGCCATCAATACGATCCCGCTGATCCGACCTTCGCCGGTGAGGGCCTGCACCTGTCCCATGATCTTGAACCGCTCGCGGATGATGTGGGCAATCTTGTCGAGGATTTCCGCCAGGTCCCCCCCCGACTGCCGCTGAATGGCGACGGCCGTGGCGAAGAACTTGAAGTCGAGGTTCGGCATCCGGGAGTAGACGTTTTTGAGCGACTGCTCGAGGGGGATGCCGAGGTTCTGTTCCTCATAGGCGATGTTGAATTCCTTGGCGATCGGATCCTGCATCTCGTCGACGATCAGCTTGATCGCCGAGGCGAGGCTGTGCCCCGACCGGAGGGCCCGGGCGATGAGGGCCATCGAGTCCGGCAGCTGTTTCGCGAACTTCTTGAACCGGCGGCCGCGGCGCCACACGACGTAGGCGAGGGGCATCGCTCCGCAGCAGAGGGCGACCAGCGGCAGGAACATCGGGTTGAGGCTCGTGAACATCACGAGGACCGTCGGGAACGCGGCGCTCCCAAGACAGATCAGCAGGAAGGTCTCGATCGAGATCGACATGTCCGCCTGGACGAACGTCTGCTTCAGGTTTCCGAACCGGCCGCTGATCGACGACAGCATCCCCTGCAGCCCCTTGACGCTCTCCTGCACGAGAGCCTCGCGGGTCACGGGAGTCCCGTCGCCGGGGCTCTGGCCCTTCTTTCGCGCCAGGACTTCCAGTCGTTCTTCGACGGAGTTCCCGCGCAGCTCGCTGACGAGCATCAGCACCGCCCCGATCACGCCGGTGACGCCGACGAGAGCCGCGATCGAGATGTAGGTCGAGTTCATGGAGTCAGTCCTGGGCGGGGCGTCCCATCGGAAGCCCGGAGAACAGCAATGCGGCGACGGAGGGAAACGGTTTCCAAGGGAGGTCTCGCACGCCCCGGTTGAGCGGAGTGAGCGGCATGGCTTTCGTTACGACAGCGCCCGAGGAGCGAACAGGTTCGCCGGGAGGCGGACGCCGGCTGCTTCGAGGCGGGGCATGAACGACGGCCGGACGCCGGTCGCTTCGAAGTGCCCGAACGCCTTGCCGTTGGCGTCGATTCCATCCTGCTGGAACCGGAAGATCTCCTGGGTGACGATCGTGTCCTGTTCCATGCCGACCACTTCCGTGATCGACGTGATCTTGCGGGGGCCGCCCTGCAGGCGGTTCGCCTGGATGATCATGTTGACCGCCGAGGCGACCTGATGCCGGATCGCCTTGAGGGGGAGCTCCGAGCCCCCCATGAGAATCAGCGTCTCGATACGGGAGACGGCGTCGCGGGGGTTATTGGCGTGGACCGTCGTCATCGACCCTTCGTGGCCGGTGTTCATGGCCTGGAGCATGTCCAGCGTTTCCGGTCCGCGGCATTCCCCGATGATCACACGGTCAGGACGCATACGGAGGGCGTTCTTGACGAGGTCCGTCGCGGTGATGCGGCCTTTGCCTTCGATGTTCGCCGGACGGGTTTCGAGCCGCAGGACGTGTTCCTGCTGCAACTGGAGTTCCGCCGCATCCTCGATCGTGATGACGCGGTGGTCCTGCTGAATGAAGCTCGAGAGGGTATTGAGCAGCGTCGTCTTACCGGAACCGGTACCGCCGCTGACGATGATGTTGAGGCGGGCCTTGATCGAGCCTTCGAGGAGCATGACCATCTCCGGCGTGAAGGCGCCGAAGTTGAGCAGGTCTTCGAGGGTCAGCGGGCGGGACCCGAACTTACGGATCGTGAGCGAGGGGCCGTCGAGCGCCAGCGGCGGGATGATGGCGTTGAGACGGGAGCCGTCCGGCAGGCGGGCGTCGACCATCGGGGAGGTCTCGTCGACCCGGCGGCCGACGCGGGAGACGATCCGGTCGAGGATCTGCAGCAAGTGGTCGTTGTCCCGGAAGGTCACATCATGCTTGATGATCTTCCCGTGCTTTTCGACGAACACTCGTTTCGGGCCGTTGATCATGATGTCCGCGATCCCATCTTCCTTCATCAGGATCTCGAGGGGACCGAAGCCGAACGTTTCGTCGAGGACTTCCTCGATCAGCCGCTCCCGTTCAGAGCGGTTGAGGAGCGGGTTTTCGGTATCGCAGAGGTGTTCGACGACGAGGCGGATCTCTCGGCGAAGGGTATCCCCCTGGAGTTCACCGAGCCGGTTGAGGTCGAGCTTGTCGACAAGCTTGCTGTGGATCAGCCGTTTGAGGTTCTCGAAGTCCTCGGCCGAGGACTCGCTGCTGCGGCCGAATCCGTTGCGGGCGGCGCCCGGGAAAGGCTTCTGGGGAACGGGGCGAACGGGGGCCATCACGCACTCCTGACGATTAACCGACGACATCCGGAAGAGAGACCGGGAGGAAAGCCGGAACCCGCTCCCGGCGCGGGTCGGACATCCGTTGGTCCGACACCGTCCCCTGTGACGAACATAGGTCACTGCCCGGAGGATGCGGCTTCCGATTGGGGAAAATGATGCGATTTGGCAGCGTGGTGGCCCTGCCGCGCGCTCCGGCGGTAGCGGTCGAACGGCTTTCGCCTGAAAGAATGGCTCGAATTCCGGTCTGCTGCCTCGCTTCTTACCCGCCGGAGAGATTTCGTCCCGCTCGAAGAGAGACGAGCTGTGTCGAACGCCGTGCCCTCGCCCGGGGCAAGGGTGGAACCCTTGCCGCCGGAGGCATTTTCGTTGTGGAACCGTGGAAAAACAGCCGGCGACAGCTTTGGGGACCGGCGTCGAGGACTCCCCTCTTCCTCATCGCGGGGAGTGCAGCGCGAGCGTTTTGGAAACGGAGGTCCTCAACGCGGGTCAGCGATCGAATGCCCGTTGTGTTCCGTGGCTCCACAACAGAAGCGCCTCCGGCGAGGCCAGCAGCTTGCTGGACCCGGGGGGCCATCGCACGATGGGTTTGAGCAAGCGAAGCCGTGCCGGCCAGGACGCTTGAACCGCGCCGGCTGGCCCCCGCAAAAAAGAAAAGCGGGCGCTGGTCATCTGACCACGCCCGCGTTGCGGTTCGATTGTCGGCCGCCGGACTCGCTACGCGAACTCCGGACGGCGCTTCTTGAGCTGGTCCTTGAGGCGGGAGACGATGCTTGAGTGCATCTGGCTGACGCGGGACTCCGAGAGTCCGAGCGTCTGGCCGATCTCCTTCATCGTCAGTTCCTCGTAATAGTAGAGGATGATGATGAGCCGCTCGTTCCGGTTCAGACCCTTGGTGACGAGCTTCATGATATCCTTCTTCTGGATACCATTCGTCGGGTCTTCTCCCTTGGTGTCCTCGATGATGTCGATCTCGCGGACATCCTTGTAGCTGTCCGTCTCGTACCACTTCTTGTTGAGACTCACGAGCGCCACGGCGCTCGCCTCGGACTTCATCTTCTCGAACTCTTCGAGCGGAAGCTGCATCTTGTCCGCGAGCTCGACATCGGTCGGCGGACGGCCGGTCGCCGCTTCGATCTCCTTGCGGGCATGCTCCAGCTTGCTCGCCTTGCTGCGGACGAGACGGGGGACCCAGTCCATCGTCCGGAGTTCGTCGAGCATCGCCCCGCGGATTCGGGGGACGCAATAGGTTTCGAACTTCACGCCTCGATCGAGGTCGAAGGCGTCGATGGCGTCCATCAGTCCGAACACGCCGGCGGAGATCAGGTCGTTGATATCGACCCCGTCGGGAAGCTTCTGCCAGACCCGCTCCGCGTTGAAGCGGACCAGGGGAAAGAATCGTTCAATCAGACGGTTCCGCAGGTCTTCGGTCGGGTTCTGTCGGTACTCGAGCCAGACCTGTTGGATATCCGTCGTCGTGTCGGTAGCCATGCACTCCTCCATGAGTCAGTCCTGCGAGGGCGCGGCGCTCCCTGGCAACCGGTGGGAGAACCTCGACTTCGCAAGAGTCGCGCTGCTGGCGCGGAACAGTCGATCACATCGGGTATCGACGCTCCGGACCCGCACTCTTTACGCAATCGTCAAACTTGACCAAATCGCTGCAACCGGCGGGTTATCGAACGGCGTTGCGCACCGCCCGCTGGTGCCGGGCGCAACGGGACCGGCGGCCGACATAGAGCCGACCGCTTTCCGAACTGTTTCGAGGGATGTCGTGGACGCAGGCGCATTGCAGCCTTCGCGTCGGTCGGAACCGAATGCGCGGCGGGATGCATCGGGGCGTGACGTGACGGGCTTCGAACGGGCTGGCGGTCGCGCTCCGGTCCCCGCGCAGCGGGGACCGTAACTTCGCCAGGGACATTCGAGGGTGATGATTCGGTGAGACCTTCCGACGCGGCGCAAGACCGGGCGAGAGGTGAGGGCGCGGCACGGCCAGGACCGGTTCCCGGAACGGGGAGCGGGCTGCAGGGCGTAACGCGTCGAGCCCGTCCCGGCAGAGCCGAGACGAGTCGCGTCGTGAGGCAGGCGCGGACCCTCTCCGTTCACCCGGGGACGGTTCGAACCAGGCGTGCTCGCCTCGCTCGTCGCCAGGTCAGGGCGCGAAGGGACAGGGATCCGGGGGAGGAATCAGGAGGGGACTGGACCTCGTGCCGGAGCGGATCGCTCCGGGACGAAGATCGCCGCGAGGGGACGGGGGATGTGTTCGGTGTCGCGTTCTCGGACCAGCTCGTCAGACAGACCGTCTGAGACGCGCTGCGAAGCGGCCTCGAGATCGCTCTCTGGATCGAGTCGGCGCGGCGGCTCCGGGGAGGGAGACTGGGCCGAGTCCGTCCGGACCGGGAGCCGTGATTCGACTGCCGGTCGAGGGGGACGTCTGGGCCACTGGTCCTGCTCCTGGGAGGGGACGCCGTGTCGGAAACGCGAGTGAGACGGAGTGATACGCCAGCCGTTTCTGAAGTGTCCAGATGGCGGAAATGAGAATCTGAAGGGAGGTCGCGGCGGCGCGGGTCGCTGCGCGATCAGAACCTCGTGAATTCCCTGAAGACCAGCGTTTTTTCAGGTCAAAGGAGCATTTGTCGCCGGTGGCACGGGTCCGGCGTCTCCTGCCGAAGGGGCGGATCCCGCCTTCATGGACCGGCAGAATTTGACTTCGGCGCTGAGGCAGGAAATGCCGCTGAGCAAGCGGGAATCTCCGCCGCCGACACCCCTGAGAGGGCCGGAAAGCCTTCCCCTCTCACCCAGGTGCCCGACAAGGTGAGAGGACTCTCGCCAGATCATTCCCCGGCGAGGCTCAGCGTGCACCACAGGCTCGGATCGCCGTCGTACGGGAACTCAGCGTCGAGGCTGATCGGAATCCGGCCCAGTTCCGCGTCCCGGAGCTCACAGAAGAAGCCGAGCTTCGGCTGGGAGGTGGGGTCGAACCCGTTCAGGATTTCGGCCGGGAACCAGGCGGAGAGCTCGTAACCGGCTTTTCCGGGCTTCGACCCGATCAGGACGTCGTCCGTGTCGATTTGCGGGGCGTCGGCGCTCGCCCGGGGAACCGGGAGCTGCCGGACAGCGGGTTCGGTCCCTTTGGCCCCCTCACCCGAGGGCATCAGGGAGAAGAGGTGGCAGAACCGGGTCGCCCGGTGGACATCCTGGACGTTCCGGGTGTCGATCCAGACCAGAAGTCCGTCGGACGCGAACGGCCGATCTGGATCGCAGACGAGCGGCGTCGACTTGCCGTCGAGCCGCATCCACAGCCCGAGGCCTCGTCGGTTCCACCCGACCCGGATCTCGAAGGGGACCCGGGCCGCCAGCTCGGCGGGAAGCCGGAGCGTGGCGGTCTCGGGGAGGTTCAGCAGCGCTTTCCCCGCTCCCGGAAGTTGGGGAATCTCAGGAACGACGAATTCCCAGCGAAACAGGAATCCGGGAGGGAGCAGTGCAGCAGCCATGACATCCGTGCAGAAAGAACCAGAACGAAACGTTACTCAGCGGGGATCTCGTACTTCTCTTCCTTGGCGGCATCGCCGCCGAAAGCCTTCCGGAACGCGGCGGCATTGGCGTCGACCGTCTTTTCCTGGCCGACGAGCCGCAGGAAGTAGTTTCCGCCTGCCTTCGACTGGAAAATAACGGCTAGCATCTTGCTGCCGGGGGTCGCCTCGGTCTTCTGCTGGATCGGAGGGCCGATCGGCTTCTTGTAGGTCCCCTTGAGCTCGACGAGCACGTATTTCCCCTGCTCGACCGCCCCCTGGAGCATCTTCAGCTCGCGGCCATCCGCCTCGAACTGCCCGACCCACCGTTGGATATTGGCGCCGATCGAGCCGCCGAACGGCGGAAACACGACGACCTCCGCCCCGGCGGCATCCCCTTCGGCCGCCGGAACGTTGAACTGGGCGAGGCGGAGGTTGTTCGAGGGGGGCTTGCTCTCCCACGCCCCCGGAACCTGGAGCTTGAGCTCGCCTGCCTTGACTTCGACGGTGGCGGCCGGCTTCTCCTCCGCGAGGCTGAGGGCGGCGGTGCCCAGACAGAGGCCAAGTCCCATCGACAGCAGCAGCGGGCGAAGCATCGGATTCTTCTCCAGGACAATTCTCATCGGTATATCCCGATTCTGGGCGTCCCTCCCCCGGAATTCAATTCCGCAAGGTTTCCGATTGCGGCCGTGCGACGCCGCCCATCACACTGGATCCTCAGGCGTTGTCCGGACGTCCGCCGCCAGGGGGACGGCCACCTCTCGCCTCGAGTCCTGACTCTCCGGATTTTCGCCGCGCATGCTCCTTCGCCCCTCTCTCGGTCTTCTGGTTCTCTTCGTCGCCGCAATCGCCGCGGGACAGGAACCGGCTCCCCCTGCCTCCGCCCCCCCGGCTCCCGTGGAACTTCCGGCGGATGTCTCCGCAGCCCCCTCAGGCAAGCGGGTCCCCTCGATCGACGAACTGATTCTGTTTCAGCCGGCAAGGTATCCCCGCGGCTACTACGACCAGCGTCCCCCGAAGTGTCAGGAAGTCTGGTTCTCCTCGGGTGACAAGACACGCCTCCACGCCTGGTACGCCGCCGCCGAAAAGCCGGTCGGCGTCGTCCTCTATTGTCATGGGAACGGCGGGAACGTCTCCCTCTACGGACGCTGGATGGACTACCTCCGGACGCAGCAGCAGCTGTCGGTTCTCGTCTTCGACTACCGCGGCTACGGCCGCAGCGAGGGGCTGGCGACGATCGACGGAGCGATCGCCGACTCCCAGGCGGCCCGGCGGGAACTCGCCCGGCTGGCCGGTGTGAAATCGAGTGAGATCGTCCTGTGGGGCCGATCCCTCGGCGGAGCGATGGCGATCCAGCTCGCCGCCGAAGAAGCCCCCTCGGGCCTGATCCTCGAATCGACCTTCTCCAGCTTCCGGGACGTCGCCGACGTTCACCGCCCGACGATCTCCTGGCTCGTCCCCGAAGACCGCCTCGACTCCGTCACCGCGATCCGGAAGGTCCGCTGTCCTCTCCTGCAGTGGCATGGAACCGCCGACCTCCTCGTTCCGTATGCTCTCGGAAAGAAGGTCTACGACGCGGCGGCCGAGCCCAAGACCTTCCTGACGTTCGAAGGGGGCGGGCACGGCGGAGCCCCGCCGGAGTTCGAAGAGCGGATGCGAAAGTTCGTCCGTGGGCTTCCTCAGGCGGTCCCCGGTAGTGCATCGGCAGAATGATCCGCCCGGAGCCGCGGTCCGGCCCTTCCTCTTGCCCCGGAAAAACCACCCCCGGCACACTTCGGCCGTTTTCACCGAACGGACGAGGTTCCCGATGGCCCGCACGATCCTTGCGCTGCTGTGGTTCCTGAGCGCCGCCCCGGTCTTCGCGGATGGCCTCCCCTGGTTCCGTTTCGCCAGCCACAAGCCGAAGCCGACCCCGAAACCGTCGCTCGACGAACGGTTCCTGTTCCAGCCGACCCGCTTCCCGACCGGGGACTGGGACCACCTCCCCTCCTCCTGCCGCGAAGTGACCTTCACGTCAGACGACGGGACAAAGCTCTACGGCTGGTTCGCCCCGGTCCGCAACCCGGTGGCGACGGTCCTCTACTGCCACGGCAACGGCGGGAACATCTCCTATTACGGAGAGTGGCTCCAGAAGCTGCAGGCCGAGAAGCGGATCACCATTCTGATCTTCGACTACCGCGGCTACGGAAAGAGCGAAGGGAAGCCGACTATCGAAGGGGCTCTCGCGGATGCTGCCGCCGCCCGTGAAGAGCTCGCCTGGCTTACCGAGACGAAGTCGAGCGACGTCGTCCTGTGGGGGACCTCCCTCGGCGGCGCGGTCGCGATCCAGCTCGCCGCCGACGAACGTCCCCGCGGATTGATCCTGGAATCGACCTTCAGCTCCTTCCGCGAAGTCGCGGACTATCACCAGCCCGCTCTCTCCTGGCTTGTCCCCAAGGACCGCCTCAACTCCGCCCGGTCGATCGAATCGATCCGCTGCCCGCTCCTCCAGTGCCACGGCACCGCCGACCGCGTGATTCCGTTCGAGCAAGGTGAGAAACTCCACGCGGCCGCCACCTCTGCGGCCCCCAAGACCTTCATCCAGCTTCCCAAGCTCGGTCACAACGACCAGCCGACCGAAGAGTACGACCGTGCGCTCACGAAGTTCCTCCGGACTCTTCCCCCGCCGCCCCCGTCCCGCTGATCCCGCGCTCGTTGGTGCGCCGCCTCGACGCAACATCCCCCGATCGCCGATCTTAGGACCAACGTTCAGGATCCGGCCCCCCGGCAGCTATGATGGTCCCCGCAGCGTTCGCCACCGAACGGTCGACTTTGCCGCCTGTCTGGATTGTCAGGTCGGGAGGGGATCGACGGGACGAACGGGTCGAATTTTGCCGAACTACAGCCTCAGGAAACCTCGCCGGGTCAGGTGAGGGAAAACGCTTCATGGATGGAACAATGAGCCTTTCACGTCGCCGCTTTTTCGGCATGGCCGCTGCCGGGCTCGGTCTCTCCGCCACTCCCTCCATCTGGGCGGCCCCCGCCCCGACCGTCGCCGAACGGCTCGCTTCTGTCCGCGCTGAAAACCCGCTTCTCCCCGCCCTTCAGCTCGTCGGTGAAGCGGTCGACGCCACCGGCCGCATGGACGGCTATGAAGCGACCTTCATCAAGAACGAACTGATCGGCCGCAAGCTCCTCAGCTCACAGATGGTCGTGAAGGTCCGCCACGCTCCGTTCAGCGTCTACATGAAGTTCGTCACGCCGCACGACGGCCGCGAAGTGATCTTCGTCGAAGGGCAGAACGACGGAAAACTCCTCGCCCACGAAACCGGCTTCGCTTCCCTCGTCGGGACCGTTGCCCTCCAACCCAGCGAACGCCGGGCGATGGAAGAGAACCGCCACCCCATCACCTCGTTCGGCCTCCGCAACCTCGCCGAAGGGGTCTTCTCGAAGCTTCTCGAAGACGCCACCACCAACGCCGCCACGGTCAACCTCTTCCCGCAGTCCAAGATCGGCGAAGTTGCCTGCAAGACGATTGAAATCAACTACGCCAAGCCGACCCAGACCCGCCAGTATCAGACCGCCCGTCTCTACATCGAGCAGGCGACCTCTCTCCCGATCCGGATCCAGAACTACACCTTCGCCCAGCGCCGCAACGAACAGCCGGCCCTCGTTGAGGACTACTTCTACACCGCGATCAAGACGAACGTGGCTCTGGTGGCTCAGGACTTTGATGTGAACAACCCGCGTTACGGGTACTAGCGCACATCCGTGAATGATCCGCGATTACGGGGGCGTCGGGGCGAGTCTTCTCGAAAACTCCAGGGCATCCCCGACCCGATCCGGCGTCCCTCCGTTGTCTTACCAGCCCGGATAGCGAGACTCTGCTCAAGACCCCGATCGACGGAGGTCGCCTCAGTCTGGTCGATGCTAACGGAGTGGCGGCCGCAACACTCGCTGCGATTGTGAAGTCGTGTGAGCCCGCATCGAGGTTGTCTGGTGGGCAACCGTCACTGTGCTGAGCGGAAGACCCATCGCTTCGCGATGGCTGCAAATTGCCCGAGCCCGTCCGCGTCGGGATGGCTACCCCAGAAGAGGGTATTGCCCGCGCGGCCGGACTCGTTGCTGTATCGGATTCGCCTCAGGCGAGGAAACCATTACTCGGCCAGGTCCTTCACACGGATATTCTTGAACTCCGTCCACATCGGCTTACCGGCGTGGAGCTGGACCGCCAGGATCCCTTCCTTGAGTGCGAGCGCCGGGTCGTTGTCGGTGAAATCGAGGATCAGCTTGCCGTTGAGGTAGTGCTGAATCCGGTTCCCCCGACCGATGATCACAACGTCGTTCCAGTCGTCGAGCTTGAACAGCTCCTCGAAGCCCGCCTGGTCGATCAGATCGGACCGCTTCACCTTCTTGCCGTCGGTCTCCCAGCTGGCGACTTCACCCACGAGGCAAATCCGACCACGTTTGCCCCCTTCGTCGTAGATGAACGCCGAAGTGTTCGGGAACTTGACCTCGTTCCGCAACTCGTGCTGGTAGCCTCGCACGACCCACTGGTTTCCGACCTTCTCGGTGATGTGCTTCGAGCGGTACTGAATGCCCGAGTTGTTTGTGGCGTTGCAGCGGAACGAGAGCCGCAGGTCGAAGTCCTTGAGGGTCCCGTCCTTCCAGATCAGGAACGTATTCCCCTTGGCGACGTTCTCGAACGTCGTCTCCCCGTGGATCACTCCATCCTTCACGCTCCAGAGCCGCGGATCGCCGTCCCAGCCGGTGAGATCCTTGCCGTTGAACAGCGTCTTCGCGCCGGTCGGCTCCGGAGGGGCGGTTGCGGGAGCGTCATCGGCCCGCAGAGAACCGGTGAACACCAGGGCGAGAGCCACAAGGAAGAGACGACGCATGAGCGACCTCATTTCGGAATCACGGTGCCGGATGCAGGTCGCGGAAGGATGTCGGAAGCGACCCAGGACGACCCAGGATACGCCACAGCCGACGCGGCGTCACCCGGAAGGCCCCTCCTTCGGCGAATGACTTTTCCGGCAGAACGCCCATGGACCTGAGTGGTACAGGGCCATTCCCCGACGAGCAGAGCGGCTCACCTTTGTTACGTCCGAGCCCGACGGATGGGCGGGCCATTGCGTCGTGAGTTCATCATCGAACGCGCCCGGCTGGGACGGTCCTCAGGCCACGCCAGCGCGAACGACAAACGGTCAGGCGGCTCGGCGGAGCTGGGCCGGTGCGGCAGTCGGCAGATCGACCAACCCATGGATGTTCCCCGTGATCGGCGAAGCCGTGAACTTTCCGTCGTTCGCTTCGATCCGCATCGGGAGCTCGCTCGCCGGGAAGAGCATCGTCGACATCACCTTGGCCGCAATCTCCGACCCCGGAACGACCGTGAGCTTCCGCGACTTGAGGAATGTCGGCAGGCTGATCTTGAGCTGCATCATTCCGAGCGCCGCCCCGATGCACATCCGCGGCCCCGCCCCGAACGGCAAGTAGGCGTAGGGAGAGGGAGAGATCGATTCCCACCGCTGCGGCAGGAAAGCCTGCGGCTGCGGGAAGAGCTGCGGAATGCGGTGCGTGATGAACTGGCTGAAGAGGACGACCGAACCCGGCGTCAGCTCGAACGGGCCGAGTTGCACCGGCTCCGAAGCGATCCGCTGCGAGTAGGCCGAGGCCGAAAGGACCCGCATGCTCTCCTTCAGGACCCGGTCGAGGACCGGCAAGGCATCAAGCTGCTCAGCCGCCGGAGACTCTCCGGCGAGTTCGGTCTGCAGCTCGGTGTTGAGCTGCCGCATGACCTCGGGGTGCTGGGCAAGGAGGAACAGCGACCAGGTCAGGGTGTGGGCCGACGTCAGGTGGGCCGCGCCGAACAGGAGGACGATATGGCCGATGAGCTGATCGTCGCTGACGTTCCCCATCTCGTCGTGGGCCCGGATCAGGAGTGACAGGACGTCATGGCCGAGCTTTCCACCGCGGCGGAGGCGGATCATCTCGAGGACCGCCTGTTCGAGCTCTTCAGCCGACTTCAGCAGCAGGTCGTATTCGCCGACGAGCTCCGGTGTAGAGGCGAAGGCAGCGGGGCCGATCCGATGGTTCAGAGCCACCCACCGCTCGGTCAACTCGCCGATGTGACAGGCGAGCTCCGGTGTGTCGAGTCCGAACAGGATGCTGCTCGTCAGCTGGAGCATGTAGCGGGTCATGTCCGCGCTGACGTCACGAGTTGTGCCTGGCGTCCATTCGCGGACCATGTCACGGGAGTGCTGCGTAACGTGGTCGTGGTAGGCGGCAATCGCCTTCTTCTGGAAGGGGCCCATCACGAAGCGGCGCTGCTCCTTGTGCTGCTCGCCGTTCATGGTCATCAGGCCGCTCGTGACCCGCCGCTGCGCCGACTTGCGGGGGCCGCGGATCGCGAAGAAGCTCGAATGGAACCGATGCGAGTCGCTCAGGACCTGTTTCGTATAGGTCGGACCGAAGACGAAATGAATCCGCTGCGTCGCCTCCTGGAAGGCGCAGACCTCGCCGTGAGTGTCCCACAGCTGACGCAGGGCAACGATCGGATCATCCGCGAAGTCGGTGATCTTCCCGTGCGTCACGGGGAGCGGACCATCCTGAACGATCCGCAACTGGGGGGCCGCAGCAGAGTCGGACGAAGGTCGGGAGCCGGAGGAGAAAGGACACTGGGACATCGCTGGCATCCATGCCGAATCGACCGCGGAGAGCCGGCGGGCGCGACGCCGCGCAGCCAAACTCTCAGCGGGGATTGGGGTTGTACTTCGGTTTGTGAAGAACGAACAAGGCCAGTTGTGGCAGGCATTTGCGTTTGCCGATTCGAGTGGAACGGTCGGCGTTCGCCACCGCGCATCCCGAGCCGGAAATGGCCAGCCCCCAAACGAAAAACCGCCCGGCAGACTGGTCTGCCGGGCGGCGGGGTTCAGGCTCTGTGCATCACGATCAGTTCGGGATGCCGAGCAGTTCTTCTTCTTCTTCCTGGATGATGATTCGAGGGGTGACCATCATCATCAGGCTCGACGTTTCGCGGCCGACGCCGGTGTTGCGGAAGAGGCGGCTGATGTATGGGATCTTATTGAGGATCGGGACACCGGCCATGTTCCGCTGTTCGCGGATCTGCTTCACACCACCGAGGAGGACCGTACCACCGTCCGGCACGCTGACTACGGTGTCCACCGTGACGACGTCCACGACAGGCTGCTGAACCGTGACCTGGGCACCCGAGACACCACCGCTTCCTGCAGTACCGGCCGTGCCGCCGGTCGTGCCGGCGGTACCACCACCGGTTCCGCCGCCCGTACCACCTGTCGTGCCGCCGGTTGTGCCGCCGGTCAGACCACCCGTCAGACCCGCAGCTCCGGTCGAGGCACCGATGAAGCTGAACGTGAAGACCGCGGTGATGTTCTGGAAGGTCGGGAGCACGGCGAGCCGGACATACCGCCGGTCGGCGGAGATGACTGCCCGCACCGTGAGGGATGAACCTTCCTGAATCGTCTGGATGATCGGCTGGAAGCCGACGCTGAAGGCACTGGCGACCGGGATCAGTGACACGACGAAGGGCCGTCGCGTACCGCTGGTCACGTTACCGAACATCCCGTTGAAGAGCGTGACCTTGGGGGCGAACATGACGTTCGACCGCCGGTCACCCTGGGCCGCCCGGATGAACAGGAAGGCTTCCAGGTCGCTGAGGATCGCCAGACCGAACGACATCCCGGCGTTGAGGTCCGGCCGGCCGAAGCTCGGTTCCGAGAATCCGAACGATCCCTGGCGGAACGGCAGGTCGAGGTCACCACTGAAGGTGCCGGGGTTGCTCATCCCGACCACGGTCCGGCTCGGCCAGCTGTCGCGACCGACCATGTTGATCCGTGGCCCCGGAGCGAAGGGGCCCACGCCACCACTGGTCGAACTGCCCGTCGTGCTTGTTCCGGTCGTGCCGCCAGTAGTTCCGCCGGTGGTACCAGCCGTTGCCGATCCGACACCCCCGGTCGAGCCGTTGGTCGGGTCGACCGCACCGAACGGACGGAGCGGGTTGAACTGGTTGTCGACCGTCGGTCCGCCGATGGAATCCTGGAGGTTGAAGTCGAAGTCGACCCCGATCTGCTCGAAGAAGTCGTCGCTGACCGTGATGTACCGGACTTCAATCGTCACCTGCAGGTCCTGGAGCCGCCGGAGCTGCTCGAGGAGGTCCGAGATTTCCTGATGCACCTTCTGGGTCTGGCGGATGACCAGGCTCAGCGTGCTCTCATGCTTCTCGACCGAGCCCTGGCCGTTGAACTCGGCCCAGCTGTCCGGAGCGATCGTGCCGGTGATCAGGCCGGTGAGGGCCTCGAACTGATACTGCCGCTGCTTGTCGGTCAGGACCTGGTCGATCGGAGCTTGGGGGAGGCCCGTCAGGCTGACGTCGCCGTTGATCTGAGCCGGGATCTGCGGCAGACCGGTTCCGCCGGTGAGGCCGAGCGTGTTGTTCGCGGGCTCCATCGCCACCGACGGGTTGCGGACGTTGATCGGGACCACCAGGTCGGCGACCTGGTAGACTTCGACCTTCATCCCACCCTGCTGCCGGGTCTGGCTGGTGATGTTCAGCACTTCGTTCTCGATCGTGTAATCGAGGTGCAGCTGGCCGAGCATCAGGTTGAGGGCACTGCGGAGCTGGACGCCGTCGACATTGATGCTGATCGGCGTGCTCGGCGTCACCTGGACTTCCTGGAGACCACCCTCGTCGACGACGACGTTGATCCCCTGGCTGTCCGCGATGTGCTGCATGATCTTGGCGAGCGGCTCGTTGTCGAAGTGCAGCGAGACCGGATTCGTCAGGCACTGGTAGACGCGACGCTCAGTCTCCGTCTTGTCACGGGCCTGCGTCGGACTCCCCTTGCGGCGAGCCTTGATGTCGTTCCAGTCCTTGGCAAACGCCATCGGGTGGTTGTCGTCGGCGACCGGGTTGATCGCCGAGAGCTCTGCCGCCCACAGCTGATCGTAGAAGCTCTTCTCCTTGTCGGCCTTGAGCTGCTCGATGTTGTTCACCCGCAGGGCGAACATGCTCTTGAGCTCCATGTTGACGCAGACCGGGTTATCCCCGTCGAGCTCTTTGGCCTGCTTGGCGACCGCGTGGGCTTCGGCAAACCGCTTCTGGTCCATGTACTCGTTGAACTTGTCAACGAGGTCGGCGATCTCCTGCTCAACCCGGACGCGGGCGTCGATCTGACGCTGCACGAGGTTGCGGGTCTCCGTATTCTTCCGCTCCATCGCGATGACCGGAGCGTGCTGGTGGACGTAGGCGTCGATCGAGTCCTTCTCGGACCGGACCGCAGCGGCGAGCCGCTCGGTTTCCTTGGGGTCGATCCCGGAGTTCTCGATCGCAGCGAGGGTCTGGGCGAGGAGCTGCTGGGCCTGTTCGGGCTGCTTCTCCCGCATCCGGTCCGCCCGGTGGATCGCGTTGAGAGTCTCCGTCCGGAGTCGCTCGAGCTTTGCAGTCTGGGTATTGGCGACCGAGTCGAGGTGACCGGGAGCCAGGATCGGCAGAGCGTCACCCTGGTCGCTGGCAGCCTGTTCGTTGTTGACGTGGCGGATGCCGTTCCCCTTCTTCGGGGCGAGCTCGCGGAGCTTGTCCTGGAGCTGCTGACGGACTTCCGGCGGCATCTGCTCGCCCGAGTTGTAGCAGGCGAGGAACGACTCGTAGGCTCCCGACCGGTCACCCGTCTTGAGGCAGGCGACCCCCTGACGGTAGAGGTCAGGAGCACTCAGACCGGCCGTGACGATCGGCTGACGGGCGGGGACTTCGTTGACGACCACCTGAACCGGACCGGCGGCCTGCGGCCCTTCACCAGCGGGCATCGCGGGCTGAGCACCACGGCGGGCGATCGCCCGGTTGCTCCGCTCGATCTGGGTCAGGAGGAGTTCCGGGGAGTCCTCGAAGACTTCGTAGGTGACGTTGTACTGAGCAGCCTGCCGAGCCTTGTTGCGGGCTCCGGCGGCATCGCCGGAGTCCATCAGGCTGCGGGCTTCGGCGAGCAGGGAGAGGGCCTCTTCCTTCTGCTGGTCGAGCGACTTGCCCTGCGGGGCCGCCGGGGCTGCCTTGCGGTCGGCATTGCGGCTCGCCACGAGACGGTCGATGTCCTGGCTGGCGAGATCCGGCCGGTCGTCGAACAGGTCGTAAGCGACGTCGACCTTCTGGGCTTCACGGACGAGCGACTCGGCACGGGCCGTGTCACCCTTCTGGGCGGCGTCGCGGGCCTGGGCCAGGAGGCCGAGGGCCTTCTGGCGGTCCTGACGCTGAGCGGGGTTCTCGCTGGCGGACGCCGTCTGGACCTGCGAGCCGGCTTTCTTCTGCGAGACCGACTGCTTGCCGGCGTCCGAGAGGACGAGTTCGGGACGGTCATCGAAGACCTGAAACGTGGCGTCGAGCTTCTCGGCCTGCTCCGCCTTGCGGCGGGCGGTCACCATGTCACCCGCCTGCATGGCAGCCCGGGCTTCGGCAATCAGCTTGAGAGCTTCGTCGCGACCTTCGTCGCCGGATTCCCGGACGGCGGGAGCCGCGGCCTTGCGGCCGTTGAAAACCACCTTGCCGGACTGCTGCTGAATGTCCTTGAGGACGACTTCGGGGCGATCCTCGACCACGTCGTAGGCAACGTCGATCTGGTTCGCTTCTTCGGCGAGGCTGCGGGCCTCTTCGAAGCGGCCTGCGTCGAGGGCCGCACGGGCAGACGACACGAGCTGGGTCGCACGGGCCTTGTCGCCGACGGGGGCGTCCGCCACGTCGCCGGTCCGACCCGCGAACGGGTTCGACCGGGGAGCGGCGTTCGACTTCGGCAGGGTCTTGGCGGTCTGGAACGTGTCAGACGGTCCCTCGGGGCTCGCCTTCTGGGCCCGGGCGATGTCCGCCAGGACCTGCTCCGGCTGGAGGTCGTACTGCGAGTACGTCACTCCGAGCTGCGAGGCCTGCTGGACCTTCTTGCGGGCGGCGACGAAATCCCCCTTCCGAGCGTCTTCCTGAGCCGACTGGAGCAGCTCCTGAGCTTCCTGCTGCTCCGGGCTGGCGGGAGCGGTCTCGCGAGCTACGCCGGCCGAGCGCGAATCGGCCAGACGGGATCCCGCGACCGGCCCCTCGATCACTCCGATGAGCTGAGCCGGGGTCGCCTCGTCCGGACGGAACGGGACGCGGAACTGCCGGGCCAGGCTGTCGGCGGTCTTGGCGAGCCGCAGGGCCTCGGCGGTGTCTCCCTGCCGCATGGCGAGGCGGGCCTGCCGCATGTAGTCATCCACCTTGCGGCGGTTGACATCGACGCCCGAGGGAGCGGACGCCGCCGGACCGGCACCGGTCGGGGAGTCCCCCTTGTAACGTTCGAAGGGGTTCACCTTGGCTTCGTCCTGGGCCTTGAGCCGCCCGGTGAGCCACGCGCTGGTCGCGACCAGCCCGCCGCAGGTGAGCATCGTGAGGGTCTTGGACATGGACAGGCCCCTGGGCGGGGTCGGACCCGTGTCACGCCGAGTTTTGCGATGTCGCGCCATGGTTCTTACCAGAAGGGAAACGGTGAGGGGGCCGTGAACGGACAGAGAGTCCGAGGGGCGACGGCCGGTCGAGTCAGGGAGCCGCCCGAGGTCGGCGGCAGATGGCTCGTCCGGTCGTCGTCCATCCGTGCTCCCAGTCGCTGTTCAGGGAACAGGAAAGGGGGGGGAGGGACCGAGGGGAAAGGCCCTGGGGCGGGAGGCGTTTGCTCTCGGGGAGAGAGCCGTTCGCCTGGCCTTGAGGCCGCGGAAGGGGAGCCGGGAATCCGGCGATCCTTCCTGAGGTTGGGCTGAATACCAGCCTGTTTTTTGGAGGGTCAAGGGGGGTCGCGGAAGTTTTCGAAAAACACCGTTTTGGGCGGCATCCTTCGGCGACTTCTGCCATTACGACTCGGTGGTTTCGTCGAAAATCGTCTCGACGGCCCCGGTCGCCCGCAGCTCCTTGATGAACTCTTCCGTGCGCCGCTTCCGATCTTCTTCGATCAGCGTCGCCTTGAGTTCGATCTGGACTTCGTTGAACGGCTTCACGCGCTGCTCGCGCCGCGCGGTGACCTGCACGACTTGGAGCGTCTTGCCATCATCGATCACGTCGCTGAGCTCGTTCACGGGGAGCGTGTCGAGCGCAGCGGCGACTTTCTTGTTCGCGAGGCTGTCGGTCTGCGTCCAGTCCCAGTGACCACCGTCCGTGGCGGACGGAGCATCCGAGTACTTCTTGGCAACGTCGTCGAACTTCCCGCCGAGCTTCAGTTCCGCGACCGCCTTTTCGATGATCGCGCGGGTTTCGTCCGGATCGTTGTTGTGCTTCTTGACGACGACCTGGACGTGCTGCCACTTGACCTGGCCGACTTCGGTGAAGTCCTTGATCCGTTCCTGGTAGGCGGTCTCGAGGTCCTTGCGGGAGAGCTGGAGGTCTTTCCCTCCTTTAGCCTTCATCCACTCGAGCGCGATCTGCTGGTTTCCCCACCGCTTCCGCATCTGCGGCAGCGAGAGACCGTGCGACTGGAGCATCGCCTCGAGTTCGGGAACCGACTGGGCCTTGACCCCTTCCATCAGCTTGGGGACGACGTTCTTCTCGAACGCTTCGTCGAGCTGCTTGTCGATCCCTTCGAGCTGCTCCGGTTTGAGCTTGAGTTTGACGGAGTGGACCATCAACTGCTGGTCGACGTAGTCCTGCAGCTTTTCCTTGATAGCCGCATCCTGCGCCTTGCGGATCTCCTCCGGGGGAGCTTTTCCGCGGGCCGCCTCGAACTGCATCATCTGCTCGCCGAGGACTTCCCCGGCAAAGATCGTCGTTCCGTTCACGCGGGCGACGGGGTCGATGGAAGAGAGGGGGCGCCGCTTGGCCCCGCCGTCGAAAGCGACGGTCTTGATCAGACCGGACTCGCTGGGAGGGGCGTCCTGCGGATCATCTTGGGCGACCTCGACCGCGTTCGGAATCCGCGGCGGCGGCGGTCCAACGACGGGATTGCTGACCTTGAACGACCGGTTGCAGCCGGTCGCGGCCAGTGTCGCTGCCAGAAGGAGCCACCAGGGTTTCATCAGTGCATCCGTGCAGGAACCGCGGTGGTGGAGGCGGATGTCCTCCCCTCGAGCGAGAGGGGCCGACGGCCGCGAAAACCCCGCCGGCGAGGCCCAATCCCTGGGCGCAAGTCACGACGGTCCAACAGTTCCGATGCGGTTATACGGCCGCCCGAATCAGCCCGGCAACACCGATTTCAAGTGGTCCACGATCTCCGGACCGGCCATATCGCGCTTCGGAAGGAGCAGATACGCCTTCCGGGCGTCCACGATTCGGAGGCTGGAACCGAGCTTTTTCTGTAGCTGTTTGATGGTTTTGTCGTCTTTGTATTCGAAGACCGCGAACCGTCCCTCCTCGGGGTAGATCCGCCGGATCCCCCACCGCCAGGCGTGAAGCTGAAGTTCGCGAACCAGCAGAAGTTGCTGCGCCTCCACCGGGAGCGGCCCAAAGCGGTCCCGCATCTCGTCCCCCAGCTCGCCCAGTTCCTCCAATGTCGCAACCGACGAAATCTTGCGATACAGGTCGATCTTGGGGCGGCCGGCGGGGACGTAGCTGTTGGGGAGGAACGCCACCATCGCCAGCTCGACGTCGACATGAGGATGCTCGCGGGCGGGCATCCCCTTGAGGGATCGGACCGCGTTCTCGAGGAGCTGGCAGTAGAGCTCGTACCCGACCGTCGAGATGTGACCGCTCTGTTCGGTCCCGAGGATGTTCCCCGCCCCCCGGATCTCGAGATCGCGCATCGAGATCTTGAAACCCGCTCCCAGCTCGCTGAACTCCTCGATCGCCTTGAGTCGCCGGGCGGCGATGCTCGTGAGCGATTTGCTCTCGTCGAGGAGCAGGTAACAGTAGGCGCGGTGTTTGTAGCGGCCGACCCGACCCCGGAGCTGGTGCAGGTCGGCCAGACCGTAGTTCTCCGCCTGATCGATGAACATCGTGTTGGCGTTGGGGATGTCGACCCCGCTCTCGATGATCGTCGTGGCGAGGAGGATGTCCGCCCGGTGCCGAACGAAGTCGAGCATGTTCCGCTCGAGCTCGTGCTCGTTCATCTGGCCGTGAACGATCGCGATCCGAGCCTCCGGCACGATGCTCTGCAGCCGCTCGGCGACGAACTCGATGTCGTACACCTTGTTGTGGACGAAGAAGACCTGCCCCCCCCGGTTCATCTCCCGGACGATCGCCTGCTTGATGAGGTCGGCGTCCCAGCGGACGATCCGGGTCTCGATCGCCATCCGGTCCTGGGGGGGCGTGGTCAGGTTCGAGATGTCGCGGATCCCGAGCAGCGACATGTGGAGCGTCCGGGGAATCGGCGTCGCCGACAGCGTCAGGACGTCGACCGACAGCCGGACCCGCTTCAGCATCTCCTTGGCATCGACCCCGAACCGCTGCTCTTCGTCGATCACGAGGAGGCCGAGGTCCTTGAACTTGACGTCCTTCTGAACCATCCGGTGCGTCCCGATCACGACGTCGACCCGCCCCTCCTCCATCTTGAGGAGGAGTTCCTTCGCCTCCTTCGGCGAACGGAACCGGGAGAGGACGTCGACCCGGACCGGGAACTCCGCCATCCGCTCCGAGAACGAGCGAAAATGCTGCTCGGCGAGGACTGTCGTGGGGACGAGCACCGCGACCTGCTTCCCCGCGTCGACCATTTTGAAGACGGTCCGCATGGCGACTTCGGTCTTGCCGAATCCGACGTCCCCGCAGATCAGCCGGTCCATCGGCCGGTCTCGGATCAGGTCGAGCTTCGAGTCCTCGATCGCCTTGAGCTGGTCCTCGGTCGGGACATAGGGAAACGCCGCGTCGAACTCCTGCTGGAGGTGGCTGTCGGGAGGGCAGGCGAAGCCGGGCTTGTGAGCCCGCTGGGCCTGCAGCTTCAGCATGTCGGAGGCCATGTCCTGCACAGCCTGCGCGACGCGGCTCTTGCTGCCGGCCCAGGCGGTCCCGCCGATCTTCGACAGCGGCGGCGAGCCCTTGGAGGCTCCGACGTACTTCTGGACAAGGTGAATCAGCGAGACCGGGACATAGATCATCACCCCGTCGCGGAACTCGATCGAGAGATGCTCTTCCTTGGCGTCCTCCTTCTCGAGCAGCTCCATCCCGCGGAACCGCCCGATCCCGTGGGACAGGTGGACGACCAGGTCTCCTTCTTTGAGATCGAGAAAGCTGTCGATCGCCCGCGCTTCCATGCGGCGGCGTTTGCGGACGGTGCGGCGGATTTCGACCCGGTTGAACAGCTCGTTGTCGCTCAGGACGACGATCCGGTCCCGGACCAGTCGGAACCCTCGAGTGACAGTCCCGAGGCAGAGCGTGACGCGGGGAGCCAGCTCCGGAACAGACTCCTTCAGCAGTTCGCCGAGCCGCTCCTGTTCGCCGGCGTTGTGGCAGGCAATCAGGACGGTTTCGTCGCGGCCGACGACGGAAGCCAGCTCGTTTAGGACCTCCGCCCGCGGCCCACTGAATCGCTCGATCGACTCGATCTTGAGGTGACAAGTGGTCTCCGTGGTCGAGCCGGCGAGGGCCGAGACGGTGACCGTCGGATGCGTCGTGACACGGGAGAGGGTCGCTTCCGTGCTGAACAGCCCTTTGGGATTGTCGAGCCGCGCCAGGTAACTCCGCCCCTCTTCGACGAGGTCCTGGAGCTCAGACAGCACGATCCAGCTCTCGGCCGGCAGCATGTCGATGAACGAGGCCCCCTCGCTCGCGACCGCCTCGGCGGAATCCTTGGTCTTCTTTGCCGGCTTCGACTCTTCCTTTGGGCCGACGATCGTCAGCGCAACACTCTTGAGGTCCTCAACTTTCCGCTGGGTTTCGACGTCGAACCGGCGGATCGAGTCGATCTCGTCTCCGAACAACTCGACGCGGAGCGGGTCGGCCGCATCGGGCGGAAAGATGTCGAGGATCCCGCCGTGGACCGCGAATTCGCCGGGGGCCTCGATCGACGGGACCCGCTCAAACCCCTGCGCGACGAGCCATTTCAGGAACTCGTCGACCTCGAGGTCTTTGCCGACCTCGATCGTCCGGGTTCCCGCTTGCCGGCTCTCCCGCGTCGGGACCGGCTGCATCAGGGCGGCGAAACAGGTGACGATGACCTTGGGGGGCTCGGAGGACTCCAGCTCTTGCAGGACCCGCAGACGGGCCCCGAACACCTGGTCCGAGACCGACCGCTCCTTCGGCAGCGTTTCCCAAGCGGGGAAGACCCGCGGCGGCTGTGACACATAGGGAGCGAGGTCGGCGGCGAAATCATCGACTTCGCTGAGCCGGGGCAGCACGATCAGCAGCGGAGCCGCTGCCTCGGAGGCCAGTGTCGCCGCCACTAGCGCGGACGATGAGCCCCACGCCCCGTCGATGGTCCCGCTCTCCCGGTGCTGCAAAGCCCCCAGGACGTGGCGGAATTCCTCAAAGTGGCGGATTCGCGGTAACAGATCCGGCAGGCCGCGGATCCGGGCTCCTGCTGCACTGTCGTTCATGAGTCCGGGAGAGCGTATCGGACCGCCCGTCGCCGCGATAGTTTCTGCGGGTCCCATCGGGAGTTCCGGCGATTCGGCGCTCCCCGCGGCAAAACCCGGCCGGTTTGTGGACGCCGCCGGACGCCCCCTCAATAATGGCCAGACGCGCGATCTCGGGGGGGCAGTCGTCCTCTCGATCCGCCGCGTGCAAGGAACGTTGGAATCATGGCTGCTGCGACGATGAATGTGCCGGACCAGGAAGGCCGGTTCGGCGAGTTCGGGCGACGCTTCGTCCCCGAGACCCTGATGCGGGCCCTCGAAGAGCTGACCGACGAATACGCCCGGGCTCAGAAAGACCCTGAGTTCCAGAAGCAGCTCGACCACCTGCTCAAGACCTACGTCGGCCGCCCGAGCCCCCTCTACTTCGCTGAGCGGCTCACCGAGTACGCCGGCGGGGCCCGGATCTACCTGAAACGGGAAGACCTCAACCACACCGGCGCCCACAAGATCAACAACACGATGGGGCAGGTCCTCCTGACCCTCCGGATGGGGAAGAAGCGGGTCATCGCCGAAACCGGCGCGGGCCAGCACGGGGTCGCCACCGCGACCGCCTGTGCCCGCTTCGGTCTCCCCTGCGTCGTCTACATGGGGGAAGAGGACGTCCGCCGGCAGCGGCTCAACGTCTTCATCATGCGGACGATGGGTGCGGAAGTTCGCCCGGTCACGACCGGCTCCCGAACCCTGCGGGACGCGATCAATGAGGCGATGCGGGACTGGATGGCGAGCGTCGACTCGACCCACTACATCCTCGGCTCGGTCGTCGGTCCGCACCCGTTCCCGCAGATCGTCCGCGACTTCCAGGCGGTCATCGGCCGGGAAGCCCGCCAGCAGAGCCTCGACACCTTCGGCAAGCTGCCGGATGAAGTCATCGCCTGCGTCGGGGGCGGATCGAACAGCGCCGGGATGTTCTACCCCTTCGTCGGGGACGCCGGCGTCGCCCTGACCGGTATCGAGGCCGGTGGACGCGGCCCGAACCCCGGAGACCACGCCAGCACCCTTTCGTACGGGGTGAAGGGGATCCTCCACGGAACCTACAGCTACGTCCTCCAGGATCAGGACGGGCAGACGAGCGACGTCCACTCGGTCTCGGCGGGGCTCGACTACCCGGGTGTCGGCCCCGAGCATGCCTACTGGAAGGACACCGGCCGGGTGCAGTACACGAACATCCTCGACGACGAGGCGCTCGCGACCTATCAGCTCGTGGCGAAGACCGAAGGGATTCTCCCCGCCATCGAGTCGTCGCACGCCCTGGCTCACGCCATCAAGGCGGCCAAGAAGCGGCCCAAGGATCACAACATCGTCGTCTGCCTCTCCGGCCGCGGCGACAAGGACGTGAACGAAGTCGCCCGCCTGACCGGCCAGCAGATCTGACTGCCGTTCGACGGCGAACGCCCCTCCGGTCCGACGGGATGTGCCCGTGCCGGAGTGGCCCACGGTGGTCACCCCTTCGGCCGCCGCCCCTTCCTCCGACTCCACCACACAACGTGTCCCGCATCGAATCGACCTTTGCCGCACTGAAATCCTCGGGCCGGATGGCGTTCATGCCGTTCATCACGGCGGCCGACCCGGACGCCGAGACCACCCTTGAGCTGATCCAGACACTCGCCCGACAGGGTGTCGACCTGATCGAAGTCGGCTTCCCCTACAGCGACCCGATCGCCGACGGTCCGGTGATCCAGGCCTCGTACACCCGGGCGCTCAACAAGAAGGCGACCGTCGCACAGATCTTCGCGGCGTTCAAGACGCTCGACGCCGCTAAGCTGCCGCCGCTGGTGGCGATGCTCTCGTACGCGATCATCTTCCGGCACGGCCCGAAAGCGTTCGTCCAGCAGGCGAAGGAAGCCGGATTCTCGGGCTTCATCGTTCCCGACCTTCCCGGGGACGAAGCGGCCGAGCTGTTCGCGATCGTCCGCGAGGCGGGACTCGACCTCGTCCAGCTCGTCGCCCCGACCACCCCGCCCGACCGGGTCCGACAGATCGTCAAGAACTCGAGCGGCTTCGTCTACTGCATCGCTGTGGCGGGGACGACGGGCGTCCGCGACCAGGTCGCCGATCAGCTCCTGAAGCAGCTCGACTGGCTCAAGACCGAGACGAAGCTCCCGCTCGCCGTCGGCTTCGGGATCGGCAAGCCGGAGCACATCGATCCTCTCCGCGGCAAGGCGGACGGGGTCATCGTCGGTTCGGCGGTCGTCCGGTACATGCAGGACCTCGCCGACGGCAAAGTGACGAAGGAAGCGGCCCTCGGGGCGCTCGGCCAGCTCTCGAAGGCGATGGCCGACAAGGCCCACGCCACAATGTAGGGCGGGACCGGGAACTCAGGCGGCCGCGGAGCCTCGCCATGCGTTGGAAAGACGAGGACGGGGAAGACGAGGAGGGCTTCGAATCCGAGCAGGAGTACTACGGCTCGGACGACGAAGATATGACCGTCTCCTGCCCCTACTGCGGCCGGGCGATCATGGAAGACATCGCCACCTGCCCATATTGCGAGAACTACCTGTCGCGGGAGGATGCCCCCGCACGGTCGCATCCCCGATGGGTCCTGTGGACCGTCGTCCTCTGCCTGCTGCTGGTCCTGATGGGAGTCCTCCCGTTTCTCTGATGACGGACCCGGCAGCAGCAAGGCAAGTGGGATTCTTGCGTTTCGCAGCGGCTCTTGTGATGGTTCGTAGACAGTTCGCCTCCCACTTCGATTCGACGCCATGGCCTCGCCGTCCCAGCTCAGCTCCACCTCCTCGCCGATGTTCGACACGCTCGTCGTCGTGGGAGTCGGCCTGATCGGTGGCTCGGTCGCGGCAGCGGCCAAGACACGACACCTCGCTAGGCGCGTCGTGGGACTCGGCCGGAGCGCCGCGAAGCTCCGCGGCGCGGTCGATCGGGGGATTCTCGACGAAGCCTTCGAGGACCCCGCGCGGATCGGCGAGGCGGACCTCGTCGTCGCCTGCACGCCGGTCGACCGGATTGCCGAAGACATCCGCCGGCTCGCCCGCATCCTGCCGGCAGACTGCCTCTACACCGACGCCGGAAGTGTTAAAGATCCGATCTGCCGGAGCCTCGCAGACGATCCTCCGGTATCCGGAGTCTTCGTCGGCGGTCATCCTCTCGCCGGCTCTGAAAAGGGGGGCTGGGAGCATTCCGACGCGGAGCTGTTCCAGGGAAAGCTCTGCGTCGTGACGCCGACGGGCCGCGAGCCGTCGGGAGCGGTTGCCCGGACCGAGGAATTCTGGAAGAGCCTGGGAATGCAGGTCCGTCGGATGTCGCCGCAGGACCACGACACGGCCCTCGCCCTGACAAGCCACCTGCCGCACCTGGTGGCATCTGCTCTTGCGGCCCAGCTCACTGAAGAGATGCGCCCCTTTGCCGCCCGCGGATTCCGCGACACGACCCGGATCGCCGCGGGCGATCCGGATCTTTGGACAGTCATCTTTTCACAGAATGCGACCGCGATCGCGGATCACCTGGACGCCTACATCTCGACGCTGAATCGATACGCAGAATCACTCCGGTCCGCGGACTCCGCGGCGTTGCGGGACCTGTTGGCGGACGGCCAGACCGCTCGTGACAAGATCGAGCTGTCGGTCGATTGAGAGCGATTGCTCGATTGCCCCCGAACACGGGGACTGTGGACGGCGAGCCTGCCAGCCTTCATTTCGATGGGGGATTTGGCGGCAACGTCCGGAAATCGATGTCGTCAATCAGATATCCGTACTGCGCAGTGCGGCCGGGGCAGATCTCAATTCCTCGCTGGACGAAGAACTGCTGAATCCGATCGTCGATCTTCCGATGGACGTCGTATTCGTGCCGGATCAGAAGGACAGCGTGTCGGGCCGATGGCTCCCCAGACAACGATGCACGGGCGTCCTTCGCAACATCCGGATCGGGCTTCGGCGACGTTTCTCCGGCCACCGTCGGCTCCGGCGGGCTCTTACAGCAGAACCCGAGGCCGAGGTACTCGCCCGGAGAGGGATCGAGCTTTCCTTCGGGAATCAGATACTGATGACTGATCCCAGGTCCATTTGGCTCCCATGTCCCGACCGCGACCGTCCTGGCAATCATCGTCTGTAGAGCCGAAGCATCCGCCGCTTTGAGGAAATAGGCACGCGTTTCCACCCGGTGCCGCGATTCTGTGCTTCGGGCCTGCAGTTCCTTGAACCGTTGAATCAGCGCTTGGAGCTCACGGTGCGTCGCGTAGGTTTGGCGCACCAGCAGGAGGTCGGGGGAGATCATCGCCAGGTTCCCCGTTCCCGGCTCGTTGGCATCCCACGGTCCGACGGTCGCCTGCTGCAGCATCTCCAACAGTTCTTCCGTCCGTCCCGCCTCTTCCAGCACGGCGAGGTCATACATGGCAAGCGACCGTAGCCCGCTCACCTGGTCCAGTGATGTGATCAGGAGACGGCCATCGTCGGGAATCGCACTCAAGGCAACCTTTGGGCTGAGATCGAGGATTGCCTTCAAGGCGTCGCGGAGCGGCTGCCTGGCCAGCGTGATATCGAGTTCCCATTTTTCATCACCCTCATCGAGTTGCTCCCGACAGTTGGAATTGATGAAGACGGGAACGTGCATCTGACGTTCAATCTCAGCGGCGACATCAGCAAGACTTGCCTTCCGGAATTCCGCCACGAAGTCGGCGTCCAACGCATCCTCGACGCGCCGAGTCGCCTCGGACTCGAGGATCGTAAGTTCGTCTGCTCTCGGCAGAGAGAACGCCTTCCAGAGCGCCACTAGCTCCCGATGCGCCCCGGCATGAGTTCGAATGGCGAACGTGTCGCCGACATGGTTGATGGTCGCCGTTCCGGGTTCCACTTCGTCCCAGGGGCCTGTAATCAGTTTCGGGATGGCGCGTTCCAGCAGTCCGGGATGGATCCCGCGAGCTCGAAACGGGGCCAGATCGTAAACGACGGTCTTTCTCGACTCCGATGCATGGTCGGCCGTCTTCAGTACGATCGCGCCGGATTCGAACTCCCACGCCAGTCGCTCGCAATTGTCCGCATCCGCGACGAACGCCTCCAGCGCCGCCCAGAGCGGTACATCGACGACTCGCGTGGAGACCTTGCAGTCCTGGGGAGCGCTGCCGACGGCCGCTGGCACGGAAAAGAAACCCCCGCCGGCCGCATTCGCCGGAATCGTCCCCGCCGCAACGAGCGAGTTGGAGAGCACGACAGGAACGCGGCTTGTGTCCCGAATCACCGCTGCCGCTTCACGGACGGTGATCCCCTGAATGTCCCAGGTGACGCGCCGCGCGAGCTCCGCCGGCAGGCTCGAAGAGAGATCGACCTCTAGGACAGTCCACCTGCTGGAGCGACCGACCGGGGCCTCGGCATTCGGCCTCGTCGAATTCTTTACGGCAGGCTCCTCTGCCTGGCCCTCGCAATGAGCCGTCAGCGCGAGCCATCCCATCAGAGCAACAGACCAGATCCGAATCGATTCCATCTTGCGGCCCTCAGTCAGGTGACAACCCAGTGTGGACAAAGGGCTCTCCCTATGCCAGACGTTCGAAGGCGTCGAATCGCGAATGCGAACCGATCATGCCGCGGGCGATCTCAGAAAACGCCCGGAGAGCAGACTTTCGTCAGGAAATCTTACGATTCCGTCTGGATTTCCTTCACGCGCAGTCGCAGGACAAGCCGGCGAAGTGCCAGGACCAGATTGGCCACGAAGATCGGGGCAAGAAGACACAGGACCAGCATCGCTGCGAGTCCCGGGACGCGGCCGTAATGCAGAAAGTTGTAGAGCCGCACCGGGGCCGGAGAGACGTTCGGGGGGCGAAGCAGGAACGTGATCGAGAGTTCGAGATACCCCTGCAGGCAGAGGAGCGCCGTCCCCCAGAACCACCTGTGGCCCGTCATCCGCCAGCCGAGGTCGTCCGAGGAGCGTTTGACATCCGACTGGAAATGGCGGGCCAGGAGCCGCCCGAGGTGCGCCGCGGCGGTGTCGCCGTAGTCCTCGAGCAGCAGCAGGACCAGGATTGCGCGGGGGATCAGCGCGAACGTCACGGCGAAGACGAGCGGCACCGGTGTCTCCGCGATCTGCGGCACCCAGCGGTCGACTCCCTCCTTGACCATCAGCCCCCAGACGAGCCCTCCCAGCAGTCCCGGAACAAGGGCCGCCAGCAGCAACGCCCGCCCCGTCACGCTGCGGCGGGCGGTATGCATCAGCCCGCCGGTGAGGCCGATCGCCGCAAGGCCGCTGATCACGCCGATCATCAGTGCGTCGCCGATCTCCCCCAGAAACCGCGGCTGCCGGGCAACGACCCCGATCCCGCGGATGGCGTCGGGACCGATCACGATCGCCGGCCACAGGATCGCCAGCGCCGCCCCCACGACGAGCCATGCCGACAGGACGATCCGGGGAGCACGGGCCGTCACCTGGTCAGCCCGGGTCGGCTCGAGAGACGAACCGGCTGCCCCCCCGCGAATCGCAAACTGGCAGGCGAGCGGAACGAGGACCACGACTCCCGCCAGCAGCGCAGGCCAGCGGACGTAAGGCCAGGCATCGGGAAGGAACGCCCCGCCGGACTGCTGCATGAACAGCCACTCCGGCCACCCGGGGGCGCGCATCAGGGCCGCGACCTCCGCCTCCTGAAACGCGATCAGGAATACGATCGATGCCGCGATCACCCGGTGCGGACCGGAGCCATGCAGCCACATCGTCCAACGGGACGCGAGCCGTGCCGTTCCTCGGACGCTCTCCGAGCTCCGCAGCAGCATCAGCAGGTGCCGCCCCGAGCTGGAGAGGGAGGGGGCCGGAAGAGAATGCAGGACGAGCGCGGCGAGCGGCACCCCCTGGATGAGGAGCAGAGCCGTGTACAGCGTTTCGTTCCAGACCGGATGGTGCAGGAGCGAGAGGGAGAGATTCCGGTAGGCGAACCCGAGAACCAGCGACGGAACGAGCAGCGGCCACAGGACGAGGAGAGGTGACCGACGCAGGACGGGCTGCAGCGAGCCCGCCAGGAGGACGGAGACCGCTGCGACGCAACCGGCCCGCACGGCGGAGACGCCGACCGCCTCCGCGAAGGTCATCGGGCGTATTCCTGCTTGAGCCACGCCAGGCAGGCGTCACGGGCCGGGGCCGCGGTTGAGATGTCCCATGACTCCTTCGTCAGCATCGTCAGCTCGCGGACTTCCGGCGGCAGCTTCTCGCTGTCGACCGGTCCCAGCGGGACCTGCCGCGAGCCGGACCTCGCCAGCCGAAGCTCCGTTTCCGCAGAGAGGAGAAAGTCGACGAGTTTCCGCGCCTGCTCAGGGCGGCGGGTCCCTTTGACGACCGCCACGGTATTCGGGATCGCGACCGTCTTCCCCTGGATCCGGTACGGAACCATCGCCACCGGCTTCTTCTCGTCGACGGCGACGAAGTAGTCATCCGTGTCGGTCAGACCGAAGTCACAGGTGCCGCTCGCCACGACGTCCTTCACGGGACCGTTCCCCGCGACAACCTTGGCCCCCCGCTTCAGCCAATCGGCATGCCGTTCCTTGAGAGGGGCTTCGCCGAGGTGTTGCCACTCCAGGCAATACTGAGTCAGGGTTGTCCCGTAGAGAGGCTTCGCGAAGGCGAACCGGGCGAGGTCCGGGGCCGCGATCGCCTGATCGACAGCTTCTGGCGTGGCCGCCATCTTGTTGGTGTTCACGATCCAGACCCGCATCCGCGCCGCGAAACCGGTCCAGTCCCCCTTGGGATCGCGGAACGTCTCCGGGATCCGCTCGTACCCCTTCCCCTTGTACGGCTCGAGCCGTCCCGCTTTCTGAAGCTGGATCGTCCCCAGGATCTCGTTGTTCCAGAAGACGTCGCACTGCGGCCCGTTGGTCTCCCGCAGGATCCTCTCGACGAGCCCCAGCGACTTCGTCGCCTCGGTATCGGGGATGACGAGGCAGCGGATGCCGGTCTGCCGCTCGAACTCCTGGAGGACGGCTTCCGAGTAGACCAGGTCATGTGCACAGTAGACGACGAGCGCGTTCGGCTCGGGCTTCTTGAGGAGCACCCAACTGGCCAGAAGCGTGCAGGCCATCACGATGAACAGCGACAGGGCCTGGCGAGACGGCGAACGAGAAGACATGCGATATAGAGACGGAGGGCGGGGACGAGAGGGGGGATTCGTTGAAGCACAGATCAGGGGTGAACCCGATGGTAATGTCCATCGTCGCATGCTGTCGCCTCGAACCCCTTCGAGACAGGAGAATTCTCAATCGGCGCAACCGCCGGAGGCGCTTTCGACCCCCTCCTGCCGGCCCGGAGCCCACCTTGTCGATCCCCTGGGGAGGCCCTAGACTTTGCCTCCGAATTACCCGGTAGTGTAACGGTAGCACAACAGATTTTGATTCTGTTCGTCTGGGTTCGAATCCCGGCCGGGTAACTTCGCTTCTCAACGCGGCCAGCCTCTTGCCCGCTCACTCTCGGACGGCTCTCCTTGCAAGGCCGTTTCCCCCGCTTCAGACTCTCGGGATCTATTCTCATCTTGCGCCGGAGAAGCCTGTCATGCCAAGACTGCTGCGTCTGTCGATTCTGACCGCCTGGATGCTCCTGGGACTCGCTCTCCCCCGGCCGGGATTCGCGGCGAACGAGATCGTCGTCGAGAACGACATCGAGTACCGCAGCGTCGACGGGCAGTCGCTGAAGCTCAACATCGCCCGCCCGAAGGACGGAAGCGGCCCGTATCCGCTGGTGGTCTGGATCCACGGCGGGGGCTGGGCCGGGGGGAACCGGGAGAGTTTTCAGGGACCGATGCAGGAGACGGCGAAGCAGGGATTTGTCGCCGCCACGATCAGCTACCGGCTGACGGACGCGAACCCGAATAAGCCCGCCACCAAGAATGCGCACCCGGCTCAGATCCATGACTGCAAAGCCGCCATCCGCTGGCTCAAGGCCAATGCCGACAAGTACCACCTCGACCCGCAGCATGTCGGGGTGATCGGCGCTTCCGCCGGTGGGCACCTCAGCCTCTTGGCAGGGCTCTCTGACGCCGACGACGGGCTCGAGGAGAAGACTGACGAGAAGGCCCCCTCCAGCCGGGTCCAGGCGATCGTCAACATCTTCGGGCCGACCGAGATGGTGAGCCAGTACGAAGGGGCTCCCGGGGTCCGGTTCCTGGTCGAAGGACTCTGCGGAGGAAAGCCGGAGGCGAAGCCGGAGCAATACAAGACGGTGAGCCCGGTGACGTATCTGTCGAAGGACGACCCGCCGATCCTCACATTCCATGGGACGACCGACAACATCGTCCCGGTCCAGCAGGCGAAGCTGCTCGACGAGAAGTGCGCGGCGGCCGGGGTCACCCACACGCTCGTGATCTTCGAAGGGCAGGGGCACGGCTTCGACGCCGAGCACAACAAAGAGGCTGCGCAGAAGTCGTTCGACTTCTTCCGCAAGCACCTCTCTCCGCAACCGTAGTCGCTGATCGCAGTCGCTCAGACCGCAAAGCAAAAACGGCCCGCGAACCAGAGGTTCGCGGGCCGTTCGTATAGGGACTTATCAGCGGATCAGACGAGGACGCCCGAGCGGCCCGTCCGCTTCCGCTCGTTCTCGGTGAGAGCGATCTTCCGCAAGCGGATCGCGTCCGGCGTGATCTCGACGTACTCGTCCGCCTCGATGTACTCGAGAGCGAGTTCGAGCGAGAGATCCCGCGGCGGTTCGAGCTGGATCATGTCGTCGGCCCCGGAGGACCGCATGTTGGTCAGCTTCTTTTCGCGGATCGGGTTGACCACCATGTCGACGTCGCGGGCGTTCTCGCCCACGATCATTCCCTCGTAGACTTCGACACCGGCACCGACGAAGAACGCGGCCCGTTCGGCGAGCTTCCAGAGGGCATAGGCGGTGGTCTTGCCACCTTCCTGCGAGATCAGCACGCCGTTCTTGCGGCGGGCGATTTCCCCTTCGACGATGCGGTAGTCCTCGAAGCGGTGGTGCATGATCGCCTCACCCTTCGTGGCGTTCAGCAGCCGCGTCTTGAGGCCGATCAGCCCGCGGGCCGGGATCAGGAACTCAAGGTGGGTGTGGCTGCCGCGTCCCGCCTTCATGTCGGTCATCTGACCGCGGCGCTGCGAGACGAGCTCGATCACCGAGCCGACGTCGCCGGCCGGGGCTTCGACTTCGAGGCGTTCGAACGGCTCGTGCCACTTGCCGTCGATCTGCTTGCGGATGACTTCGGGCTTACCGACCGAGAGCTCGTACCCTTCGCGGCGCATCGTCTCAATCAGGACCGAGAGGTGCAGCAGTCCCCGGCCGGAGACCTTGAAGCATTCCTTCTGGTCAGTCTCCATCACCTTGAGGGCGACGTTTGACTCGAGTTCCCGCTGGAGTCGGTCCCGGATGTGGCGGCTCGTGACGTACTTGCCGCTCTTGCCGGCGAGCGGCGAGGAGTTGATCGTGAAGGTCATCGAGAGGGTCGGCTCGTCGACCTGGATCCGCGGCAGCGGCTCCGGAGCGGCGGGGTCGGCCAGCGTGTCGCCGATTTCGGCTTCCGGCAGACCGGTCATCGCCACGATGTCGCCGGCAATCGCTTCCTGGACCTTTTCACGGCCAAGCTTGGCGAACAGTTCCACCGTTTCGACTGTTTCGATGTCGTGAACGCCGTCCGCCTTGATGATCGCGACTTTCTGGCCCGGGCTGAGCTTGCCCCGCTCGATCCGGCCGACCGCGATCCGGCCGACGAACTCGGACCACGCCAGGGTGGTGACGGTCATCCGGAACGGAGCTTCGAGATCGACTTCCGGTCCCGGAATGTTCGCGAGGACCATGTCGAGCAGCGGGAGAATCGTACCCGACTTGGCGTGCGGGTCGTCGCTGGCGAAGCCGGTCCGGCCGCTGGCGTAGATGTGCGGGATGTCGGCGGCGTCCTTGAGGCCGAGCTCCTCCATGAGGTGCATCGTCTCGAACAGGACTTCTTCGGCCCGGCTGTCGGGCCGGTCGACCTTGTTGACGACGATCAGCGGCTTGAGGCCGACTTCGAGGGCCTTCGTGAGGACGAAGCGGGTCTGCGGCTTGGGGCCTTCCGCGGCATCGACGAGCATCAGGGCTCCGTCCGCCATCCGGAGGACGCGCTCGACCTCGCCGCCGAAGTCGGCGTGGCCCGGCGTGTCGATGATGTTGATCTTCACGCCCTTGTACTGAATCGCGATGTTCTTCGCGAGAATAGTGATCCCGCGTTCACGTTCCAGGTCGTTCGAGTCGAGCACGCATTCGCCGACCTGCTCGGTGTCGCGGAACACACCGCTCTGCTTCATGAGCGCGTCGACAAGCGTCGTCTTCCCATGGTCAACGTGGGCAATGATGGCAATGTTTCGGAGTTCGTTACGGCGCATGGCTGGAGCGGAGCTGGCAGGGAGAAGGCGGGACGTCCAACACAGTCCCCGCGGGCCGGGGAGCGGACGTTGGCTTCCTGGAAAGGCGAAGAAGTGTAGCGGGCGAATCGTATGCCTGAAAGCCCGTCTGTGGGAAGAAGTTGTGTAGATTGCAGGGGGAGCGGCGAGCCTCTCGTGCGTCCGAAATCGTTTGCTCTCCGAGGTTTCTCTCCGGGAGCGATGCCGGGATTTTCGGAGTTGGCGTCCGGAGTTTCTGGCCCCCATCCGGCCTGGTCGACTTGAACGGAAATTCCGGCCAGTTTTCACTTTGCTGCACAACCGCGCCGGTTTTACCCTGAGGAGCAGAGTTTCCGATTGAACCGCTCCCCAGTGTCGATCCAGACATCCCAGGGGGATGTTCGGACTCCGCCGTCTGCCCCCGCATGTAACGAAGCGGAGCAGCTCGCCGTATATCACTGTGGGTGGACACCTCGCGGCTCCACTGACTGTCGATGCTCCGGCCGGGCATTCCGGCGGATCCCCGCCCCCACGAGTCCCTCACGATTCCAGCGTGACTGACCAGACCGCCACGACCGGACCGCTCCGCCCTCTGGGCGGCCCCTCCCTGTGGGGGGGGCTCGGGATATCGCTGGTGGTCCACCTGGTGACGCTGTCGGTGCTCGGGACGGTGACGTACCTGACTCCTGCTTCCCTCCCGAACCAGAGCTTCGACGCGTCGATCGTCGAAGAGGCCGAACCAGAGCTCGCGGCCGACCTCCTCCTGAACCGCCCGACGTCGTTCCATTCCGGAACGAACATTGAAGGGGGAGGCTCCAAGGGGACCAATGCCTACGCGCCCGTGACGACATCGGCCCACAAACCGAACTTTTCCGCCCTCGCCACGATCGACGCTCCGCTCGCCAACATCGCCGGCGAAGGTCCCGTCAATCCGGGAGCCCTCGTCGCCGACAAATCCTCCGGCTTCGGCAACGGCGTCGGGGCCGGGATGGGGAACGGTGTTGGTGACGGCGTGGGAGATGGCCAGGGGGCCTACTTCGGCATGAAGGCGGACCGGAAGTCGTTCGTCTTTGTCGTTGATGCCTCGAGCAGCATGAACCGCCCCTACCCCGGGTTCACCAAGTCCCGCTTCGGGCGGGTCAAGCTGGAACTGCTGAAGACGATCTCGCAGATGAGCCCTGAGCAGAAGTTCTTCGTGATCTTCTTCTCGGAAGAGGCGTATCCGATGCCGGCCCGGAACCTCGTTTCCGCCAGCCCCGAGAACCAGCAGGTCTACATGCGGTGGGTCGCCGAGGCGAAGGCGCTCGGCAACACGCGGCCCGAAACCGCCATCATCGCGGCCCTTAAGCTGAAGCCCGAGACGATCTATTTTCTGACCGACGGCAACTTCGACTACAAGACGGTGAAGGCGGCGAAACGCAACAACCCGACGAAGATCCCGATCCACACCATCGGGTTTGGCGACAACACCGGCGAAGACCGGATGAAAGAGATCGCCCAGGAGAGTGGCGGGATGTATCGCTTTATCCCGGAAGAGACGCCCGAACAGCAGGCGGCTGCGGCCAACGGGATTCCGAAGCGGACACCGTAGGCGGTCGAGCAGTCGCCGATTCTTCCGAGTCTGAGATGCCAGTCCAGGGGAGGCGAGCTCCCGGCATCGGCTTCATCGGGAGTTACCCGGAAGGTAGCCGGTATTCCCGCTTTTCCTTCGACGGAGAGGCCGACAATTCAATGCCCGGCGATGGTTGAGCATTGGCGATACTAGCCCGCTTCGCCTCAGTTCCTGTCGCCGGGCTTTTCGTGTCCGGGGCTTCGCGGCACCCAGCCCCCATTTACGCTTCTTTGACCAGCTGGCTGATCTGCTTGAACTCGGCAGCGCTCGCCGTCTCGCACCACTCGAACAGGACGGACTCGGTCGTCGCGATGATGACACCCGCGGTGGCCATCCGCTGCAGCGCCCAGTCTCGATCGAACACCTTGCGGCTTCCTACGGCATCCGCCGCCAGGTAGACCTGGAACCCGGCGGCGAGCAGATCGAAGGCGGTCTGCAGAATGCAGATGTGGGCTTCGAGCCCCGCCAGGACCACGCGAAACCGGGGCTCCCCTGGCGGACAGGCCTCCCAGCCGAGGCATTCCGTGCTGCTGAAGCGGGTCTTCGCCGGACGGGATTCGATCAGCGCCGCAAGCTCGGGAACCGTCTCCCCCAACCCTTTCGGATACTGCTCCGTTGCCGCGACTGGGAGCCCCAGGATCTGGGCTCCCCGCACCAAGCGGAGGCAGTTCGCCAGGACGCGGTCGTGCCCCTCCATCGCCGGCAGCAGTCGCGTCTGCATGTCCACGATCAGCAGCCGGGAGTCGTGGCGGGAGAGGAGATCGGGACTGCGAAGGGACATGTCAGGGTCGACGAGCAGGAGGTCGGGGATCCACCCCGAGCTTACTTGTTTGCCGACAGAAAATCCGCCAGCCGCTCGACATTCTTGATGAACGTCTCACTCGAGAGGTACTGCTCCCCGGCGCGGAACTTCGGCTGCCCGGTGATCCGCTCCCCGTCGTAGGTCGTCAGCCAACGGCCCTTGTCGTCGAGAGCGTCCACAATCCGCCGGGCATCTTCCGGTTTGACGGTCCGGCGCGACGGGCGGATCGGCTTTCCGGCGACGAGGTCGTTGTACCGCTTCTCGATCGACTCAAGGCGGGACTTCCCTTTCCAGCCGTAGTGGGTCGGGACGTCGCCGTCGTCGAACGTGAGCTGGTAGTCGCGGTTCATGTAGAGGGGCTTGTTCGTCCGGAGCTCATGGAACCGGGCCAGCTGGCCGTCCGGCAGAAGGCAGGTCTTCAGGTAGGTGAGGGCCTTCGGGATCGGGGCGAGGTATTTGCGGTCCCCCGTCTTCTCAAAGATCGTCATCAGCGTCTCGAGCACATCCTGCGACTCGTTGGGGGTCACGGCGGGGGGCTCGAACTTGCGCGCCCAGCAGGGGTGCATGTCGTAGTTGTACTGCTGTGCCCAGGCGGGCTGCGGATCGGGCATCTGGGCCAGAATCAGGAAGTCGCCGAGCCGGCGGATCGCCGCCAGCGCCCGTTCGTCGCTATAGACCTCGTGGGCCGCCAGCAGCGTGTCGGTGACGTCCCCGGCGAGCTGATCGTTGAGCGTATAGAGGTTCCAGTACTCCTTGATCCGGTTTTCCGTCCGCCAGTCGTAGTCGGGGTAACTCGCTGGTTTCACCGGCTGCTTGGCGGAGGGGCCGATCCAGACCTGCGGAAACGCGCCGTTCGGGAACTGCGCCGCGAGGAGGGCGTCGAATCCCACCCTGGCCGCTTCGTGGAGCGGCTGGTCCTCGAACTTCGTCGCGCGGTCGAGCCGCATCAGGAACAGGAGGGCGGTCTGCGTCGCGCCGTCGTCGAGGGTCGACGTGTTTGCCCCTTTGGCTTTCCCGCGGCCGTTGCGGTAGAGGGCCGCCAGCGTCCCCTTCGGATCGAAATCGATCGAATTCCGCCACCCCCCGGACTGGAGTTGGCCGTAGATCAAAGCCTCGGCGGCGTCGCGGGCTCCCTTCAGGGCTGCCGGGGCCTGGGTCACTTCGTAGGCCCGCAGCATCGCGAGGCCGACCGCCGGCGTCCCGGGAGGCTGGACCCAGACCTGGTCCCGGCTGGCGACTCCCTCACCCAGCCTCGTCCGGCCATCGAGGGAGACGTAATAGACGTAGCCCCCGTGAACCGCGACCTCGCGGTGGAAATAGCTCACCGCCCGACCCAAAGCCTGCCGGGCGTCGCTGACCAGCTTCTCGTCCGGCTCCCCTCCCCGGATCTCTCCCGAGGCGGCAACCTGGACAACAGCCAGTGTGGCTGCCGCCAGCCAAAACCTTCGGCTGAACGTCTCGAAGGCGCCGTTCGCGCCCCGCCTCTCGCTCCCCTGCGGAACCATGACGAACCCTCTCCCGCGCTGGATCGTTCGTGTCTCTCCGCCCTTCACCTTGACCGCCAGCGTGCGGCTTTGCATAATGTTTGCGTGTAAAACTAAGCCGCACAAGGAGTAATCACAGGGAGTAATGCAGTTGATTTCGAAGCCCGAAGGGGCCGCCCCGACGTTCGCCGACTTGGGATTGGGCGAACTGATGATGCGGGCCATTAAACGGGTCGGTTACACGAATCCGACCCCCATTCAACGTGATTTTGTTCCGATCGCCATTCAAGGCGTCGATTGCACGGGCCAGGCGCGAACCGGCACAGGCAAGACCGCGGCGTTCGTGATTCCGATCCTCGAACGGATCGACCACTCGCTTCCCGAGATCCAGGCGCTCGTCCTCTCGCCGACCCGCGAGCTGAGCGAGCAGGTGGCCGCCGAAGCCCGCAAGCTCGCCGGCGACCACGGCTGTGACCCGGTCCTCCTCGTGGGAGGTCGTCCGCTCGGCCCGCAGATCCGGGCGCTCCAGCAGCGCCCGACGATCATTGTCGGGACCCCGGGCCGCGTGATCGACCTGATGCAGCGGGGATCGCTGAACCTGGCGACCGTGAAGATCGTCGTTCTCGACGAAGCGGACCGGATGCTTGACATCGGGTTCCGGCCGGACATCGAACGGATCCTGAAGCGGTGCCCGACCGAAAGGCAGACGCTCCTCCTCTCTGCCACCATGCCCGACTCCGTCGAGCGGCTGGCGAAGCGGTACATGCGGGATCCGCAGCGGGTCGACCTGTCGCAGGACGGCGTCGGAGCCCAGATCGCGCAGTATTACTGCACGGTCGACCGCCACAAGAAGTTTCCGCTGCTCGTCCGGCTGCTCCTCGCGGAGCGTCCGCAGCAGGCGATCGTCTTCTGCCGCACCAAGCGTGGGGCGGACGACATCTACCAGCGGCTCCGCCGGAAACTCCCCGAGATCGGAGCGATGCACGGCGACCTGCAGCAGAGCCTCCGCGACAAGGTCATGAAGCGGCTCCGCTCCGGCGAACTGCGGCTTCTGATCGCGACCGACGTCGTCGGCCGCGGGATCGACGTCAGCGGGATCTCGCACATCATCAACTACGACCTGCCGGAAGACTGCGACGACTACGTCCATCGCGTCGGCCGGACGGGACGGCTCTCCTCGGAGCATCCGGGGCGGGCGTTCAGCTTCGTCACCCAGGAAGAGGGGGACCAGCTGACCAAGATCGAGATGCGGATCGACCGCCTCCTGGAAGAGATGCACTTCGAGGGAATCAACGCTTACAGCTCCCGTCCGCGGCGGCACCACGTCGTGGAAGACCTCGAGACTCCGGTGGCCCCTGCGGCCCCCGTCGTCGACGAGTGGGACAACATCGAGATTTGACCGGTTGCTCGCTGCGGCGAGTGTTCGAAGGACACGAGACAGGGGCACGTCGATGACGTGCCCCTGTTCATTTGGTAGATGTCTCTGTGCCGCGGCTACCTGGCCGTGGGCCTCCCTGACTCTCCCTGGAGTGAGCCGCTCGCATGTCGAACCGATCCACCTGGAACTTTCACTTCGGCGGACGACTGCTGTTTGGCCGCGGGGCGGTGCGGGAGACCGGAGCGGCGGTCGCCCGGCTGGGCGTGCGAAAGGTGTTCATCGTCACCGATCCGATCCTGGTGAAGGTCGGAATCGTGGCTTCGGTCGTCGAGTCGCTGCGGGGCAAGGGGATCGAGGCGATCGTCTTCGACGGCGGTGCGCCGGAACCCTCCTTTGAGATCGCCGACGCGGCGATCGCGGCCGCGCGGGACGCCCGCCCGGACGGCATTGTGGGGCTCGGCGGCGGGAGCAACATCGACGTCGCGAAGGTCGTGGCCGCATCTCTATCGCAGGGGGGCGACTTCCGGACGCTGTTCGGATTCGACCTGCTGTCTGGACCACTGCTCCCACTGATCTGCCTGCCCACCACGGCGGGAACGGGGAGCGAGGTGTCGCACTCAGCAGTGCTGACCGATACGGCGAACCGGATCAAGCTGAGCATGCAGAGCCATCATCTGCGGCCGCGGCTCGCAGTGGTCGATCCGGATCTGACCCTCTCGTGCCCGAAGAAGCCGACGGCCGACAGCGGGATCGACGCCCTGACACATGCGATCGAGGCCTACACCGCGACTCGCAGCCAGGAGATCCCGATCGGTCCGGGGGAGATGTTTCCCTATGAGGGGAAGACGCCGTTCGGAGACCTGTTCGCGGAGAAGGCGATCTCGCTGGTCGGGCGGCATCTCGTGACTGCGGTCGAGGAACCGGCCCATCTGGAGGCCCGCGAGGGGATGGCCCTGGCAGCGACGCTCGCCGGGGTGGCGTTCTCGAACTGCGGCGTGGCGCTCGTCCACGCGATGGAGTACCCGGTCGGAGGGGAGGTGCATGTCTCGCACGGCGAGGGAAACGGCCTCCTCCTTCCATACGTGATGCGGTACACGAAGTCGGCCCGGACCACCGAGTTCGCGCAGATCGCGAGGCTTTTGGGGGAAGACTGCACCGGCCTGTCGGACGACGCGGCGGCCGATCGGGCGATTGCCAGGGTGGAGGCGATGCGGGAACGAATCGGAATTCGAGCCCGACTGCGGGACCTCGGCGTCACCGAGATGATGCTGCCGGAACTCGCCCGGAAGGCACACGGCATCAAACGGCTGATGACTCTGACACCCGGTACACCGTCGTTCGAAGACGTTCTGGGGATCTACCGCGCAGCCTGGTAGCCCACCTGCCGGGAGGCGGAGGCCTTCCGATCCAGGAACCGTCCAGACATTCCCTTGGAGGCTCCCGAAGATCGGCGTCAAACCAGCACCGACGGCTCGTCGGTCATCGCTTCAAGGACTTCGCGAAGCCGGACCAAGGGCTCGGCAACATCAGCCAGCCCGAGAAATCGGGGACGGGAGGAGTCGGCCGGTTCGCGGAAGTCGACAAGCCAGTTGCCATCGGTTGCGGCGGATGCAGTTCCCGTACGGAGGGCGAGCCTGGGGCGAAGGTGCGGTGGAAGCGAGGTCTCGATCTCGTCGAGGCTGAAGGGGGCGCCGGACGGAACGTGGATGTTCAGCGGTCGGGGTAGAAGCCACCGGCGGATCTCGAACACCGTCATTCCGAGAACGGGATGAACGGCTGAGGGGGCGATTTCGCAGAGCGGGTCGAGGACGAACCGGCGGTAAGGGAGGCCGAGGTGGGGGATCGTGAGGCTGTCCGTCTCCCATGTCCGGCTCTGGCCATCCCGCTCGAGAAGGAGGATGTCGATGTCGAGCGTCCGAGGGCCCCAGTGGCGGAGTCGGATCCGGCCGCATTCGGCTTCGATGGCCTGGCAGGCGGCGAGCATCTCGGGGGGCGTTTTCGACGAGTCGACGCCGAGGACGGCGTTCATGTAGCCCTCGCCGGCAGCGACTCCCATGGGGCTCGTCGAGTAGAAGGCACTCGCGAGCGGGACAAGGTCTCCGCGCGAGCGGAGGGCGCGGAGGGCGGTCGTCATCGTGGCGGCGACGTTGCCGAGATTCCCGCCGAGTCCCAGGTAGTACCGCAACTCCGCTGCTCTCCAGTTTCCGTTCGCGATCCGGACCGCGGCTCCCTGTGCACTGGGAACGGCAGTCCTCACAATGCGGACCGGTCCGTCGGCGCTGCCGGCGCGCCGATCCAACTGTATCACGTCGATCCCTCGCGGGACGATCTCCGGAGCAGAGCATGTTTGGGTTGTTCGGCGGGAAGGACTGGAACGTTTTGGCGGTCCTGTTCGAGCGGGCGGACCTCTACACCGTGACCGGACAACGGGCCAAGGGAGCGGCGGCGACTAAGGCCCGCGACGGCGCGAGCGCTCACCCGCGGACGATCTACTGGGCCGCCTTCGATCAGAAGGGAGTCCTCAAGGAGGGGGGAGAAGGACCGGGGGGACGGAGCGTTCCGGCGGACAACATCAAGCGGCTCGAGAAGGAGCTGCGGACGAACCGGACCGTCCAGGAAATCCTGAAGATGCTCGAGACCGGCCAGTCGGACAAAGCCGCCAAGCCGCTGGTGTGGGGAGGATATCCGCGAAAGCCGGCGGCCCCGAAGGATGAAGAGGCGTAAGACTGCTGTCCCGATCAGATCCGAAAGACCTCGTCACCGCCGATGGCAAAGACCGCGTCCGCCGGCTCGCGGCGGACGCGGGTGCTGTCGGAGAACTGCGTGAAGGCGGGGAGCACGAGGACGTCCCTCCGCAGCAGGTAGCAGGGGAGGTCGAGCCGGTCGCCACCGTGCTCGAGACGGATCTTGGGATGGAGATGCCCCGCGAGGGCCGGGCGTCCGATCGGATCGGGATAGTGTCGGAGCGCGAATGGGCCGAGCTCCGCGTCGTCGGGGAAGACGTCGAAGCCCCAGTCGGTGGGAGGCTCGCCGGCGCGGAGGTCGTGGTTGCCCCGGACGAGCCGGACCGAGAGCTCGGGGCGGCTGTTTCGCCAGCGGGTGACCGCTTCGAAGGTCGTCTCGCAGCGGCCGCGGCGAGCGTGGATCAAGTCGCCGAGGATGATCAGTTCCACGGCCTCGGTCCGCTCAAGGAGGCTGTCGAGCCGGGCCAAGTCTTCGTGCGTCGCATCGGGGATCGGAATGGCGGCGGCCCGGAAGGTGGCCGCCTTCCCGAGGTGGAGGTCGGCGACGAAGACCGTCCGGCGATCGGGCCACCAGATACCCCGCTCGGGGGTCAGCAGGAGCCGCTCACCGGCGAACGAGAGTTCCAGGTCGCTGGCTTGGCGATCGAGCGATGCTGGTTCCAGTTCGGGGATTCCTCCTGGCGTGGTCACGGTGTCTCCTCCATGTTTTCCGGGTCAGGCCATTCTCGGCCGTCGTGCGGGCTCGGCTTCGCCGGCTGCACTCTCGAGGGCTTCCTGCATCCGCCGGACCCGGTCCGACAGCTTTTCCGAAGTGAGCCGGTCGCGGAGCCGGTCGACCATCAGCGGGAAGGCGAGCGGCGTCAGCCGTTCCGTCCGGACCAGGACCTGCCGCGACCGCTCCATCTGCTCGAGGGTCTCGACGAGCCGGCTGTATTCGAGCTGCCGCTCGAGCACCTCCCGCCGCGCCTGGTCCAGCAGGAGGTTGCCCGGGTCGTAGTTCTGGAAGACGTCGTAGAGCAGGCCGGTCGAGGCCTGGAGCTGGCGGGCGGTCTTCTGGGCGCCGGGGAATCCGGAGAAGACGAGGCCCGCGATCCGGGCGATCTCCCGGAACTGGCGCTTCGCCATCTCGACGCCATTGAGGCAGTGGGCGATGTCGTCCGCGAGGTTCCGCGTCGAGAAGAGGCCGTCAGCGAGGCACTCCCGTAGCGGGGCCGGGACCGGACTGACGAGCTCGAAGCCATAGTCGTTAGCGGACATGCTGACGCTGAGCGGCGTCCGCCGGGCGAGGCGGAAGGCGCAGAGGGCGGCGAGCCCCTCGTGGACGAGCCGGCCGGCGAAGGGGTAGAGGAAGAGGTGGTATCCTTCGCGGGACTTTGTCTCTTCGATGAGCAGCTCGTCCTGACGCGGGATGTGCGACCAGCGGGACTGGACCTCGAGCAGCGGCCGGACCGCCGTCATCTCCGGCCCGCGGAAGTCCCCATCAGCCGCCTGCTCAAGTCTCCGGCGGACCGCCTGCGCGAGCTCGGTCGAGAGAGGCATTCGCCCTCCCATCCACCGCGGGACCCGGCCGGTCTCGGTGCCGCTCGCCTTGCGGACCCAGACCTTCATGTCCCGCACGAAGACGAGCTCGACCACCCGGCCCGCTAACGTGAACCGGTCCCCCGGCGTCAGCTTGGCGAGGAACGATTCTTCGACGGTTCCGAGTTTCGGGCCGTTGAGAAATTGCACCGTGAGCGCGGCATCGCTCGTGATCGTCCCGATCGACATCCGGTGTTGGCGGGCGATCCGCGGACTGTAGACGAAGTATCGTTCGTTGGCGTGCTGCACCTTATGGTAGTCGGGATACGCCTGGAGGGCGGGGCCGCCCCGCGTGACGAAGTCGAGGACCCAGCTCCACTCGCCGGAGGTCAGGTCCCGGAAACTTTCCGTTCGGCGGACCTCGTCGAAGAGGTCCCGCTCCTCGAAGCCTCCGCCGACGGCGATCGTGACGGCGTGCTGAGCGAGGACGTCGAGCGGTTTTCCGAGCGGGGGTCGGGACTCGATATGCCTTTCGGCAATCGCCTCCCGCACAGCGGCAGCTTCGATCAGCTCGAGGGCGTTCGTCGGGACGCAGGTGACACGGCTGTCCCGTTCGGGGTCGTGGCCGCTGCGGCCGGCCCGCTGCAGGAGCCGCGCGACCCCCTTGGGGCTGCCGATCTGGATCACGCGGTCGACCGGACTGAAGTCGACGCCGAGATCGAGGCTCGACGTGCAGACGACCCCTTTGAGCCGGCCTTGCCGCAGGCCGTCTTCGACCCACGAGCGGGTCCCCTGGTCGAGCGAGCCGTGATGCAGTGCGAGCGAGCCGGCCCAGTCGGGACGCTGCCGGAGAATCGCTTGATACCAGATCTCGGTTTGCGAGCGGGTGTTCGTGAAGATCAGCGTCGAGCGGGATTCGTCGATCGCGGCAACGACTTCGGGGAGGAGCCGCAGGCCGAGGTGCCCCGCCCAGGGGAACCGTTCGATGCTTCTGGGGATGACCGAGTCGATCCGGATCCGCTTTCGTTGACGGCCCTCGATCAGCGCCGTGGCGCTTGCGGGAGTGTCCGGTCCCAGCAGGACCTCCTGCGCCTGGCGGAGGTTGCCGAGCGTCGCTGACAGCCCCCACGTCCGGAGGGCGGGACGCCAGCGGCGGAGCCGGGCGAGGGCGAGTTCGACCTGGACGCCCCGCTTGGTCGAGAGCAGCTCGTGCCATTCGTCGACGATGACTGCCCGCAGATCGGCGAACTGCTCCGCGGCGTCGGGCCGGGTCAGCGTCAGGCTGAGGCTTTCGGGGGTCGTAACCAGGACTGTCGGGAGCCGTTGCCGCTGCCGGTTTCGGACCGAAGCGGAGGTGTCGCCGGTGCGGGTCTCGAGGCTCCAGGGGAGTTCGAGCTCGAGCATCGGGTGGATCAGGGATTCCGCGGTGTCGGCCGCGAGGGCCCGCAATGGCGTGATCCAGAGGACACGGAGGGGAGTACTCCGCTGACGCTTCTCTTTGGCAGAGCTGCGCTTCTCAGCTTGGGCGGGGGTAGCGAGAAGCTGCCCCCTCTTTGCCTTAGCGGGGAGTTCCGACAGCCCTTCGATCAGGGGCCCCATCCAGGCGGCGTAGGTCTTTCCCGTCCCCGTTGTGGCGTGGATCAGGCCGCTCTGCCCGGCGAGATAGGCGTTCCACGCCTCCTTCTGGAACGGAAAGGCTTTCCAGCCGTTCGCTTCAAACCAGTCCAGCACTCGCGACCGACTCCGCGCGATGCGGCTCGCGCTCGGAGGGGAGGTCGGCGGTGGGACGACGGAGCTCATGCAGGGGATCGATTCGAACGGTGGGGCTCATCGAGAGAGGACCGCTACAGAACGGCTCAGGCTTCGACGGGGCCTCCCTGCGGGAGGAGGGCCTTGATGGAGTCGAGGCTGTCCGCCTGATCGGGAGTCTTGTCGTGTCGCCAGCGGGCCATCCGGGGGAAGCGGACCGCCAGGCCAGACTTGTGGCGGGAGGAGCGCTGGATCCCCTCGAAAGCGAGCTCGAACACGAGCTCCGGTTTAACTGACCGGACCGGTCCGAACTTCTCGACGGTGTTCTGCCGGATGAACCGGTCGACCTGGGTGATCTCCTGATCGGAGAGGCCGGAATACGCCTTGGCGAACGGGACGAGCTCGCCGTTGTGCCAGGCGGCGAAGGTGTAGTCGGTGTAGAGGCTGGCCCGGCGGCCATGCCCCCGCTGGGCGTAGATCAGCACGGCATCGCACGAGAAGGGCTCGACCTTCCACTTCCACCACAGCCCGGTGACCCGGCCGGTGCCGTAGACCGAGTCGCGGCGTTTCAGCATCAGCCCTTCGACGTTCTGGTCCCGGCTGCGCGATCGGATCTCGAGGAGCTCCTCCCAGGAACCCGCCGTCACGACCGGCGAGATCATGAACCGGCTGTCGACCTGCGGAGCGGCCGGCACCGGCTCCACACGTCGTGCGGTTTTCGTGGACGTCTTGGGCGGCGCGGCGGCCTCCTGCGGGACCAGCTCCAGTGCTGGCGATAAGACCGGTGCAGTTGCGCGGTCCCGAAGGGTAGTAATCACCGATTCCAGCCGGGCGCGGCGCTCCGCAAACGGGCGGTCGCGGAGATCGGTCCCCCCGTCTTCCAGGAGATCGAACGCGAGGAAGTGGGCCGGGACGTCCGCCAGCATCTTCTTGCCGATCGACTTCCGGCCGATCCGCTTCTGAAGGTCATTGAACGGGAGGACCCGTCCCTCCTTCCAGCCGACGATCTCGCCGTCGAGGACAGTCCCGTCGGGGAGGGAGTCGGCGTCCCCCTGCAGTTCCGGGAACCGCTCGAGGATCAGCTCCTCGCCGCGGGACCAAATGAACGACTCGCCCCCCCGGCGGATCACCTGAGCCCTGATCCCGTCCCATTTCCACTCGGCGGACCAGTCGGCGATCTCCCCAAGTGTCGTCGGTTCCTCCTGCAGGGCGTGCGCCAGGCAAAAGGGATAGGGACGGCTTCGATCGGTCTCTCCCGAGTCGGGGGCGAGCAGCGAGCGGTAGAACTCGGGGGATGGCTCCCAGTTCCCCATCAGGCGGTGCGCGACCACGGGAGCAGGGAGGTCGGCGGCTTCAGCGAGGGCCCGGACCACGAGTCCCTGCGAGACGCCGACCCGAAAGCTCCCCGTCACGAGCTTGTTGAACACGAACCGCTCGTCCGAGGTGAGCTGCCGCCAGGCCTCTACGAGCGCGTGCGCCTGTTCGGCTTCACTCTGCCGTCCCAGCGGAACGAGCACGTCCTCCATCCAGCGGTGGAGCGGGGTGTCCGAAGAGCGGTCCGGCGGAGGAAGGAGGAGAGCGATCGTCTCGCCGAGGTCGCCGACGGCGTCGTAGCACTCGTCGAACAGCCACTCCGGCAGGGCAGCCGCCTGCGCGGCCCAAGCCCGGAAGTTCCGGGTCAGGACGAGCCGCTTCAGACGCCGGCCGCACAGGAAGTACATCCCCCAGGCGGCATCCGCGGCGGGGGCTTCGGCAAAGTAGGCCCGCATCGCCTCGACCTTGCGGTTCGTCTTCGTCGTTTCGTCGAGCTGCCGATAGAGATCGGAGAACCGCTTCATGATTCCGGTTCCTCCGCAAACGCCAGACCATCGCCGGCCGAGGCCCCCTGCGTCTTCGCGGCCGTGTTGTCCGCTTTCCCGGCGGCGGTACCCGCCTCGTCGTCCTCGCCCGGTGCGGACTCGTCCTGCTCCCCTTCGAACTCCGTTCTGAGCGACGCGGCGGCAATCCCCTGCTCGTTCAGCCACCGGACCATCGTGGGGACCTGTCCATGCGTTACCAGGACCCGCTCGGCCCCGGTCGCCACGATCGTCTGCTGCAGGCCGTTCCAGTCGGCGTGGTCGGAGAGGGGGAACCCTCGGTCGACCGAGCGCCGCCGACGCGCGCCCCGGACCAGCATCCAGCCAGACACGAAGGCGGTCGACGCCTCTCCGAACTTCCGGACCCAGGGTGTCCCCATCGCGGAGGGGGGAGCGACGACGATCGCGTCGTTCCACTTCTTTCCGGCGGCGGCCGCGCCGGCGTAGCGGGTCTCCGGCAGCGAGACGCCGGTTTCCCGATAGGCGGCGTTCAGCCGCTCAACGGCGCCGTGGCAGTAGATCGGGCCGATCGAGGGATCAAGCCCCGCCAGGACTCGCTGCGCCTTGCCGAAGGCGTAGCCGAACAGGATCGATGCCCGTCCCTGGTCCCGGTTGGCCTGCCACCAGGCATTGATCTGCCGGTCGATCTCGTGGTTGCTGGGCCAGCGGTAGATCGGGAGGCCAAACGTCGATTCGGTAATGAAGGTGTGGCAGCGGACGAGTTCGAACGGCCGGCAGGTCCGGTCCGGCGACGTTTTGTAGTCACCGGAGGCGACCCAGACCTCACCCCGATGCTCGACTCGGACCTGGGCGGAGCCGAGGACGTGACCGGCAGGATGGAGCGAAACCCGAACGCCGTTGAGGTCGAGCGTCTCACCGTACGGGAGCGTCCCGATCGCGGCGTCCGGCCCCATCCGGGTGGCGAGGACGCGTTCCCCGTCGGTGGTCGTCAGGTACCGCTTGTGCCCCCAGCGGGCGTGGTCCCCGTGCGCGTGTGTGATGACCGCGCGGTCGACGGGACGCCACGGGTCGATATAGAAGTCCCCGGCCTCGCAGTAGAGACCGACCGGGGTATCGCGAATCAGAGGAACGGCGGATGTCGGCAACCGGAACAGCTCCCGGAAACGGGACGGCCTCCGACCGCGGCTGGGCCGGAAACTCGTCGGGTTGGTGCTGAGTGGGAGGGCTGGGGGTGGCCGATCTTTCCCGCGAAATTGTACGCGGGTTCACCAGAATTCCGGGCCGATTTTCGATTCCGCGGCGGGAGTTTGTCGCCTGCCGTAAGCCGATCGCACAGGACGCCGTGCGGTCAGTGCGATCCCGTGGATGGAGAGCGGGGGCCCCACACGGCCGTGATTCCGGAGTATTCATACTCCGCCTGCGAGCGGACCTCGTGAAGCGTGGTGTGGTACGTGTCGTTCCGGACGTTCCAATCCTCGTCGCAATAGAAGAGGTAAAACTCGTCCGCGGTGCCGTCGTAGGCGGCGATCACGAGCGCGTGAGCGGCCGGCAGGAGCTCGCCGTCCCGCCAGTGGTGCGTTCGACCGGTGTGGACAACCCGGTCGTCCACAAACGCCACTTCCAGCACGCGGGCCCCGTCAAGGAATTCGGGAGGTTCGGTCATCGACCTGGTGCCCCAATCGAGTGGCGAGCTAGTCCAGTAGGTCGCCCCGTCGCTGGCGGGTCCGGAGAAGACTCTGTTCCCGCCGCCACTTGGCGATCTCCTGGTGGTTGCCGTTCAGCAGCACCTCGGGGACCTGCATCCCCCGGAATTCGCGTGGCTTCGTGTACTGCGGATACTCGAGCAGCTGTTCGTTCGAGAACGAGTCGTATTTGTGGCTCGTCTCGTCGCCGAGGACCCCGGGAATCAGCCGGATCACGGCGTCGATCAGGAGCATCGCCGGGACTTCCCCTCCGTTGCAGATGAAGTCCCCGGCCGAGATCTCCATCGGTTTCAGCCCCTGTGCGATCCGGTCGTCGAACCCTTCGTAGCGGCCGCAGAGCATCAGAATCCGCGGCAGTTTGGCCAGCTCTTCGACGAGCGTCTGCGTCAGTGGGCGTCCCTGCGGCGTCAGCATGATGAGCTGGCCTGGAGCCGGTCCCTGGGCTTGGACATGCTCGACGCAACTGTAGACCGGCTCGCAGCGGATCAGCATTCCGGGGCCCCCGCCGTACGGCGGGAAGTCGACCGACTTGTGCTTGCTGGTCGACCAGTCGCGAAAGTTCCACAGGGCGATGTCGACGAGGCCGGCGTCGATCGCCTTCTTGAGCAGGCTCTGCTGGAGATACCCCTCGAGGATGCCGGGGAAAATCGTGAGGACGTCGAACCGCATGGAGTGAGACAGACAGCAAACGAGGGATCGAAATTAGACTGCAGGGCGAGCGGACCAGTTGGGCCGTCCCACCCTTCCGCGAAGCCTACAGGGTTTGCCACCCCGTGGGCGAGGCTGCCGCTGGCGGGCGATGCCTATTCGTACCGCACAAGCGCGCCTGCGGCGTCGAGATTCGCGAAGACCCCTGCTGCCACGCCACCGATCAGGGCCGCGCCGAAGGCCGCCTCCTCGCGGTGCCGGGTGTACCGCAGCGGCAGCCCGGAGGCCTGTTCCACCTCGCCCGCCAGGAGCGCGTTCTCCCGAAGGCCGTTCCCCGCCGCCGCCAGCGCCTTGAACCGGCGTCCGCTGAGGTCCTGGGACGCCCGAAAGCCGTCAGAGAGGCTGCGGGCCATCCCTTCGATCACCGCCCGACTGAAGTCCGCCGCCGTGAAGTTGGCCGGGGAGATCCCCTGAAAACTTCCGCGGACGGTCGGATCGGACCGGGTGCCGCTGAAGGTCGGAACGCTCGAGACACCGTGGGCGCCGTGTGGAACTCCCACGGCAAGTTCGTTCATCCGGCTGTAGAGGCTCTCGATCGGCGTCCCCGGAGCGAACTGCTCGACGACATCCCGGAAAAACCTCTCGAGGGTCTGATAGGCCCAGCCACCGGCGAGGCCGACGTTCGACTGGAGGTTCCCGTGCAGCGGGAACGGGCGGACTTCGACCGGGGGATGGACCTCGGCGGTGTCGACATACACCGCCGCCTGGGCACCCGTGCCGACGTTGACCAGGGCCGTCGTCTGTCGGTCGGCGACGCTTCCGACGAAACAGGCCTGATGATCTCCCAGCGGGGCGCTGACCGGAATTCCCGCCGGCAACCCGGTCGCGTCAGCGAGCGCCGCCGTGAGCTGTCCGATCGGGCGGTCCGCCTCGACGACATCGGGAAACAGGCCCCGCGGCAGGCCGAGCGCCCGGATCGCTTCCCCGTCCCAGTCCCGGAGCCGGTAGTTGAGGAGCCCCGCGCTCCCGGCGCAGGTCGGCTCTGTCACAGCCCGGCCTCCCGTCAGTTCCGCACAGAAATAGTCCATCAGGAACAGCGCTGTCCGGGCTCCGCTCGGGAGGCCGCCGTTCTTCAGCATCCAGAACAGCGTCGCCGCCATGAAGCCGGGGTGGAGCCGGCAGCCCGTCCGTGTGAGAGATTCCGAACCGATGTGCTCGCGGGCGAGGTCGAGGTAGGTCCCCAGCCCCTCGCCGACCCGGTCGAGACCGCGACGGTCCTGCCAGTTGATGAGCGGCGTGACGGGATGCCCCGCGGCGTCCGTCAGCAGAACGCCGTGCTGCTGGCCGGTGACGCCGATGGCCGCCACGTTACTTCGCCGCTCGCCGAGCGCTTCGGCGATCCCGCGGAGACATTCGACGCCGATCCGGCCGATGGCCCGGGGATCCCACTCGGACCGGTCCCGCAGCCGGTCTTCCGCCGACGTGACGTTGGCGGTGTTCGGCTTTCCGTGAACCTCAAGCAACGTCCCATCCGCCGCGTCGAGCGCGACGGCGGTGATTTTCGTGGTTCCGAGATCGACACCGAGCAGGATCGGCATGGTTTCGAGACGCCCGCAGCGGGAGAGGAGAGAAGAAGACGGAGCGGGGCCGACCGCGGAGATGTTCCGGTCCGGTCGGCCCCCGTCAGTGAAGCACTCAGGCGGACGGAGCATCCCCCTGCGTCCACTGCCCGTCGATCAGCCGCCACTGCTTGCCGGTGGGGTTCTGGTTCTGCAGGCAGGGAGGGAGCCGGTGGTGCCGGACGTTGTCGTAGCTCTGGAGCATCGCGAACCGGTGGATCGCCGCCGGGACGCCGACCGCCGTGAAGCCCGGATGCCCCGTCGCCGGGAACGGACCGCCGTGGTTCATCGCGGCCGAAACAGCGACACCGGTCGGCATCTTGTCGTTCAGCAGCCGGCCGACATGCTGGCGGAGGAGCGGCGCAAGCCGGTCGTAGGCGTCGTCGTCCTGGCCTCCGGTGTGGCTGTAGATCGAGCCGGTCAGGTTCCCTTCCAGCTTGTCGATGATCGCCGCCATCTGGTCGACGTTCTTCGTCGTCACGAACAGCGAGCTGTTGCCGAACGCTTCCGTCTGGAACTTTTCGGCGTCGGCCAGGAAGGCGTCCGCCTTGACCCGCAGCAGCGTGTTGGCGTGGCAAAACCGGCTGGCATCCGGCGACGTGTCGCCGCAGACGAGGTCGGCCCCCGCCTGACGGATGGCGACGATCGCGGCCCGCAGGTTGCTTTCGACGCCGCCGCTGAGCAGCGTTCCGACCGGGGCGGCGTTGAATTTTTCCGCAATGACTTTGATCAGGGCTTCGGAATCGGGGCCTTCGGGAAGGATCACGAGCCCTGGGTTCGTGCAGAACTGACCCGTGGCCATCAGGCAGCTCGCCGTGAAGTCGTCCACGAGAGCCTGGCGGCGTTCGGCAATCGCACCCGACAGGAAGAAGACCGGGTTGATGCTCGAGAGCTCGACGTAGATCGGCTTCCCGACGCGGTCGGCCGCTTCTTTCAGGACGAGGCCGGTCGTCCGGGCTCCGGTGTATCCAATCGCCGCGGTGCAGTGATGGGAGACCATCCGAGTGCCGTCCTTGTGGCTCGTGCGGTAGATCAACTGCACGAAGCCGGGTGGCATCTCCGTTTCCTGGGCCGCGGCGTGGGCGAGCTCCGCCAGGATCTTCGTGGTGCCGGGGTGGGACGAGTGAGCCTTGCCGATGACCGGGTTCCCGGCGGCGACGGCGGACGCAAAGTCGCCCCCGGCGATGCCGTTGTAGGCGAACGGAAAGTTGTTGGGGCCGAAGACGATCACCGGACCGATCGGGCCGAAGCAGGACCGGAGGTTGATCTTCGGGTCGATCGTCGGGACGCGCCATGAGCCGTCCCGCGCGGCGGCGGCGGACTGGCGGATCTGGTTGATCGTTCGGGGGAGCTCGGCGGTCTTGAGGCGGGGCTCGACCGGCAGGCCGGTTTCGAGGTTGGCGATCCGGCAGATGTCGTCCGTCCGCTGTTCGATCTTCGTCGCGTACGCTTCGAGGAATTTCGCGAAGCGCTCCGCTGGCCAGTTGCGGACGGTGCGGGCGGCCCGTTCGGCAGCCTGGAGGGCAGCTTCGATCTCGGACCAGGGGCTGACCGGGAAGGTTTCGGGGAGGGGCTGTTTGTTGGCGGGGTTGGTTGCCTGGAACGTTTCGGTCCCCTTGGAAGCCTGCCACTGCCCGTCGATCAACACCTGCTGCGTCGCCATGCCTTCATCCTTCGGTCCGGTTCGTGTTGCGGTCTTCTGGAGGCCGCAAATCCAAGTTTCGGAAGTCCGTCCGGAAAATGCCAATGCAGGGGGCGGATTCGGCGGCCAGCATGCCGGTTGGCCGAGGTGGGCGTTGGCTTGGGGGGCGCAAAGACGCTCGCTTCGCCGAGAATGGTGAACCTGGAACGACTCGATGGCTTGGCCCCCGTGCAGGCCGGCACGGCGTCGCCCGCTCATTCCCATCGTCCCTCGGCCACCCGGGTCCAGCACGCTGCTGGCCCCGCCGGAGGCGCTTCTGCCGTAGAACCATGGAACACAACGGGCGTCCGATCGCGGACCGGCGTTGAGGATTCTCCTCTGCAACACGCCCGCACTGCGCTCACCACGGCCAGGAGAATGGAGTCCACGACGCTGGCTCCCCAAAACGCACGCCCAACGTTTCCCTCGGTTCCATTGCAAGAATGCCTCCGGCGGCCAACAGCGTGCTGGACCCGGACAACGGGACGCGTGTTTTCAGTGACGATGCGTCTCCCGCCATGGCTACACGGCGGTTCTGTGTGTCACGTCAATTACGAAGGCCCGTTTCCGGAATCCGCTGCCGGAATTCGCCGGAGCGCGGCTGGATCCTCCCGGTACAGCTCCCGCAGGCTCGCTTCCAGTCGATCCGCTTCGGCCGCCTCGCCCGCTTTCCGCAACGCCGCGGCGCGGTCAATCGTCTGCAGCAACAGTTCGTACTGCTTGTTCTCGGGGATCCCATCCATCTCCTCTACGAGCGAGGCAACCACTTCCGCGGTCGCCTTGGACTCCGGATCGCTTCGCAGGACCTGTTCGAGGGCCAGCAGGACCTGGCGGGCTCGGGCGGGTTGCCCGATCTGCCGGTAGTGCATCGCCTGCGCGAGGAACCGCTCGAGTTCCGTCCGGGGGGCCTTGTCGTTCTTGAGGCTCCGCCGGCCCGAAAAGGCCCGCTTGAAGTCATAGACCGCCAGCTTCCGCATGTACGGCTCGACCTTCGGCTCCCACGTCTCCCGATCCAGCTCAAGGAGCGGGTCGAAGACGTCGCGTCGGGCTTCGTCCCACGCGGCCCCCGCGGGCTGCGCCATCAGCTGCTCGCCGTGCGCGAAGAGCACCTCGGGGCTCGGATGCCGGTTCTGCCACCACCAGATCGCGGAGCCGACGACCAGCAGAAACAATCCGATCAGGACCCAGGTGCTGTCGAACACCCGCTCGATCGGCCCCTGGGCGTTCTGCTTGGCGATCTCTCCACGGATCAGGTCCCGCATCAGGGTCCCGCCGACCTGTCCCGGCTCGAGCGACGCGACGGCTGGGGCGGTCTCGTCGTTCCCGGCCGCTCCGTCGACATCGATCGTCCCCGAGACCGCCATCTCGACTTTCTTGGGGATCTCCTGGAGCCGGAGCGACAGGACGTAGGCATCCGGAAAGCGATCCTTAGGATCCTTCGCGAGGCACTGGCAGACGACCGAGTCGAGCCAGTGCGGAATCTCCGGAACGATCCGCCGCGGGCTGTCGAACTGGCCGTACTTGTGCTTCTGGACGATATCGAGCGTGCTCTTACCGGTGAACGGCGGCCGGCCGGTGAGCATCACGTACATCACGGCCCCGAGCGAGTAGATATCGCTCTGCTTCGTGACCCGCTTCCCTTGGGCCTGTTCGGGCGACATGGACTCTGCGGTCCCGATCACCCCGCCGGTCATCGTTACCTTCGAAGCGGCGAAGACCTGGGCGACGCCGAAGTCGGTCAACTTCACCACGTCGTCCGCGGTAATGAGGAGATTCGACGGCTTCAGGTCGCGGTGAATGATCCCCGCGTTGTGGGCCGACTTCAGCGCCCGACAGATCTGAACGGCGTAATTGATGACCGTCCGCCACGGGAGCCGCTTGTCGCGCTGCAGCCGCTCCCCGAGGGTGTCGCCGGCGATGTACTCCATCGCGTAGAAATAGGTCCCCTCCCATTCGCCGCTCTCGTAGATCGAGACGACGTTCTCCCCGGTGACCGCTCGCAGGGCATCGATCTCGCGACCGAAGCGGAGCACGAGGCCCGGCTCGTGGGCCATCTGCGACGGCAGGACTTTGACCGCCGCCTTCTGGCCGGAGGTCTCGTGCACTCCGAGGTAGACGGTCCCCATTCCCCCCGCTCCCAACAGCCCCTCGATCCGATAGGGGCCGATCTGTTCCGGAACGGCGGGAACCTGAGTCGTCATGGGAGCGCCAGAGGGGAGAGTCCGAGACCGCGATCCCGATGTCATAGCACGAGCGGCGCGGCGTCGGTAGCGGTCGGACCGAGCGTCATTGCGGCTCTTCGAAGCCGGTCGGAACGATCCGCCGCTCGTCCCGCAGCTCGAACGGGTTCGATTCGTCGACGCTCGGCAAGAGCTTTGCCAGCGCAGGGCGGCGGGCCTGGATCTCTTCGCGGCTGGCGTTCGGGACGCTCTGCATCAGCCGCAGGAATTCGACGAGCGACACGAGTTCCTGGACGCTGGCCCAGGTCGCGTCGCGGCGGGTCGCCCAGTGGGGCGGGATCTCGCGGAGCGTCCGGGAGCGACGGTCGATCTCTTCGATCTGGCGGATGGCGAGCTCGATCCGGTTCTCGGCGGATCTGGCTTCCTTGGCGAGATCGGTGGCGGTGAGGGAAGCGGAGACCCAGGTGGCGCTGATCCGGCTCATGAGCGAGGCGAAGGCGACCGGCTCGACCCCCTGCTCGGAAAGGACCTGGTGGACCCGGGAGCCATGCTTCCAGGACTGGGCGATCTGCTCCGGATCGAGCTGGCGGCGGATGTGCCCGCGCCAGGCGGCGAGGCGATCCCGTGGAGGGGTCTCGCCCGAGAGCTCAGGAACGGGGGGGAGCGTCGGCTCCGGAGGCTGTCCCCCCGGAAGTCGCTGGACGATCTCTAGGAAGGCCGTGACTTCGGCCGTGGTCAGTGGGTTGGAGACCGGCTGGACCTGGAGAACGAACTGCGGACGTTCCGTAGCCTTGGAGGGAGGAGAGGTGTCTTGGCCGCAGCCTGCCGCGAGAGCGAGGGCCGGGAGCAGAAGATGAACGGCGATCGAACGCAACATGGGGATCCCTCCGTGGCTGATGGCTTCGCGGCCATCCTGCCGCGGAGGGACTGTAAATCCCTCCAAATCTCAGGGTCAATATGGCTCCGAACCGTTACTCAATCGCTGTTTCGGGCTCTGCCGCGGGCTCGTCCATCCCTTGGCGTTCTGCGAACCGCGAGCCAGCCGAATGCTATCGATAAGCGACCGCGATTCGCTTCCCTGCTTCGCCGGGTGATGTCGAAGTGAGAGTGGCTGCTCGGCCCTCTACTGGCGAAACTCCTCCGCCTCCGGTTCGCGTCCCCAGGGGACGTCGTCCGGAAGCGGCAGATGACGGACCTGCGGCCGGGTCACGTGGGGCCCCTCCTGCAGCGTCACGTTGTCGGACTGGAGCAGCCGTCCGCAGCGGAAATCGATCTCCGTCAGCGCCAGCGTATATTCAACCTGCGACCGGGCTGCGTTCGTCTCCGCCTGCGTCAGCGTGTCGCGGGCCCGGTTCAGCGCGTCGAGCGACAGGAATGCCGTCCCGTCCCGGTTCGCGACATACTCCTGCCGCGCCACTTCGACTCGCAGTCGTGAGTTCTCGACGAGCGCCTTCTGCGTCCCGGCCTGGATCCAGGTCCGGTCGATGTCCCGGAACGCCGCCGCCAGCTCGTGGCTGATTTCGGTCTCCTGGGCCTGCAGGATCTTGAGCGCCTTTGCGACGCGGATCTCGTGGTTGCGGACCTGCGTCAGCACGTACCGCCGTCCGATGGCCTGGGAGTACTCGACCCCGGCCGTCCAGCCGGTCTCCCCGAGTCCCATCAGGCGGTTGTAGGCACTGCCGAGCGGCCGGTTCGTTCCGGGAGCGTCGGTCGGTCCCACGAGATCGTTGCCGAACCCGTTCGTCTGGCCGCTTGCCACGAAGTCGAACCGGGGCCGCGCGAGGTTCACCGCCGCCGTAAGCTGAAGCTGCTCGCTCTTCACAACCCACTTCTGGCGGCGAAGCTCCGGACGCCGGACGAGTGCCTCTCCAAGCGACGTCTCCCAGTGGTAACTGATCTCCGCGGAGATCGGGCGGTCGATCGGCCGCAGGAACCGCCCGTCGTTCACGGGCAGCCCCATCAGGAGCCGGAGCTGCGCTTCCGCTGCATAGAGATCGTCGAGCGCCTTGAACGACCGCTGCTCCGACTGCAGGACCCCTTCGCGGGCCTCGACGAGCCGGGCCGCGCCGCCGCCGGGCGCCTGCGCTTCGGAGCGGACCTTGACGACGTCATACACTTCGCGGGCCGCTTTGAGGCCATCGATCTCTGCCTCGACCGCGCGGTAGGCGACATAGAGCTGCCAGTATTGGCGTTCGACGTCCCGCAGGAACGTCGTGACGTTGATCTCGAAGTCGGTCAGCGTGATGTCGCCGTTGATCCGGGCGATCAGGACCCCCTGCTGGACCCCGGTGACCCCTTGGATGTCGTCGGAGACCGGCCCGGAGATCCGGGTCACCTCGGCTCCCGCCCCTGCAAGCAACGGCTGCCGGAACTCCGCCTTGAGGTTCCCTTCGTAGGCGGACGGAAAGAGCCGGCCGAGCGAGTTGTTCGACGAGTAGTTCCAGCTGTGGCTGAGGCCGATCTGCCCGCCGGTCGCGAACTGCTTCCGGATCGCGGCCTGGAACTGCGCGGTGTCCTCGTCGAGAGTCGTCCCCGCCGGCAGTCCCCCCGCGGTGAACGGGTTGTTCTGGATCTGCTCGTTGTTCCCCCACACCATGCGGGTGGTGAACTGGGTGTCGAAGTCCGACAGCGCCGCTTCGACGCCGCGCTGCCCGAACAGCACCCCCGACTGCTGGAGCGACGGATCGTAGATCGTCGGCGTCCCGTCGGGGGACCGGAGCAGCGGATTGTTCGGGGCGAGGAACTGACTGTTCTGACGGATCACCTCGGCGTGAGACAACGCCAGGAAGATCGCCTCCTGCAGCGACAGGTCCCACGGGTCGAGATCACGGCGGTTGCGGAGCCGCATCGGCTCGTCAAACGGGACGGCCGCGTCCGCCACCGGCTGGCCCGGGTCGGGGGGGAGCGGTTCGGCGACGACCGGCGGAGGGGAGGGAGGAGCACCGGCGAGATCGACACCCGTCCGGGTCAGGAATCGCGGCCGACATGCGCTGAGAAGGAGGAGCGCAACAAGCAACCACGGAGCGGCTGTACACCGCCGTTCCGGGCGCGGAGCGCGATCCAGTGGGCCCATCGTGCCGATTCCATCTCTGCCTGGCGCCGGAAAAATCCTTTCTCCCGGCCCGGGACGTATCGTCGGACCGCCCGGAGCACTCCAGCAGGACCCGAACCAGCGGAGTAACCGTTACAACCGAAACTGGAAGGTCGTCCGGATGAGCCGCCACAGCCAGGTCCCGAGCGAGCGGTCGAACAGGTGGACTCGGGCCGTCCCCCGCATCCCGCTCCGGACCATTCTCCCGTCCCCCTCGAACGGCACGATTGCCTGGTAGGTGACGCTCGACAGTTTCTCTCGCCCTTGGTCGTCGGTGACCGTCACCAGCGGTCCTTGGTAGCGATTCGACAGTCCCCGCGGGGCGAACTCGAGGTGCCGGTGGGAGATTTCGCTGATCTTTCCATCAAAAACCTGGCCCGGGAGCTCTTCGAGCTGGAACCGGACCGATCGGCCTACGATGAGTTCCTCGCGCTCAGTCTGGTCCATCACGAGGACCGCTTGGAGCCGGTCGGTCGGAGCGACGGTGGCGACATGGGTTTGTGGCTCGAGGAAGCTCCCGACGTTCTTGAGGGAGATCGGAACGCCATCCCACCCGGAGAGCCGTTCGCGGTCCCGCTCCAGCGGCGGAGGGGCGACCCGCGGCGGAGCGACGACCCGGCCCGCCAGGGGGGCCCGCAGAATCAGCCGGTCGACCTCCTCCTGCACTTTCTGCAGTTGATCGTGAGCGGAGCGGGATTTCTCCCGCGCCACCGCTCCCGCGTCGGGGCGACCTGCCGCGTCGTATGCGGCGACCTCCGCCTCGGCCGCTTCGAAGCGGGTCCGGGCTTCATCCCGCTTCGCTTCGATCTCCGGGTTTTCGAGCGTCAACAGCACATCCCCGACGGCGACCGCATCGCCGGCCCGGACCGGAGCCCCGGTCACCGAGCCTGGGACCGGGTTGTAGACGTGCGTCCCTCCTCGGGGCTCGAGATAGAACGGGGCTTCGATGTGCCACGGAAGCGGAATGAACAGGACCACGTAGACGAGGAGCACCAGGACGCCAAGCGACACCGCGGCCCGGGTCCGGCTGATCGGATCGCGGCGGGGCTGTCTCAGCATCTTCGAGACGCTCACGGTGGTACTCACGAGGGAAATCGAGACCGTGACGACCGCCATCAGGATCCCCAGGCTCTGGAGGCGATACGGCTTCAGGACGGTGTAGAAGAACGTGATGATCCCGGCGAAGACGAACCACCGGTACACCGCCGAAGCGACCACGTACAGGATGAACCAGAACCGGCCGGTCTCCGCCACCGTGTGCTGCAGCGGCAGGTCGATCCCGAGGCAGACCCTGGCGAGCGCCCTCTGCGTCACCTGGTCCCCCTTCTGGCGGAGGTTCGGGATCTCAAGGAGGTCCGACAGGATGTAGTAGCCGTCGTACCGCATCAACGGGTTCGCGTTGAAGATCACTGTCGAGACGGTCGAGACGAAGAACGTATTGAGGCAGAGGTAGTGCAGCACGCCGGGCTCCGTGTTCCACCAGACCCAGAGCGCGACGGTCGAGAGCATCGCCTCGAAGTACATCCCCGCCGCGCTGATGAGGATCCGGGGCCACTTGCTCCGGATCATCCAGGAGTCGGTGACGTCGCAGTACATCGTCGGGCTGAACATCAGGAGCATCACGCCGATCGAGTGGCATTCCCGGCCGAAGAACTTGCACGAGAGGCCGTGCCCCAGTTCGTGGATCACCTTGATGGCGGCCATCGTGCCCCACAGATAGAGGAGATTCGGCCAGCCGAAGAACCGCTCGAACTCCGGCATCCGGTTCTGGACGTCCTGAAAGTGGGCCCCCAGGAACAGGAGCGACACAGTGACGATCATGGCGGCGAGGGCCAGCACGAAGGGATGAAACACCCATCCGATGTAGGGCATGGCCGCGGTGAGAAAACGGTCCGGATCCCACCCCGGGAGCTGAATCGACAGCGGGTTGCGGAGGGCGCTGAGGATCTTCTTGCGGCGCTGGTCGCGGTGGCTCTTGAGGAGGGCCGGCCCCTGGCCGAGCCGGAGCGCGGTCAGCATCCCCTTCTCGTGGAGGTCCATCACGACTCCCTGGACGTCCGCGAGCGCGAAGTGCTCCGTCGGAAACTGCTGCTGCAACTCCTCCTTGACCTGCCGCAGGCTCCGCCGGCCGTCGAGCAGATCGAACACCGCGAACTGGTCGGGGGCGAGCTGCATGTACTTGAGCGACAGCGGGTCCTTTACAACCGCGTGCCGGACACCCCGGTAGAGCACCCAGGCGATGTCGACATCCCGCCGCCGACGATACGGCAGGGGGCGGTCGAACGATGTTCCTCCCTGGCCTTGGTTCTGCTGCAGCATGCCCGGCGACCTACCGCGGAGTCTTTGTCGTGGCGTTCTGCGCCGCGGGAACGGCGGGAGCCACGGAGGGGACCGGACTCAGCAGAAACCGCGCCGGCAGCCCCTCCCGCAGTCGTCCCTCGGGATTCGGCAGCTCCGCCCAGACGCGGACCGTCCTGGAGACCCGTTCCAGAGCGGGATCGACGAACCGCAGCCGGGTCGAGAAGGTTTCGGTAACGGCTCCCTGGCGGGAAGGAAAGTCGATCTCGACTCCGACTTCGTCGCCGACCTGGAGCGTCGCCCCCAGCTCCACATCGATCTCGGCTTCGACCCGGATCCGGCTGGTGGAGAGGATCTCGATGACAGGTTCCGCCGCCTGGACTCCTTCACCGGTCCGTTTGAAGATCCGCGTCACGAGACCGTCGCGAGGCGTCGTCCGCATCATCGCGTCGAGCTCCGCCTTGGCCTGGTCCCGCGCCCGCTGATTGACAGCGTGCTCCTTGCGCGCCTTCTCGATCTCGGCGGCCGCCGCCTCTCCGGTGAGTCGCAACCGGTCGATCGCACTTCCCTCGAAGGAGGCCGGAAGGCCCCGTTTGAGCGAGTTTTCATTGGCCGTCAGAGCGGAGCGATACTCCGCCTGGGCCGACTCATAGTGCTTCTGGGCCGACACAATCTCCGCTTCGTTCGCCACCCGAGCATCCGCGACCGCCAGCGCGGCGGCGGCGATCTCACTCCGCAACCGGGCGACGATCTGTCCTGACTTCACAACATCCCCCTCTTCCAGCGTCTCCTCGAGGACGCCGACCCGGTCGAACGCCAGCGCGTGCCGGTCGACGAACAGGAGTCGCGCCAGGTTGCCGGCGGGGCGCCGCGCCGGAGTCGACTTTCCGGTTCCCTGGGCCGATGTCGCTGCGATCGGGATCAGGGCGGCGGCGATCGCGATCAAGGTGATGCGTCGCCATCGGCGCGAGCCGGCTCGGGGCGCACGAGGAGCGGGAGAGACAGGGGGCGTGGAGTGGCGAGGCGACACGAGACGGCCCTTGCAAAAACACCCGAGAGTCACTGCCGGAGACCTTGCAACGGGTCTTCCAGGAAGTGGATGCTACGGCCCCTTGGGGATTTGCTGCAAGAAGGACGCGTCGGAATGGGGGCCGAAACACCGCAGGCGGGCTGGCTGTCGCAGGTCCGCCGGACCGGAGACCGCCTCGCGCGAGAAACGACGCCGCTTCACCTCCGCTGGGCCTCGCTCCTAGACGTCGCCGCCGACGGCACGCATCTCACCGCCGCGCTCCTGTGGACCTTGGGCGAGGCTCGGCGGTTCCAATTGCTCGCCGCGGGAGGGATTCCGCGGATCGCCCCCCAGGGAGGGCAACTGATGGTCGACGCCGCACACCTCGAGAAGACCCAGAAAGTCCTCGATAGCGACGAACGTCCCGTCGCTCCCTGGGCCGCGCCGACCGGCGTGGCCTTCATGCTCGCCCGCAAGAAGGTGATGTTCGGCGAAGGACGGGCGTGCGTTCTGGAGCTGTTCTTTCCGAAAGAGAAGGAGAAGGAAACGGGTTGGATGCAACTCGTCCTCGACGAGCTCGGGGCACTTCTTCTTCAATTCGCGGCGAACGCCGCAGCCCCCGGCTCTTTGGCGGCCGGCGCGATCTCGGCCCCCACGGCGCAGTTCTGGGCGCAGTTCGATCCCTTCGTCCTCGCGCTCCAGCAGAGCCTGTCGCTGGCGGACACCGCCACGGTTGCGGCGAACGACGGCCGGGTGCTTCTCGACTGTGACCGGGTCAGCGTCGCGCTCAAGACCGGCCCCCGCAGCCGGATCCTGGCGACGAGCGGCCAGGAGGCGGTCCAGAATAAAGCCAACCTCGCGCGGCGGCTCGCGACGCTCGCCCACGAGGTATGCGAACTGGGAGAGCCGGTCACCTACGAAGGCTCGATCGAAGGGTTCCCGCCGCAGTTCGCCGATCCGCTGGCGGCGTTCCTTGAAGAGAGCCGCTCGCGGATGGTGATGCTGGTTCCGCTCCGCGAGAACGTCCCGCATCATCGGATTGAGCAGGACCTGGCGGACCGCCGCCGCATCCGCCCCGGCCGGGTTTTCGGCTGCCTGATCCTCGAACAGTTCACCGAGAGCGCCCCGCAGCCGGCGGTTCGGCTATACGCCCCCTTGATCGCCGACCATGTCGCTGCGGCGCTCAGCAACGCCCGCGACCACGAGTCGATCTTTCTCATGCCTCTCTGGCGGCTGATCGGCCGGACGATCGGCTGGTTCCGGGGCCGCCGGCTCGCGATCGCCGGGGCGATCCTTGCGGGAGTCGTCCTGCTGGGGCTCGCCCTGGCCCTCGTCCCGTGGGAGTACCGGGTGGAAGCCAAGGGGCGGGCGATGCCCGCCGAGCAGCACGAGATCTTCGCCCCCTGGGACGGGCGGGTCGAACAGGTCTTCGTCGAGAACGGCCAGGCGGTGAACGCGGGTGACCCGCTGGCGGTCCTCCGGAGCGACGACCTCGAAACTGAACTGCTCGCCGCCGAGAACGCCGTCCTCGAAGGGGCGAAGCAGGTCGCCGACCTCCAGCAGCAGCGGGAGCGGGCCGCCGCCAAGGGGGACCGGGACGAAGCCCTCCGGTTCGGCGCCGAGCTCCACAAGGTCGAAGTCGAACGGGACGGGGCGGAGCTCCGGGCCCAGAAGTTCCGCGAACGCCGCGACCAGCTCACTGTGCGGGCTCCCGTCAAGGGGGTGGTCGCGACGTTTCAGGTCCGCCAGAACCTGCTCGATCGGCCGGTCAAGCGGGGGGACCGGCTCCTCGAGGTGATGAATGTCGACGGCCCGTGGCGGCTCGAGCTCGACGTCCCCGAGTACCGGATGGGGCATGTGCTGAGCGCGGTGGCGGGGGCCGATCTCTCCGCGCCGCTCGCCGTCGATTACGTCGCCGCCACGGCGGTGTCACAGGGGCGGGTCGGCCATCTGGGGGAGATCGGCAGCCGCTCGAACGAGTCGCAGGAAGAAGGGACGGTGGTCGAGGCGTTCGTCGACATCGATCCCAATGACCTCCCCGGCCGGCGGATCGGGGCGGACGTCACCGCCAAGATCCACTGCGGCCGCAAGAGCCTCGGCTACGTCCTGTTCGGCGACGTGCTGGAATTCATCCAGCGGAAGGTCTGGTGGTAGCTGCCGGTTGCCGAGCCGCGGGACGGGGCGTCATCATGAACCGCCGCAGGGCATGCCAGGGGTCTCCGGGAGCCGCGAGGGCCGGTTGTCAGCGATGTGGAATTCCTATCAGGTCTGGAAATGGAGAGCGCTCGCAGGCCAGATCCTCGCGCGGGCGACGACCCTCGCGCAGGGGACGGGGGGCGTCTCGCTGGCCGACCAGATCCTCCGGCTCCGCTGGCAGGCCCGCAGCGGGCAGCCCCTCAAGTCGCTCCTGCCGGAGACCTTCGCCCTCGGGATCGAAGCGTCACGGCGGATCCTGGGGAAGACGCATTATCCGGTGCAAGTCATGGGGGGGCTGGCGATCATCGAAGGATGCGTCGCCGAGATGCAGACCGGCGAGGGAAAAACCCTGACGGCGGTGCTGCCGGCACTGCTGCGGGCGCTCCCCGGCCGGGGCTGCCATGTCCTGACCGCGAACGAATACCTCGCCAGCCGCGACGCCGAGGAAATGGGGAAAGTCTTCCGCGAGCTGGGGCTCACCACCGGCTGCGTCGAAGACGAGATGGACGACGAAGCCCGCCGTCCCGCCTACGCCTGCGACATCACCTACGGGACTGCCTCCCAGATGGGGTTCGATTTCCTCCGGGACCGCCTCAAACGCGGCGCCGACCCCGACGGACATCTGCCGCGGACACGGTTCGGCGGACAGTCGGGAGAGACTCCGGTGCAGCGGGGGCTGCACTTCGCTCTCATCGACGAGATCGACAGCATCCTGATCGACGAGGCGAAGACGCCGCTCATCATCGGGATCGAAGACAGGGACCGGCCTGCCATTGAGAGCCTGTACCGCTGGGCAGACCACTGCGCCCGGGGGTTCATCCTCAATGAAGATTTTCTGATTGATCCCCGGACGCGGCAGATCGATCTGACCGAGGGAGGGAGCCGGAAGGTGATTCTCCTCTCGAAGCCGCTCGTCCTCGATCAGCTCGATACGGAGACGATCTGCCAGCACGTCGAGAAGGCGCTCAATGCCCACTGGATGTTCTACTGCGACCGGGACTACGTCATACACGAGGGGGAGATCGCGATCGTTGACGAGGGGACCGGCCGGATCATGGACGGCCGCAAGTGGCAGGATGGCCTGCACCAGGCAATCGAGGTCAAGGAGGGACTCAAGATCTCAGCCCAGACCGGCTCGGCGGCGCGGATCACCGTGCAGTCGCTCTTCCGCCGCTACGAACACTTGGGGGGGATGACCGGGACTGCCCGGACCGCGAAGCGGGAGCTGAAGCGGGTCTACCGGCTGCCGGTCATCGTGATCCCGACCCACCGCCCCTGCATCCGTCGGCCGCTGCCGAATCGGGTCTTCACGACCCTCGCTGCCAAGTGGCGGGCCGCGGCCGAGGCGACGCTCGAATACGTCCGCCAGGGACGGTCAATCCTGATCGGGACACCGTCGGTCGAGGCATCGCTGGGCCTGAGCGTGATCCTGGAAGAGCTGGGAATCTCCCATCGGGTCCTCAATGCGACGCGGCATGCCGAGGAGGCGGAGATCGTCTCCCACGCGGGGGAACAGGGACGGGTCACTGTGGCGACCAATATGGCGGGGCGCGGCACCGATATCCTGCTGGAGGACGCCGTCCGCAAAGCGGGTGGGCTGCACGTCATTGCCACGGAGTATCACACCTCCGCCCGGATCGACCGCCAGCTCGTCGGCCGCTCGGCCCGGCAGGGGGACCCGGGAAGTTTTCAATTCCTCCTGTCCCTCGAAGACGAGCTGCTGCGGGTCATCCCCCCGTCACGACTGGAGCGACTTCGCCAGCAGGCCCGCGCGGATGCCAAGGGAGAGCTCCCCGGGAAGTGGAGTTCGCTCTTCTCGAAGACCCAGCAGCGGCTGGAACGGCTGCACGTGAAGCAGCGGCGGCAGGTGCTCCAGTACGAGCAGCAGCGAGCGGCGCGGTATCACCGGCTCCGGCTCGATCCATTCGTCGAACTGACCGAGTAGGTTTCGTCTGTCGCACGGTGGTCGGGGCCGCAATCTTGAGCCGTCGAGGATGAGACCCGGGCCATCCCGACGCGATTGCGGGGGCTCCGGTCCTCGTGCGGACAGTCCTGTGGCTCAATCCGACCGCGTTTGTGATCTGGCGCCTGATCTACGCCGTCGCATGGCTCGCCATGGCGGCCTGGGTCCGTCGGCGGGCGAAGGAGCATCCGAGCAGCGGGTCCGGGCTCGGAGTGCCCAGGCGCTCGTCTTCTACGGCCTGACGATGATCTGCGCCTCGATCGACTGGGCGATGCCGCTCGAGCCGCACTGGTACACCGGGATCTAGGCACTTCGTCGATCTCGTCTGGATTTTTCTGCTTCCGCTCCTCTACCTGATCGACCGATCATGATGAGCCACGCGAAGGCGGCGACGACCTCCGAGCATCCCCCGAATCATCCGTCGGTCGGTCTCTATCTCCGGAGGTACTTGTTCCTGCTCGTGCTGCTGGCCGCCACGGTCGCGTTCATGGCGCTGGCGATCGCCTCGGTGAAGGCCTGGCTTGTGGCGATGACCTTCATGCACCTTCGCGAAAGCCTCCGGCTCACCTGGCTGATCGCTGCGGGGACTGTTCTCTGGCTCGCGGTCCTGATCGTTGGGCGGCTGATGGACTTCGCGACCTGCACTCCGTCAATCTGAGAACGAAGAAGGACGACGTGAAAGCGGCGCAAAGAACACAAAGAGTCAGGCAGGACCTGCTTGTGCTGGTATTTCAGCCTCTCCGGACAGTGCTACGCCGGAGTCGCCGTCGAAATGTGCCCCATGATCCATGCGATCAGCTTGGATGAAATGGCGCTCGGCGCGAGGTCGGCCGACCATTCCACATCGAGCCCCGCCTGTTCCAGCGGGAGCCGTCGATCGGCGTCGAGGGCTTCTGCGAGCAGGAGAACCGAGCGAGAGGGGGTCGACCGCCAGTCATGCAGGACACCGTCGGCGTGAGGACCGCTCGGTCGGAACGCAATCGCACCGGCGAACTGGTCGGGATCGACGCAGAGCAGGTCGCAGGCCATCGTCGCCCCGTCGCCGTCTCCCGCGAGGAAGATCCGGTCGGGGTGGATGTTCATTTCGGCCGAGACTTCGGCGATCGCGGTCCCGACGTAGTCGAGCGCTTCCCAGAGGTCATCGGCGGAGAACCGCCACTCCGCGTCTCTCTCGAGAGAGTCCGCCGGCAGCGGGGGCTGGAGCGAGATGACGATGCAGTTCCGCTCGCTCGCCCGCGGAAACCAGTCGCGGGCCGCCTGGCCGGACCCGCGGGAATCTTCGAGCCACACGACAAGCGGATAGGCGTACCCCGGCTCGTACCCTTCCGGCACGAAGACCGCGGTTCCGTTGCCGTCAATCCAGGTTCCTGGCTGACGATCGGCGCTGGAGTCGAAGGCTGTCATGAGTGGGGGAGCCATCCCTGGATGCGAAAAGGTCGCCACGCTTCCGGTCGCGCGGGCCAGGTCTTCGAAGGTGACTACTTTTGAACCGCCACGGGACGTCGGTCCCAGGGCTTCGTCTTCGCAATCTCCACCGCCGGAAACTTCCGTCCCGGGCAGGCGGTCGCTTTCAGATCGCCATGTTTCAGGACCCGCTCGGTCGGGATCCCGTATTCGCTCTTGAGGTAACCGACGAGTCGCCGGAGGGACTCGAGCTGCCGCGGAGTCGGAGCATCTTGCTCGAAATTGCCGATCAGGCAAATCCCGATCCCATGCTCGTTGTGCTCTGCGGATCCCGCGTGTGCTCCGGCTGCCTGCTCCCGCCAGCGGAAAGTCGGTGCGACTTCCCCGTCGTCCAGGCCATGGCCGTTACCGACCACAAAGTGGTAGCCGATTCCGCGCCACGGATTCCCCTGGCTGTCGGTCCGCTGGCGATGCTCCGCGTCGATGCTTTCCACCGACCCGGTCGCTGTCGCCGAATGATGCAGAACGACGAACTTCCAACCGCGCTCCATCCCGCCGGCCGTCCATCCCGCTGGAACGACCTGAGACTGATCGGGGGGACCATCCGCCTGGCCTTCACACCCCCAGGGAACCCAGGCGAGCGCCAGAACGAACAGACCGACCCGAATGGCAAACCGCGGATTCACGATCGGTGGTCTCCCGAAAACGCCTTGTGCGGTGTGCGTGATAAAAATCTACGAACGCGAAAAATTCGTGTCAATTTGGCTCCGGCTGTGTCGAGGGAATGTGAGGAAGCGAATGATCCCTCCCGTCCGGTCGTGACGATTGCGCCGATTGTTCCAGGGGAAGACCGGCGTCGCCGAGTCAGGGCTTTGGGGTTTCGGGGCGGTGGGGGCCGTTTTGCGCAAGGACTTTTCCGGCTCCCTTCAACGTCCACCGTTCGCGGGCGATGGGCTGCGGGTTGTCGGATTCCAGGACCCGGATCTCCGTCTGGACGACGCCAAAGGGGAGTGCGTCACTCGTCCAGACATCTCGGGCGTGCCGCCGCACCACAGTCTGCCCGGGGACGGTGACGTCGCACCATGAATAAATCAGGATCGTGCGGAAGGCGTCGGTCCGGAGTGGCGTTTTGACGTACCGCACCGACGAGGCCCTGTAATACCGCGGTTCGGGAAGGCCCTGCAGAAAGACCATCGCTGCTGGCGAGGGAGCAGTTCCGACCAGCACGTTTTCGATCGGCAGACCGTTCTCGAGTGCCTGCGGGTCGAGCGGAAAGGTCTCTGTTCGCTCAGTCGGAAGACCCCGATCCCAGATCGCCCGTACGCCGCGGACGGAGCGCCCCTGGTAGGAGGCGGGGCCGGCATCCTCGAGACGAAGCGTCGCGGCCGTCCCGTCGACGGTCGTCCGGTCCCACTCGACCCAGTAGTCGGGATCGCGCTGGGGGGCGTCGGGAAGCGTCTGGATCCAGGTCGTGACCTTCCGCGGCAGTTCGGGAGCGGGATCGCTGTAGTCGATCCACTTCCAGCGGTTCATCAGCGAGTAGATCCACGGGGAAGCCCAGGGACCGTTGGCGGGGTACCACGCCGAGAAGATTGAGAGGGCGAGCGTCAGCAGCACCGGGCCCCGCGACCAGCGGGCCTGCGCGAAGAGATCGAGTGCCGGCAGGAGCGCGAGGGCCCAGAACGGAACGACCCACAGCATCCACCGGAGGGCCTGACTGTTGCCGCCGTAGTTGTAGTGCTCGGGCTGGAACATATAGAAGGCGAACACGACCGCTGAGACGATCCCGCCGAGCCGCATCAGCCCCCGCAGCGGGTGATTGCGAAGCCCCCCTGGGAACCAGGCGAGCAGGCTGAACAGGAAGATCGGGGTCAGCGAAAACCAGCCGTGATGGCCGATGGTGCAGTGCAGCAGGTACGACCGCCACGAGTCCCGGTTTGTGTCGAGCCCCTTGGGGTGCGACCAGTAACTCGGCACTCCCTCATGGGTGAAGACGTACAGGTCCTTGCCGTACGAGGCGTAGAACGGCTTCCAGGAGCCGGTCGCCTCGTAGTTCGTCCACATGTAGAGCCCCAGCGGCAACGCCGCGCCGAGCACACCCCAGACGAGCGTCTGACGGGGAGACAGGCGAAGGAGCCAGAGGAAAAGCAGCCCGGCAAAGGCGAGTGCGGGGAGCTCGTTGCAGATTGTCCAGGAGGCAAAGAACCCGGCGAGGAAGAACCGCCACGCCTCCCGTTTGCCGTCGAGCACGATCGGAATCGCGGCGGCGAGCGCGAAGATCACGGCCGCCGCTCCGATGGTGTGGTTGTTGAACGTCGTCAGGAACGGGGTCAGGAGCGAGCCGATCGTCACGGTCAGGAGGGCGACGATCGCCGCGAGAGGGGTCGCCGCGAACCGGGCGCACCAGCGGGCGAAGATCGTCCAGGCGACCGCCATCGGGATGACGTTCAGGACGAACAGGAGGCCGCGCGTCACCCCTTCGAGGTGATTTGAGAATGTCCAGGCCCCTTTCAAGATGCTGAGCTGGACCAGATAGAGCTGCGCCGTGATCCAGGCGAGGATCGGGGGCTTCGTCGAGTAGAAGTGCTCCCCTTTCTTGACGAGATCGATGGTGTCCCAACCCGGCTGCTGCCGGATCTTGTCGATCTGGTACGTCCCCTCATGAGCGAGCGAGTAGACGGTGCACCACCGGGACCGGTCATTGGCACTGCTGAGGGGTTCGGCCACTATCAGCCGGGCACAGACGAGCGCGATCGCGACCGCCACGATGCTCCGCAGCACGACCGGCGGCACCGCCGGGGTGGCCGGCGCCGAAACACGGGGGACGGGGGCAGGGGGACTCGACGACGCAGACGCTCGGGACACTGGCTCACCTCGATGAGCCGGAGTGTTGCGGGATTTTTCCTCAGGAGCAAGACGGTCGCCGGGGCCCCCGCTCCTTCATAGGATGCGGTTTCAGAGAGAGAGGAATGAGCCTGCCGGGGAGTCTTCCACCGGCCCATTGCGTGTCGCGCCGGAGGAGGTGGCCCTTTCGAGTCCTCTCCGGCACGCTGGCCCGCCGCCGGCGCTGGCCCGATGCTCTACCGACAGGCTCATCCGCAAACAGTTTCACCACCGTTCCACCCGGACCGCGTTCTCAGAGCAGCCCGTCCTCGCGAGCGCCCCCTGGGTCGAGGGGGGAGCCCTGGTCATCCGAGATCTGCGGTCCGTTCATGACGAGCAGCCCGAATCCGACCACGAAGATCGTGATCGCGGCGGTGACGTTGAGGAAGTCGATCATCTGCGGCTCGGCGGCACCGCGGGCCACGAGGGCCCGATGGACGACCATCCAGGTCCCCCCCGCCAGACCGGCCAGAGTCAACAGAGCTCCGAGCGTCGCCAGACTGACATTCCGAATCCACCGCATCTGTGTCCCTCCCAGTGTGTTCTCCTTTTCCAACGAAGCCGGAGGTCCGTCGGATCAATCGATTCGGATCGGTTTTGCCCTAACTCTGCGGACACCAATGAGTTTGCCGACGGATTCCGCCCGATCCCGGCCCGGGCGTTGGAACCGCTCGGGCCGGGCGTGAAGGAATCGGCCCAGGGCGATACGATGTGCGATTCGCCGCCACCCCCGCGTTGACGCCGGGAGAGCGGGCGGCGTGATGACCAGAGAGAGCGTAGGAGCGAAAGATGTCCCGCAAGGGTGAGACGTTTGCTGGCTTGACCGTGGCCCTTGTGACCCCGTTCCGCGACGGGAAAGTGGACGAAGCGGCCCTGCGGAAAGCGGTCGACTGGCAGGTCGAGCAGGGGACCGACTGCGTCAGCCCGTGCGGCACGACCGGCGAGAGCCCGACCCTGACCCACGAAGAGCACGACCGGGTCATCAAGATCGTCTGCGAGCAGGCGAAGGGGCGGATCCGCGTTATGGCGGGGACCGGCTCCAACAGCACGCAGGAAGCGGTCCGCCTGACCAAGGCGGCCAAGGCGGCCGGCGCAACCGGCGCGCTCGTCGTCGGTCCGTACTACAACAAGCCGATGGCCGAAGGGTTCTACCGGCACTTCGCCGCGATCGCCGAAGCGTGCGACCTGCCGATCGTCCTATACAACATTCCGGGCCGGACCGCGAAGAACATCGAGCCGGACACGATCTGTCGGATCGCCGAGATCCCGTCGGTCGTCGCCGTGAAGGAATCGACCGGGTCGATGGACCAGGCATCGCAGATCCTTTCCGGCAGCAAGCTGACCGTCCTCTCCGGGGACGACAGCCTGACCCTTCCGCTCCTCTCCATGGGGGGAAGCGGCGTGGTCTCGGTCGCCGGCAACATCGTGCCGAAGGACGTGAAGGCGATGATCACCGCCTGGAACGCCGGCAACATCGCCGAAGCCCAGCGGGCGCACCACAAGCTGTTCCCCCTCTGTCGTGACATGCTCAGCCTCGCGACGAATCCGATCCCCCTCAAGGCGGCGATGGCACGCCTCGGCCGGGATTCGGGCGAAGTCCGCCTGCCGCTGACGCCGCTGTCGGAAGCGGACGGCGTGAAGCTCGACAAGACCCTCAAGACGTACGGCCTGCTGTAACAGCCGGCATTCCGTCGACGACTCACAAGACCCCGTCCGGTCCTCTGCGACCAGGCGGGGTCCTGTTGTTCCGAGGGAGTTGATAAACTGGATTGCGGACATCCCTTCGGGAGGGTGTGGATGCGATTGCCTGGTCTTCTGCTTCGATTCGTCGCCTGCCTGATCGCGGGAAGCATCGGCGCTGCCATTGCTGAGGCCGAAGCCCCGTCGAAGACGCCGGACGTTCCTGAGAAGACTCCGCCCGAGGCCACGGCCCCGGAGTCGGTCGGCGGGGAGCTCGATCCCCTCCGTGAGATTGCCGAGGGGATGAAGAAGGTCGGGGAGCGGCTCGACCAGGGCCTGCTTGACGATGAGACCCGGCTCGCCCAGCGGAAGGTCGTCGACGACCTCGAAAAGCTGTTGCGTCAGAGCCAGAAGTCCAAGCAGAAGAACCCGTCGCCGAACAACTCGAACTCTCCTCAGCAAGACCAGAGCAACAATCCTTCCGAAGGTCAGTCCTCCGAGAACTCGGCGGGGGGGAACCCCGGTGAGCGGCGGCGGAACGATCAGGAGAACGCGGCCGAGTCGCAGGAGCGGACCAAGGGGGGGATCCCGACCGAGGCAGACCGCAAGAACCAGCGGCGGGTCCTGACCGATGCGGTCTGGGGTCATCTGCCGCCGCGGGTCCGCGAACAGCTCAATCGGTCCTTCAGCGATCGCTACCTCCCCGAATACGACTCCCTCGTGAAGCGGTACTACGAAGCCCTCGCGACCCGGCGGCGTGACGTTGAGGGGGAGCCGCCGCGGGACAGCGGAGCGACGCGTCCCCTGTCTCCTGACGCAAACAAGGCTGGCAACGAGGGAGCGGACCGGCCGTGACCGAAGGTCCCGTCAGCGGGCCGCAGCCGCGGGCGCGCCGGTTTCCGATCAGTCACCTGCTTCGGATCGCCCTGTTCTGTGCGGCGATCGCGTTGATTCACTGTCAGCACCGCAAGCTGACCACCCGCCGCCAGACGACCGCTCTTGAGAGCGTGCCGATGGCGCGGCTCCAGGTCTTCTTCCCGGAGGCCCGGCGGATCGGTGACGTCACTCCGGAAGAGGGACGGCAGGTCCTCGCCGAGGATGGCCGCCTCCTCGGCCAGATCCTCCAGACCGCCCCGCAGAGCGACCGGTACGTCGGCTTCTCGGGGACGACGAACCTGCTGGTCGCCCTCTCGCCGGAGCAGCAGGTGATCGGCATGGAAATCCTGCGGAGCGGTGACACCCGCGACCATGTCGAAGTGATCGTCCGGAACTCGGCCTTCTGGGAACGGATGACCGGCAAGACCGCAGCCGAGCTCGGTGCGCACGAACGGGTCGACGGCGTCAGTGGCGCCACGCTGACCAGCGTCGCGATCCTGAAAGGGATCGAGGCCCGGTTCGGCGGCAAAGCGGTCGCCGGCAAGTTTCCGGAGCCGCCGCCGCTCGAGTCGGCGCGGCTGTTGTTCCCGGAGTCGACCGCGGTCGAGCCGATCGACGCAAAGTCGTTCTGGCAGGTTCGAGCAGGCGAGCGAACGCTCGGACAGATCGTGCGGACCAGTCCCGCAGCTGACGACATCGTCGGCTATCAGGGACCGACCGAGGCTCTGATCGCGGTCGATGCTGACGGCAAGATCACCGGCGTCGTCCTCGGAAAGAGCTACGACAACGAGGAGTACGTCGCCTACGTCCGGGGGGACGCCTACTTCCGCGAGTTCTTCAACGGCCAGGCGCTTCCCCAGCTCGCCACGAAGACTTTCGAGACGAGCGGCTTCGAGGGGGTCTCTGGCGCGACGATGACCAGCGTGGCCGTGACGAAGGGCCTGATCGCCGCCGCGAAGCAGGCCACTGCGGCTCCTCCTGCTCCCCGCGCCGCTTCAGGAACGTCGCTCCCCTGGCGGCTCATCGGGACGGCATCACTCATCGCCGCCGCCCTCGCGATCGGCCTGACTCGCCTGCGGGGGATCCACTCACTCCGCCTCGCGCTGCAGGTCGCCGTCGTCATCTATCTCGGATTCCTGAACGGCGAACTCCTGTCGCAGGCGATGCTCGTCGGCTGGGCCCAGAGCGGCGTCCCGTTCCAGGGGGCCATGGGCCTCGTCTTTCTGACTTCCGCGGCATTTCTCACGCCGGTCGTCACCCGCCGCAATGTCTACTGCAACCACCTCTGTCCGCATGGAGCACTGCAGGAGTGGCTCCGGCCACCGCGGGGGAGAACGTGGCATCTCTCGCCGCGCTTCGCTACGGCGCTGAAGGCGATCCGCCCACTCCTGCTCGCCTGGATCGTCGTGGTGGCATTCTGCGAGTGGCCCTACAGCCTCGTCGACATTGAACCCTTCGACGCCTACCTCTGGCGAACCGCCGGCTGGGCCACGATCGGCGTCGCAATCGCCGGGCTCGTCGCATCGGCGTTTGTCCCGATGGCGTACTGCCGCTTCGGCTGCCCGACCGGCGCTCTCCTCGACTACGTCCGCCGCCAGGGGACCGGCACCGAATGGACTCGGCGGGACTGGTTCGCCGTGGCGCTGGTCGCCGCAGGGGCGATCCTCACGTTCGGGACGTAGCAGGCGAGGCAGACCCGATCATCGGCCGCCGCACTCTCAAGGCCGCCACAGCCTCAGTGAGCGGTTGTCAGCGGCACCGAAATCTCCAGCAGGTCGACCGCCGGCCGGCGATTACAGAAAATCGTCGCCATCCGGCCGTAGGACCACGTCCCGACCGGAACGTTCATCAGCTTCGAAAGCCGCGGCCCAAACTGGACGTGCAGGATCGCCCCGAGGTCGATGTGCCGGAGCACGTTGTGCTCGATCAGCACCCGCCCCAGCGGAATCTGCCCCCGTAGGAGTTCGTCGCGAACCGCCTGCGTGACGAACTCGAAGTGGAACTGGACCAGCCCGTACTGGACGACCTGATCTGTCCCCTCTCTGGTCAGCAGGATCTCGCGATTGTAGGTGTCTCCTTCAAGACGCTGCTCCAGCACACGGACCGCCACGCGGCAGCGATGGAACTCCTCCATCGTCACCGTCATGTGGTGCTCGTGTACGAGCAGCCCCTTGTAGGGCTCCGGGGTGGTCGAGGAGGGGATGTGCTCCACATCCTCGAACAGCGGCTCCCCCGGAAACAGCGACGTCAGTTTCTTGAGCTCGTCGAATGGATTCATGAGACGGAAGGGGATTCCAGTCTGAAGGATCGCACGTGCTCGCCAGAACAGTCTGCCGGGACGGACCGCCGCTGAGCCGGTCCCGACACACGGAGTCCGTGCGACTTACTTTGCTGCCGCAAGGACGGCTTCGTAGTTCGGGTGGGCCGAAATCTCGGAGACGTACTCGACGTGCTTGAGCGTCCCGGCCGGATCGACCACGAAGATCGCCCGGGCGAGGCAGCGGTCGAGCTTTCCTCCCTCGATGAGGACGCCGTAGTCCTTGCCGAACTTGGCGGTCCGGTGGTCGCTCAGGGTCACGACCTTGTCGACCCCTTCGGCGCCGCACCACCGCTTCTGCCCGAACGGCAGGTCGGTGCTGACGACGAGCACGGCCACGTTGGGGAGCTTGGCGGCTTCCTCGTTGAACCGCTTCGTCTCCATGTGGCAGACGGAGGTGTCGAGCGAGGGGATCGTGGCGATGATCCGGGTCTTGCCGGCGCTCGAGGCGAGGGTCACATCTTCGAGACCGGTGTTCTGGAGCGAGAAGTCCGGAGCCTTGGCACCGGCCTTGAGTTCGGTCCCGGCAACGTTGACGGGTTCGCCTTTGAGCGTGATCTGCGGCATCGAATCAGTCCTTCGTGGAGGTCAATAGGGTCCATCGCCAGTATTGCGGCTGTGGTGGAACGTGCCTAGCGACCGGAGAGGGAACGGACGGCGCTCCTCTCGCCAAGTCGATCTCAATCGGATCGCCCCGTTCGTGCAAGGTTCCGGGCCGTGTCCTCTCCAAGTCTTCATCGACTTCCAAGTTTTCGCCGCGAGGGGCATGACGAAACCGAAAGGGGAGAGAAGAAAAGGAACGGCACGAAGGAGGCAATGCGTCAGAGAAAGCCGCTTTGCTCATCCATCCTGGCGGCCTCGTTCTGACATCACGATGCATGGTCGGAATCCTGCCGGCCGAGCGACAGTTCCAGTTCGGTCTTCCTTTGCCTTCTCGGATTGAACCCCCGAAAACGAAAAAACGCCGCCGGACCAGGTCCGGCGGCGCCGAGGACTGCAGAGTCGTCAGCCGAAATTACGGCTTCGGAGCTTCGACAACCGGAGCGTCGCAAGCGATCGAGCACTGATCGTTGTCGCACTCGTCGGTCGTGTCGGTGAAGATCGAGCCGCGGGTGTAGGCCTTGACGGCGGCAACGTTGCCCTGGTTCTTGACAGCGAGGAAGCCAGAGAAGGCGTAGCTCTGGTTGAGCGAGCCGATGGCGTCGCCGACGTCGTTGAGTTCCTGCACGACAGCGTGCTGGACTTCGCTGAGGCCGACGATCATGCCGATCACGAGGATCGTGGCAACCAGGACGAGCTCGGCCGAGACGATGAAGCCGGCTTCGTCACGCAGAAGGGCGCGCAACATAGGTGTGAGTTCCTTTCCCAAGTGTTTCGAAATCTGAGAACATTTTTTTGAGACGCCCGGACTCCAGAACCTGGAGCCATTCGAGGTCTGATCCACCTCGAACGGAGAGCGTCGCCCAGCCCGCTAAAGCCGGGGTGGCACACAAGTGCCGTTGTCTTGCAAGACAGAAATGTGGCTTTGCAGCAACCGCGCCCGAGATCACGCGCAGTCGGAAGAATTGGAATCCGGCCCGTGATCGGGCCCATCGCCAGACGCCGCGGACTTGGGTTTCACCAAGTGAGCGCTTTGATCGAGGAGTTCTCCGCCCGCCCCGGTCATCGCCGCAGGGGGGAGCGCTCCCCACTGAACACGTTCGGACTCCGAAGCGCCCTGCTCACGTCAACTGTTCACATCCCCGTACGCCGGAAGTGCTGACCCCGATCACCCGTCGCAGGGCTGAACAGTGGCCATACGATCACGACACTTGGGTTTGGTTCGGTTAATCCAATGGCACCAACGACATGGGTTGTCTGGGTAATGTGGATTGTGGCGATTTTTCTACCCAGGAAAGGCGGTGAGGGCCATTCAACCCCTTTCGCCGGCATCCGTTGCGCCGATGGAATTTGTCAAGAATCCTGAACAACCCCGACCCCGGGATTGTTGGGCATGGACGATCGCGGTAGCTTGCGCAGAATGGGCCGACTTTTCCGATTGTGGCTTTCGCACCAGTCGGCAAGTTCGGCAGCCGTTGAACTTCCCCGGGGTTCGCACGCTTCCGGCGGGTCAATGGCCGATAACTCGTGCGGGTTCAACCGCGAGGGAAATACTACGAGATGACAACACACCGCAGTCCTCTTCAACGCAATGCTTCATGGAGGAAGCGGGCCGTGGCAGGGCTTTTGACTCTTGGACTGGTGGGAACCAGCTCCTGGGGGGTCGAGCCGACCACCTCTTTGAGTCCGTTTCCGGCCAAGGCGCCGCGGGGGCTCGGAGAAGAAGACTTCGAACAGCTGTCCGGGGCCTGGGCCCAGTGGTCCGCAGAAGCGGCCGACCGGGTTGCGAAGTTCTACACCGCTCCGGACGCGGCCTCCCGCAAGGCCGCGCTGGATGACGTCAAGATCAAGCTCGGGACGCTCGAGACCGCTCTCAAGGACCCGAAGTACGGTTCGATCCGGGCGCCTCTGTCCCGCCTCTATGGCCGGTTGAGCCGCCGGGTCCGGATCGCGGAAGCGGTCGTCGCGACCTCCGAGCTCGACCTGTCGAAGCACCGCGAGACTCGTCTCGCAGCGACCCGTGGCGACCTCTCCAAGGCGCTCGCCGCCGTCCGCAGCCGCCTCAAGGCGGTCCCGGGGGGTGAGGCGTGGCTGCCGTTCGTCCACGCGGATCAGCTCCAGGGGGTCGTCGACAAGAAGGATGAGTCGAAGGACGCCCTCAATGTCCTCGCCCAGGTCGAAGCGAACCTCGCCAACCGCGATTCGCTCCCGGCCGACCAGAAGGCGTTCCTCGAGCAGCCGGCGCTGCGGCAGCTCGGCGGAGCGATCGACGCCCTGATCTCTGCGATCGAGCTCCCGACCGGTGACGCCGCGACCGCCAGTCTGAACCGCGCCCTCGCCGCGTTCGTGAACGCGATCGAGGAGTATGAAGAGCGGTTCTCGGAAGCGAGCACCGAAGGTGTCCGTAACACCTATCTCGTCGTGACCCAGCAGTCGCCGGACGGCGGCCAGCGGATCACCGACGCGATGCGGGAAGCCTACCTCAACTACAACCTGCGGGTTCACGCGGGGGAAGGCATCCTGCAGCGGCTGTTCAGTGACAGCCGCAGCGAGAGCTCCTGGATCAACGATCGGACGTCGGAGGCCTACATCTCCGGCTATCAGTGCACCAACACGCAGGCGACGGTTGACGTCATCGCCAGCGGTCGGGACGCCCGGTTCAACCTGATCGTCACCGGGAACGTCGTGGCGAACGCCACGGCGACCACCCACCCCGCCACGATCGCCACGGTCGGAAACCACACGTTCCGCGCCGAAAAGCAGATCTGGACCGACGGCAAGCATTTCGATTCGGCCCCGGCGACGGTGGCGGTGAGCGCGAACACGCAGGTCACCGGCGCGTCGACCAAGGCGGACTGGATTCCCATCGTCCGCCGGGTCGCCCGGAACATCGCCCTGAACGAGGCCTCTTCCCGCATGGGCGAGGCGAACTCGATGGCCGCCTCCAAGATCCGCGAGCAGCTCGTTCCGCGGCTCAACCAGGAAGTCGCGAGCAAGTTCAGCGGCGCGTCGATGGAGCTCGAGACCCGGGTCTACGGCCCGCTCCGTGAGCTCGGCCTCTACCCCGATGCCCTGGCTCTCTCGTCCACGGACACCCTCATCGATCTCCGCGCCCGCGTGATGAACGCGGACGAAGTCGGTGCGAACGTCCCCGCGCCGGGCGTCGCCTCAAACCGCGACGAGCTCCTGGCCCAGGTCCACGAGAGCCTGCTGAACAACGGCATCGACCGGGTTGGCTTCCACGGCCAGACCCTGACCGAGTCGCAGATCGGCGACCTGCTTCAGGCCCGGTTCAAGAAGCTCCTGGGCGACAAGTTCCAGGCCCCGGCGAAGAAGGAACCGGCCGCCGGGGAACCGGCCCGGAAGGAAGTCACCTTCGTGTTCGACCAGCAGGACCCGGTCCGGTTCAAGGTTGAAGATGGTCAGCTCCGCCTCCAGCTCCAGACTGGTATGAAGCGGACGGGTGAAGGGGGAGTTGAAGAAGATATCCCGCCGCAGCAGATCACGATCCCGCTGAAGTTCACGGTCGTCGGCGACGAGATCAAGATGGAGCGCGGGACGGTCAGCGTGAAGCCGATCCCCGGCCGCGAAGTCGAGAATCGGGCCCGGCAGATCGTCAGCGCCGGTGTCATGCGGCAGAACATCGAGAAGCTGTTCGAATCGAAGACCTTCAAGGGCTCGTTCGACGTCGGCTCCGAGAAGAAGATCAAGCTGAACGCCCGCTCGATCGATGCGGACGCTGGCTGGATCTCGGTTCGCCTCAAGTAGGCTAACTGCAACCTGCCAATGAGTTTCGAGCCCGATCCGGAGCCTCTCCGGGTCGGGCTTTCTCATTGGCCCCGGCTCTTTCGCCTGTTCTCTTTTCGGGACGGGTGTCCCACAATCGTGGGATGAATTACCTCGCGCATGCGATCCGCTTCCTCGACCGTCCCTGGTTCGCCGCCGGGACGGCTGTCCCCGACTGGCTCTCCGTCGCAGACCGTCCGGTCCGGGTCCGGGCGCGGCTCCTGGAACCAGTGCTGCCGACGCTCGGCTCGCACGAAGAGCGGGAGATCGCGGCGGGGATCCTCCAGCACCTCCACGACGACCAGTGGTTCCACGGGACCGCTGGCTTCGCGATGGCGACCGGAAGGCTCTCGGTCGCCTTCCGCCGCGTCAGCTCCGACTCCGACTTCCCCGCGAGCTTCCTGGGGCACATCGTGATGGAGATGCTGCTCGATGCCGAGCTGATCCGCCGGCATCCGGGCAAGCTGGAGCGGTACTACGACGCCCTCGAGCAGGTCGACGCCGGGCTGATCGAGTCGGTCGTCAACCGGGGGGCCAAGACGCCGACCGAGCGACTCTCGAAGCTGGTCCCGCTCTTCGTCGCCGAGCATTTTCTCTCCGACTACGTCGAGCCGGAGAGGCTGCTCCATCGCTTGAACCAAGTCATGCGGCGGGTCAAACTGCCCGGTCTGCCGGAAGGGGTCCTCCCTGTGCTCCACGAAGGGGCGCTGATCGTGGAAGAGCATTTCGATTCGCTCCTTCCGCCGGATCTCTATCCCTGGCCAGACGCCGCCTGACGCGGCGTGACTGTCATTGGCGACTATTCCGACACGGCATTGAGGACGCTCCGATGAAGTACGGCATGAATCTGCTCCTGTGGACCTCGGGCGTGGATGACTCCACCTCACCCCTGCTGGAGAAGATCAAGGGATGGGGCTACGACGGCGTCGAGCTGCCGGTGTTCGACATGACCCTCGCCAACTACCAGGCGGTCGGCAAGCGGCTCAAGGAACTTGGCCTCGGGGCGACCGCGGTCACCGTCTGCACCCCGACGGAAAACCCGATCTCGCCCGACGCCAAGATCCGCGACGCGGGCCTCGCCCGGCTCAAGAAGGCGATCGACATGGTCGCCGCGGCCGGCGCGACCCACCTGTGCGGTCCGATCCACTCGGCCCTCGGCGAATTCACCGGTAAGGGCCGCACGGAGGAGGAGTGGAAGTGGGGCCAGGAAATCCTCGCCAAGGCGGCCGACTACGCCAAGGCAAACAACGTCACTCTCGTCGTCGAGTACCTGAACCGCTTCGAGTGCTACTTCCTGAACTGCGCCGAAGATGCCTCCCGGTTCACCCGTGAAGTGGGGCACTCCCACCTCAAGATGATGTACGACACGTTCCACGCGAACATCGAAGAGAAGAACATCGGCGCCGCGGTGAAGGCCTGCGCCGACCAGATGGTCCACGTCCACATCTCCGAGAACGACCGCTCGACACCGGGCGAAGGGGGGATCAACTGGGACGCCAGCTTCCAGGCCCTCAAGGACGTCAAGTACGACGGCTGGATGATGATCGAGGCGTTCGGCCTCGCCCTGCCGGACCTCGCCGCCGCGACCCGCATCTGGCGGCGGATGTTCCCGACCGAAGAGCATCTCGCCACCAAGGGACTCGCCTTCATGAAGGCTCGCTCGAAGTGATCCACCGGCCGCGGCCCAGTTCTCTCGTTCTCTGTCGCATCCTGCTGGCGATGCTCGCCGGCGGTGTCGTGACAGAGAGAAGAGCCGCGGCAGAAGAATGGGGAAGTCTCCAGGGGCAGGTCGTCGTGAAAGGCGACCTGCCCGAAGTCCCCTTCCTGTTCCGGAAGGGAGCTCCGCTCGACCAGGACACCGCGATCTGCGCGGCGATGGGCGTTCCGGACGACTCCCTCGTCGTCGATCCCGCGGGCCGCGGCATCGCGAACGTCTTCGTCTATCTCAAGGATCCGCCGCCGCGGATCCATCCCGACCTGCGCGATCCCCCCGCTGCCGAGGCGGTGCTGATGGCCCAGAACTGCCGGCTCTTCCCGCATGCGCAGGTCCTCCGGACAGGACAGCCCCTCCACGTCCGATCGCAGCAGGGAGAGGTCCCCCACACCACTCACTTTCATCTGCTCGCCAACGTAGCCGGTCCCGGCCTTCTCCCTCGAGACCAGACCGCTCCCTGGACGTTCTCCCGCCCCGAGCCGCTGCCGACTCCCGTCACGTGCGACATCCATCCCTGGATGCGGTCCACGATCCTGGTCAAGGATCACCCCTACGCCGCCGTCACGGACGCCCAGGGGCGGTTCGAGATCAAACACCTCCCCGCCGGCGAGCAGACGTTCCGCGTCTGGCACGAGCGTCCCGGCTACGTCGTCCGCGAGTGGAAGGTCAACATCCTCCCCGCTAAAACGGTCACAGCCCCGGTGATCGAGGCCGCCGCCGAGCGGCTCGCCGACCCGCGGCGCGTCGCCGACCCCAAAACTTCGAGTCCCGCGGCGTCCCCAACCTCCGCCGACTCGGCCCCCCTAGACTGATGGAACATCGATCCCGTTTCGGAACGCTTCTCTTCCTGGGGGGCGCGGCAGGCCTCCTCACCGTCTTCCTCGCCGGGCCTCTCGGCTGGCGCGCGGCCGACCGGCTGTTCGGATACGCCACCCCCCTCTGGTCGGGCCTCTTCCTGACGGTCATGCTCGGCGGCGCCTGGCGGCTCTGGTTCTCCGACCACGGAACCACCCCTTGGGCCCCGACCCGACCCGGCCGCCGCTTCACAATCGGCGTCCTCTACAGCCGCCCCGACTGTCCTCTCTGCGACGAAGCCCGCGAACTCCTCGAACACTACCGTCCTTACCTCCCGACGCTGACCGAGGTGAACGTCGACCTCGACCCGGTGCTGGAAGAGCGGTTCGGGAACTGGGTCCCCGTCCTCGAACTCGACGGGCGTGCCCGGTTCAAGGGGGTGATCTCTCCGGTGCTGCTTCGACGGATGATCGAGGGGACTCCGCCGAATCCGGATGCTCTTTAGATGGACGCGTACGGCGAAGTTGCGCGGCTCCAGGTACGGGAGGACTGGGGCGACTTCGCCGGGCTCCAAGTCGTTCACGACTTCTGCGGTTTGAGCCCCAGCATCTTCTCGATCTTCGGCCAGACCTGCTTACGAGCGTCGTCGTAGGCCGCCGCGTTCTTTTCGGATTGCTGACCGGCGTACGCCTTGAGGGCTTCCGCCTCCTGCTTGAGCTGGCTGTAGATGCCCCGCATGTCATCGAGGGCGCGGCTGTCGTCTTCGGTCAGATCCTTCCGATTCACCTTGCCGAGCTGCTCAACGATGTTGTCGCACATCGCGGAGACTTCGGTCATCAGCTCGCCCACTTGGTCGGCCCGGTAAACCTTCTTGGTGAGGGCGTCGGCGGTCACCCCGATGTACCCGTAGGTCGTGTACATATGGGAGGCGCTCAGCACCCCGATGATCTGCAGCGGCTCGACCGTCTGCGGGACCGCGGGCTTTGCCGCCTCGGTGCGGATGACTTCGGTGACGATTCCCGTCGTTTCCTGGGCGAGGATCACCGTGGCGTCCGCCCCTCCGGCGGATTCCTCCTGGGCGCCCGAGAAGGGGATCTGCCCCGTCCCGAACAGGGTCAGGACTGCGGCCACATAGGTCAGACGCGTCGAAGTCCGCATCATCCGGCTCCTCGAAGGGATTCGAGAGTGAACGGGAGGGGAGGGAAAACGCAGGTGGGAATCGCCCGCGGGAGCAGACGATCGATCGAAGGTCGGGCGCGGGTGGGCCCGAAGAATCAGGCAGGGACCGGTCTAGCTCTTGGCGAAACCGGAGAGGTACGGCAGGTGGGTCGCGACGTCGCGGATCTTCGGGGTGGCGTCGAGAAGCTGGCCGAGGAAGTCCCACTGGCCGGTGACGAGTGAGTCGCGGACGTTGGCGGGGAGGCTGACCGGGACGGTTTCCGCTCCGCACTGGACCTGGCTGTTCACGAGGTCGACGGTGACGGTCGTCTTGGGATCCTTCTGGATCGCGGCGGCGAGCTTCTCGAGGTCGGCCCGCGAGGCGGTTACGGCGGGGATTCCGAGAGACGTGCAGTTGCCGAAAAAGATCTCGGCGAAGGATTCAGCGACAACCGCTTTGATTCCCCACCGCATCAGCGACTGGGGGGCGTGTTCGCGGGAGGAGCCGCATCCGAAGTTCCGGCCGCTGACGAGGATGTTTCCCCCCTGGAACCGCGGATCGTCGAAGGGGTGCTTCGGGTCCTGTTTGCGGTCGTCTTCGAAGGCGTGGGCGCCGAGGCCGTCGAACGTGACGCAGCGGAGGAACCGGGCCGGGATGATCCGGTCGGTGTCGATGTCGTCGAGCAGCAGGGGGACGGCGGTTCCGGAGACCTGGGGAATCTTCTGCATGGTGGCGGGGCGGTGGGCGGGCGGGGCGGGAGGCGGCGGCCGAGGCCGGCGCCGAGCTTCTTCACTATCACCGCTCCCGCTCCAACTATCAACCGCACAGACGGAACGAGGGGGCATGCTCGCAGTTTGGCGCCCCTGAACCCCGGTCCAGCAGGCTGCTGGCCCCGCCGGAGGCGCTCTCTCGGTGAAACGTGGAAAACAGCCGGCGTCCACTTTGGGAAACGGTGTTGCGGACTCCCATTCTCACCACTGCGGGGAGTGCGGTGCGGGCGTGCTGGAGAGGGGGATCCTCCACACCAGTCCGCGATCAGTCGTCTGCCGTTTGCCCCGGTTCCGCTATGGAAGCGCCTCGGGCGGGGCCAGCAGCGTGCTGGACCCGGGGGGATGGGATTGAGCGGGGGAGTCGTGCCGGCATGAGCGTGGTTCGAGCACCTGGTCTTGGTCGATCAGTCGTCGTCCTTCCGGTCCCAGCCAAAGAGGGCGGCGACCGCGAGGAACAGAGCGAGGATTCCGGCGATCAGGTTCAACGTCCCCATCCCGCTCACCCCTCCGATGTCCGGTTGCGTCAATCTCCGCTGCGACTATTTCGCCGCCTGCGTGACGAGCGGGATTTCCTTGGCGGCGTTCCCGGGGACGCGCTGCAGCAGTTCCGAGAGCTGAAACGCCTGGTAGGGACGCTCCGCAGCGGGAACCTTTTCGAGGCTGGCGTTCGACACCCAGAACCGGGTCGATTTCGGCTCGAACAAGACGTTGTGCAGGTTGGACTTCATCGCAACTGGACGGTCCATCAGCCGCAGCGCCGACTCCGCCGTGAACTTGCCGTGTCCTTCTTTGGCCCGCTTGACCAGCTCCCGGTAGCGGTCCCCGGCCGAAAGCAGGGCACAGTCCGCGACCGGCTCGGGAAGAAGCGGATGAGCCGTCCCCGGCCGGATGGTCTGGAACCGGTTCCAGGAGGCTTCCATGCCGACCGCCTCGTTCGTCTCCCCGTCGGCAACGACATAGAAGTACTGGCAGGTCCGAGGCGACTTCTCGAACACCGCGAGCGCCTCCTCGAGCGAGTGCCCCTTCTGGAGGGCGAGCCGGACGAGGTACGCCATCGGGATTCCGGTCCAGTGTCCGATCCCCCCGCCACCCATCTCGCCGATCGAGACATGCTCGGCGTTCATCCCGGTGACACAGCCGATGAAGCCGGCATACGAGACGTTGACGAACGGAATCCCGTCCTTCGGCTCGGCGACAATGATGACCGCGTGCTCCTGCAGCCCCCAATCAATCGCATAGTCGAGCACCCGGCCGTGATACAGCGTGCCGTCCTCAGTCGCGGAGTTCATGAGTGCGAACCCGCTGCAATGGAACAGCTCGGGGATGAAGTTCCCGAGAGTCACGTCGGCAACGGCTTGGCCGGAGCCCGCGGCGAGTCCTTCCAGCTCCTCGAAGTACTCTGCAGGGACATACGGCCGCTGGATCTTAAGGATCGACTGGACGGCATCGCGGGGACGGATCTGGACTGGCCCCCATTTCACGAACGCCTTCTCGGTCATCACCTTCGTGATGTTGCCGAGGTTCCTGAGGGCCGCCTCCTTCAGGAGCGCCCCGTGCTGGTAGCCCATCTCGTACGGCGTCCCCTTGAGGTGGAGGACTGGGTACTGGCCCACCATCTCGAGCCAGCCCGCGCCGCACCGGGCGATCGTCCGCTGCTCCGACGGGGGGACCGGGACGAAAGTGGCGGACGCCGGGCCGCCAGCGACCTCATCCGCGTAACCGGCGGCCGTGCCGAGAAGAGCTGCCGCCACGACTGCCCAGAACAGGCTCCGCATCGTCTGACCTCTGTTCGAGATGCCCGGGTTTCGAGAATGCCGCCTCCGCAGTGTCGCCCCGTGGGGGCGACCTGCCAAGCGACGTACCCGGAGGGACCGTTCGCGGTTTCGCCGCGACAATCCGCATTTCGGGTCGTTGGGCGCGGTCCGCTGGGTGCCGCGAGGTGGGAATGCCGTTAGAATTTGAACCTTTTCCCCCTCGAACCTGTCGTGCTGGATCGAAACCGATCCGTGCCGAGGACTGATACCATGATTCGCGTCGCCATCCAGGGAGCCACCGGCTACACCGCACTGGAGCTGCTGCGGATCCTGCTGCGCCACCCGCACGTCCAGGTGACGGCCGTCACGAGCCGGAGTGAGACCGGGCACATCGGTGACGTTCACCCGCTGGTCCGGGGGCAGCTCAATCTCAGGCTCGAGAACCTCACCCCGGCCCAACTCGGCGAGCGGGCGGATGTGGTGTTCTGCTGCCTGCCCCACGTCGCCAGCATGGAGGCGATTCCCTCCCTCCTCGCCGCCGGGCTGAAGGTGGTCGACCTCAGCGCCGACTACCGGCTCCGCGATCCGAAGGTCTATGAGCAGTGGTACGGCCACGTTCACTCGGACCCGGCCCGCCTCGACGGCACCGTCTACGGCCTTCCTGAGCTGTACGGCGAGAAGATTCCCGGTCAGAAGCTGATCGCGAACCCCGGCTGCTACACCAGCACATCGATCCTCGCTCTCGCCCCGCTGCTGTGCGGGGGTTACGTCAAGCCGCGGGGGATCATCATCGATGCCAAGAGCGGCGTCTCCGGGGCCGGTCGGACCCCCAAGCTCGGCACCCTCTACGCCGAATGCAACGAAAGCCTCTCGGCCTACGGAGTCGGCAACCACCGCCACACCCCGGAAATCGAGCAGGTCCTCAGCGATGTCAGCCGTGAGGCGGTCGAGGTGATCTTCACGCCGCACCTGATCCCGATGGACCGCGGCATCCTGGCGACGATCTATGCCGACCCGCTGAAGCCGGCGACCGAGCCCGAACTGATGGCAGCGGTCCGGTCCTTCTACGAGGGAAAACCGTTCGTCCGCGTGATCGACTCGCTCCCCAAGACCAAGGACGTCTCGTTCACAAACTTCTGCGACGTCACGGTCCGAATCGTCCGGGGGAAGGTCCTGATCCTCGCGGCCCTCGACAACCTCGTGAAGGGGGCATCCGGCGTCGCAGTGCAGAACTTCAACCTGATGTGCGGCTTCGACGAACGAACCGCCCTCCTCTAATCACCAGGGCTTCGCCCTGGACCCAGGTGGCCGTGGGGCGACGGGTTGCGCGAAGGACGCTACGCCGGCTTGGGCGGTTTGGGCGAGATTCGGGGCGGAGGGGGCGAACGACCCCCTGGAAGACTGACAAGCGGCCCCGGGTCTGCCAGACTGCAGGGGACACACTGAAGGGATCGACATGAGTCTCCGCACCGTTTGTTACGACTGGCACGTTTCCCACGGCGGCCACATGGTGGACTTCGCCGGCTGGCAGATGCCGGTCCGCTATTCGACCCTGGTCGAGGAGCACAATGCGGTGCGCAACTCCGCGGGGCTGTTCGACATCGGGCACATGGGCCGGCTCCGGTTCGACGGGCCGGATGCCTGCGCTTTTCTCGACCGGATCTGCACCAACGACGTCTCCAGGCTCAAGGTGGGAGACGTCCGGTATTCGCTCGTCTGCCGCGACGACGGCGGGATCCTGGACGACATCCTCGTCTACCGGTTTGCGGGGCACTACGCCCTCGTCGTGAACGCCTCGAACCGCGACAAGATCGTCGCCTGGGTCGGGGCCCACATCGGCGGCTTCGACTGTCAGATGCGGGATGAAACCCTCGAAACGTTCATGTTTGCCGTCCAGGGGCCGAAGTCCGCCTCGCTGATCGACAACCTCGTCGCCGCGGCGACGGTCGACATGAAGTACTACTCCGTTCTCGAGACGGATGTCGGTGGTGTGCCGGGGTTTGTGAGCCGGACTGGGTATACGGGCGAAGACGGGTTCGAGATCGTTGTCCCGAATGACGCCGGCGTGAAATGCTGGGAAAAACTCCTCTCGGCGACCGCGGTGGCCGGAGGACGCCCGTGCGGTCTCGGGGCCCGGGACACGCTTCGGCTTGAGGCGGCGATGCCGCTCTACGGGCACGAACTCGACGAGACGATCGATCCCTTCACCGCGGGGCTCGCCTTCGCTGTGAAGCTCCAGAAGAAGGCGGACTTCCTCGGCAAGGAGGCTCTCGTCCGGATCGAGTCGAAGCCCCTCACCCGGAGCCGGGTCGGGCTGCGGCTCGAGAGCCCGCGGATTCCTCGCGAGAAAATGTCGGTCCTGCAGCAGGGGCGAGCGGTGGGGATCGTGACAAGCGGCACTCGCTCGCCGACGCTGGGGGCCTCGATCGCGATGGCCTACGTCCCGACGCCGCTCTCCGCGCCGGGGACTGTTCTGCAGGTTGATATCCGCGGCAGCCACGAGCTGGCGACCGTGGTCTCGATTCCGTTCTATCGGCGGGCTTAGGCGGCGACAGGATCGCCTCAAAATCAGGAACTTGAGGGGTGTTTCCCGCGGGGGGAACTTCCTGAAGCTGAGAATCCATTCCAGCTTGCGCCGGCTGAGTTGCCGGTGTGTGGGCCGGCCGCCATGATTCGTTTGACCTTGGATACGGTGCCTCTGCTGCGCCCCTCCCATCCAAATCCAATCGCGTCGCTCCGATATGGCAGATCCCAAACCCTCGACGTCGGACATTCTCGCCAAGATCCGCGGAGCGAAGGCCGCGGGGACCCCTCCAGCGGGTGAGTCGCCTCCTCCGGCACCGCCGGAGGTTCCGGCTGAGCCGGTCGCCGAAGCGACCGCCGCCCCAGCGGAACCAGCGGCTCCTGCTCCTCCGCCGCCGGTCCCGGCCGGAGACAAGCCGAAATCGACCGCCGACGTCATGGCGGCCATTCGAAACAAGGGGACGGGCGGAGCTGCGGCTCCGGCCCCAGCCGCTCCCGCCGCCGCAGGGGACAAGCCGAAGAGCACGGCTGACATCCTCGCCGCCGCCCGGGCCGGGGCTGCTCCCAAGCCCGCCGGAGACAAGCCGGCCGGAACCTCGAATATCCTCGCGTCGATCCGTGGCGGTGGTGCCGGCAAGCCCGCCGCAGCCGCGCCCGCCGCTGGAGCTTCGGCGGCCCAGCCAGCGGCTGCCAAGGCAGCACCCGCTGCCGGCGACCGGCCTTCCGTCCAGGAGATGCTGAAGGCGGTCAAGCAGGCCGAGGCGGCGGAGACCGCCGCCCCAGGGGCAGTCATCGCGACGGCTACTCCCAAGGTCGTGAAGCTCCCCGCCAAGGGGGCGCCGGCCAAGAAGGGGGAAGTCACCCGGCGGTCGGTCCCTGCGGCGCTGTTCGAAGCGGCGATGACCCCGTACTACCTCGGCATGGGAGTGCTGGCGGCGATCGGCGGGATCTGGTCGCTGGCGATGGCCCGGTTCATGATGCCGAACACGGTCCTTGAGCTCCCCTCGAAGTTCAAGATCGGCCCCACTTCGGACTACCCGTTCGGCAAGGTCTCCGAGAAGTTCAAAGCCTCGCGAGGGGTCTGGATCGTCAACACGGACTTCGAAGGGGCTCCGGCGATCTACGCTCTCTCCTCCGTCTGCACGCACCTCGGCTGCACGCCGAGTTGGCTCGAAGCGGAGCAGAAGTTCAAGTGCCCGTGCCACGGATCCGGGTTCTACATCACCGGCATCAATTTCGAAGGTCCGGCCCCCCGTCCTCTGGAACGGGTCGGACTCAGCGTCACGCCCGATGGGCAACTGGAAGTCGACAAGAGCCGCAAGTTCCAGGAAGAGCTGGGGCAGTGGCAGGATCCCAAGTCGTTCGTCCGTGTCGTCTAGGCTGCCTCGGCGGGTCGTTCTGGTCGCAGGTCTTTCGGTCGGTGCGTGACCAGGCTCCCGTCTCCCATCCCCTTTAGTCACAGTCCAGGTTCACCGAAGGGACAGCGATGTCTGTCGGCGAGTACATCCGTCAGTC
>VFQQ010000336.1_pt1 | contig 102412 bp, 105 predicted proteins | sample 3512341 | NCBI WGS metagenome assembly VFQQ01 (sample SAMN10412373, study PRJNA504923) | tailings metagenome | isolation source: Relicate 2 Philex TSF1 revegetated site | place: Philippines: Tuba, Benguet | collected 2017-08-29 | reverse complement strand
TCAAGGCAGATCGAACATATCAAAAAATTACCCCTTGATAACAACGGATACTCTAGCCTGGCGCCATGACCGACCCGCTCGACCTGGCCTATTCCGAGGCCGTGAAACAGGCGCAACTGGCGCGCGGCAGCCGCGCGGCGGCGCATAGCCAGCTTGGCGCCGGCTGGTTCGACCGCGCCAATGCCGATCTGGCCGCCTTCCTGGCCGAGCGTGATCACTTTTTCCTGGGCAGCGCCAGCGCCGCCGGGCAGCCCTATATCCAGCATCGCGGCGGCCCGCCGGGTTTTCTCAAGGTGCTGGATGAACACTGCCTCGGCTTCGCCGATTTCAGCGGCAATCGGCAATATATCAGCCTTGGCAATCTGAGCGAAAATCCGCGCGCCTTCATCTTCGTGGTGGATTATGCCCTGCAGCGCCGCATCAAGCTGTGGGGCCGCGCCGAGGTGGTGGAAGGCGATGCCGTGCTGCTGCAGCGGCTGGCCGAGCCGGGCTATCGCGCCCGGCCGGAACGCGCCATCCTGTTTCATCTTGATCTCTGGGCCATCAACTGCCCGCAGCATATCACGCAAAGGGTATCCGCCGCCGATATCGCCCCGGTGCTGGCGCGCTATGAAGCCCGCATCGCCGAGCTGGAAGCCGAACTCAAGCTTCTCAAAGAGGCCGCATCGGCGCCGTAATGCCGCCTGATTCGGCGGCGATATAGGCAGCATGCCCCGTCTGCCTGAGATAACCAGCCTGCCCGAGATATCCCGTCTAAGCCGTTTGGCCCGCCTGCTGCTGCTGGTGCTGCCGGTCCTGCTGCTGGCGCTCTGCCTGCTGCCGGCGGCGCCGCGCCCGGAAGCCGCCCATGCCGGCAATGACTGGAGCCGGGTGGAATGGAACCGGCCCTATGGCGATTACCGCCTGGTGCTGACCAGCAAACTCGGCCAGCCGCCGCAGGCCGTGGCGGCGCAGGAACGCGCCGGGCGCCAGCCGGCGATCATCGAGCAGGTATTTGAACTGCGCCGCAATGGCGAAACCCTGCTGACGCTGAAGGATCACTGGCTCGATCCGGCGCTGACCGGCCATGAAGGCCGGCTGCCGCCGCCGGGCAGCGATATTGCCGGCACCGGCCAGCCGCAACTGGCGCTGGTTGGCTGGTCGGGCGGTGCGCGCTGCTGCTACACCCTGCATCTGATCGAACTGGGTGCCGTGCCGCGTCAGCTTGCCACCATCCCGGGCGGCGACGGCCTGCCGCGTTTCCAGCAGCGCGATGCCGAACCCGATCTGGAGATCGTGCTGGAAGATGCCGCTTATGTCTTCTGGCGCGCCGCCTATTCGGAATCGGCGATGCCGCGCGTGGTGTTGAAATTCGATCCGGCCCTGGGCCGCTATCGGCTGGCCGCCAATCTGATGCGGCGCCCGGTGCCCAATGCGCTGCGGCTGGAAGCCGAGGCCAATCAGTTGCGCCAGCATGAAATCTGGACCAGCGGCGAAACCAGTTTCCTCGGCGGCCCGCCGCGCGGGGTGCCACCGCGCCTGTTCCGCCTCATGCTCGATCTGATCTATGCCGGACAGTATGAGCGCGCCCTGGCCTTCCTGGATGTGGCCTGGAACGATGCCCATCCCGAAAGCAAGATTGCCTTCCGCCGCGATCTGCTGGAATGCCGCCTGCGCAGCAGCGACTGGTGGCCGGAGATCGCCGCGCTCAACCACCTCAAGCCGGAACCGCGCCCCAGCAATGGCTGTCGCGACCCGGAGGGGTTTTAACGCACCACGTTGTGCAGCAGGTCGAGCACCAGGCCGTCGGCGCGCAGCAGGATCACGTCATGCGCCACCACCAGGCGTTCCAGGCCGGGCGGCAGCGCCGGCAGGTCGCGCAGCAAGGCCGGCGGCAGTGGCTCGTGGTGGAAACCGGCGGGCAGCCGGTCGCCCTTCTTGGGCGGACTGGCCAGGCCGGCCGGCAGGTCGCGCGGCATGTTCTTGCGTGACGCCTTGGCGCGGCGCTGATCCTCGCGCAGGCGTTCGTAATAGCGCCCGATGATCCATTGATCCGGGCCGGCAAAGCCGGTCACCTGGGCGGCGTCGGCGGCATAGCCGGCAGGTCCGGTGCCGAGCGCTTCGCCACTTGCGCCGCGCGTGGCGGCATCGGCCAGGCCGGGCGCCAGCAGCAAGACTGGCAGCAAGACTGGCAGCAAGGCCGGCATCCGGCGGCGCATCAGCTTGCCTCCGCTTGCAGCAGGGCGGCGGCTTCCTTGGCGCGCTGCTCGCGCAGGATATCGGCCTTGGAGCGTTTCACGCTGTCGGATTTGAGCTGGCCGCAGGCCGCCATGATGTCGCGGCCGCGCGGCGTGCGCACCGGCGAGGAATAGCCGGCATTGAACACGATCTCGCTGAACTGGCTGATCGTGTTGTTGCTGCTGCATTCATAGGGCGCGCCGGGCCAGGGATTGAACGGGATCAGGTTCACCTTGGCCGGAATGCCCTTCAGCAGCCGCACCAGTTCGCGCGCATCGGCGGCGCTGTCATTGATGCCCTTGAGCATGACATATTCAAACGTGATGCGGCGCGCATTGCTCAGGCCGGGATAATCGGCGCAGGCCTGCAGCAATTCCTTGATCGGGTATTTTTTGTTGATCGGCACCAGCACATCGCGGATATCATCGCGCACCGCATGCAGTGAGATCGCCAGATTGACATCCAGCTCGGCGCCGCAGCGGCCGATCATCGGCACCACGCCGGCCGTGCTGAGCGTGATGCGGCGCTTGGAAATCGAGATGCCCTCGTTATCCATCACGATGCGCAGCGCCTTCGCCACGTTGTCGAAATTATACAGCGGCTCGCCCATGCCCATCATCACGATGTTGGACAGCATGCGGCCATCCTTGGGCGACGGCCATTCACCCAGGCAGTCGCGCGCCAGCATGACCTGGCCGACAATTTCCGCCGGGCTCAGATTGCGCACCAGCTTCATCGTGCCGGTATGGCAGAAGCGGCAGGTCAGCGTGCAGCCGACCTGGGAGGAGACGCAGAGCGCGCCGCGATCCTCTTCCGGGATATGCACCGCCTCGGCCTCTTCGCCATCGGCGAATTTCAGCAGCCATTTGCGCGTGCCGTCGCTGCTCTTGAGGTCGCGGCTGGCGCCGGGGCGGCCCACCTGGAAATGCGCCCCCAGGCGTTCGCGTAAATCCTTCGCCAGCGTGGTCATCTGGCTGAAATCGCGCTGGCCGCGATGATAGATCCAGTGCCAGAGCTGGCTGGCGCGCATCCTGGCGCTTTTCTCGGCCTCACCGGCCGCCACCAAGGCGGCGGCAATCTCGGCCCGGGTCAGGCCGAGCAATTCGGTCTTGTCTGCTGCGGCCACGAGCGTCAGGGCGACATCGGGCCGGGCCTGGATATCCGGCACCAATGGCGTGGTCATGGCTTGCGCGGCGCCGCTCACGATCCGGCCCCCCCGCCCGGGGTGCAGGCGCGATCAATGGCGCGCATAGCCTCGGTGAAGCCGCTCAGATCATAAGTGTCGGTGGTCTTGGTGCCGCGCGCGGATTCGCCTTTCACCACCAAGCGATTGCCCTTTTTCAGCGCCTCCACCAGCCGCGCATCGGTTTCGGCATCGGCGGCCCAGGCGGCTTCCTCATGGGTGAACATCGCCACGCTGTCCTTGCCGATCACGGCTTCGGCGGCACTCTCGGGTTTGAGCGGATAACCGAACACGATACTGACCTCGTTGCGCACCTTCTTGGCCGGCTTATGTGTCACCAGCAGATAGATTTCGCCGCGCCGGGCATTGGCCGGCTCCTTCTTCTCCGGCAGGCCATGCAGATAGCAGGTGCGGCCATCGCGGCCATCAAGCTGATAGGCCTGCCAGCCATGGAAACTGCCGATCCGCCGGGTTTCCGGCTTTTTGGCTTCCGAAGCCTTGGCGCGGGCCTGGTTCTGCGCCAGCAGCAAGGGCTGGTTCTGCCATGCCTGGCTGGCGGTCGCGGCCTGCGCCGGGGTGGCAACACCCGGCCCGGCAACGGCATAGGCTATGGCCGACGCCAGGGTCAGCGCCGCCATGAAAGGGGATATCCGGATCGTCATCGCGAGGGGAAGATAGCGAGGCCGGCCCGGCTTTTCCACCCCCTATTTCCGATGCGGCATAAGTCATTGAGCCGCCTTGCATAGTGAGTGGCCTTCAAGCACCATGGCGGCATGGATCGGCAACGCCAGACAGATTTGCTGCTGCGTGTGGCGCGGGAGGCCGACCGCGCCGCCTTTGCCGAGCTGTTCGCGTATTTTGCGCCCCGCGTGAAAGGCTACATGCTGCGCCAGGGCGCTGCCGAGGATATGGCCGAGGAACTGGCGCAGGAAAGCCTGATCATGCTGTGGCGCAAGGCGGCCAGCTTCGATCCGGCCCAGGCCTCGGTCGCCACCTGGCTGTTCACCATTGCGCGCAACAAGCGTATCGACCGGCTGCGGCGCGAAAGGCGCCCGGCCTTCGATCCGGAAGACCCGGCTTTGCAACCCGAGCCGGAACCGCTGCCGGGCAGTGCGCTCGGCCGCGCCGAGGAGGAGGACCGGCTGCGCGCCGCCCTGGCCGAGCTGCCGGCCGAGCAGCGCCGCCTGCTCGATCTGGCATTTTTCGAGGATGTGTCGCATCGCGATATTGCCGCGCGCGAGAAATTGCCGCTCGGCACCGTGAAGGGCCGCATCCGCCTGGCTTTGGCCAAGCTGCGCGGCCGGCTGGAGCCGGATTAGGGCTGTTTCAGGCCGCGTTCATTCAAACCCCGCTCATTCAAACCCTGCGCAATGCGCTTGAGCAAAGCCACCAGTTGTTCGCGCTCGGCCGGGCTGAGCAGGTTCGCGACATTGGCCTCATGGCGCTCGACACCCTGGGTCAGCCGCGCCAGCACGCCATGGCCCTTGCGGCTCAGCGACAGGGCATAGGAGCGTTTGTCATTGGCGGCCTTGCGCCGTTTCACCCAGCCCTTGCGCACCAGTTGATCCAGCGCCGGGGTCAGGGTGGATTTGTCCAGGCCCACCGCCTGGCTCAGGGCGCTTTGCGTGATGCCCGGATTATGCGCCAGCAGGGTGAGCAGGCTGAAGCGCCCGGGTGACAGCGCATCCGGCCCGGTTTCGCGGGCGAAATCGGCATAATCGGCCAATTGCGCCATGCGCAGGTGATAGCCGTAATAATGCGGCAGCGGGCCGAAATCCAGGCCGGTCGGGCGGGCGGGTGCCGTGGTTGTCTTGCGCGCCGCCATGCTCAATCCATCTGCCCGGGCAGGAACAGCGCCAGGGCCGGAAACAGCACCAGCAGGCCGAGCCGCACCAGGTCCATGGCGATGAACGGCATCACGCCCATATAGATGCGGCTCAGGCTGACATCGCGGGCAATCGAATTGATCACAAACACATTCAGCCCGACCGGCGGCATCACCATGCCCAGCGTGGTCACCATCACGATCACCACGCCGAACCAGATCGGATCGAAACCGAGTTGCAGCATCACCGGATAGATGATCGGCACCGTCACCAGGATGATCGCCAGTTCATCCATCAGCGCGCCCAGCACCAGATACATCGCCAGGATCAGCAGCAGCACGCCATGCGGCCCGACCGGCAGGCTGGTGAGGAATTCACTCACCTTCTGCGGCGTCTGGGTGATGACCAGGAAATAGCCGAACAGGAAGGCGCCGACCACGATGGTGAAGATCGAACCGCCGGTGCGCACCGCTTCCACCAGGCTGGCCTTGATCTCGCTCCAGCCGAGCCGGCCACGCGCCATGCCGATCAGCAGCGCGCCGCAGGCACCGCAGCCGGCGGCTTCGGTGGCGGTGAAAACGCCGCCATACATGCCGCCGACAATGGCGATGAACAGCAAGGCCGTGGCCCAGATATCACGCAGGGATGCCAATTTTTCGGCCCAGTCGGTGCGTGGCCCGCGCGGCAGCCAGTGCGGCCGCCACCAGCCGACGATCTGGATGGTGAGGAAATAGCCCAGCACGCCGAGCAGGCCCGGGATGATGCCGGCGATGAACAGCTTGCCGATATCCTGCTCGGTCAGGATGCCATAGAGCGCGAAGATCACCGAAGGCGGGATCATGATGCCGAGCGTGCCGCCGGCAGCGATGGTGCCGGTGGAAAAGCCGGCATGATAGCCGGCGCGGCGCATCTCCGGCAAAGCCACATTGGTCATGGTGGCGGCGGTGGCGACCGACGAGCCATTGATCGCGGCAAAGCCGGCACAGGCCGCCACCGTGGCCATGGCCAGGCCGCCGCGGCGATAGCCGAGCCAGGCTTCGCCGGCGCGGAACAATTCGCGGCTCATCCCGGCAGCCGAGGCGAAGCAGCCCATCAGGATGAACATCGGGATTACGGCCAGATCGTAATCCGTGGCGACCCGGATCGGCGATTGCGCCAGCAGATTGAGCGCCGGGTTGAGCGCCGCGAGCAGGCTGAAGCCGCTCACCCCGACAATGCCCATCGCGACGCCGACCGGCACCCGCAGCACCATCAGCACAAACAGCAGCACAAAGCCGCCAACGGCAACAAGATCCTGGTTCACCTAGAAAGCCTCTTCGCTGCGCGTATCCACGGGTTTGCCGGCCAGCAGGCGCCATAGCCGCAGCAGCAGCAGCATGGCTGCCAGCAGCACGCCCAAAGCCGCCAGGGCATGAAACGGCCAGACCGGCAGGCGCAGGTCGAAAGTCTGCTCATGGCTGTTGAGCGTGCTCAGCACCTTGTCCTTCACCATCCAGGCAAACAGCGCCATGAAGCCGAGCGTGATCAGGGTGGCGACAATATCGATCACCCGGCGCCAGCGCCGGGAGGCCATCTCCCACAGGCCATCGACCTGGATATGGCGATTATGGAAGCCGGCCAGGGCGATGCCCCAGAACATCGCGGTGCCGAGCAGCAGGCGCGAGAAATCGAACGAATCCGGCAGGCCGAAACTGAACAGCCAGCGCAACAGCACGGTGGCGAAGGTGAGCAGGGCAACCAGACCCAGCAGCAGGCCGGCAATCAGTTCGACCCTGTCGATGAAACGGTTCATCCCGGCTCCCCCGCCAGTCAACAAGGCAATGGCGGGGCGCCAGGCCCCGCCATCGCAAAACCAAAGCCTCAGAAAGCGGCGCTGTTGCGCTTCTTCAATTCGGCCTTCAAGTCATTCAACGCCTTCTCGCCATCGACGCCGACCTTCTTCACATCCTCATACCAGGTTTTGGTCATCTCGTCGCCGATCTTGCGCCAGGCGGCCATGTCGTCGTCGCTCGGCTTGACGAATTCATGATCCTTCATGGCGCGCAGCTTGTCGCGGCCGGCGGATTCCGCATCGGCCCATGGGCTGGCCAGCGCCAAAGCGGCATCGGTGTTGCAATTGGCATCCACCGCCTTCTTCTGGCTGTCCGACAGCTTGGCATAGCTGTTCTTGTTCATCACCAGCACGAAGTTGCTGACATAGAGTGGCGCATCCATGTGAATCTTCGCCACCTTGTCGATGCCGAACACGAACAGGCTGTCCCACGGGAAGGTGATGGCATCGGCGGTGCCGCGTTCCAGCGATTCGCGCGCTTCCGGCGCCGCCACCTGCACATTGACGCCGCCGGCCATGGTCACCAGGCGGGCCATGGTGGCATTGCCCGGGCGGATCTTCTTGCCCTTCAGGTCGTCGGGTTTGCTGATGCGGATTTTGCCATGATAGGTCGCCGCATCATGCGCCCAGGTCAGGCAGAGTTTCACATCGGCCATTTCCTTTTCGCCATAGGGGCGATACCAGGAATCCAGCGCGGCCGAGCCCTGCTTGGCATTGGCGAGCAGGAAGGGCAGTTCGCTGCCGGCGATCACCGGGAAACGGCCCGGCGTGTAGCCTGGATTGACATAGGTGAGATCGGCGACGCCATCGCGCGCCATGTCGTAATGGTCCTTGGCGGCGCCGAGCTGCTGGGCCGGAAAAATCTGTGTCTTGATCGTGCCGCCGGAAGCCTTCTCCACCGCCGCGCCCCAGGCGACGAAGCCGGCCTGCAGCGGATGCTGCGCCGGCAGCCAATGGCCCAGGCGCAGGGTGACGGGCTTGTCCTGGGCCTGGGCAGGCAGCAGGGCGGCAGGCGCGGCAAACGCGAAAAATGCGGCAGACAAAAAGAGCGTGGCCTTGATCGGCATGGGCTGGTTTCCTCCGGTTCGCGGCCCGCTCGCCAGCCCGAAACAAGCTGCGGCAGTACCGTCGTTGTTGGTACGCCAGCTTAGGCCGGAAAATAGTTTGAGATCAAACTGTTTCTTGACCGGAACCGGCTTCCATGCTTCTCTCCGGCCAAGGGAGAAACGCGCATGGAACGCTCATTCGCCAAGGAAATTCAGGCCCTGCGCCTGGGGCAGGGCGATATCTTTCACGGCGAGGGCATTCTCGCCGTCACCAAGGCCTTGCTGCAATCGGGTGTCTCCTATGTCGGCGGCTATCAGGGTGCGCCGGTTTCGCATCTGATCGATGTGCTGGTGCAGGCGCAGGATATCCTGGACGATCTCGGCATCCATCTTGAAACCTGCACCAACGAAGCCTCGGCGGCGGCTTTGCTCGGTGCCTCGATCAACTATCCGGCGCGCGGTGCCGTCACCTGGAAATCCATCGTCGGCACCAATGTCGCCTCCGATGCGCTGTCCAATCTGGCTTCGCCCGGCGTGATCGGTGGCGCCATGATCGTGATCGGCGAGGATTACGGCGAAGGCGCCAGCGTGATCCAGGAACGCAGCCATGCCTATGCGCTGAAATCCTCGATGTGGCTGCTCGATCCGCGCCCCGACCTTGGCAGCATCGTGCGCTGCGTCGAAAAGGGTTTTGAACTCTCGGAAGCCAGCAACACCCCGGTGATGCTGGAATTGCGTATCCGCGCCTGCCATGTCACCGGCAGCTTCGCCGCCACCGATAACCGCCCGGCCGATGTATCGCGTAATGCCCGGGTCGGGCCGGCGGCCTTCAACTATGATCATCTGGCGCATCCGCCAGCCACCTTCCGCCAGGAAAAGCTGAAATTCGAGCAGCGCCTGCCGGCGGCGCAGCGTTTCATCCTGGAGCATGGCCTCAACGAAATGATGCCGGGCGAGCTCGACGATTGCGGCATCATCGTGCAGGGCGGCGTCTATAACGCGCTGATCCGTGCTCTCGGCAATCTTGGCCTCGCCGATGCCTTCGGCAAATCGCGGCTGCCTTTGCTGGTGCTGAATGTGACGCATCCGCTGGCGCCGAGCCAGATCACCGATTTCTGCGCCGGCAAAAGTCATGTGCTGGTGGTGGAGGAAGGCGGGCCGGATTATCTGGAACAGGCGATCGGTAGCATCCTGCGCCGGGCCGATCTCAATCTGCGCCTGGCCGGCAAGGATGTGCTGCCGATGGCCGGCGAATATACCATCGAAGTGCTGACGCGGGGCCTGCTGGCCTGGCTGCCCGGGGCGCGGCCGGAACTCGACCTGGCGGCGCCGGGGGAAATTTTCGCCCGCGCCCAGGCACAGCGCGCCCATGCTGCCGCGGTGATCGGCCCGGATCTGCCGTTGCGGCCGCCGACCTTCTGCACCGGCTGCCCGGAGCGGCCGGTTTTCACCGCCATCAAACTGGTGGAGCGGGAAACCGGCCCGGTGCATGTGGCGGCGGATATCGGCTGCCATGCGCTGGCCACTTTTGCCCCGTTCTCGGTCGGCAATTCGATCCTCGGCTATGGCATGAGCCTGGCCTCGGCGGCCGGTGTCGGGCCGATCTCGCGCCGCCGCCCGGTGGCGATCATGGGCGATGGTGGTTTCTGGCATAACGGCCTGATCACCGGCGTCGCCTCGTCGCTGTTCAATCGCGGCGATGGTGTGCTGATCGTGTTGCAGAATGGCTATACTTCGGCCACCGGCGTGCAATATCTGCCCTCCTCGCTCGGCAACCGGCATGACAATAGCCAGGGCGGCGGCGCCGATATCGAAACCACGCTGAAAGCGCTGGGGGTGAAATGGGTGCGCCGGCTGCGTTCCTATGGCCTTGGCGGCATGACCGGGGCGCTGAAGGAAGCGCTCGGCACGGCGCAGCAGGGCCTCAAGGTGATCATCGCCGAAGGTGAATGCCAGTTGGCGCGGCAGCGCCGCATCAAGGGTGAGGAAGCCCGCGCTCTGGCGGCCGGCGAGCGGGTGTTGCGCACCCGTTTCGGCATCGATGATGCGGTCTGCACCGGCGATCATTCCTGCATTCGTTTATCGGGTTGCCCGTCGCTCACCATCAAGCCCAATCCCGATCCTTTGCGCAGCGATCCGGTGGCGCATGTCAATCAGGGCTGCGTCGGTTGCGGCCATTGCGGCGAGGTGGCGCATGCCGCCGTGCTCTGTCCATCCTTCTACAAGACCGAGATCGTGCATAACCCGAACTGGTGGGACAAACTGAGCCATCGCCTGCATGGCGCCGTGATCGGCTGGCTCGGTGGGGCGCGCGCATGAGCCAGATGAAACCGATCACCCTGCTGGTCGCGGCTTTGGGTGGCGAAGGCGGCGGTGTGCTGACCGACTGGATTGCCGGCGCGGCGCGGCGGGCCGGGCATCCGGTGCAGGCGACCTCGGTCCCCGGCGTGGCGCAGCGCACCGGTGCCACCACCTATTATATCGAAATCTGGCCAGAAGTTTCGCAGGCCCGACCGGTGATGTGTCTCAATCCCGGCTTGGGCCAGGTTGATGTGATGATTGCCAGCGAGTTTGTTGAAGCCGGTCGCGCCATGCTGAATGGCTATGTCACGCCGGACCGCACCTTGCTGATCGCCTCGACGCATCGGATTTTTGCCGTGGCGGAAAAAAGCGGCATGGGCGATGGCCGCTACGATACGGCGCGGCTGTTCCGTGCCGCCAAGGAATGCGCCCGTGCCGCCATCCTGTTCGACATGGATGCGGCAGCGAAGGAATCCGGCTCGATCCTGAATGCGGTGTTGCTCGGCGCCCTGGCCGGCAGCGGCGCGCTGCCGCTGGCGCCGGATGTGTTCGAGGCCGGCATCCGCGATGAGGGCAAGGCGGTGGAGAGCAACCTGGCCGGCTTCCGCTTCGGCCTGGCCCATGCGCGCGGCGAAATTGCCGCCGCCCAGGAACGCGCTGTCCTGGCAGCGGATCGCGCCGTGATTCCGCTGGCCGAGCTGGCGCGTCGCGTCGATGCTTTGCCCGAAGCGGCACAGAGCAATGCCGCAGAAGGTGTGAAGCGGCTGCTGGACTACCAGGATGCGGCCTATGCCGCGCTCTATCTGGAGCGGCTGGAAACACTGGTGCCATTATCGCCCGATAGCCGCCTGCTGGCCGAAGTGGCGCGTCATCTGGCCTTGCGCATGAGCGTGGAGGATGTGATCCGCGTGGCGCAACTGAAGCTGAAGCCGGAACGGTTCCGCGCCATCGAGCGCGAGACCCGTATCCAGGCCGGGCAGCCCTATCGCGTGGCGGATTTCCTCAAGCCCGGCATCGAAGAACTGGCCGGCCTGCTGCCATCCAGTCTGGCCGAACCGATCCTGCGCCTGAGCGAACGGCGTGGCTGGCTCGGCAAGTGGCATTTCGCCATGACTTTGCCGAGCAATCGTCTTGGTGGTTATCTGCGCTTCCGCTTGCTGGCGGCGTTGCGGCCCTGGCGCCGCCGCAGTTATCGCTATGCCCAGGAACAGGCGCAGATCGTCGATTGGCTCGGGCTGATCCGGCGTGCGGCGGCGCTGGATGCCGCTCAGGATAGTATTGGGCTGGCGCTGGAAATCACCGAATGCGCCCGGCTGATCAAGGGTTATGGCGATACCTATCAGCGCGGCCTCGGCAATTACCGCCGCATCCGTGACTTTGTCATCCTGCCGGCTTTGGCGGGCGCGCTGGCCCCGGCTGCCGCCGCCGAAGCCGTGATGCAGGCGCGTATCGCTGCGCTGAAAGACCCGGAAGGTGAAACCCTGGGCCGCACCCTGGCCGCCATCGCCGACAAGCTGGAGCCGCGCCATGCCGCCGAGTGAAACCATCGCGACCAAGCCGCATGTTTCGGTGCAGGCGCTGGAGGTGCAATGGGGCGATTGCGACCCGGCGGATATCGTCTTCTATCCGAATTATCTGGCCTGGTTCGATGCCGGCACCTGGCGCCTGCTCGCTGATGCCGGCTACAGCCTGGCGGAACTGCGCCGCATCGGCTCGGTCGGGTTTCCCATCGTCGATGTCTCAGCCAGATTCCTCGCCCCGGCCGTGGCGCAGGATCGCATCACGGTGCATAGCCAGATTGCCGAATGGGGCCGCGCCTCGTTCCAGGTGCTGCATCGCATCCGGCGCCAGGATGGCACTTTGCTGGTGGAAGGCCGCGAAAAGCGCGTGCTGGCTCAGGCCGATCCAGCCCAGCCCGGCAAGCTCAAGGGTCTGCCGGTGCCAGCCGACATGATGCAGCGCCTGGGAAGCGGGGAGTAGGGTTCAGACCGTCATGGTACGCGAAGGCGTACCATCCACGTTTTTGTTTTGCTGGCTAAAAAAACACTCGTGGATGGTCGGCCTGCGCCGACCATGACGACATTATTTCTGAGGCGCGCCGGCCGCCGCAACAGAGTTCACCGATACAGCGACGTGATGTAATCGGCGCCGAGGCCGATCTTTTCGTAATGCGCCTTGCACAGCGCGATATAGTCATGCACATCGAAATGCCCGGCGGAATTGCCGTTTTCATCGAGCCAGATCAGCGGCCCGGTGACGATGAAAAACACCTTCATCGGCTGTTCATGCTCATAGGCCACCAGGGTATGGCCCTCGCCCGGCGTTTCATACACGAAGTCACCCGCCGTGGCGGTCCAGTCATGCTCCAGATAGCCCCATTTGCCCGAGATGGTATAGGCAAAAACCTCATGCGGATGGTAATGCCGGTTGACCAGCCCGGCCGCCTTGGCCATCAGGATGTCGCACCATTTATTCTGCGCCGGTGAAATCCATAATGGCCGCGACGATACCGTGTCGGTGAATGGCACATAGAGTTTTTCATCATCGCTCGGCGCATTGCGGATATAGGCTTCCGGCAAGGCATCCGGCTTGAAGACCGGGCTGATCGGCTTGAGATCGCGCCAGAATTCGGTTTTGGCGGCTTCGGGCATGGGGCTTGCTCCGGTTGTGGTTGCGGGAAACTGGCTCAGATATGCATGCCGCCATCGGCCATCAGCACGCTACCGGTGGTGAAGCTGCTGGCATCACTGGCGAGAAACAGCACGGCTTCGGCGATTTCCTCTGCGCGGCCGTGGCGGCCAAGCGGGATCAGGCCATCCAGGAATGCACCGGCTTCCTGGCCGATGGCCTGGCTCAGGCCGGTTTCCACCTGGCGCTGGAAGCCATTGTCGATCGGCCCCGGTGCCAGCACATTGACCCGGATGCGGCGTGCCGCAGCTTCCTTGGCCACCGTGCGCATCAGGCCGATCAGGCCATGTTTGGAGGCGGCATAGGCACAGATGCCGGGATCGCTGGTGACGCCGACCACGCTGGCGGTCATCACGATGCTGCCGCCATCGCGCAGCAGCGGCAGGCCGTATTTGCAGGCCAGGAAGGCGGCACGCAGGTTCACCGCCAGCACGCGGTCCCACACTTCCTCAGGGTATTCCGTCACCGGGCGGATCACGCCGCTGATGCCGGCATTGCAGAACAGCACATCGATGCCGCCCCAGCGTTCGGCAGCGGCAGCCAGATAGGCCTGGCTGTCGGCGCTGTCGGCGACATCGGCGGCCATGCTTGCCACCTGCTCGCCACCATTCAAAGCCTGCTCCGCCGCCGCCAAAGCGGCCAGGTCACGATCCACCAGCAGCAGCCTCGCGCCCTCGGCCAGCAGGCGGCGCGCCGCCGCCAGCCCCAGGCTGCCGGCTGCGCCGGTGATCACAGCGCTCTTGCCCTGCAAACTTGCCATGGCCGGCCTCAGATCGGGTAATGGCCGGGCTGGGTTTCCAGCGTGATCCAGCGCAATTCGGTGAATTGCTCCACCCCGGCCTTGCCGCCAAAGCGGCCATAGCCGGAAGCCTTCACGCCGCCGAACGGCATCTGCGCTTCATCATGCACGGTCGGGCCATTGATATGGCAGATGCCGCTTTCGATGCGCCGCGCCACGCCCAGGGCGCGCGGGATGTTGCGGCTGAACACGGCCGCCGACAGGCCGTATTCGGTGTCGTTGGCGGTTGCCACGGCGGCGGCTTCGTCATCGGCACGCACCACGCAGGCCACCGGGCCGAAACTTTCCTCATGATAGATGCGCATGGCGGGGGTGACATGATCCAGCACGGTGGCCGCCATCACGGCGCCTTCGCGGGTGCCGCCGGCCACCAGTTTGGCGCCCTGGCGCACGGCTTCGTCCACCAGATCGAGAATGCGGTCGACGGCTTCCGGATTGACCAATGCGCCCAAAGCCACATTGCCCTGGCGCGGATCGCCGGCCGGCATCGAGGCCGCCTTGGTGGCGAAACGCTGCACAAAATCATCGCCCACGGCATTGTCCACCACGATGCGCTCGGTCGACATGCAGATCTGGCCCTGGTTCATGAAGGCACCGAAAGCCGCCGCCTTCACGGCTTCATCCAGGTCGGCATCATCCAGCACCAGCAGCGGCGCCTTGCCGCCCAGTTCCAGCAACACCGGCTTGAGCTGGCGTGCCGCCAGTTCGGCCACCACGCGGCCGACCCGGGTCGAGCCGGTGAAATTCACCCGCCGCACCGCCTTATGCGCAATCAGCGCCGCCACAATTTCGGGCGCATCGGCGGGTGCATTGCTCACCACATTGATCACACCCGCCGGCAGGCCGGCTTCCTGGATCGCCTCGGCGATCAGGCGGTGGGTGGCGGGGCAGAGTTCGGAGGCTTTCAGCACCACGCTGTTGCCGCAGGCCAGCGGCATCGCCACGGCGCGGGTACCCAGGATCACCGGGGCATTCCACGGCGCGATGCCCAGCACCACGCCGGCCGGCTCGCGCGTCGCCATGGCCAGGCAGCCCGGCTTGTCGGATGGAATCACCTCGCCGCCGATCTGCGTCGTCATCGAGGCGGCCTCGCGCAGCATGCCGGCAGCCAGATGCACGTTGAAGCCGGCCCAGGCGGCGGTGGCGCCGATCTCGGCCTGCATGCGGGCGCGGAAATCCGCCGCCCGTGCTGCCAGCGCATCGGCGGCTTTCAGCAGCAGGGTGCGGCGCGCATTCGGCCCCAAAGCGGCCCAGGCCGGAAAGGCGGCGGCAGCGGCATCGGCGGCGGCCTCGGCATCGGCAATGCTGGCGGCCGCGGCGCGGGTCGCCACCTGGCCGGTCAGCGGGTCCAGGCGCTCGAAGCTGGCGCCACCGGCTGCCGGCCGATCCGCGCCGCCGATCAGCAACTGGGTTTCAAACATGCTTTCGTCTCCTCGTTCAATAAAACTCAATGCTGGCCGAGATAGGCGCGCTGCACCGCCGGATCGTCGCGCAGGGCGGCGGCCGGGCCTTCGCCCACCATGCGGCCCTGCTCGATCAGATAGCCGCGATCAGCGATGGCGAGGCTGCGGCGCGCATTCTGTTCCACCAGCAAAACACCGATGCCGGCGGCGCGGATGCGGCCCAAAGCGTCGAATAATTCGCCACAGATCAGCGGGGAAAGGCCGAGCGACGGCTCGTCCAGCAGCAGGATATCCGGCGCCGACATCAGCGCGCGGCCAATCGCCACCATCTGCTGTTCGCCGCCGCTCATGGTGCGCGCTGCCTGGCTCAGCCTTTCGCCCAGGCGCGGAAACAGTGTCAGCACACGTTCCAGATTGGCCGCTTCATCGGCGCGGGCGCGGCGTGGATAGGCGCCCAGCAGCAGATTCTCGCGCACGCTCAGATCGCCGAAAATACCGCGCCCTTCCGGCACCAGGGCCAGCCCGGCTTCCACCACGGCATGCGCCGGCAGGGCGGCGATATCCTGGCCAGCCAGCCGGATCGCGGCGTCGCGGCCGCGCGGCAGCAGGCCGGCTATGGCTTTCAGCAGCGAGGTCTTGCCGGCGCCATTGGCGCCCAGGATCACCACGATCTCGGCCTTGGCGACGCAAAGCGCAACATTATCCACCGCGCGGTGGCGGCCATAGGCGATGCTGAGCTGGGAGACTTCAAGCATGGTCGTCTCCGAGATAGGCGCGCACCACTTCCGGATCGCTCAGCACCTCGGATGGGCTGCCGAGCGCAATACGCCGGCCGGCATTCATCACCACGCAGCGGTCGCACAGGCTGCGGATCGCATCCATCACATGCTCCACCATCAGGATGGCGATGCCATCGCGGCGCAAGCCGGCCACCAGGGCAATGGCCTCATGCAATTCGGTGGGATTGAGGCCGGCGAGCCATTCATCCAGCAGCAGCAGGCGCGGCCGCAACGCCAGGGCGCGGGCCAGTTCCAGGCGTTTCTGATCGATATAGGTCAATTCGCCGGGCAGGGCGGCGCCGCGTCCGCCGAGGCCGACCCGGGCCAGCAATGCCGCAGCTTCCGCCTTGGCGGCACGGCCCCAGCGTCGCTCGGCACCGAACGCCATGCCGGCCAGCACATTGTCGCGGCAATCCATTGAGGCCAGCGGCCGCACCAGCTGGAAGGTGCGGGCCAGGCCGGCGCGGGCGATGCGATGCGCCGGCAGGCCATGGATCGGCCGGCCATCGAACAGCACCGTGCCGGCATCGGGCAGCAAGGCGCCGGAAAGCAGGTTCATCACCGTGGTCTTGCCTGAACCATTCGGCCCCAGCAGGCCCATGATCTCGCCGGGCAAGACCTCGAAATCGATACCATCCACCGCCACCAGGCCGCCGAAGCGGCGCGTCAGGCCAGTCACGCTGAGCAGGGCGCTCATGGCTGGCCTCCCTGCTGGCGCTGCTTGAGGCGCTGGCGCAGGCTTTCCAGCAGGCCGACCACGCCATTGGGGATGGCATAGACGATCAGCATGAAGGCCAGGCCGATCAGGATGCTGAAATGGTTCGGGAAGCGCGCCAGCAGATATTCGAACAGAAGCGTCAGCGGGATGACGCCAAACAGGGGGCCATAGAGCCGATGCACACCGCCGAGCAGGGCCATGATCAGCACCTGGAACGAGATCACCGGATTGAACGCGATGGCCGGATCGATATAGGTCCAGCGCGGCGCCATCACCGCGCCGGCCAGGGTCATGAAGCCGGCCGAGAAGGCAAATAGCAGCACTTTGGCGCGCGTCGTGTCGATGCCGACATGGCGCGCCACGGTCTCGTCATCGCCGATCACGCGCAGGGCGAGGCCAAGCCGCGAGCGCCGGATCAGGAAGCCGGCCAGGAAAACCAAAGCGGCTAGGCCGAGCAACTGCCAGTAAATCTGCTCGGTGGTGATATCGACAAAGACATAGCGGCCGAGCGTGCGGGTCTTGTTGACCTCGAACCAGGTGACGAGCTGGCGGATCAGTTCGGCCAGGCCGAAGGTGAAGATGACAAAATAGACGCCGCTGAGCCTGAGCGTGGCGAGGCCGACCAGCAAAGCCACGGCGAGGCCGATGCCGAGCGCGATCAGCAAAACCAGGCTCCAGGGCAATACCTCGCCGAGCACCGCCACGGTATAGGCGCCGATGCCGAAGAAGGCCACGGTGGCAAGCGAGACATAGCGCGTCGGGCCGGAAAACAGCGCCCAGGCGGTGGCCAGCACGGTGTAATTCAGGATGCCGATGGCCAGCGACAGGCCATAGCCATCGAGCCAGCGCGGCAGCAGCGCGAGCAGGCCGAGGCCGAGGGCGGCGGCAGCGCAGACAACGAACCGCTTCATCGCCGCGTCCCCCCGAACAGGCCCTGCGGCCTGAGCAGCAGGATCAGCAGGAACAAAGTATAGGTGGCGGCCAGGGTCAGGCCGGGATCGATCAGGGTGGCGACCAGGCTTTCGGTCAGGCCGAGGATCAGCCCGGCCACCAGGCAGCCGAGCAGATTGCCGACACCGCCCATGATCACCACGATCAGCGCCTTCATGGTGAAGACCACGCCGATATTGGCATTGAAGGTGAGGAACATCGACGTGAGCACACCGCCCGAGGCGACCAGCGCGCCGCCGAGCGCGAAGGCGGCGGCGGCCATGGCGCGCACATCGATGGCGACCAGCTGCGCCGCCACCGGATCGACCGCCACGGCGCGCAAGGCAGTGCCGGTGCGAGTGCGGGTCAGGGCCAGCCACAGGCCGAGGCCGATCAGCAGTCCGAAGCCGAGTGCCAGCAGCCGGTTGGCGGCAATGGTGGTGCCCAGCACCTGCACCGGCACGGCCAGAAAGGAATAGCTGAAATAGGCGCCGCCGAAGATGGCGAGCATGATGCCTTGCAGCACGAAGAGCAGGCCGAAAGTGGCCAGGATGCTATCCACTTCCAGTGCGTCGCGGCTCTTGGCGCGCCGCACCAGCGGGGTGAGCAGGAAACGGTAGATCAGCCAGTTGACCATGGCTGCCGCCGGCACCACCAGCAGCAGCCCGAGCAGCGGATTGAGCTGGCTGCCGCTATAGAGCCAGAAGGCGGCGAAGGAGGCTGCCACCAGGCTTTCGCCATAGGAGAGATTCATGATGCGGGCGACGCCATATTGCAGCGTCAGGCCCAAAGCCACCAGCGCATACATGCCGCCCAGCGTCACGCCGGTGAGGACCGCATCGAACAGCATTACCGAACCACCTTCATGCCAGGAAAAACGGCCGCCGCTGCGATGCGCGGCGGCCGGTAATCATCACTGCTGCCAGGCCGCCTTCGGCGTCTTGACCGTGCCGATGCCGGCACGCTGCGGCGCCACGCCGGTGAAGAAGCCGCCCTGCCACTGGCCGATATAGGCGAAGGCATCCTTCGGCATGTTGTCCACCAGCTTGATCTTGCCGATCACGGTGTCGAACGTACCGGTCTGCAATTCCTTGATGATGGCGGCACGGTCGATCTTGCCGACCCGCTCGATTGCCTGTTCCAGCATCTGCAACGAGGAATAGCCGACCTGGCTGCCCCAGTAATCCGGGTCGCGATTATGCATCGCCAGATGCTTCTTGCGGTATTCCGCCGTGGCGGCATTGTTCGGATCCCAGCCGCCGAGCGACAGGATACCTTCCGCATTGGCGCCGAAACGCTGCGGATAGAGCGGGAAGCCGACGCCCACGCCCATGAACATCATCTTGGCGGTGTAATTGGCGATCTTGGCCTGATCGGTCAGCGCCACCGTATCCGGCGGATAGCTGAAGGCGACAAAGGTATCGGCGCCGGAGCGCTGCGCCTCGCCCACCAGCGGCGCCATATCCTGGGTGCCGATCGGATAGCTCTTGTCATAGACCAGCTTCAGCCCAGCCTTCTCGAAGCCTTCACGGGCGGCCTTCGACAGGTCGATGCCGAAACCATCGGCAATCGAGACCATGGCGACATTGCCATTGATCTTGCCTTCCGCCTTGGTCTTGACCAGCAATTCCACCAGGGCATCGACATATTGTTTGCTGGTGCCGAGGAACCAGAAACTGTTCGGCCAGCGCTTGGCCAGTTCCGGCGCGCGGTCGGTCACGGCCGAGAAGGTCAGCTGCGGATAGCCGTATTTGTGGAAGACCGGGCCGACCGCCAGGTTGAGGCCGGTGCCCCAGGGCGGAAACAGCAGATCGACCTTGTCCTGGGTGATCAGGCGCTCCACCGCGCGCACGGCTTCTTCCGAATTCGAGCGATCATCATATTCGATCACTTCGATCGGCAGCCTTTTGCCGCCGACCAGCAGGCCGCCCTTGTCATTCACTTCCTTGACCCAGAGCTGGTAATTCGGGATCTGGGTGATATTGGCGCCGCCGGCATTGGGGCCGGTCTTGGAAATCGCGTAGCCGATTTTGACCTTGTCCTGTGCCATAGCCGCTTGCGCGGCCAGACTGAGGGCGCCGGCCAGCGCCAGGCCAGACAGCGCCAGGCCGGTCAGGCCTTTCACGATGGATCGCATGTGGTTTCCTCCTTCAAGCGCCGCCGGTCGGTGATCGTGCCGACGGTTCTGCCGCCCACCACGCTAGCGGCATCGTGCCGGGCAATCTTGCCCGAGAGTGAACAGGAAAAACTTCGTACACCCATGATCTGCTCTTGCTGCGGCGCAGCAGAACGGCATCGGTTGGATATCCAACTATTCTTTGCCTGGGACGGATGCTAGAATGTGATCAGGGGAGGAAATGGCAGCGAATGGCGATCCGCGCGCATAGCATAGCCTTCGATGAGGGAAGCCAGCCGCAGGAAAGGCTGGAACGCTGGGGCGACTTCGTGCGCGAGCATATCGGCTGGCTCGAAGCTGATACTTTCGGCGACCCGCATTTTGATGGCCGGCTCGATCTTGGCGAACATGGCAATGTCAGAATCTGCCGCATCGCCGCCAGCCGGCATCGTGTGGTGCGCACGCCGCGCCTGATCCGGCGCGATGATCGCGGCTATGTCAAGATCGTGGCCCAGCTTGAAGGCGCGGCGCGGTTTGAGCAGGGCGGCCGCCAGGTGGTGATCACCCCGGGCGAATGGGGTATCTACGACACCACGCAAACTTATGTCGTCTCGAATTCCGACCGCATCGTGCAGGCGGCGGTGCTGCTGCCGCGCGACCAGCTCACCCGGCTCGGGCTGGAGGTGGAGCAACTGGCGGTGCGGCGTTTCCATCGCGCAAGCCCGGCCGGGCAACTGGTCTATGATCTGTTGGTGCAGGCCCATGCCGCCCTGGCGGCGCCGCGCAGCGGCCAGCCATCGGCGCGCGACCCGGATGCGGATTTTGGCGAACGCCTGGCCGATCATGTCGCGCGCAGCGCCCATGAACTGGATCACGGCATCGAGGACGGCCATCGGCTGCGCCAACGCGTGCTGGATTTTGTCGGCCGGCAATTGCGCGATCCAGGCCTGTCGCTGGATGGCATCGCGGCCTCGTTCGGCTGTTCCAAGCGCTATCTGCATAAACTGTTCGAGGGCGAGCCGGCCACGCTCGGCGAACTGATCTGGCGCCAGCGGCTGGAACGGGTGCGCGCCGATCTTGGCAACCCGGCTTTGCGGCAGCAGACCATCACCGATATCGCGTTTGACTGGGGCTTCAACTCGTCGTCGCATTTCAGCCGGCTGTTCCATGCCCGTTTCGGCGTCTCGCCGCGCAAATTCCGGGCCTTGGCGCAGGAGGGCGCGCTGCTCTAAGCTGTTGGCGCCTTTGCCGCAGGAGCCCGCCCGTCATGAGTCTCGATCTCTGGTTCGCCTTTGTTGCCGCCTCCACCATCATGCTGCTGATCCCCGGCCCCACCGTGCTGCTGGTGGTGTCCTATGCCCTGGGCCAGGGCTGGCGGGCCGCTTTGCCGATGGCGGCCGGCGTGGCCTTGGGCGATTTCACCGCCATGACCCTCTCCCTGCTTGGCCTCGGCGCCCTGCTTGCCACTTCGGCCACGGTGTTCACCATCCTGAAATGGGTCGGCGCCGCCTATCTGGTCTATCTCGGCATCAAGCTGTGGCGTGCCGGCGATGTGCTGCAGGCTGAACCGCGCCGCGATGCGGTATCGAAGGCGCGCATGCTGGGCCATGCCTGGCTGGTCACGGCGCTCAATCCCAAAAGCATCACCTTCTTTGTCGCCTTCCTGCCGCAATTCCTCGATCCGCAGGCGGATTTCCTGACCCAGATGGTGATCCTGGAACTCACCTTCCTGGTGCTGTGCTCGGCCAATGCCGCCGGCTATGCGCTGGTGGCCGGCAAGGCGCGCCAGGCGGTCGGCTCGCCGCGTGTGGTGCGCGCCTTCAACCGCACCGGCGGTGCCTTGCTGGTCGGTGCCGGGGTGGCGACTGCCACCTTGCGTTCGAATTGATCAGGTCGCCGGCTTGCTGGCCGGATTGCGGATGGCGACGAAGCGGGCCAGCAGGTCGAACCAGAATGGCGCGCCGAACGACACCGCCACGCCGGTCATCACCCAGCCGACCAGGCTGAGCCAGAATGCGGCGCTGTCCCAGGCCTTCAGCTTGGTGCAGAATTCCGTCCAGCCGCCCGTCCAGCCGATCGGCAATTTGCTCCAGATGCCACTGCGCTGGCGCAGACCGTCGCCGAGGGCCGCCACCTCCTGGCATTTGCTGGCGTATTCCGGTGCGGTACGGCTCATTTTCTCGCAGGCCGCCATGGTTTCGGGCGTAACCTTGGTCACCAGCAGGGTGGCGGCGGCGACGGTTTCGTTGCGCAAGGCGTTATCGCTATAAAGCCGCTGCACCAGGGCCAGGCTGTCGATATTGAACAGGATGGCGATGCCCAGCCCGATGACAAAACTGGCATGCTGGCTATGGCGCTTGTAATCCTCGCCCAGCTGGCTCAAGCCGTTTTCCAGCCAGGTGGCGAAGTTCTGCACAAAATCCGCCAGATTGCTCGACAAGGCAGCTTGTCCCAGCATCACCGCCCGAAGCCGGGTGTTGGGCAGCAGGCGCAGCGCAAAGATCAGGTCGGTCATCGAAATCTTGCCGTCATTCGCAGCACAGAGGCGACCGATCAGGCCCTGGGCCAGCGCTGTAGTGTCGACATAGGAGGGCATGCGGGGCTGGTCCAGCAGGCCCTGCACCAGCGGCGAGGTCTGCGCAAGGGCGCGTAACATGCCAATCTCCAACAATTTGTCCAATGACTGGCGCAGGCATTTGCCGCGCCGGTTGAGCCATTGCGCGGTAGCCTCGTTGGCGATGGTGACGAACAGGCTGGCGCCGAGATAGACCAGGGCCAGGCCGATGGCGACGTCGATGAAGGCGGTCAGGTTCATGGCGCTTGATCCTTCTGCGGCGGCTCAGCCGGCGTCGATTTCGGCAATGCCGGCGCGCAGCTTGTCCTTGGCCAGATTGCCCAGCAGGCGCCGGGCCAGCAGGCGCAGGCCGGCCAGCAGGGTCTTGTCGGCGGCCCAGTTCCAGAAACCGCCGCTGGTCGTCAGCAGGCGGCCGACCACCTGGCTGATACGCCCGTCCAACGCCTTTTCCAGCGGTTGCAGGCTGCCCTTGCCACGCGGCCATGGCGGCAGCGTGATCGGCCGGGCCGCGCTGCCAAGCAGCGGAATGATCGGCAATTCGTTGTCGCCGGTGGTGCTGTAGTAATTCGGCACCGTTTGCAGCTGGCCGGCATCGTCATAGATGTCCACGCTGCGCGCGAACCAGGCGGCGCGCAAGGCCGGGTCCCAGCTCTGCATCACCGGGTTGGTCGCCGGCAAGGTGAAATGCTGGCGCAGGAAATGCTGGCAATTGCGCCGGCCGAGCATAAAATCATGGTGCCGGTAAAACACCGAGAGGAAGCCGAGAAAGCCGCCGAGCGCGCCGGAGGCTATGGCTTTTTTGCCATTGGTGCCGCTGCGCGCGGGCGCGATCAGATAGCGGCTGTAAGTTACGTCGTCGGTGGCCAGCGCCAGTTCCGCCGGCTTGGCGCGGGAATTGGCGGTATAGGCCGACAGGATCGCCCCGGCCAGCTTCGACAGGCGCCCGGTATCGGTGTCGCCGAGGGCGGCGAGGTCGCGCGGCCCGGCCGTGCTGGCTTCGGCGAAGGGATCGACCAGGATGGTGGCGCGCTGGGCGAGGCTGGCATCGCGCTTGGCGCGGCCGAGCGGGCCATTGAGCAGCAGTCGGGTCTGTTCCAGCGGTTCATTGTCGAAGGCGCCGCCATCGACGCAGAGAAAACGATAACAATCGGATTCACCCGGTGCGGCATCCGGCAAGGGTGAAGCAAGATCGGGGCGCAACGGCACCAGATCGGCTATTGCTGCCGGATTTCCTGCCGACGGGTTTTCGCCCGGCACCACCACCTGGCGGTAATCATAATCGCTGGCGCAGCGTTGCAGGCTGCGCGGCTTCAGCGCCAGCGGGAAGGCCCCGGTGGCCAGCGCGGTTTCGCCGAACAGGCGCCAGGTATCCGGCCATGCCGCCGCTTCCTCGCGCCGGCCCAGGGCGATTTCATAGGGCTGGCGCGGCAGCGCCGGATTATTCCAGACATGGCCGCCCGGCACATCCAGCACAAAATGCATGTAATCGGCATGCAGCGCCATGGCATGGCCCAGATCCGGCGCGGCGCCTTTCAGGCTGATATGAAACGGCACCCCGCGCAGATTGGCCACCGAGAAGGTCAGCCGCAAAGGGTTGGCGAAATAGCGGCGCGCCGGCGCCGGCGTGCCACTGAATTGCAGCGTGCGATGCACCACTTCATCCAGCACTGTGCAATCCAGCAGCGATAGCAGCGGGTCGGTGGAGGTGGCGATGTCGCGGGTCTCGAACAGGCGGCGGAAATCCAGGCTCAGCACCCAGCCATCGTAAAGCGGATTGCCGGTCAGGCCGTCGCCCGGCCCGTCGCCGGCCACCGCCACGCGCTGATACGGCATCAGGCAGGCCAGCAGGGCGTTGTTCACGCCGCCGGCCGAGGCGCCGGTCAGCGCCGAGATCACCACCCGGTGTTGCGGCACACCGGGATCGCCCCGGTCACGCGCCGCCTGCCATTCATCCAGCGCCTCGATCAGGAAATCCAGCACCCCGGCGGTATAGGCGCCGGCGGAAACCGCCCCGGCCAGGCAGAGGCCGATTTCAAACACGTCCGGCGGCGGATTATCCCGCACCGCCGGCTGTTGCGTCAGATATTGCGCGATGGACTTGAAATAGCGGTTGGCATCGGGCTGCAAACGGGTCTGGCATTCACTCATGAAAACCCCCGTATATGGTGTATATTTTTATTGATAAACACGATTATAGAGTATCTTTCTCAAAAGCCAAGCTGATATTTTGCTTATGAACATATTATGTTCTATAATAATCCCGTGGTGTTCCGCCGCTTGCATGTGATCCGGCTCTGCGCGAGGCTGGGGCCATGCATTTTGCCCTGGCCCTTCCGCTTGCCATCGCGCTGCTGCTGCCGCCGGTTCCGGTTCTGGCCCAGCCTTCCCCCCGCCCGCCTGCCGCCGCCGAATTGCGGGGCACCTGGCCGGCTTGGACCGGCGCCGGCCCGGTCGATCCGCAGCCTTATCCCACCGGCGTGGATATCGCTTTCGTGGCCGGGCTGCCGCTGGTGTTGAGCCGTGCCGCCAGCCTGCAACGGGCCGATCTGCCGCCGCCGCGCCAGCCGGGCTGGCCCAGCCTGGTCGCCTCGGTCGACAATCCCGGCCAGCCGGCGCTGACTATCCGCCTGCTCGGCGTCGCCGCGCAGGTGCGGCCGGGCCAGGCAGTGCCGACCGGGCAGGTGCTGGGCCTGGTGGCCGATGCAGCGCCGCTCTGGCCCGGCATCGCCAATCATGTCACGCTGGAAGTCTATCTCGATGGCAAGCGGGTCGATCCGCGCCCCTGGCTGGCGCGTCTGCTGCCGCAGATCGGTACGGTTCCGGGTGGCGGTGGCATGGCACAGCTGGCGCCGCCGGCCCAGGCCACCCAGCTCTGGCCGCAATGGGCGTTGCGCGCCGAGGCGGTGCAACTGGCGCAGCGGGGCGATAACCGGGCCGCCCTGGCACGGCTGCGCGCCGCTTTGCGCCTGCCGGCCTGGAAGACCAGCAATCTCGATCTGGCGGAAGATGCCGGTTATGCCGCCCAGGCGGCGCAGAATAAACGCGCCGAAGCCGCTGCACTGCAATTGGCTTTGCGCCTGGCGCGGGCGGAAATACCCTATGCCCAGGGCATGCTGCCGGTGCCGTTGCTCGGCCCGGTTTCGGCGGCGCGTAGCCCGGCCAGCCTGTTTGCCCTGGAACGCCGCCTGGAACAGCGCCTGGCCGCCATCGGCCCGCTGCCCGAACCCGGCGCGGATGACGACACGGATTAGCTCGGACGGATAACCCGATCTTGACAAGGTAGGGAATTTCCCCTACCTTCGTAATGTCAGTTGGGAGACCGGTTATGAGTGATGCTGCCATCATCACGCGAACTTGCGCCGTCAGCCGAAAAGGACAGACCACCCTGCCGCTGGCGGTGCGTCAGATTCTCGGTGTTCGGGATGGCGGGGAAATTGTCGTGCGTGCCGAGGGCCGTCGCGTCATCATCGAGCCGGTCGAAGCCGAGCATAACGACCCGGCGATCGGCGCCTTCCTGCAACTCATTGCCGACGACATCGCCCGTCGGCGTAACATTGTCGCCTTGCCGCAAGATCTGCTTCAGACCCTCAAGGCAGCGCTTGATGATGTCGAAGTCGATCTCGACGAGCCGATCGAGGGCGAGGTTTGTCTCTGACGCTCAATGGCTGGACACTGCTGTTTCATGACTTGATGATCGGCCAGATGCGAATTCTGGCTGAAGCCTATCACCGGGCGCGGGCCAGTCAGCCGGAAAATTACCGCAGCAATGCCAATGTCCGGCTGCTGGCAGCCATCGCCAAACTGGTGTTGTCCACCATCCCGCAAGATCCCGGCCTCACCCAGTATCGCCTCGGCAACACCATGGGTGAGGCCTATCGCCACTGGGCGCGGGCCAAGTTCGGCCAACGCTTTCGCCTGTTTTTCCGCTATGACAGCCGATCCAGGATCATCATTTTCGCCTGGGTGAATGATGAGACCACATTGCGGGCCCGGGGTAGCAAGACCGATCCATATGCGGTTTTCAGGGCCATGCTGGATCGCGGCAATCCCCCGGATGGCTGGAGCCAGCTTCTGGCAGCAGCAGGGGATTTGCCGGCTGATCTTGAGGCTGCAATGCAGAAGGTGGATACTGCCGGCTCGGAATAATTCCGCTTGCAGCGGTTCAGCTTTGTCGCTGCAAAACCGCATCGCACCGGAAATTTTCTAACAATTGTTAGGCTGGCCTGCGGCATCTGTTGACTTCCACCCGCCATCCGCTCACTTTCTCGGATAAACAACCGTCAAGCCACCCAAGACCCCCCGGAGGAAAACGCCATGACCGCCTGCATCGTCGGCTGGAGCCACAGCAAGTTCGGCAAGCTGGATGACAAGACCCAGGAAGACCTGATCGTCGAAGTGGCGACCCAGGCCATCATCGATGCCGGGATCGAGCCGAAGGATGTCGATGCGATCTATCTCGGCACCTTCAATGGCGGCTTGGTGGAGCAGGATTTCCCGGCCTCGCTGGTGCTGCAGGCCGATCCGGGGCTGCGGTTCAAGCCGGCCACGCGGCTGGAAAATGCCTGCGCCACCGGCACCGCCGCGGTGTTCCAGGGCCTGAATGCCATCGCCGCGCGCAAGGCGCGCTTTGTGCTTTGCGTCGGTGTCGAGAAGATGACCTCGGCGCCCAACGATGTGGTCGGCAACATCCTGCTCAAGGCCAGCTACCGCAAGGAGGAGAATTTCTCCCAGGGCGGTTTTGCCGGTGTGTTCGACAGCATCCAGAACAAGTATTTCCAGAAATATGGCGACCAGTCCGATGCCACCGCAATGATCGCGGCCAAGAACCACAAGAATGGCTCGGTCAATCCGCTGGCCCATATGCAGCGCGATTTCGGCTTTGATTTCTGCCGCAATGTCTCCGACAAGAACCCCATCGTGGTCGGCGGCCTGAAGCGCACCGATTGCTCGATGGTATCGGATGGCGCCGCCGCCCTGGTGATGACCGATGTGCAGACCGCGCTCGGCATGAAGAAGGCCATCGCCTTCCGCGCTGCCCGGCATGTGCAGGATTTCCTGCCGATGTCGAAGCGCGACGTGATCGCCTTTGAAGGTCCGGCCAAGGCCTGGGCCGATGCGCTGGCGGAAGCCGGTCTCGATGTGTGGGATCTGTCCTTTGCCGAAAGCCATGACTGCTTCACCATCGCCGAACTGATCGAATACGAGGCGATGGGGCTGACCGCGCCGGGCCAGGGCGCCAAGGCGATCCTGGAAGGCTGGACCCAGAAGGACGGCAAGCTGCCGATCAATCCCTCGGGCGGCCTCAAGGCCAAGGGCCACCCGATCGGCGCCACCGGCGTTTCCATGCATGTGATGGCGGCGATGCAGTTGAACGGCTCGGCCGGCGCGTTGCAGGTCAAGGATGCCAAGATCGGCGGCGTGTTCAACATGGGCGGCGTCGCCGTCGCCAATTACGTCTCCATCCTCGAACCGATCCGCTGAGAGGCCGGCCATGAGCGACAGTTTCCGTGCGGTTCTGATCGAGGATGTGGATGGCAAGCCGAAGGCCGGCTTCAAGCAATTGACGCTGGCCGATCTGCCGCAGCATGACGTGCTGGTGGAGATCGCCTATTCCACGGTGAACTACAAGGACGGGCTGGCGCTCACCGGCGGCCGCATCGCGCGCAAGCTGCCGATGGTGGCCGGGATCGACCTGGCCGGCACGGTGGTGGAATCCGCCGATCCGGAATGGCAGCCCGGCGACCGCGTGCTGGTCAATGGCTATGGCCTGTCGGAGACGCAATGGGGCGGCTATAGCCGGTTCCAGCGCCTCAAGGGCGAATGGCTGGTGCGGGTGCCGGATCATTACAGCCTGGCCCAGGCCATGGCGGTGGGTACGGCGGGCTACACCGCCATGCTCTGCGTCATGGCTCTGGAAGATGCCGGCTTGGTCAAGGATGATGCCGCCGAGGCTTTGCCGGTACTGGTCACCGGTGCGGCCGGCGGCGTCGGCTCGGTCGCCATCGCCATTCTGGCGGCGCGCGGCTTCAAGGTGGTGGCCGCCACCGGGCGGCCGGAAACCCATGATTACCTGCGCGGCCTCGGTGCCGGCGGCTTCATCGACCGTGCCGAGCTGGCCGCCAAGGGGCCGGCCCTGGCCAAGGAACGCTGGGCGGCGGTGATCGACAGTGTCGGCGGCCAGACCCTGGCCACCGCGATCAGCCAGACCCAGTATGGCGGCTGGGTTGCGGCCTGCGGCATGGCGGGCGGCAATGATGTGCCGGCCAGCGTGTTCCCGTTCATCCTGCGCAATGTCAGCCTGCTCGGCATCGACAGCGTAATGGCGCCGTCGCATCGCCGCCGCCGCGCCTGGTGGCAGCTCGGCAACGGCCTGCCGCTGGAAAAGCTCGACGCCATGACCGAGACGCATCCGCTTTCGGCGATTTTCGACCTGGCGCCGCAGATCATCGCCGGCAAGATCAGGGGCCGCACCGTGATCGACGTGACTGCCTGAGGGCATGACGCCTGGCAACAAAGACCGTCATGGTACGCGAAGGCGTACCATCCACGTCTTTTGATTTGCCGCGCTGAAAAAACACTCGTGGGTGGTCGGCCTGCGCCGACCACGACGGTTTGTGCTGAATTCTGGCTGCCGCCAACCATCAGAAATCCAAACCGGAGTCCGTGGATGAAATCCGCGTGTGGCGGCCAGGGCCAGCCCGTGCCGCCACTTTTCCTTTTGCCTCAATTGTAATGCTAACGTACAATTCCGGAAAATATGCAGAGGCATAGGTTCTGGGAGGAACACAGATGGGCAGTATTGCGCCCTTTTTGCCGCTTGACTTGGCGCTGCCGCGGATCCGGCGCCATGATCTGCCCGATGGCGGTTTTGTGCTGGAAAGTGCTGAAAGCCTGGGCGATTACCCGGCCCATCTGGGGCTTGATCTGGAACGCTGGGCGCGGCTGCGCCCCGATACCACCTTTCTGGCGGAACGTGACGAAACCGGTTCCTGGCGCCGGCTGAGCTATGCTGCGGCCTGGGATAATGCACGCCGCATCGCCGCCAGCCTGCTGGCCCGCAGCATGGGCCAGCATAGCCCGCTTTTGCTGCTCTCAGGCAACAGTATCGACCATGCCCAGATGATGCTGGGCGCCTATCTGGCCGGGGTGCCGGTGGCGCCGGTCAGCGTGGCCTATTCGCTGATGAGCCAGGATCATGCCAAGCTGCGCCATATCGTCGATCTGGTGCGGCCGCGCATGGTGTTTGCGGAAAAGGCCGCGCCGTTTGCCAAGGCGCTGGCCGGGCTGGACCTGGCTGGGGTGGAGATTGTCTGCGGCGATGCCGCGCCAGGATTTGTCGCCACGTCCTTCAGCGACCTGCTGGCCGGCCAGCCCGATGCTGCTGCGGCGGCGCGGTTCGATGCCATCGGCCCGGACTGGGTGGCGAAATACCTGTTCACCTCCGGCTCCACCGGCCTGCCCAAGGGCGTGGTGAACACCCATCGCATGCTGTCGTCGAACCAGCAATCGATCACGCAGATCTGGCCCTTCCTGGGCAATGGTGCGCCGGTATTGCTGGATTGGCTGCCCTGGAACCACACTTTCGGCGGCAACCACAATTTCAATCTGGTGCTGCGCCAGGGCGGCACGCTGTATATTGATGCCGGCAAGCCGGCGCCGGGCCTGATCGAGCAGACCGTGGCCAATCTGGCCGAGATTTCGCCCAGCCTGTATTTCAATGTGCCGGCCGGCTACGCCATGCTGCTGCCCTATCTGGAGCAGGATGAGGCTTTGTGCCGGCGCTTTTTCGCCAATCTCAAGCTGATTTTCTATGCCGGCGCGGCATTGCCGCCGGATCTCTGGGCGCGGCTGGAGGCGCTCAGCATCCGCACCCTGGGCCGCCGCGTGGTGATGACCTCAAGCTGGGGTTCGACCGAAACCGCGCCGCTCGCCACGGCGGCGCATTTCCTGATCGAGCGCGCCGGGGTGATCGGCGTGCCGATCCCGGGTACCCGGATCAAGTTCGTGCCCTCGGGCGGCAAGCTGGAAATGCGGGTTGCCGGGCCGAATGTCACGCCGGGTTATCTCGGCGAGCCGGCGCTGACCGAGGCCGCTTTCGATGAGGAGGGGTATTACCGCATCGGCGATGCCGGTCGGCTGGCCGATCCCGCCGCGCCGGAAGCCGGCATCGTGTTCGATGGCCGCACGGCGGAGGATTTCAAACTTACCACCGGCACCTGGGTGCATGTCGGCGGCCTGCGCGTCGCTGCCCTGGCGGCCTGTTCGCCTTTGTTGCAGGATGCCGTGGTCACCGGGCAGGACCGCGCCTTTGTCGGCCTGCTGGCCTGGCCCAGCGCTGCCGGCAAGGCATTGGCGCCTGAAGCTCTGCGCCAGGCTCTGCGTGATCGGCTCGCCGCCATGAATACCGGGCAGACCGGTTCCTCGATGATGGTGCGGCGCCTGCTTTTGCTGGATGAGCCGGCCTCGATCGATGCCAACGAGATTACCGACAAGGGCTATATCAACCAGCGCGCGGTGCTGGAGCGGCGCCAGGCTCTGGTGCAGCAGCTTTATGCCGAGCCGCCGCACGCGGATGTGATCGTGGTTTCATGACCATTGCGTGACGGCCATCACCCGGCGGCCCTGTGTTTCAGGCCGGGCTATTCCTATCTCGGCGGCGAGGCGTAAAACGCGCGCCCGATTCCGAATGGAGTAGCCCGATGATTCGCCGCAGCCTGGCGCTGCTGGCGGCCGGTGCGGTTTTTGCCGCCGGCGCCGCCTTCGCCACCAAATTCACCCAGCCGACCGCCCCGTTTTCTGATGCGGTCTTTCATGCCCCGGCCCTGCATGATGAAACCGGCATCAGCCTGGCCGACCGTGCCTATCCTGATACAGCCAGCCTGATCGAGCAGGCCGATGCGCTCGGCCTCAGCGCATTCCAGCGCCAGCAATTGCGCGCCCTCAGCAACCGCGTGCAGGGTGAAGTGCAGGCGGCGCGGCGCGAGATCACCACGCTGGAAAACCGCCTGCAGCGCGGTTTTGCCGAACAGACCATCGATCCGCTGCGCATCGACGGGCTGACCCGCCGCATCGGTGAGCTGGAAGGCCGCCTGCGCGCCGCCGAATTGCTCGGCCGCCTGGATGCGCGCGCCATCCTGCTGCCGGCCCAGCTTGCCCGCTATGGCCAGCATGGCACGGCCGGCACGGTGGCTGGCACGGTGGCCGAGATCGAGCCGGCGGAACGGCCGTTTGAGGAATTTTGAGGCGAGGAATTCTGAGGTGAGGAATTCTGAGGTTCAGAAAAACCGCTTTGAAACCCAGCGCAGGCCGAACCAGGCGATCAGGCCGAGCGCAATGGCGCCGAGCAGCTTCATTTCCAGTGCCTTGAGGTCGCCCAGCACGCCCTCCACCGCCTCGCCGAAATAATAGCCGGCAGAGGCGAACACGGCGGCCCAGAGCGCGGCGGCGCAGAGATTGAGCGGCACAAAGACCCGGGTCGGGATACTGCTCAGGCCGATTGCCACCGGTGCCACGTTGCGGATGCCGTAGACGAAGCGGAAGCCGAGCACGAACAGGATCGGGTAGCGTTCCAGCCAGCGGGTTGCCGGGGCGATCCGGGCGGCCAGATGCGGCCGGGTCTCCAGGTAGCGGCGGCCATGGAAACGCGCCAGCGCGAACCAGAGCTGGTCACCCGCCGCCGAGCCGCAAAAGGCGCAGAGGATGGCGAGATCGAGCCGCAACAGGCCCTGATGCGCGGCAAAACCGGCCAGGATCAGGATGGTTTCACCTTCCAGGAAGGTGCCAAGCAGGATGGCGGCATAGCCGAATTGTGCGATCAGGTCGGCGGGGGCGAAGCTCATCGGCTGCTGTCCCGCTTCAATCCAGGCCGCGCGCCAGATAGCCCGGATTGCGGAAATCCGGTTTGCCATAAAGCAGTGGCCGGCCCTGCCAGTCGCGCACACTGCCGCCGGCAGCTTCCAGCACCGCCTGGCCGGCGGCGGTATCCCATTCGCTGATGCGGGCGAAACGTGGATAGAGATCGGCCACGCCCTCGGCGATGCGGCAGAATTTCAGCGACGAGCCGGCTTCCAGGCGGCGATGCAGCCGCTGCCCGGCGAGCCACCCCTCCAGTTCCGGATCGGGATGGCTGCGGCTCACCATCACATCGGCGCCGGCCGCCGGCACGGCGCGGGCGTGAATCCGGGTTCCCACGGCATCCTGGCGGCCATCAAAGCGCCAGGCGCCGTGCGGGGTGCCGAGATAAACCCGGCCATCCACCGGGGTCAGCACCACGCCCAGGCGCGGCCGGCCCTGTTCGATCAGCGCGATATTCACGGTGAATTCGCCGTTGCGCTTGATGAATTCGCGTGTGCCGTCGAGCGGATCGACGAGCCAGAACGGGCCATTGCCGATGGCCGGAATCTCGCCGCGCGCGGCGCATTCCTCGGCCACCACCGGCAGGCCGGGGGTGAGCTCGGCCAGGCCGCGCAGGATCACCGCCTCGGCGGCTTCGTCGGCATCGGTCACCGGGCTTTTGTCATCCTTGGCGCGGCTCTCGAACGGCGTGGCATAGACCGCCATGATCGCCGCCGCTGCCTGTTCGGCCAGCCGGCGCAGATTCTGGGCCAGGGTCCGGACCCGGGCAGGATCGTCGCTCAAAGTCATAGTGTTTAATCCTTCGGCTGGCGCAGCCGCACCAAGGCCACTTCATCGGTATTCACCAGCCGTTTGCCGGCATGTTCAAAATTCACCGTCACGCGGGCGCCCACGGCGGATTGCACCTGGCCGGCACCCCAATCCGGTGCCAGCGGGTTTTCCACCCAATCCCCGGGGGCCCAGGGTGACATGGCTGTTCCCAGCATGGCGTTGCTGCTCCGGCTTGGCGGCGATTGCGAAAGGTGTACCGGCACTTTAAACAGAATCCAGCCTTAACACTACGATCCGGAACCGGCATGGATGTCCCCCGCAACGATATCGACCTTGTGGCGCTGATCTGCTCCAAACTCTGCCACGATCTGGCCGGCAGCATCGGTGCGGTCTCCAACGGGGCGGAATTGCTGGCCGAGGAAACCGATGCCACGATGCGCGAGGAGGCGATCCGCCTGATCGCCCAGAGCGCCAATGACGCGGCGCGCCGGCTGGCTTTCTTCCGCCTCGCCCTCGGCGCTTCCGGCGGCCTGGATGAACCGCTCGCCAGCGCCGATCTGGCGCGCGTGGCGGGCGACTATTTCCAGGGTGGCCGGGTCCGCCTGCTGCCGCCGGTCGGCCTGCCGGCCAGCCTGCCCAAGCCGCTCGGCAAGGCTTTGCTGCTCGGCCTGGCGGTGATGGCCTCGGCTTTGCCGCGCGGCGGTGCGCTGCGGCTGGACTTGCAGCAGGGCGAATGGCGCGTGCGGGCCGAAGGCACCCCGAGCAAATTGCCCGATGACGTGGCGACCAGCCTGCTCGGCGGCAGCCAGCCCGAGGAACCGGCCGGCGCGCTGGCGCGCCATGCCGCCGATCTCGCCGCCCTGGCGGGTTATCGCCTGGGCCTGGAGGCCGGCGCCGAGGGTGCGGCGCTGCGGTTCAGCAAGTAAGGCTCGCTATCGGCTTGGCTTGAGCACGGCACCGAGTGCCAGGGTGATCAGGCCGAGCGCGGCGAATTCCGGCCAGCCCGGCTGCTCGCCCAGCATCAGCATGGATGAGAACACGCCGACCACCGGGATCATCAGGGTGGACAGGCCGCTGACCTGGGCCGGCAGCACCTGCACCAGCCGGTTCCACACCCAGTAGCAGAACACGAAGCAGACCACGGCATTATAGAGCGCCGCGCCCCAGGCCAGCATGGAATAGCTGTGCCAGCGGTCGGCCTCGAAAATCGGCGCCAGCAGCATGATCGGCAGGCCGCCCAGCACCATCTGCCAGCCGACAAACGGCACACTCGGCATCGGGATGGCATAAAGCTTGGTCAGCAGGGTACCCATGGCCCAGGATATGGCGGCGGCCAGCACCAGGGCGACGCCCAGCGGCGATACCATCATCGCCTGCCATTCGCCGCCCAGCAGCACGGCCAGGCCACACAGACCGATCACCAGCCCGGCCAGTTTCCAGCCATTCAGCCGTTCGTTCAGGAAATGCGCCGAGAGCGGCACCAGCCAGAGCGGCATGGTGAAGGCCAGGATCGAAGTGCGCCCGGCCGGCAGCATCGACAGGCCATACAGCACCAGCACATTCCAGCCGGTGATGTTGCACAGCGCGATCAGCAGCAATTGATGGAACCGGCCCTTGGGGATGCCCAGCTTCATGCGCATGGCAAAGCCGATCGCGAATAGCCCGAGCGCGCCACCGGACAGGCAGAAGGTGCGGAAGGTGAAAACCGGAATTTCCGCCAGGGCCAGCTTCATGATCGGCCAGTTGATGCCCCAGAACAGGGTCAGCAAGGCGAGCAGAATGAGCGATGTCAGCGACATCGTCGGGCGCGGCGGCAGCAGGCCAGCAGCGGCATTGGTCATGATCGATCCACAAACAGGAGGCGAGCGGCGTTTCGTTATGATCGTTTGTATACGCTCACTCTACGCCGCTTTTCACAGGATGGCGAGTACGGCTTCCGGCGGCCGGCCCAAGGCTGCCTTGGCGCCATGCACAAAGATCGGCCGCTCGATGGCGGCGGGATGCGCTGCCAGTGCCTTGAGCAAAGCGGCATCATCCAGCGCGGCGGGATCGAAGCCGGCCTCGCGGGCTTCCTTGGCGCGCACGATATCGCGCAGCGGACGGCCGAGTTTTTTCACGATGGCGGCCAGGTCGGTGGCGCTGGGCGGCTGGCGCAGATACTCGACGATCTGCGGCGTGATGCCGTTCTCGGCCAGCAAGGCCAGCGCCTGGCGCGACTTGGAACAGCGTGGATTGTGGTAAAATAACGACGGCATGACGGTTTCCAGGGAAATTTTGCGATAATTGGCAGCGGACCGGGGTGAATGATTGCATTTTCGTGACCCCGGTTTAAATAGCAAGCCATGACCCGGCACTGGACCCTGGACGATATCCCCTGGCAGCAATTCGATCCCGGCAAAGTGGATCCGGAATTGCTGCGCGCGGTGAAGGCTGCCACGCTGGTGGAGCATAACGCCGAGGATTACGTCACCTATCTGTGCAACGTGTTCGGCGACGATCCGGCCTTCCAGGCGGCGGCGCGGCAATGGGGCGTCGAGGAAGAACAGCATGGCCGCGCCCTGGCGCGCTGGTGCCAGCTCGCCGATCCGAGCTTCGATCCGGCCCAGGCGATGGCGGATTTCCAGGCGCATTACCGCCTGCCGCTGAATGCGACGCAATCGGTGCGCGGCAGCCTGAACGGGGAATTAGTGGCGCGCTGCGTGGTCGAATGCGGCACTTCCAGTTTCTATAGCGCGATCCGCGATGCCACCGAGGAGCCGGTGCTGAAACAGGTGGCGTCGCGCATTGCCGGTGATGAATTCCGCCATTTCAAGCTGTTTCTGGATCATCTGCAGCGGTATCAGGTGAACCAGCCGCTGGGGCGCTGGGCGCGGCTGCGCATCGCGCTCGGCCGCATCAACGAAACCTCCGATGATGAACTGGCCATGGCCTATTGGTGCGGCAATGGCCGCCAGGGCGGCTATGACCGTGGCCGCGAAAGCGCCGCCTATGCCTGGCGCGCCAGCCGGCTCTACCGTTTCGGCCATATCCAGCGCGGCCTCGGCATGGCATTGAAAGCCTGCGGCTTCGATCCCCAGGGCCGGTTCAGCCGCGCCTTCGCCGCGCTTGGCTGGCGCCTGATGCAATGGCGAACCCGGCGCCTCGCCATTCAACTCGGAATGTAGGCGTTTTTCCCGCTGATCTACTTGCGGGCTTATGCGTATAATGGCCTATGCCGCGCCATTTCACTGTTATCAATGAGACCGAGGCCGATCCCCGCCTGCTGCGCCTGCTGGCTTTCTGGCGTGCGGCGGCCAATGGCCGGACCTATCCTGGTCGCGCCGCCATCGATCCGCTGCAATTGAAGGATCTGCTCGGCCGCCTGGTGCTGGTGGATGCGGTGGATCAGGGGCTGCCGACAGCCGATCCTGAACGCCCGGTGCGCTTCCGCTATCGCCTGTTCGGCACCGGCTACACTTTCTACCATGGCCGCGACATGACCGGAAAATGGGTCGATGAAGTGGCCGAGCCGACCTTCCGCGACGATCTGCTCGATGTCTATGCCCTGGCGGTGCGACAGGGCCGCCCGGGACTTTATGCCTATGACTATATCGTTGACAGCAAGCTGCATCGTTTCCAGGCCGCCCTGCTGCCGCTGGCCGAGGATGGCAGCAAGGTCGATATGGTGCTGACCTGCGCCGTGCCGCTGGACGAAGCCTCGCCCTGAACCTTACCCTGACCCGGGCTGGCGCCAGACTATTCCCTGGCGGGCGGAAAAGATTCTACAGTTGCGAAATGGAAACGCCTTATCGCAACCGGCATATCCAGCCGGTGCCAGAGCAGGAACTCGATCCCCGGCTGGCCGGGATGGTGGATTATTGGCGCGGCAAGATCAGCGCTGATGCCGATGGTGCCACGCACCTGCCCGGGCGTGCCGCCATCGATCCGCTGGATTTCCGCGCCCTGCTTGGCCATGTGCTGCTGGTGGATGTGCTGCGTGATGAGGCCGGGGCGCGGCGCTACCGCTACCGGCTGTTCGGCACCGAATTCGTCTTCTACCATGGCGGCGACCTGACCGGGCGTTATCTTGACGAGATCAGCAATGCCGAATTTCGTGCCGAATTGCTGGCACAATATGATGCTGCGGTCACCGGGCGCCAGCCGCAATACATGACCTATGATTATATCGTCGCCGCCGAACGGCACCGTTTCCATGCGGTTCTGCTGCCGCTGGCCGCCGATGGCGTGACGGTGGACATGGTGCTGGGCTGCGGCGTGCGCGTGGCGGTGCTGTGACGCTTCAGTGACCCGTGTGTTCAGTGGCTTGGCGGCAAATCCGCCAGCCAGTCGCTGCAGGCCTGCATCATTGCGGCCTCGCCCGGTTCACCGAACAGGAAATGGCTCATCCCTGGCAAGGCGCGGAACACCGCGCGGCCGGGATATTTGCCGGCGATGGCGCGGCCGGTGGCGGCCGGTGTCACCTGGTCGTCGCTGCCGGTCAGCACCAGGATCGGGCAGCGCACACGATGGAAGCTGACATGGCTGGCAGCATGCCAGTCGAGCCACCAGAGCAGCGATTCGAAGATGGCGCGGCCGGATTCCGGCACCAGCCGGGCCAGGGCGTCGCGCTGCAGGGCCGGCGGCAGCCGGTCCATGGAAAATTCCACCGCCAATGCCGGATCGGGCGGCAAGGCCTTGCGCCACACCGCGCCGCCGCGCAGCAGCAGGTTCACCCCGGCGCCGAGTTCGCTCATGGCGCTGGGCAGCACGCCCCAGGGCGCTACCGGGGCCAGCAGGATGGCGGCGCGGCACAGATCGCGGGCTGCCAGTTGCTGCGCCAGCAGGCCGCCGAGCGAATGGCCGATCAGCACCGGCTTTTGCGGCAGGCGGGCGATTTCCGCCTCCAGCGCCTCGCGATAGGCGGCCAGGCCGAGCCGCGCCAGATCGGCATCGGCCGGCTTGCCGGCCTGCTGTGCGCCATGCAGCGGCAGGTCGGGGGCATGGGTGCGCCAGCCATGATGGCTGAGATGGCTGCGCAGGCGCTCGAACACCCAGCCGCCGACAAAGGCGCCGTGCAGCAGCAGGATGTCGCCGCGCTGAGTCATGCCCTCTCCCTCAGGTTTTCACATGGTCGCGGAATTCGGCCACGATGGCCTGGTAGATCGGGCGTTTGAACGGCACGATCAGGTCGGGCAAATCCGAGAAGCGCGCCCATTTCCAGGCATCGAATTCGGGATGCGCGGTGTTGATGTTGATGACATCCTCCTCGCCGATCAGGCGGCAGAGATACCATTTCTGCTGCTGCCCGCGATAGCGGCCTTTCCAGACCTGGTCGGCCAGATCGGGCGGCAGGTCATAGCTCAGCCAGTCGCGGCTTTCGGCGATGATGGCGGTGCGGGCCGGCGGCACGCCGATTTCCTCTTCCAGTTCGCGCAAGGCGGTCTGGCGCGGATCCTCGCCCGGATCGATGCCGCCCTGCGGCATCTGCCAGGCTTCGGCGGTCTGGTCGATGCGGCGGCCGACAAATACCATATCGGCTTCATTGAGCAGGGCGATGCCGACGCCGAGGCGGTAGGGACGGGGTTCTGCGGCCATGGTGGATGAACTCATGCGGGGCCGGTCATTCCGGCGTCTGACGGTTGACGATGGCGGAGACCGGCGCCAGCGCGATGCTTTTGCCGGCCACGGTCTTGCTCCAGGCCAGCAGGCGGTCGAGCGTGATCGGATAGGGCTGGGCGAAACCCACCGCGATGCCGGTGCCGCGCGCCAGCCGCTCCAGTTCCTCCAGCCGGGACTCGATCACCGGGCCGGTCGGCTGCTGGTCGATCAGGCGGTTGCCGATGGCATAGACGCCGCCGGCCTCGCGGATGCTGCGTGCCGCCACCGAGCGTGGCGCGGTGCGGGCATCGACGAATAACAGGCCGCGCTGTTTCAGCGTCGTGGCAACATAGCGCATATGTTCCGGGCTGGAGGTGTATTTGGCGCCCATGTAATTGGTGAAGCCGATATAGCCGGTCACCCGGGTCAGGGTCCATTCCAGCCGGCGCAGGTTTTCGCCCTCGGTCAGGCTGGTCAGCAGGGTATAGGGGCCGGGATCGCTGGCCGGATAGTCAAATGGCTCCATCGGCAATTGCAGCAGCACTTCATGGCCACGATTGCGGGCATATTCGATCTGCTGCACCAGATTGGGCGCATAGGGATTGAAGGCGAAGCTGATTGCCGGCGGCAGCAGGTCGGCGGCCTTGGTGGTCAGGGTTTCGTTCAGGCCGAGATCGCCGAGCAGGATGGCCAGGCGCGGCCGGTCGGCCGGCTCGTCATAGGGCCGGGCATAGGCGCGCCAGGGCTGGCGGCCATCGGCGCCGATTTTAGGCATCGGGCCGCGTGGATTGGCTTCCACCAGTTGCGGATCGGGGGCAGCCAGCAGGCCGCTGGGCAGCAGGCTGGCGCCCATCGGCACGGCTTCCTGGCCGCTGCCGCCTTTCTGCTCCGGCGCCATGCGGGCTTCCGGCGGCAGGGTCAGGCGCGACACCCCGATCACCACTTCCGAGCCGGGCAAAGCCACCAGCGACTGGCTGGTCACCGTCAGCCACACGACCAGCGCAATGAAGCCGCCGAGAAACAGCGTCCAGGCCAGCACCAGCAGGCGGCGGCTTACCGTGGTGCCGTCGCCGCGCAGGAAGCTTGGCCACAGGACCAGGCCGATCAGATGGAAAATCCGTGCCAGCTTGTGCTTGAAGCCTTCGCGCCGGGGCGGCGGCGCCATGCCGCCGTAATCGCCCATCATGTCGGCATCGGGGTCGAGGCCGCCGCCATAGCCGCCCAGGCCATGGTCATGATCATCCTGACCGTCGAGCCGGTCCTGCACCATGGCGCCGAAATCGCCGTCATCGGCAACCGGCTTGCGGCGCCGGCGCGAAAACGGCGCCAGCAGCCGCGCCATCAGGCCGGCCGGTTTCGGCTCTCCTGGCGGTAGGGCGCGGTCTTCCGGATCGGCCTGTAGCGTCACTTCTGCGCGGTGGGCTTCGGCGGGGCGCGCAGCAATTCCAGCGCGGCGTTCAGCACCACGTCATTGGCGCCTTCCTCCGGCTTCATCAGCGTGGCCGGGCCGGTCGGCTTGCCGGGATCGCCGGCATCGCCCGGCTTGGCCGCCGGATTGGTTTCGGGCTTGGCTGCCGGCTCATCCTCGGTATCGCGATGGCCGTTCAGCTCGCGCCGCGCCTTCAACGCCGCTGCGATCTGGCGGTCGCGGTCGCTCCACACTTCCACATCCGGCGCGATGCCGGTCTTGTCGATGGAGCGGCCCGACGGCGTGAAATAGCCTGCCGTGGTCAGCTTCATGCCGCCGAATTCACCAAGCGGGATCATGGTCTGCACCAGACCCTTGCCGAAGGTGGTGTTGCCGACCAGCACGGCGCGGTGATGATCCTGCAAGGCACCGGCAACGATCTCGGAAGCCGAGGCCGAGCCGCCATTGATCAGCACCGCAATCGGCTTGCCATCGGTCACATCGCCGCGCTTGGCATTGACGCGCTGCCCCTCATCGGCATTCGGCCGCAGCGAGCGGGTGGAGACGATCTCGCCCTGATTGAGGAAACTGTCGGCGACCGAAATCGCCTGATCCAGCAGGCCGCCCGGATTGTCGCGCAGATCGATGACATAGCCCTTCAGGCCAGGGCCGATTTCCTGCTTCAGCCGCTCGATCGCCGCCACCATGTCCTGGGTGGTATGCTCGTTGAACGACGACAGGCGCAGATAGCCGACATCGCCTTCGCGGCGGCTGCGCACCACGCGGGTCTTGATCACGGCGCGGACGATGGTGAAATCCAGCGGCTTGGCGCTGGGATCACTGCCGCGCCGCACCGTCAGCACGATCTTGCTGTTCGGCGTGCCGCGCATTTTCTCGATGGCTTCCTGCAAGGTCTTGCCCAGCACCGGGTCGCCATCCAGATGGGTGATCAGGTCGCCCGGCAGCAGGCCGGCGCGCTGCGCCGGGGTGTCGTCGATCGGCGACACCACCTTGACCAGGCCGCTTTCCATGGTCACTTCCAGGCCCAGGCCGCCGAATTCACCCCGCGTCTGCACGCGGGCTTCCTGGAAGCTGCGCGGCGGCATGTAGATGGAATAGGGATCGAGCGAGGTGAGCATGCCGTTGATGGCATTCTCCATCAGCTGCTCGTCCTTGGTTTCCTTGTAATAGTCGTTGCGCACACGCTCAAAAATCTCGCCGAAGAGATTGAGCTGCTTGTAGGTGTCGCTGGTCTGCAGGCCAGCCTTGTTCGGGGCCGCAAACAGCGCCACCGAACCCATCAGCGCAAAAGCGCAGACGCCGCCGAGGAAAAAATTGCGCATGTCAGCCGCTCACCTTTCTGTCGCCCGCGGCGAGCCAGGGCAACGGATTGACCGGCTCGCCCTTGCGCCGCAATTCAAGATATAGGACCGGCTTGTCGTCATGCCCAGTAGCCTTCGGGTCATTCCTGGCGCCTTCGCCGTTCATCCGGCCAACCGGCTCGCCGGCCAGCACCGACTGGCCCACGGCGCGGTCAATGCGCCCGAAACCAGCCAGCAATGAATGATATCCACCGCCATGTGCGATGATCAATAGCTGTCCGTAACCCCGGAATGGTCCGGCGAACATCACTTTGCCGTCAGCCGGCGCCACCACCTGGCCGCCGGGCCGGGTTTCAATGCGGATGCCGCGCAGCACCACGCCGCTCGAATCCTGGTCGCCATAACGCCCGACCAGCCGGCCGCGTGCCGGCAGGGCGGCGCTGCCTTCCAGCGCGGCGTAATTGTCATTGGTGCCGCTGCCGGGCCGCTCTGACGGCCGTTTACCTTGATTTTCCGCCTCTTTCGCGGCCCGGGCGCGGGCCTCGGCCTCGCGCTTCTCCTGTTCCAGCAGACGCTCCACCAGGGCGCGCAGGTCTTTTGCCTGCTCGGCCAGGCGGGTGGCGCGCTCGCGTTCGGCGCCGCGTTCCTCGCGCGTCTGCGCCGCTTCGGCAACGGTTTCGGCCTGCAGCTTTTCCAGTTCGCGCCGTTCGGCATCCAGTTGTGCGATGGCCTGACCGAGCCGGCGCTGCTCGGCGGCGATGCCCTGGCGCAATGCCGCCAGGCGTTCCAGTTCGGCTTTCAGCGCTGCGGCACGGCGCTCGATTTCCGGCACCAGGGCGGCGATCAGCTGGCTCGCCCGCACCATGTCCAGCGCCGAACCCGGTGCCAGCACCATGGCCTCGGGGGGCTGCCGGCTCAGCCGGGTCAGGCTGGCCAGGGTCTGGGCCAGTTCGGCGCGGCGTTCCTCAAAATCGGCGGCGGCGCGGGTTTCCTCGGCCAGCAGCCGGGCCAGTTGTTCCTCGCTGCGCGATACCGCGTCTTCCTGAGCTTGCAGTTTACGCGCCGATTGCACCAGCTGGCGGCGCAATTCCTGGGCTTTCTGTGTCAGCTTGGCGCTTTCGCGCTCCAGTTCGCGCTGCCGTTCGCGGCTTTCGCGTAACTGCTTCTGCACATCCTCAAGCTGCTGCCGCGATTGCGCCGCATCCGGCGCCGCCCGGGCAGGCAGCGCCATCGTGACCAGCGCCTGGCTTAGAGCCAAGGTCAGTCCGAGCGACAGCAGGCGGCGGGGATCAGGCACGGCGCTGGTTGGGCTCCTGTGCGGCGCTGGTGGCGGCTGCCGGCATGGCCAGGTTTTGCCCGGTCATCTCGGCCGGCTGGGCCAGGTTGAGGAAATGCAGCAAAGTCGGCGCGATATCGCTGAGCCGGCCATCCTGCAAGGCATAGCCATCACGGCCCACCAGCAGCAGCGGCACCAGATTGGTGGTATGCTGGGTATGCGCCTGGCCGGAAGCCGGATCGCGCATTTCCTCCAGATTGCCGTGATCGGCGGTGATCAGCAGCACGCCGCCGGCCGCCAGCACGGCGGCTTCCAGCCGCGCCAGGCAGGTATCCACGGTTTCCGCCGCCTTGATCGCCGCCGGCAGCGAACCGGTATGGCCCACCATGTCGGGATTGGCGTAATTCACGATGATCTGGTCATAGCTGCCGGCCTGGATCGCCGCCACCAGCCTGTCGGTCACTTCCGCCGCCGACATTTCCGGCTGCAGATCATAAGTCGCCACTTTCGGCGATGGCACCAGGATGCGGTCCTCGCCCGGGAAGGGCTGCTCCTCGCCGCCATTCATGAAGAAGGTGACATGGGCGTATTTCTCGGTCTCGGCGATGCGCAGCTGCTTGCGGCCCTGCTTGGCGAGCCATTCGCCCAGCGTGTTGGGATAGCGCATCGGCGGAAACGCCGTGGTCAGATACGCGTTGAGCTGGCTGGAATATTCCGTCAGGCCGACAGCGGCGGCAAAAGCCGGACACAAAGGGCGCGGGAAGGCGTCGAAATGCGGCTCCAGCAGGGTTTGCAGGATTTCGCGCGCCCGGTCGGCACGGAAATTCGCCATGATCAGGCCATCGCCGGCCTGCATGCCGGTATAGTCGCCGATCACCGTGGGCAGGATGAATTCGTCGCTCAGGCCGGCTTCATAGCCCTGCTGCACGGCGGCTTCGGCACTCGCGGCACGCGGCCCTTCCGCCAGCGCCAGGGCGCCATAGGCCTGGGCCACGCGGTCCCAGCGCTTGTCGCGGTCCATGGCGTAGAAGCGCCCGGACAGGGTGGCGAAATCCACCGCCACGCCGGCCAGGCTGCGGCGGAATTCAGCCAGGAAATCCAGCGCGCTTTTCGGCGGCGTGTCGCGGCCATCGGTGAAGGCATGCAGCCACACCCTGATGCCGGCAGCGGCGGCGATACGCGCCAGCGCCGCGATATGGTCCTGATGCGAATGCACGCCGCCGGGCGAGAGCAGGCCCAGCACATGCAGCGCGCCGCCGCTCGCCTTCAGCTTGTCCAGCATGTCGGCAATCGCCGGCACCTGGCCCAGGCTTTCATCAGCCACCGCATTGTCGATGCGGCCGAGATCTGGCACCGCGATGCGACCGGCGCCGATATTCATATGGCCGACTTCGGAATTGCCCATCTGGCCATCCGGCAGGCCGACATCGTGGCCCGAGGTGCCGACCCGGGCGAAGGGCCGGGTTTCCAGCAGGCGGTGCCAGGTCGGCAGGTCGGCCTGGGCGATGGCATTGTCGGTCGGATCGTCGCGCAGCCCCCAGCCATCCAGGATGCAGAGAACGACAGGGCGGGCAGAGGTCGGATCGGTCATGGCGGCAATCTGAGGCAGGAGAGGCGAAACGCGGTTTAATTAGCGCAGCGCGACGGTTTAGTCACGATGATAGGGATGGTTGTTGAGCAGGCTCCAGGCCCGGTAAAGCTGTTCCAGCAGCAATACTCTGGCCAGCAAATGCGGCCAAGTCATGGCGCCGAAAGCGATTTTCAGCCGCGCCCGGGCCAGCAGGGCGGCGTCCAGGCCATCCGCACCACCGATCAGGAAGGCAATCTCGGCCTCGCCGCCATCGCGCCAGCGGCCAAGCTGTTCGGCAAAGTCGCGGCTCGGCAGATTGCGGCCATGCTCGTCCAGCGCCACCAGCACGGCGCCTTTCGGGCAGGCCGCCAACAGCAGCTCGGCCTCACGCTGCTTGCGCTCGGCCACGCTGCCGCCGGCTTTTTTGTCCTCCACCTCGCGGATCGTCACCGGCCAGGGCAGCCGTTCGCGATAACCCTCGATCAGGCTCTGAGCCGCATCATGCTTGGCCCGCCCGGCGCGGCCGATACAGGCAATGGTCAGTTTCACGCGCCGGGTCTCAAGCGGGAGCGGTCCGGATCAGTCCGCTTCGGCATCCGGATCGGATTGGGCATCCGGCCCCTGCGGCGTCACATCGGATTCCGGCAGGTCGACGCCCCACATCTTTTCCAGCTTGTAGAAGCCACGCACTTCCGGGCGGAAGACATGCACCACGATGTCGCCGGCATCCAGCAGCACCCAGTCGCCGGCGCCCTTGCCTTCCACCCGCGCCTTGTGGCCGGTGGTTTCGTGGATGCGCTGCGCCAGATGCTCGACAATGGCGCCGACCTGGCGCGACGAGCGGCCGGAAGCCACCACGATGTAATCGGCGACCGAGGATTTGCCGGCCAGCGGGATCGAGACGATCTCCTCGGCCTTGTCGTCATCCAGCGATTTCAGGATCAGCTTGTGCAGCTTTTCCACCGCCGGGGTCGGCTTGGCCGGGTCCAGCTTCGGCTTGGCGGCGACCTTGGGTGCCTTGGCTTTAGAAACGGGGGCCTTGGCAACGGGTGACTTGGCGGGCGGCGCCTTTACGGCAGCCGCTTTTTTGGCCGCCGGGGCTTTCTTCGCCGCAGGAGCTTTTTTCGCGACTGGCGCTTTTTTCGCGACCGGGGCCTGCTTCGCCGCTGGCGCCTTTACGGCAGCCGCCTTCTTCGTGGCCGCCGGCTTTTTCACGGCTGCTGCTTTCTTGGCGGTAGCGGGTTTCTTGCTGGCGGCGGGTTTTTTGACAGCAGCCTTCGGCGCCTTGGCTTCCGGCTTGTCGGCCTTGGTTGCAGCGGCAACCTTCGGCTTCTTGGTGGTGGCGATGGCTCGGGCCCTCCTGCGGCTACGTGAATCTGCGGCTGGGTCAATCATGTCCGGCCGGTTCAATACTACCAGCGGAAGCCGTAATCCAGAGCGGGCGCCGATCCGGCTACGCCCCGAATCGGCCGCAGTCTAACCCGGCGAGGGGGTGAAGGGCTACAGGAACCAGAACCAGGTGACGAGCAGGAAGGGCGGCGCCAGCAATGGCACGCTCCAGGCCAGATAGCCGAAGAAACTCGGCATTTTGACGCCGGCCTGCTCGGCGATGGCTTTGACCATGAAATTCGGTGCATTGCCGATATAGCTGACAGCGCCGAAAAACACCGCGCCGGCCGAGACGGCGAGCAGGGTGCCGGCCATCGGCCCCATCATCGCCTGGGCATCGCCGCCGGCCATATTGAAGAACACCAGATAGGTCGGGGCATTGTCGAGGAAGGCCGAAAGCATGCCGGTGAGCCAGAAATACATCGCGTTGTTGGGCGTGCCATCGGCGTTGGAGGCGAGCTGGATCACCGCCTTGAGCGCCCCGGCCTCACCGGCGCGCAGAATGGCGATCACCGGCACGATGGTCAGGAAGATGCCGGCAAACAGCTTGGCCACTTCGCGGATCGGTTCCCAGTCGAAGCCGTTTTCCCGCCGCGATTCCGCCCGGGTCAGCTTCAGTGACAGGAAGGCCAGCGCCAGCAGGCCGAGATCGCGCGCCAGGTTGGGCAGGGTCACGGTGACGCCGAACACCGACAGCGCCTGCGCCGGCTTCCAGGTGCCCGACATCAGCACCAGGGCCACCACGCCGCCGAGCAGCAGCACATTGACGCCGCCCTCGATGCCGATCGGGTTATCCGGCGTCGGGTCGGGCTTCACGGTGCCTTCCTTGCGGTAGAGATAGAGGTCCAGGGCGTAGAACATCGCCAGCAGCATCAGGCTGATCAGCAGCATCGGCAGCAGCATCGCTTCCACGGTCCAGAAGAAGCGCACGCCGAGCAGGAAGCCGAGGAATAGCGGCGGATCGCCGAGCGGGGTCAGGGCGCCGCCGACATTCGCCACCAGGATGATGAAGAACACCACCACATGCACATTATGCTTGCGGTCGTCATTGGCGCGCAGCAGCGGGCGGATCAGCAGCATGGCGGCGCCGGTGGTACCCATCCAGCTTGCCAGCAATGTGCCGGCGGCCAGCAGGGCGGTGTTCAGCCCCGGCGAGCCATGCAGGTTGCCGGTGATACGCACGCCGCCGGCAATGGTGAACAATGCCAGCAGCAGGATCACGAAGGGGATGTATTCGTGCAAGGCCACTTCCAGCACCGCATGGGCGGCGGTGCTGGCGCCCTGCAGCAAGGTGAAGGGCAGCAGGAAACACAAAGCCCAGAAGCCGGCGATCTTGCCGTAATGATGATGCCAGATGGCCGGCGCCAGCAGCGGGAACAGCGCAATGGAGAGCAGGATGCCGACAAAAGGCAGGCCCCAGATCAGGCCGAGCGCGCTGCCATCCACGCTGGCGGCCCGGGCCGGGCCGGCGCCGAGCAACAGGATGCCGGCAGCAAGCAGCGGCAGGAACAGGGAAAGGCCGGCGGCTCGCCGCTCCGCGATCTTTGACATGCTGACTGGCCTCCCCGGGGCGCGCGCTGCTGGTTACGAGAAATTTATATCCTCCTAAATGGCCATTTGCGGCCAATTCGTCAAGTCCGACTATGAGTTAGCTGCGGAAGAAGATCACCGTGAGCAGGGCAAAGACCGGCAGCAGGATGCAGCAGCTCCAGGCCATGTAGCCGAAGAAGCTGGGCATTTTCACATTCATCTCCTCGGCCACCGCCTTGACCATGAAATTCGGCGCATTGCCGATATAGCTGTTGGCGCCCATGAACACGGCGCCGCAGGAAATCGCCGCCAGGGTGGCGCCCAGCGGCCCCATCAGGGTGGCGGCATCGCCGCTCGCCATGTTGAAGAACACCAGATAGGTCGGGGCATTGTCGAGGAAGCTGGACAGGCCGCCGGCGAGCCAGAAATACATCGCATTGTTGGGACTGCCATCGGCATTGGAGGCCAGGTCGACCAGACCACCGAGTGCGCCATCGCTGCCGGCGCGCAGGATGGCGATGGCCGGCACGATGGTGACGAAAATGCCGGCAAACAGCTTGGCCACTTCCAGGATCGGGCCCCAGGTGAAGCCGTTGCCGCTGCGGGTTTCGGCCTCGGTCAGTTTCAGCGACAGGAAGGTGATGGCGAGCAAGGCCACGTCGCGCGCCAGATTCTGCGCCTCCACCACGATGCCGAACAGGTTGAAGCTGATGCCCGGCTTCCAGGTACCCGACATCAGCACCGCCAGCACGATGGCGATCAGCAGCACCAGATTGATGCCGCCCTGCATGCCGATCGGGCTATCCGGCGTCGGGTCGCCCGGGGTGATGCCTTCCTTGCGGTAATAATAGCTGTCGATGACATAGAACAGGCCGAGCAGGATCACCGTCGCCACCAGGGTGGGCATGAACAGATGCTGCGCGGTCCAGAAGAAATCCACGCCCTTGAGGAAACCCAGGAAAAGCGGCGGGTCGCCCAGCGGCGTCAGCGAGCCGCCGATATTCGAGACCAGGAAGATGAAGAACACCACCACATGCACATTATGCTTGCGGTTGTCATTGGCGCGAATGAGTGGCCGGATCAGCAGCATCGAGGCGCCGGTGGTGCCCATCCAGCTTGCGATCACGGTGCCGACCAGCAGCATGGCGGTATTGAGGCTGGGCGAACCGTTCAGGTTGCCGGTCAGGCGCACGCCGCCGGCCACGGTGAAGAGTGCCAGCAGCAGGATGATAAACGGGATGTATTCATGCAACGCCACTTCCAGCAGGGCATGGCCGGCGGCGCCGGCGCCATCGCGCAGGGCGAAGGGCAGCAGGAAACACAAAGCCCAGAAGGCGGCGATCTTGCCGAAATGGTGATGCCACAGATTGGGCGTCAGCAGCGGCAGCAGGGCGATGGAGAGCAGGATGCCGGCAAAGGGCAGCACCCACAGGAAATTCAGGCTCTTGCCGTCGATGGCGGCGGCGGCCGCCGGATCGCTGCCGGCCAGCAGCAAGACAAGCGCAACGGCCGCACAGGCGGCAATCCGGATCAGCGACATACCAATTCCCCCTGGAAAATCCGCCGCAACGTTAACGGCGGCCTCCGGTGGGCTCAACCTTTTGGCTGCCGCATGGCAGGCCGAAATGCCGATGTTTACGGGTATTTTATGCGACTCAGCCCGGGATACTGCTCAACCCCGGGGCTACTCAACTATGGGCGAAGGGCGGCCTTTGCTCGATCACCCCGGCCGGATCCTGGCGCAGGATGATTTCTGCGCCGGGAAACAGCGCCTGCAATTCGGCGATGATCTCCTCCGAGACACGATGCGCGGCCCGCAGCGGCATCTCCGGATCGAGTTCGAGGTGGAACTGGATGAAGGTCTGGTTGCCGGATTGCCGGGTGCGCAGGTCGTGCAGCGCGCGGGCCTCGGGATGGCGCAGCACGGCTTTGCGGATGCTGTCGCGCGCCGCCTCGTCCAGTTCGCGGTCCATCAGATGGTCCAGCGACTGGCGCAGGATATCGGCGGCACCCTTGAAGATCACCATCGCCACCAGCAAAGCGCCCACCGGATCTACCCAGTCGAAGCCGGGCAAGGCGGCCAGCGCCAGCGCGGCGATCACGGTCAGGTTGGTCAACAGGTCGCTCAGGTAATGCAGCCGGTCGGCGGAAATCGCCAGCGAGCCGGTGCGGCGCACCACATGGCGCTGAAACAATACCAGGGCGATGGTGAGCAGGATGGAAAACACCATCACGCCGATGCCCCAGGCGGAATGTTCCGCCGGCTGCGGCTGGCGCAGGCTCTGCACCGCTTCGGAAACCAGGAACAGCGCCGAGCCGCCGATCACCAAAGCCTGGCCCAGACCGGACAAAGCCTCGGCCTTGCCATGGCCGAAGCGGTGCTCGCGGTCGGCCGGCACCAGCGCGGTGCGCACCGCCAGCAGGTTGAGCAGGGAGGCCAGTGCATCCAGCCCACTATCCATCAGGCTGGATAGCAGGGCGACCGAGCCGCTTTGCTGCCAGGCGAAGAATTTCGCCGTCACCAGCAGCAAGGCCACGCCGAAAGAGGCGTAGGTGGCCAGCCGCAGCAGGCGATGGTTGGCGGCGGTCATGGATAAAGTCGATCGGTGATCCAGCCGGTGCCGTCGGCATCACGGCGATAGACCAGGCGGTCATGCAGGCGGAACGGCCGGTCGGCCCAGAATTCCACGGTTTCGGGATGGATGCGGAAACCCGACCAATGTGGCGGGCGCGGCACCTCGCCGATGGCGAATCTGGCGGCGTATTTCGCCACTGCGGCTTCCAGTTCAAAGCGGCCCTGCAACGGGCGTGACTGCGCCGAGGCCCAGGCGCCGATGCGGCTGTCACGCGGCCGGCTGGCGAAATAGGCATCGGCCTCGGCGTCGCTGACAATGCTGACGGCGCCGCGCAGCCGCACCTGGCGGCGCAGGCTTTTCCAATGGAACAACGCCGCCGCCTTGCGCTGGCCGAGCAATTCGCGGCCCTTGGCGCTTTCAAAATTGGTGTAGAACACCAACCCCTCGGCATCATAGGCCTTCATCAGCACCATGCGCAGATTGGGCAGGCCGGTTTCGTCCAGGCTGGCCACCGCCATCGCATTGGGATCGTTCGGCTCACTCGCCCGGGCTTCCGCAAACCAGGCGTCGAAATGGCTGATCGGATCGGCGAAGGCGTCCATGGTTTCCTCGAAAAACGCGGAAAAGCGATACCCGCCCTATGTAGCGCATGCCGCAACAATTCCCAACCCCTGCCGCAATCCCGCCCCAATCGGGGGCCACCTTCTCCTCACGCCCGGCGCTGCAAGGCCCAGTGCCAAGGCCCGGTGCCAAGGCCCGGTGCAACAAAACAGACAGACTTTCAGGGGATCACCATCATGCGCTCCGTTCCGACCGAAATGATTGTGTCGCGCAGCGTTGCCACTCAGGCGGGCGGCATGAGCCGCAAGGCCGGCCTGGTCGCCGCGCTTGGCTTGGTGGCGCTGGTTGTCACCGGTTGCGCCGATCAGGGCGCCAAGCAGAATATGGGTACCCTGCTGGGTGCCGGCGCGGGCGCGGTGGCGGGTTCCCAATTCGGCAGCGGCAAGGGCCGCCTCGTCGGTGTGGCCGCCGGCACCCTGCTGGGTGCGCTGGCCGGCTCCTCGATCGGCAAGTCGCTCGACCGTGCCGACCAGCAGCATCTTGCCAGTGCCAACCAGCGTGCCTTCGAGACCGCGCGCTCCGGCACCGCCGTCACCTGGCGCAACCCCGATAGCGGCAATTACGGCACCGTGGTGCCGCAGCAGGCCTATCAGGCTTCCGGCGGCCAGTATTGCCGCGAATTCCAGCAGACCATCAATGTGGGCGGCGAAACCCAGCAGGGTTATGGCACTGCCTGCCGCCAGCCCGACGGTTCCTGGAAGATCGTGCAGCAATAATTTTTCCCCCGGGGCGCCCTTCCCCCTCCTGTAGCGGGCGCCCATCCGTAGCGTAGGCGTAACCGAGTATCTCCAGTTCCTCTTCCCCCAGACTAGGCGTGGTTCGGCGCTCCCGACCACGCCATTTTTTTGTCTGTCATTTTTTCCTGGCGCGGGAGCCAATCCGCGTTAAACTATCGTTAACGGCCTGGTTGCAGACTGCCGGGTGACGCCTAGCCCAGAAGGTGCTCGGCGGCGTATGAGTGTTCGCAACGTGATGGAGGCCAGAATGGTCACCGGCATCGGCAGCGGCGCAGCCTCGGCAGTTTCGCTGCCGCGCGGCGCCACAAAAGCCTCTGAAAAATCCGGCCCGGATGACAAGGCCGAGCTGGCGGTAGCCCGTCTGGCGGAAACGCTGGATGCATCGCTGGCGGCCAAACGCGCGGCCCTGGAAAAACTGCGCGCGCCGCGTGAACGCAGCGAGGCGGAGAATCGCCTCGACCAGATTCTGCAATCGATGAAGAATGGCGGCCAGGCCGACAAGCTGGAAGCGGCGCGGCGCAAGCTGGAACAGCTCAAGGCGCGGGTCAAGGCGCTGGAACTGGCGGCGGCCTCGGCGGCGGCGCGCGGTGATGCTCGCGCCGCCAAGGCGATTGCGCGCGAAATCAAGCAGCTGGCGCGCGACATGGCCGGCGCCTTGCGTGATGCCGGCCAGGGCGGCGGTGCTGGTGGCGGCCAGGTCGGCCAGGTGGCGCCGGCGCAGCAGGCGGATGCCGCCACGCAGCAGCAGCAGAATCTGGCGGTGCGCGATGCGGTGGGTGGCAGTCTGGGCGATGGCCGCGCGGTGGATGCCACGGCGCGCGCGGCGGCGGCTATCAAGGGCGCTGATATCGGCAATGCGCAGCCCGCCGGCAACACAGCCGGCATCAAGGAGCAGCTTGAACAGCTCAAGCAGGAAGTGCGGGCACAGCTTGAGAAGATGAAAAAGATCCTGACCCAGGCGCGCGCCGCCCTGCTCAATCCGCTGGCCGATCCGGAAGAACGGCGCAAGGCGGAAAAGGCCTTCGGTGAGGCCGATCAGGCCATGGCCGGGCTGGAAGCGGCAACGGCGCCGGATGCCAGTGTCAGTATGGGTGCCGGCCTCCTGGGCGGGGGCCTGGGCGGTGGTCCGGGCGGTGGCGGGATCGACTTGCAAGCCTGAGCCGGCTTGGTCAGGATGGCGCCATGACCCCCGATGGCACCCCGTTTCTCACCCTGGAAATCGATCTCGCCGAGCCGCAGAGCATCGGCCATCTGCCCGCCATTGCCGGCGGCGGCGGCAATAGCAGCGGCGGCGAGCGGCGCTGCGTGCCGATCATCGGCGGCCGGGTAGCTGGCCGGATCGATGGCGTGGTGCTGCCCGGCGGCGCCGATTGGCAATGGCTGCGCGGCGATGGCGTGGCCGATATCGATGCGCGTTATCTGCTGCGCAGCGCTGCCGGCGAGGGTATCGAAGTGTGGAGCCGTGGCCTGCGCCATGGCCCGCCCGAGGTGATGGCGCGGCTCGCCGCCGGTGAGATGGTCGATCCGGCGCTGTATTATTTCCGCACGGCGTTGCGTTTCGAGAGCGCCGCGCCCGGCCTGCAATGGCTGGTGCGCTGCCTGGCGATTGGTTATGGCCAGCGCCTGGCCAGCCAGGTGCGGCTGCGGGTCTTTGCCATCGACTGAGTTTTGCCCGGCGCTGGTCGTGCAGCTTTTGTTTAGCGCGCGTCGCGCAGGGCGCCGTTCAGCGCCACGATGCGGCCGGTGCTGTCGCGCCGCGCAATGCCGGAAAGCCGCAGCGGGCGCCAGCTTGCCGGGCCATAGGCGCCGGGTTCGTCACCGACACGGAAATCCACCGGCTGGGCGCGGCCCTGCTGGCGCAGGTCGTCGAAGAAAGTCTGCAACGCGGCGCGGTCGGCGGGATGGGCGCAATCCAGCAGCACCGGGATCGCCGCCGGGGCCGCTGTCGGGGCCAGGTCAAGCAGGCGGAACATGTTGTCCGACCAGGTGAAATGGTCGTCTTCCAGGCGCCATTCCCAACTGCCGAAACCGGCCAGCCGCTCGGCATTGTTGTAGCTGCTGCCGCGCGCCGCCAGCGCCTGCTCGGCAGCAATATGCGCGGCGCTGGCCTCGGCCCGTGCCTTGTCGATCTCCGCCACCAGTTCGGCATTGCGCAGCCGCAGCGCGATGCCCAGCCGTTCGCTGCGATTGGCGCCATGGGCGCGCAGGCAGAAGGCCATGCCCAAAGTCACGCCCAGCACCGCCATCATGTATTGCGCCATGCCGCCTTCCAGCAGGCCGCGCAGAAAGAGCGGCACCGACATCGTGGCGAAAAACGCGTAATAGGCCGGCAGATGCGGCGCGCGGGTATTCATGTTGGAAAACGCCAGGCCCGACCACATCAGGCAGAGCACGGTCTGCTGCGCGTAATCCCGCGTATCGGCATAGAGCCAGAAGAACACGCCCCAGGCCAGGCCGGTGATCACCGAACCGATGGTGAAACGTTCGGCCCAATAGGCGCTGCGCTGCTGCGACTGGTGATCCTCGGCAAAGGCGAAACGCTGGCGGTCGAGCCACCAGGTGCCGAGCGTGTAGAGCAGGGTCACGCCGACCACTTCATACCACAACAGGATATTATGGAAGGCCAGGAAGCCGGCACCCAGCACCAGATAGGGCAGGTAGCGGGTCGGCCAGCTATATTGATACAGGCGCTCGACCAGCAAGGCGCCGATCAGTGGCGAAGGATTTTCCAACAGGCTGTCATCTTCCTCGGCCAGATGCGCCACCAGACTGGAAGAAGACATGTTGCTGTCGGTCACGAAACCCAATCCTTCACGGGCATGACAAGTCGGCCGTTTAAACCAGTTTAATCCAGTTATGCCGTAACCAAAATGACAAATTGTGACATTGGCAAAAAATTACCACGTAAAAAGAACGGCTTAAATCTCGGTTAGGTAGCGCTTGGTGATCTGATGTGCGAGGCTGAGTGGTGGCGGCATGCGCAAAGGTGCCGTGGTATCCAGCGACGCGGCGAGCATTTCCGCCACCTGGTCGCGGTGGAACCAGCGCGCATCCTCCAGTTCATGCCGGTCCACGGTGATGGCCTCCGACGTTGCCTCGGCGACACAGCCGATCATCAGCGAGGAGGGAAACGGCCAGGGCTGCGAGGCGATATAGCGCACATGGCTGGTGGCCAGGCCGGCTTCCTCGGCCAGTTCGCGCCGCACTGCCTCCTCGATGATCTCGCCCGGCTCCATGAAGCCGGCCAGGGCGGAATAGACCCCGGGCAGGAATTGCGGCTGGCGGCCAAGCAGGATCTGGTCGCCATACACGCCCAGCATGATCACCACCGGATCGGTACGCGGGAAATGCTGCGCCCGGCAGGCCTCGCTGGTGCAGCGCCGGCTATAGCCGGCATCCTCGGCCCGGCTCGGCGCGCCGCATTGGGCGCAGAAGCCATGCCGCTTGTGCCAGTCGGTCATGCTGCGCGCCTGGGCCAGGATGGCGGCCTCGCCAGCCGCCAGTTGCGGCGCGATGGAGCGCACATCGATGAATTTGTTCTGCTCATCGGCCAGATCGTCGATTCCGGGAATCTGGTCCACATCGATGGCGAAATGCGCTGCGCCATCAGCCAGCCCGAGCAGCAGGGTGGGGCAATCGGCCAGCGCAGCGGCGAAACGCTGCGGGAACCAGGCCAGCCGGGTGCCGCCTTCCAGGCTGATCAGCGGCTTCAGCTCGCGCAGCAGCAGAAAGCGGCTGGTGGCGGCGCCAAGCTGGTCTTGCAGCCAGGCGGCATCGCGGCGCTGATTGCCGGCGCGGTCAAGCGGCGAGCCGGAAAACGGGATCGGGGACAGGCTTGGGGAAGATGGCGTAAGCATAGATTCAGCCTTGCATATCCGCCGTAAACCGGCAATTGCTGGAAACGGTTTTCCTGCCTGTTGCGTTAATTCCGCCGATGCGGGATAAGGGGCGCGGGAGGTTGGCGGCGGACGGGCGCCTCGCCAACCCGGTCAGGTCCGGAAGGAAGCAGCCGCAACGAGTTCCCGCACGGGTCGTTGTCCAGCCTCCCACCCTGTTTTTTGCTTCCCCTGTTTTTTGCTTCAGGGATATCATGTCGAGCAATCCGGCACCCTATCGTGTGCTGGCGCGGAAATACCGCCCCAGCAACTTCGCCGAGATGATCGGCCAGGATGCCCTGGTCCGCACCCTTTCCAACGCCATCGCCACCGGGCGCATCGCCCAGGCCTTCATCCTGACCGGCGTGCGCGGCGTCGGCAAGACCACCACGGCCCGCATCATCGCCCGGGCGCTGAACTGCACCGGGCCGGATGGCCAGGGCGGCCCCACGGTCAATCCCTGCGGCGTCTGCGACAATTGCCGCGCCATCGCCGAGGACCGCCACCCCGATATCCTGGAGATGGACGCTGCCTCGCGCACCGGCATCAACGATATCCGCGAGATCATCGAGGCGGTGCGCTATGCGCCGGCCATGGCGCGCTACAAGGTCTACATCATCGACGAAGTGCACATGCTCTCCACGGCGGCCTTCAACGGCCTGCTCAAGACGCTGGAAGAGCCGCCGCCGCATGTGAAATTCGTCTTCGCCACCACCGAAATCCGCAAGGTGCCGGTCACCGTGCTGTCGCGCTGCCAGCGCTTCGATCTCAAGCGGGTCGAGATCGCCGTGCTGGCGGCGCATTTCCGTGGCATTGCCGAGAAGGAAGCGGCGCAGCTCAGCGACGAGGCGCTGACCCTGATCGCACGCGCCGCCGAAGGCTCGGTGCGCGACGGGCTGTCGCTGCTCGATCAGGCCATTGCCCATGGTGCCGGCCAGGCCGATGCCGCCCTGGTGCGCGACATGCTCGGCCTGGCGGATCGCGGCCAGGTCTTCCAGTTGCTGGAACATCTGCTGCATGGCCGGCTGCCCGAGGCGCTGGACAATCTGGGCCAGCAATATGCCCTCGGCGCCGATCCGGCGGTGGTGATCCAGGATCTGCTCGAACTCAGCCATTGGCTCACCCGGCTCAAGGTGGTGGGCGATGCCGCCGACGATGTGACGCTGCCGGAAGAACAGCGCCGCAGCGGCAAGGAACTGGCCGCCAAGCTGGGCATGCCGGTGCTGGCGCGCTGCTGGCAGATGCTGCTCAAGGGTTTGCAGGAAGTGCGTGGCGCGCCGGCGCCGCTGGCTGCGGCCGAGATGGTGCTGGTGCGGCTGGGTTATGCCGCCGACCTGCCCAGCCCGGCCGAGCTGGTCAAGGAATGGCGCGAAAAAGGCGGTGCCGGTGGCGGCGCCGGTGCCGCGCCGGTAACGCGCAATCCGGGCGCTGGCGGCGGCAATGGTGGCGGCGGCGCCTTGGCGATGCAGGCCCAGCCCGCGTTGCAGCCGGCGCCGCGCCAGGATGGCCCGGTGGCGCAGGCTTTGGTTCACGCCGGTATTGCCCAGCTGCCGCTGCCACAGAGTTTTGCCGCCCTGGCGCAGCTTTTTGCCGAGATGCGCGAAGGCATCCTGGCCGGCGAATTGAACAATTACGTGCATCTGGTGCAGTTCGAGCCGGGCCGCATCGAATGGCGCCAGCAGCCCGATGCGGCGCGCAATCTGGCGGCCCAGGTGGCCGAGAAATTGCAGCTCTGGACCGGCCAGCGCTGGATCATCGCGCTGTCGAACCAGCCCGGTGCGCCGACCCTGCATGAACAATCCCTGGCGGCGGCCTCGGCGCGCCATGCCCAGGCGGCGGCGCATCCGCTGGTGCAGGCGGTGCTGAGCGCGTTTCCCGGTGCCGAACTGAGCGTCAGCCTGGCGCAGCTTGTGCCCGAACCGGAAGCCGGCGACCTTGGCGATGGCGACGGCCCCGCCTATATGAGCGATGACGACATCGACCCGCTCGACGAACTTGATTGAGGCAATGCGATGAAAAATCTCGCCCAGATGATGAAGCAGGCCCAGGAAATGCAGGGCCGCATGGCCGAGATGCAGGCCGAGCTGGAGCGCCGCGAAGTGCAGGGCAGTGCCGGCGGCGGCATGGTGACGGTGACGATGAATGGCCGCGGCGAATTGCGCGGCGTGAAGATCGATCCGGCTTTGCTGGTGCCGGATGAGGCCGAGGTGCTGGAAGACCTGCTCAAGGCGGCGCATGCCGATGCCAAGGCGCGGGCCGAGCGCGAGACCCAGGAGCAGATGCAGAAACTGACCGCCGGCCTGCCGCTGCCGCCCGGCCTGAAACTGCCATTCTGAGGCCGGTTCCGCCACCATGGCCGGGGCCGAGATCGAGCGCCTGATCCAGTTGCTGGCGCGGCTGCCCGGGCTCGGGCCGCGCTCGGCGCGCCGCGCCGCTTTGCATCTGCTGAACAAACGCGATGCGCTGTTGCAGCCGCTGGCCCAGGCGATGCGCGATGTCGCCGATGGTGTGCGGCGCTGCTCGGTCTGCGGCAATCTGGATAGCCACGATCCCTGCCATATCTGCAGCGATACGCGGCGCGATCCGGCTTTGCTCTGCGTGGTGGAAAGTGTCGCCGATCTCTGGGCGCTGGAACGTGCCGGGGTGTTTCGCGGCCGCTATCATGTGCTGGGTGGCACGCTCTCGGCGCTGGATGGGCGCGGCCCGGCCGATCTCAATGTCGATACCCTGCTGGCCCGGGTCGGCGGCGCCAGCCCGGTGCGTGAGGTGATCATCGCCACCAATGCCACGGTGGAAGGCCAGACCACGGCGCATTACATCACCGACCGCCTCGCCCCGGCCCAGATTTCGGTCACCCGCCTGGCGCATGGCGTGCCGGTCGGCGGCGAACTCGATTATCTCGATGACGGCACCCTCGGCGCGGCGCTGAAGGCGCGGCGCCCGCTGTGATTCCGGGCCGCGCTGAAGGCGCGGCGCCCGCTGTGACCCTGGGCTGCGCTGAAGGCGCGCCACAAGGTGTGGCCCTGGGCCGCGCTGAAAGCGCGCCACAGGGTGTGGCCCTGCACGGCACCCGGTGTGAATTCTCTCATTTCGTCATGCGCGGGCTTGATCCACGGGAGTCCGATTTAGTCTTTTGATCACGGGCTACCGCCCGAATTCACCACAAGCCGTCATGGTCGGCGTAGGCCGACCATCCACGAGTTCCTTATTTTCTAGCCAGTTAAACAAGCAACACATGGATGGTACGCCTTCGCGTACCATGACGGCCTTTGTTATGGGGCGAATGGAGTGCGTTTTGCTTCAACCGTGTTCCTGGAGCACGGGGTGTCGGAAAGCATCAGTCTTGATGCGTGGTTTCGTCAATACCCTACAGGCTAAACCGGACTCCCGTGGATCAAGCCCGCGCATGACGACAAACCATGCCCCGGTTGAACAAACGCGCATATGGTCCCGTCCCGCTGTTAAGACGTGACCCGCCGGGCTGGCCTCTGTAAACTGGTCGGCGGAGGAAAACCGGATGCGGCGATGCCTGGTCCTGCTGCTCTTCGTCCTGTTGCTGCCGGGTCCGGTGGCGGCGCTGGATTTTCGCGTCATGTATATTGATCGTGATGTCACCCCCTATATCACCGGCGATGGTGAACTGGTGCCGAAACGCCCTGGCGCGGCGGTGGAATTGGTGCGCCGCGTGGCGGTGGAACTGGGCGCCAATGTGCGTTTCGAGCGGCGGCCGACGCGGCGGGTGATGGAAGCCTTGCGGGCCGGCGAGGCCGATGCGCTGCTCGGCCGCATCTACACCCCCGACCTCGGCCGCGAACTGGCTTTCCCGCTGCGCCCCGATGGCCAGCCCGATCCCGATGGCAGCCTCGGCCTGCTGAGCTATCGTTTCTATCGCCTGCCCGGCGCCGATATCACCTGGAATGGCCGCCAGCTTGGCGCGGCCGCGCCGCGCCCGGTGATCGGCCTCAATGCCAGCGCCACCATGGCAGCCCTGTTGCAAAGGCTTGGCGCCGATCCGGTCGAGGTGCATAGCAGCCCGCAGCTTTTCGGCATGCTGATGGCGCGGCGTTTCCAGGCCGTGGCGGTGCTGGAAGTGATCGGCGACCGCTATGCCGCACTCAAGCTGGAACGGCTCGATCCGCCGCTGGCCAGTTTCGACTTCCATCTGCCGGTGACGCGGGTTTTTCAGGCCGCGCAGCCGGATTTTGTCGCCCGGTTATGGCGCCGCCTGGGCGAAAGCCGCGAGGCGGTCTATGCCGAATTGCTGCCGGCCTATCTGAACTGAGAATTCAGTGCCAAAATCAGCCCCGGAAGCTGTCCTTGCGTTTGCGCGTCTCGGCAAATACCGCCACGTCATCGGCGTCGGCAAGGCCCAAAGTGGCAAAGCCCAGCGTGGCGCGCAGATCGGCACTCATCGGGCGCAGGAAGGGATTGGTGGCGCGCTCCTCGCCCAGGGTGGAGGGCACGGTGGGCATGCCTGCGGCGCGCAAGGCCCGGATCGCATCCTGGCGGGCCAGCAAGGCGGCATTGCCGGGTTCGACGGTGACGGCGAAGCGGGCATTGCTTTCAGTATATTCATGCGCGCAGTAAACCCGCGTGGCATCGGGCAAAGCGGCCAGCTTGCGCAAGGAAGCCCACATCTGCGCCGGGCTGCCTTCGAACAGCCGGCCGCAGCCGAGCGCAAACAGCGTATCGCCGCAGAATAGCGCATTATCGTCGGCGAACCAGTAGGCGATATGGCCGGCAGTATGGCCCGGCACGTCAAATACTTTCGCCCGGCTGTCGCCGAGGGCAAAGGCATCACCCTCGCCAAGCTGCTCGCCGATGCCGGGAATCCGCGCCGCCTCGCCGCGCGGGCCGACAATGGCGCAGCCGGTGGCGTCGCGCAAAGCCAGGTTGCCGCCAACATGGTCGGGATGGTGATGCGTGTTGAGAATCACATCCAGGCGCCAATTGCGCCGCTGCAATTCAGCCAGCACCGGCTCCGGCACGGCGGGATCGACCACGCCGCTGCGGCCGCTGGCGGCATCATGCAGCAGATAGACATAATTATCGTTGAGGACGGGGATTTGAACGATTTCCAGGGGCATGGTGCCATTCTAGCGCGGATCGCGGCTTGTGCTAAAGTCTTTCCATGCTGCGCCCCGATGTGATCGATCTGCGCGAATTCTATGCCGGCCGGCTGGGTCAGGCGGTGCGCCGCCTGCTGCGCCAGCGGCTGCGGGCGTTATGGCCGGATGTGCAGGGCCTGCGCGTGCTGGGTCTGGGTTATGCCACACCCTATCTGCGCCTGTTCGAGGCCGAGGCCGAACGTGTGCTGGCGGCGATGCCCGGGCCACAAGGCGTGGTGCGCTGGCCGCGCGGCCAGGTCGGCCAGGCGGCGGCGGGCCGCGTCATGCTGGTGGATGAAGAGGACTTGCCGCTGCCCGACAGCAGTATCGATCGTATCCTGCTGGTGCATGCCTTGGAGAATGCCGATAATGTGCGCGCCATGCTGCAGGAAGTGTGGCGCGTGCTGACGCCGCAGGGCCGCCTGCTGGCGGTGGTGCCGAACCGGCGCGGCCTGTGGGCGCATATCGATGCCACGCCGTTTGGCCAGGGCCATCCCTATACGCCGCCGCAGCTCACCCGGCTGATGCGCGATGCACAATTCTCGCCGCTGCAAAGCCGGGGCGCGCTGTGGTATCCGCCTTCCGAACGCGCCTTCATGCTGCGCATGGTGCCGGCCTGGGAGGCCACCGGCGAATGGCTGTGGACACGGTTTTCCGGCCTGCTGCTGCTGGAAGCCGAGAAGCAGGTCTTCATGCCGGCGCCGCTCAAGCGCCAGCGTGGCCGGACCCGTGCCTTTGTGTTGCAGCCCCAGCCCGGTGCGGCTTTGCGGCCATCAGACTGCGACTAGATCGAAATAGGTATCGGCGCAGGTCCAGTCGGCGGCCAGATTGTCGCCGGCCTGCACGGTGCGGTCACGGGTCTGCCACAGGATGGCCTGGCCCCAGTGATCCATATGCGGCAGCGCCGGATCGAGATGCGCCGGTGCAGTGGAGACGGCGATCTCGTCATCCAGCCACAGCGTGAACCACAAGGCGACGGCATGCAGCTGGCCATCCTGCTGGATCGGCAGGCTGATGCGCCGGGTTTGCGGCTGCGACCAATCCGGCGGCTGGCGGAAATCCACCCGCTGCACCAGCAGCGGCGCCGATAGCGCGCGATGCGCCACATGCTCCAGCCGCAGGCTGCTATGGCCGGCCCGGTTGCGGAAACGGTCGAAGGGCGACAGGTCGAAGCCGGCAATGCGGCGCAGCGGATTGACCTGGCGCTGCTGCGGCAGGTCCAGCGCCTGAATATAGATATCGGCGGCGGCCGGCAGGATACGCGCGCCCGGCGCTGCCAGGCGGGCAATGGCATCGCGCAATGTTGCGAGCACGCCTTCGCCGAGCAGACCGGCATCCAGCACTTCCGAGACCACCAGATCGGCCGGACCGCCGAGATCGCGCGCCGCGTCCAGTTCGGTCGAGCGTTTGGCGATCACCCGCACCCGGTCGGCAAAGCCGTTCAGTGCCACGATATCCGCCGCCGCCTCGGCAATCGGCGGATGTGCCTCGCAGGCCACGACACTTCTGGCCCCGGCACGGGCGGCAAACAGGCTGAGCAGGCCGGAGCCGGTGCCGATATCCAGCACCCGCGCCGTATTCCGGGCAGCCTTAGCAATCGCTTGCTCATAAGCTTCGTTGCGCGCCGTATCGGCCAGCATCGGGAAATGCCAGGCCGGGATCAGGCGACTGAGATAGGCCGAAAGCGCGGCGGCGATATCCTCGCGCCCGGGCGCCAGCCGGGCGGCGGCGCGCAGGGCGGTCATGGCGCTGCGGTGATCATTCGCCTCGCGCGCACAATGGCCCAAAGCCAGCAGCGCATCGGCCTTTTCCGGCCGGTCGTCGGGCAGCAAAGCCGCCGCTTCATGCAGCATCGTGGCGGCTTCGCGGAATCTGTGCAGGCGATGCAGCAGGAAACCGTAATTGCGCAGGATATCGGCGCGCGCGGCGGAATCCGGATGGCCCTGCAGGGCCTGGCGATAGGCGGCTTCGGCTTCGGCCAGCCGGCCAGCGCCATGCAAAGCCAGTGCTTGGGTATAGGCGTTATGCATTATGGTCATCGGGCGTGCCGCCGCAGCAGATACACCGCCTGGGCGCCAAACAGGTTGGCGCGGGCGCCTTGCAGGCGCCAGCCATCGCGGTTGCCATGGCCGTCCACGGCGATGCGCTGTTCCACCACGATGCCGTCGCGGCGGCAGAGTTCGTCAAAGTCGCGGATGGTGCAGAGATGGATATTCTGCGTCTCGTACCACGGATCGTCGAGCGCGGCGGTCATCGGCATGCGGCCCTCCGCCAGCAAGTGCAGCCGCACGCGCCAATAGCCGAAATTCGGGAAAGAGACGATGGCATGCTTGCCGATGCGCAGCAATTCGCGCAGCACCTGGCGCGGGTTGCGCGTCGCCTGCAGGGTCAGGCTGAGAATGGCATAGTCGAAGGCGGCATCGGGATAATCCGCCAGATCGGTATCGGCATCGCCCTGGATCACCGACAGGCCACGCGCCACGCAGGCATTGACGCCGGATTGCCGCACTTCGATGCCGCGTGCATCTACCTGCTTCTCGCGCCACAGATATTCCAGCAGCATGCCATCGCCGCAGCCGACATCCAGCACCCGGCTTTGTGGCGCCACCATCTCGGCGATCAGCAGCAGGTCGCGCCGGATATCGCGGCTGCGTGCTGCGGGTATGGCGGGGCGAATGCTCATGCGCGATAGCCGTTCAGGCCACGTACCCCGTTCAGGCCACGCACCTCGGCGCAGCCATCGAGGAAACCCTTGAGGGTGCGGAACATCTCCGGTTCATCGAGCAGGAAGGCATCATGGCCCTTGTCGGTCTCGATCTCGACGAAGCTGACATTGGCGGCGGCGGCATTCAGGGCGCGCACGATGGCCTTGTTCTCGCTGGTCGGGAACAGCCAGTCGGAGGTGAAGGACACGATGCAGAAGCGGGTCTTGCTGCCCTGGTAGACGGCGGCCAGGTTGCTCTCGCCGGATTCCTTGGCAGCCTGGGCGGCGAGGTCGAAATAATCCATCGCCCGGGTGATGTAGAGATAGGAATTGGCGTCAAACCGCTCAACGAAGCTGGAACCCTGGTGGCGCAGATAACTCTCGACCTGGAATTCGGCCTCGAAACCATAGGTCAGGCGTTCGCGGTTCTGCAGGTTGCGGCCGAATTTGCGATGCAGGGCGGCCTCGGAAAGATAGGTGATATGTGCCGCCATGCGCGCCACTGCCAGGCCGTTGCGCGGGATGGTGCCATGGCTCAGATAATCGCCGCCATGCCAGTCGGGATCGGCATAGATCGCCTGCCTGCCCACTTCATGGAAGGCGATATTCTGCGCCGAATGGCGCGCCGCGCAGGCAATCGGGATGGCGGCGAAGCAGCGTTCCGGATAGCTGGCGGCCCATTGCAGCACCTGCATGCCGCCCATCGAGCCGCCGATGACGCAGAACAGGTCGCGGATGCCGAGATGATCCAGCAGCATGGCCTGGGCATTCACCATGTCGCGGATGGTGATCAGCGGGAAACGCAAACCCCAGGGTTTGCCGGTGGCCGGCTCCAGGTCGGGTGGCCCGGACGAGCCCATGCAGCCACCCAGCACATTGGCGCAGACCACAAAAAAACGCTCGGTGTCGATCACCTTGCCGGGACCGACCAGGGTGAGCCACCAGCCCGGCTTGCCGGTCACCGGATGGGTATTGGCGACATGCTGGTCGCCGGTCAGGGCATGGCAGATCAGGATGGCGTTGGATTTGTCGGCATTGAGCCGGCCATAGGTGGTGTAGGCGATGTTGAACGGGCCGAGATCGATGCCGCAATCCAGCCGCAGCGGCAGGGTTTCGCCCAGCACCACGCGCTGCCCCGGCCCGATCGGATCGAACGCCGTCTGCGATATCTCCGCCGTCATGCCACTCCCGCCCTCAGAGACAGTAAAAATCCAGGCGCGCCCGATGTTTAGGTGGCTGCCCGGGGAGCGTCAATGTTTTCTTTGCATTTGAGGCAGGCAGCGAATAAGACTATCCGGCTTTTGTTCTCCCCCTCCCAGATGTAATACCGCATCCATGACCGAGCATATTGCCAGCCTGGCCGACCTGAGGCACGAAATCGATGTCCTGGACGACCAGATCCAGGATTTGTTGCGCCGCCGTGCCGAGGCGGTGGAGAAAGTTGCCATCACCAAGCGTGCCAGTGGCGGCGATAACGGCTTTTTCCTGCGCTGCGGCCGCGAGGCGCAGATTCTGCGCCGCCTGCTGGCGCGCCATCATGGCCCGCTGCCGGCCGCTGCCCTGCTGCGCATCAACCGCGAACTGATCGGTGCGCTGTATGATCTGCAGGCGCCGGTGCAGGTGGCAGTGCTGGCACCGAACAAATCGGTGGCGCGCTGGGATCTGGCCCGCGACCATTACGGCTCCGGCGTGCCGATGCTGCTCTGTGCCACCGCCACCTCGGCGATGCGCGAGATTTCCGCCAAGGCGGCCACTGTGGGCGTGATGCCGCTGCCCGAAGATGGCGACAAGGATCCGTGGTGGCCGGTGCTGGCCAATCGCGCCGCCGATACGCCGCGTGTGGTGGCGCGGCTGCCTTTCCTGCCCAATCCGCGCGGCCGGCAGGTCGAGATCGGCGCGCTGGTGATCGCGCGCTGCCCGCCCGAACCCTCGGGCGACGACCGCTCCCTGGTGGTGTTGCAGACCGTGGAGGAAGGCCTGAGCCTGGCACGGCTCGGCACTTTGCTGGCCCAGGCTGGCTTGAGTGGCCAGGCACTGGCGCAGCATCGCGTCCCGGGCCAGGATGGCCGCCTGCTGCTCGACCTGCCCGGCTTCCTGGAAGACAACGATCCGCACCTGGCCGCCTTGCGCGCCGCCGCGCCGGAGATCATCCTGGACAGCCTGGTGATCGGTGCCTATGCGGTGCCGGCCAGCCTGTAACCATTTCCATTTCTGTGACGGAGTAGACCCGTGACCGCGCCCAAGCCCAATGCCGGGATTCTCGACATCAGCCCCTACAAGGGCGGTGAAGCCGCCGTGGCGGGCGTTGCCGATGTGCGCAAGCTGTCGTCCAACGAAACCCCGCTCGGCCCCAGCCCGCAGGCGATCAGCGCCTACAAGGCGCAGGCCGATGAACTGCACCGCTATCCCGATGGCGCGGTCGACAAGCTGCGCCTGGCGATTGCCCAGCATCACGGGCTGCCGGCGGAGAATATCGTCTGCTCGAACGGCTCCGACGAACTGATCTCGCTGATCTGCAATGCCTATTGCGGCCCGGGCGATGAAGTGCTGTATTCCCGCCACGGCTTCCTGATGTATCCGATCGCCGCCAAGGCGCGCGGCGCCACGCCGGTCACCGCCGAGGAAACCGACTACACCACCAATGTGGATGCGCTGCTGGCGCAAGTGACGCCGCGCACCCGCATCGTGTTCCTGGCCAATCCGAACAATCCCACCGGCACCTATATCTCGGCCACCGATTTGCGTCGCCTGCGCGAAGGCCTGCCCGATGGTGTGCTGCTGGTGGTGGATGCCGCCTATGCCGAATATGTCAGCCGCAACGATTATTCCGCCGGTGATGAACTGGTGCGCGAGCGTGACGACACGGTGATGACGCGCACCTTTTCCAAGATCCATGGCCTGGCGGCGCTGCGGCTCGGCTGGGCCTATGCCCCGGCCAATGTGATCGAGGTGCTGAACCGGGTGCGCGGGCCGTTCAATGTCAACAGCCCGGCCCAGGCGGCCGGTGTGGCGGCTTTGGCCGATGTGGCGCATACCGACAAGGCGCGCGCCCATAACGATGCCGAATTGCCGCGCCTGACCAAGGCGCTGACGGCGCTGGGCCTGCATGTGCTGCCCAGCGTCGGCAATTTCCTGCTGATGCGTTTCCCCAAGGGTGCCGAGCAGGCCCAGGCGGCCGATCTGTTCCTGCGCCAGCAGGGTCTGATCCTGCGTGCCATGGCTGGCTATGGCCTGCCCGAGGCGTTGCGTCTGACCATCGGCACGGTGGAGGAGAATGACCGCGTGCTGGCCGCGCTGGCTGCCTTCCTGAAGTGAGCGGGTGGCTGACATGAGCCAGGCTGCCGCGCCGTTCCACCGCCTGGCGATTATCGGCATCGGCCTGATCGGCTCGTCGATTGCCCGTGCGGCGCGGCATTGGGGCCAGGCAGCGGAAATCGTCTGTGCCGATTTGTCGGCGGCGCATCGTGCCGAAGCCGAGGCGCTGGGTGTGGTCGATAAGGCCTATGCCGATCCGGCCGAGGCGGTGCGCGGCGCCGATCTGGTGATCCTGTCGGTGCCGCTTGGGGCCTATGGTGCGGTGGCGCAGGCCATGGCGCCCGGCCTTGGCGCCGGCACGCTGGTTTCCGATGTCGGCTCGTCGAAACAATCCGTGCTGCGCGATGTGGTGCCGCATCTGCCGCCCGGCGTGTTGTTCATTCCCGGCCATCCGGTGGCCGGCACCGAGCATTCCGGCCCCGCCGCCGGCTTCGCCACGCTGTTTCAGGGCCGCTGGTGCATCCTGACCCCGCCCGAGGGCAGCGATGCGGCGGCCTTGGACAAGCTGCATGGCTTCTGGTCGGCTTTCGGCAGCAAGGTCGAGGTGATGGATGCGCGGCATCACGATCTGGTGCTGGCGATCACCAGCCATGTGCCGCATCTGATCGCCTATAACATCGTCGGCACCGCCGACGATCTGCAGACCGTGACGCAATCGGAAGTGATCAAATATTCCGCCGGCGGTTTCCGCGATTTCACCCGCATCGCCGCCAGCGACCCCACCATGTGGCGCGACGTGTTTCTGAACAACAAGGAAGCGGTGCTCGACATGCTGCAACGCTTCACGGAAGACCTCACGGCTTTGCAGCGCGCCATCCGCTGGGATGACGGCGAGACGCTGTTCAAGCTGTTCAGCCGCACCCGCGCCATCCGCCGCGCCATCATCGATGCCGGCCAGGAAACCGCCGCGCCGGATTTCGGCCGCGACAAGCAGTAACGCCTTTACTTCTTGGGTGCCACCTTGGGTGCCGGTGTTGGCGCCGGGGCCGGGGCCGGTATTGGTGCCAGGGCCGGGCCAAAAAGCGGCGCCAGCGGGAACAAGGCGACATGGGCGATGCTGAGCCTGCCATTCTGCGCCGTCAGCGGCAAAGGCAGCACGCTGTCGCCATTGTCTTCGGTGCGATGCAGGCTGGCCAGTGCCGCCTTGGCGGCAGCAGCTTCCGCTGCCGACATCTTGCCGGCCGCTACCAGGGCATCGATGCCGGCCGGGGCGCCAAGCAGGCGGCCCCCCATGGCGCCGAGCGGGCGGAATTGTTTATCCACGGTCAGCGAGCCATCGCCGCTCAACCGCACCGGCCCCCATTGCAGCAGGATATTGCTGAATTCGATGATGCCGCCGGCATCGCGCCAGCCGGCCAGCGCGGCCTGCGGCGTGGCGCCGATCCATGGCCCGGTCTGCTTGCCGATCAGGTGCAGCGCCGCCACCTGGCGGCCCAGCGGGCCATCCCAGCTGGCCGGCAGGGTCAGAGTCTCGATTTGCAGCGCCACATCCTCGCTGGGCGGCACATTGCCGGCCTGGCGCAGATGCAGTTGCAGCCGGCCGGCCTGGAATTCGGCCATATCCTGGCCCTGCAGCCGGCCGTTGAAGCGCACATCCTGCAGGTCGGCGGCAAAACGCAGCCAGCGTCCGCCACCATCCAGCACCAGGCTGGCACGGCCCAGTCCGGAAACCGCGCCCAGGCGGTGTTCGGCGCTGTTGGCCGCGCCGCCGCTGCCATCGCGCCAGGCCAGGTTCTGGCTGCCGATCAGCTCAAACACGATATGCTGGGTGTTCCACAGCTGCTGATGCGCCACCAGGCTGGCCGAGTGCAGCGCCCAGCCGGCACCGCGCGGATCGCTCCAGCTCAGCCCGTCGATACGCAGGCTGAGCCGGTAGGGAAAGCCGCCGCGCTGCCAGCCGGCAAAATCCAGGCTGCGGCCCTGGGCCTGCTGCTGCGCCTGGAAGGCCAGCAAGGCAGCCTCCATCCGGCCCATGAGATGGCTCCACAGGGCATAGTAGCCCAGGATGGCACCCAGGATGGCGCCGGCCAGAAAAACAAATCGTAACCGCATAACGCCAGTATAGCGCCGGCAGCGCCCCGGCTCCATGGTTGCCATGAGACGGGATTGCCTGACCCGCGTGCCGCCATGCCGCACACCCCCATAACAGAGGCCGTCATGGTACGCGAAGGCGTACCATCCACGTTTTGCTTTGTTTAACCGGCTGAAAAAATACTCGTGGATGGTCGGCCACCGCCGAAACCACGACGGCTTTGTTGTGGGTTGCCCGGATGGCGACAAGCGGTGATAGTTGCAAGGTAAAACAAGAAAGCGCAGCGCCCCCATGTCGTCCCGTTCCAATGCCGCCCTGGCGGCCATCGCTCTGCCCGGCCTGTTTGTGGTGCTGTGGTCCACCGGTTTCATCGGCGCCAAGCTTGGCCTGCCCTATGCCGAGCCGATGAGTTTCCTGATCCTGCGCTTTGCCATCATCACCGTGCTGCTGGCCGGCTTTGCCGGGCTGACCGGGGCGCCCTGGCCCGGCAGCTGGCGCGAGGCCGGGCATATCGCCCTGGCCGGGGTGCTGATGCAGGCGATCTATCTCGGCGGCACCTTCAGCGCCATCTATCACGGCGTGCCGGCCGGCATCGCGGCGCTGATCGTCGGCATCCAGCCGTTGCTGGTGGCTGCCGTGGCCGGCCCGGTGCTGAATGAACAGGTCACGCTGCGGCAATGGGCCGGGCTGGTGCTGGGCCTCGGCGGCGTGCTGCTGGTGGTGTGGACCAAGCTGGATATCGGCATCGGCTCGACGCTGGGTTACGCCCTGGCCGGGCTGGCCCTGCTCGGCATCACCGTGGGGACGGTCTACCAGAAGAAATACTGCCCGCATCTCGATCTGCGCAGCGGCAATGCCATCCAATATGCCGCCGCCGTGGTGGTGCTGGCGCCGTTCGCGCTGCTGTTCGAGCGCCGGGTGATCGTGTGGAGCGGCGAATTCCTGTTTGCGCTCGGCTGGCTCTGCATCGTGCTGTCGCTCGGCGCCATCTCGCTTCTGTTCCATCTGATCCGGCGCGGCGGTGCGGCCCAGGTCTCCAGCCTGTTCTTCCTGGTGCCGCCCTGCACAGCTCTGGTGGCGTATTTTCTGTTCGGTGAAACCCTCAACCTGTTGGCCCTGATCGGCATGGCCGCTACCATGGTGGGTGTCGCCCTGGTCAACCAGAAACGCTGAAACACCGCTCGATGCCAAAAACCCGGGTCATTCCCTTTGATGCCGAACCGCCCCTGCCGGGCGAGATCGCGCCGGCCTTTCCCCGGGTGACGGTGCCGAAGGGCGAGCAGCTCTGGGTCTTCGGCTATGGCTCGCTGATGTGGGATCCGGGCTTTCCGCATCTCGAACAGGTCACGGCGCGGCTCTGGGGTTATCACCGCGCCTTCTGCGTCTGGTCGCACCGGTATCGCGGCACGCCGGAAGCGCCCGGCCTGGTGCTGGGGCTGAAGCCGGGCGGCTCCTGCCTCGGCCGCGCCTTCCGGGTGCGCAAGGCCGATGAGGCGGCGGTGATCGACTATCTCTACCGGCGTGAGATGCTCACCGGCGTCTATCGTCCCGGCCTGCATATGGCCCAGGTGGAAAACGGCCGCCGCCGCGTGCTGGCCTTTGTCGCCGATCACAAGCATGTGCAATATGCCGGCCGGCTCAGCGAGCCGGAAGCGGCACAGGTGATCGCGCGCTCCTGTGGCCAGCGCGGCCCCAATCTGGATTACCTGAGCAACACGGTGGCGCATCTCGATGCGCTCGGCATCAATGACGGCCCGCTGCACAAGCTGCTGGTGGATGCGCAACGCCTGTGTGCCGCAGGTAAATAACACTGAAGGAGCGAAACATGCAGATGATCCGCCTCGGCCAGACCGGCACCATGGTTTCCAAACTCTGCCTCGGCTGCATGACCTATGGCGATCCGGCCTGGCGCTCCTGGGTGCTCAATGAAGAACAGAGCGAGCCGTTTTTCCGCCAGGCGGTGGAGGCCGGGATCAATTTCTTCGACACTGCGAATATGTATTCGCTCGGCGCCTCGGAAACCGTCACCGGGCGGATGCTGAAGAAATATGCCAAGCGCGATGAAATCGTGGTGGCGACCAAGGTCTATAACCCGATGGGGCCGGGGCCGAACCAGCGCGGCCTGTCGCGCAAGCATATCCTGCAGGCGATCGACGACAGCCTGCTGCGGCTCGGCATGGAGTATGTCGATCTCTACCAGATTCACCGCTACGACCGGCATACGCCGATCGAGGAAACCCTGGAGGCGCTGAACGATGTGGTGCGTGCCGGCAAGGCGCGTTATATCGGCGCCTCGTCGATGTTTGCCTGGCAATTCGCCGATGCGCTGCATCGCCAGCAGGCCCATGGCTGGGCGCGTTTCGTCACCATGCAGAATCACTATAATCTGGTCTATCGCGAGGAAGAGCGCGAGATGCTGCCGCTCTGCGAGGCGATGGGCATCGGCGTGATCCCGTGGTCGCCTTTGGCGCGCGGTTTCCTGGCCGGCAACCGGCTGAAGCAGGGCTGGGGTGATACCGAGCGCGCCAGGACCGACGATATCGCCCAGCGCATGTATTATCAGGAAGGCGATTTCACCATCGCCGAGCGGGTGACTGAGCTGGCCGGCAAGCGCGGCGTGGCGCCGGCCCAGATCGCCATGGCCTGGCTGCTCGGCAAAAGCCGTGTCACCGCGCCGATCATCGGCGCCAGCAAGCCGCAGCATCTGGGCGATGCGCTGGCGGCGCTGGATATCACGCTGGACGCGGCCGAGGTGGCGCATCTGGAAGAACCCTACAAGCCGCATCCGGTGCTGGGCCATAACTGAGGCGACGATGATGGATGAACTCAGCCTTGGCCTGCTGGTTGTGGTGCTGGTCGTCGCGCCGCTCGGGGCCTGGAGCGCGGTGCGCGAGGCCGCCGAACCGAGCCAGGGCAGCCGCATCGCGCGCTACATGCTGAATGTGGTGGCGGTGGTGGCCGGCTTCGGCCTGGGCCAGGCGGTGTCGGCGCGGCTGCCGGCCTGGCTGCCGCCGGCCCTGGCCGAAGGCTGGGCGGATCACTGGGCCTCGTTCGGCATGCTGGCGATGCTGGCCTGCGCCTTCCTCGGCGCTTTCGCGGCGATGGCACTGGTGCAGGCAGTGGAGGCGCCCTTGCGTCATCGGCGCGGCCTGCCGGGCCAGCCCTATCGCCTGGTGCGCTTCGATCTGCTGCGCTGGTAGCAGCCGCACTCTAACTACCGGGCCTCAACCGACCGGCAGTTTGTACTGGTCGCGCAATTCGCGCTTCAGCACCTTGCCGATGGCGCTGCGCGGCAGGCTGGGCAGGATTTCCAGCGCTGCCAGGCGCTGCATCTTGCCGAGCTGACCATTGGCGAAATCGAGCAATTCGGCCTGGCTGGCCGCGGCGTCGGCTCCGGCCCCTGCTCCGGGCCGCAGTACCACAAAGGCCACCGGGGTTTCGCCCCAGCGTTCCGATGGCATCCCCACCACGGCGGCCTCGGCCACTGCCGGATGGCCGCGCAGCACCGCTTCCAGGTCGGTGGGATAGATGTTGAAGCCGCCGGAGATGATCATGTCCTTCTTGCGGTCGAGCAGGGTGAGGAAACCCTCGGCATCGAAGCGGCCGAGATCGCCGGTGCGGATGAAGCGCCGCCCTTCGGCATCGAACCATTCGGCCTCGGCGGTTTTGCCTGGCTGATTGTGGTAGCCGACCATCACGGTGGCGGAATGGCCGACCACTTCGCCGGTTTCGCCCGGGGCCACTTCGCGGCCCTGCTCGTCGATCAGGCGGATATCATGGCCCGGCGCTGCCTGGCCCACGGTATGCAGCTTGTCGGGATGCTCATGCGCCAGCAGGATGCAGGTGCCGCCGCCTTCGGTCATGCCGTAATATTCGATCAGCTTGCCGGGCCAGCGTTTCAGGATATCGGCCTTCAGCGCGGCGCCGAACGGGGCGCTGGTGCAGAATTTGGCCTCGAAGCTCGATAGGTCATAACGGTCGAAATCCGGGTGCTGCATGATGCGGCTATACTGCACCGGCACCAGCATGGTGTGGGTGACGCGATGGCGCTGTGCCAGGTCGAGATAGCCCGCCACATCGAATTTCGGCATCAGCACCACGGTGCCGCCCCAGCCCAGGGTGGGGAAAAAGATCACCAGGGTGGTATTGGAATAGAGCGGCGTGGAAAGCAGCGCGATGCTGTCGCCGCGATAGCCGTTGATGGCGGCGCGCTGCACATGCGACCAGCGCATCTTATGCGGCTGCACGATGCCCTTGGGCGTGCCGGTGGTGCCGGAGGAATAGATGATGTTGAACGGCGCATCGGGCGCCACCGTCACCGGCGCCGGTTGGGTGCCTTCGGGTGCCAGCCAGGCGGCGAAGTCGGCGGTATCGAGGCGCAAAGGCCGCGCCGTCAGTTCACCCATCACGCCGGCCATCGCGGCGGCATTGGCGCCGTCCAGGAACAGCAGGGCGGCGCCGGCATCGCGGCTCATCGCCACCAGGCTTTCCGGTGTCGAGGACGGCGCCAGCGGCGCCACTGCCAGGCCGGCACGCAGTGCGCCCAGAAACACGGCGGCATAATTCAGCGAGGTGCCGGCAACAATCGCCACCGCATCGCCAACCCCCAGGCCCTCGCGCTGCAAGGCGGCGGCGATGCGGTCCATCAATGCATCCAGCGCGGCATAATCCAGGCTCTCGTCGCCCTGGATCAGCGCCGCCTGATGGGCGCGCTCTGCCGCATGGCCACGGATCAGATCGGAAAGGGTGCCAAATTCCTGCGTCAATAATGCCTGGGGCGATAATTCTTGGGGGGTCACGCGAAATCCATCCCTATGATTTGCGCCAGGTCTTGCAGGGCCAGATCGGGATCGCCCACCTTGATGGTGCGCATGCCCAGCGCTGCCGCCGGCTTCAGGTTGATGCCCAGATCGTCGAGAAACACGGCTTCCCCGGGCTGGATGCCGAGCAATTCGCAGGCTTTGAGATAGAAGGCCGGCTCCGGCTTGCGCACACCGATCTTGCTCGATTCCACCACCACGTCGAACAGCGTCATCACCTCGGCGATGGCGGCGGCGCGGTCCGCGCGCAAGGCCATGCCGGGGCCATGGCCCAGCGGCATGTTGTTGGTCAGGCAGGCTACCTTGAAGCGGCTTTTCACCTGGCGCAAAGCCGCCACCATGCGTGGCCGCAGCTCGCCGGAAATCAGCGGCAGGATTTCGCGCCCATGCAGCGCATGGCCGCGCGCGCTGCTTTCGCTCAGGAACAAGTCGCCGAAGGCCTCGGCGTCGATCTCGCCGCGTTCGAACCGCGCCCAGGCATTGCCATGCGGATTGTGGCTGTTGACGCTGCGGATGAAATCAGGCGGCAGGCCCTGGGCGGCCTCGTAGCGGCGGAAAGCGTCGAAGGGGGAAGTCAGGATCACGCCGCCAAAATCCCACAACACGGCCTTGATCGCACCCGACGCCATACCCTGCTCCCGCTTTTGCATTTCCTCGCCGGCCGTCAGTATAGCCGCGTCAGCCGCACTTGCTATAGCCGCAGGCGGTGCAGCTATCGCAGCCTTCCTGGCGCAGCAGGGCGGCCTGGCCGCATTTCGGGCATTGCCGCAGTGGCGGCGGTGCTGCATGGCTGCTGACTGTGCCGCTGGCCGGCTGCGGCACGGCCTCGATCACCAGGCGCTGCGCTTCCGCTGCGGGTGTCCGGGCCTCGCCGATAAAGCCGATATCCACCAGATGGCGCTCGATCACTTCGCCGATGGCAGCCAGCAGCGACGGGATATAGCGCCCGCCCATCCATTGCCCGCCGCGCGGATCGAACACCGCTTTCAATTCATCCACCACGAAGCTGACATCGCCGCCGCGCCGGAATACCGCCGAGATCATCCGCGTCAGCGCCACGGTCCAGGCATAATGCTCGGTATTCTTGGAATTGATGAACATCTCGAACGGCCGGCGCCGGCCATCCTGCACGATGTCGTTCACCGTGATGTACAGGGCATGCTCGGAATCCGGCCAGGTGATCTTGTAGGTCTTGCCGGGCAAGGCCTCCGGCCGGTCGAGCGGCTGCGTCATGTAGACCACGCCGCCCGCCGATAGTGGCGGCGGCGCTGCGGCGGCCTTGGCTGCCGGGGGTGCTGTGGCGGGCGCCAGCGGCAATTCGCCCTGCACCACCTTGGTGTTGCCGGCGCTGGCCGGCTTCACCTGCAGCACCGCGCCGGTCACGTCATTCGGGCGATAGGTGGTGCAGCCCTTGCAGCCGAGATCATAGGCCAGGCTATACACATCCTTGAACGCCGCGAAGGAAATATCCTCCGGCAGATTGATGGTCTTGGAAATCGAGCTGTCGATATATTTCTGCACGGCTGCCTGCACGCGCAGGTGATCTTCCGGCGCCAGCGCCTGGGCATCGACGAAGGCCGGCCCGAGCGGCGCCTGCTCGCCCTTCAGGCGCTGATGCAGCCGCAGCGCATAATCGCTCACCTCTTCCTCGCGCCGGCTGCCATCGGGCAGCAGCACATTGCGCGTGTAGCTGAAGGCAAAAACCGGCTCCAGCCCGGAGGAGATATTGTCGGCCAGCAGCGAGATGGTGCCGGTGGGCGCAATCGAGGTCAGCAGTGCATTGCGGATGCCATGCGCGGCAATGCCGGCGCGGATATCCTCGGGCAGTTCGGCAATGCCTGGGCCGGCCAGATAGGCGGCGGCCTCGAATAGCGGAAAGGCGCCCTTCTCGCGCGCCAGCTCGACCGAGGTCCGATAGGCGGCATCGCGCAATACCTGCAACCAGGTCTCGATCAGCGCCAGCGATGCCGGCGCGCCATAGCGTGCGCCACACAGGATCAGGGCATCGGCCAGGCCGGTGACCCCCAGGCCGATGCGGCGCTTCTGCTGCGCTTCCTCGGCCTGCTGCGGCAGCGGAAAATTCGATACATCGATGGCATTGTCCAGCATGCGCACGGCAGCGCCGGTCAGTTGCCGCAACGCCGCCAGATCCAGTGCCGCATCCGGCTCGAAGGGCCGCGTCACCAGCCGCGCCAGATTGATCGAGCCGAGCAGGCAGGCGCCATAAGGCGGCAGCGGCTGTTCGCCGCAATTATGCACATAAAGGCCATTGGCATCGAAGGCATGCGGACCCGGCACCCGGGCATCATACACCACCTCGATGCCATCCGGCGCCAGCGTCGCCACGGTGGCGATGAAACGCTCCCGGTTCGGGCGGCGGCGATAGGCCGTCAGCAACTGCGCCAGCCGGGCCGCCTTGGCGGTGTCGCGGAAGCCGATCACAGCGGCAAAACGCACCACATTCTCGCCGGCCAGCACCAGTTCATGCTGCGCGGCGCAATCATAGAGCCGCAGCCCACCCCGGCCATCGGGCAAGGCGCGTGCCGCCGCCGGGCGCCGCTGCCGATAGAGGGTGGCATGGATGCCGAGGCGCAGCAACATACGTTGCGCGGCTTGCAGCAACGCCGCATCACTCTGGCTCAGCCGGATGCTGACGCCTTTCTCCTGGCTGCCCTGCACGGAGCCATCGCTATCGAACAGGCCGCGCAGCAGGCCGCAATGGAAACCGGCAGAACTGCGCTCCATGGCGGGGGTGATCGCCTTCGGCTGGCCTGGCGCCAGGCCCAGCCGCGCCGCCAGTTGCGTCAGCGCCGCCAGCGACAGGCGCCATTCATCACGCCCGGTCACCGGCCACCAGCCCCGGAAATCGGCACGATGCGGCAGATGCGCTGCCGCCTGCAAGACCGCCGCCATGATGCCATCGGCACCGTCCGGTGCGGCATCACCATTGGCGGCGCGGCGCTGGCGCCACACGCTCAGCACCGCCTTGTCCTGCTTCAGCGTGCCATCGCCCAGCAGCAGCCCGATGAGATAGCCTTCATCCTTGTCATGCACTGAGCTGCCGCTGTCGCTCCAAGGCAAGGCCGAGCGGTGATCATGCAGCATGATGTGGTCGCCCGGGCGCAGTTCGCCTGCCTTGCGCCAGGCGGTTTCGTGTGAGAAGCGGGTCAATCGTGTCACCGCCAGCACCGGATGATCGGCAGTCAGGCGCAGGCTATGGCCCTCCCGGGTGGTCAGGCGCAGCAGCGGCTGCTCGCCGGTGGCGAAAAACCCTTCCGGGCCGCTGGCATGTGGCTGGCCATTGACCAGGGCGGTGAAGCGCCGGCCAATCAGTTCATGCACTTGGCGCGGACCTTCGCTGGTGCTGATCCAGCTTTCCGCCGCGATGCAGGGATTGGTGGCGCTGATGGTTTCGCAGTAATGCAGGTTGTTGCGCTGGTTGATGCGGTCGATGAAGATCACGCCGGGCTCGGCATAGGCATAGGTGGCGCGCATGATGCGCTCCCACAGCTCGCGCGCCTGCAGCGTCTTGTAGGTGGTGCCGCCGAAATGCAGTTCCCAGGGCTGGTTGTCGCGCACCGCCTGCATGAAGGTATCGCTGACCAGCACCGAAAGATTGAACATGCGCAGCCGGCCGGGTTCCTGCTTGGCGGCGATGAAGGCCTCGATATCGGGATGGTCGCAGCGCAGGGTGGCCATCATGGCGCCGCGGCGATGCCCGGCCGACATGATGGTGCGGCACATCGCATCCCACACATCCATGAAGCTGAGCGGCCCGGAAGCATCGGCGCCGACGCCGCGCACCAGGGCGCCGCGCGGCCGCAATGTCGAGAAATCATAGCCGATGCCGCCGCCCTGCTGCATGGTCAGCGCGGCTTCCTTGAGATGCTCGAAGATGCCGCCCATATCGTCCGGGATGCTGCCCATGACGAAGCAGTTGAACAGTGTCACCTTGCGTGCGCTGCCGGCGCCGGCCAGGATGCGGCCGGCCGGCAGGAAGCGGAAATCCGCCAGGGCGGCCTCGAATACCGGCTGCCACTGCGCCGGATTCGGCTCGGCCGCTGCCAATGCCTGCGCCACCCGGCGCCAGCTATCCTCCAGGGTCTGGTCGAGCGGATAGCCGTCCGGCCCCTTGAGGCGGTATTTCATGTCCCAGATCTGCTGGGAGATCGGTGCGAGCAGCGGCATGCCCTGACTCTATCGCCCTGGCCCGCCGAGTCAATAAAATGTTCTGTTATTGTTTCCAGATGGCGTCGCGTGTCTCGGCTTCCAGCCGGGCATTGGCAGTCTCGATGCTGCTTTCCAGTTCGGCCATGAAGGCATCGCGTTTCAGCCCGGGCGGGATTACTGGCAGGAATTGCAGGCGGATCAGGCCGGGTGGCCGGCGCCAGCCATGTTTGGGCCAGAAAAACCCGGAATTCAGCGCCACCGGCACCACCGGCAGGCCAGTTTCGCGGTAGATGGCGGCCACCCCGGGCTGATAGGGCGCGACTTCGCCGGGCAGCGTGCGGGTGCCTTGCGGAAAGATGATCAGCACGCGGCCCTGCTCGGCCGCCGCCCGGCAGGCCCGCAGCATCTTCTTCAGCGCCGCGCCGCCGCCATCGCGATCCACCGGCACCATGCCCAGCACGCGGGTGAACCAGCCATAGATCGGGATACGCAGCAATTCCTGCTTGATCACGATGCAGGGATTGTCGAACAGCGCCAGCACCACCGAGGTATCCCACAGCGACTGATGCTTGGCGGCCAGGATGAACGGGCCTGGCGGCAGATGCTCGTGGCCTTCGATACGCTGATCGATGCCGGCGCAGAGCCGCAGCAGGCCATTCACCAGCCGAGCCCAGAAGCGGCTGACCGGGCGGATCACGCCGCGCCATTGCAGCGCCAGCGCCGGCATGCTGAGCAGGGCAATCACGCTGGTGCAGACCAGGAAGGCGGCCTGAAACAGCAGCGAGCGGATCAACAGCATGGCGGCATTCCGTCAGTCATCAGGTCTTTAGGCATCAGGTCTTCAGGCATCCGGGCCTCACGCATCGGCGCGCAGCCAGCCATCGATGCGATCCTCGATGCGGGCGCGCAGCAGGGCGGCGACATATTTGGCATATTCGCCCAGCATGAACAGGCCATCGGCGCGGCGCCGCCACCAATCCTCCACGCGCAGGAATTCCGGCCGCACCGGATGCGGCAGGATGTCGATCCCGCCAAGCTGGCGGCGGAATTCCGCCAGGGCGCGCGGCATGTGGTAATTCGCCGTCACCAGCCGCAGGTTGCGAAAACCCCGCGCCTGCGCCCAGGCCATCGCCTCCACCGCATTGCCGGCGGTGTCGGTGGCCTCAAAACCCAGATCGATGCAGCATTCCATCAGCATCGCCACATCCAGCCCGGGCCGGTCGGGCCGTGCCAGCATGTTTTCCGGCAGGCTCTGGTGCAATGCCTGGCTCAGCGAGGCCTTGCTGGCGCCTTCGCTGACACCGGAAATCAGCAGCCGTTCGGCGCGGTCCTGGTCCAGCAGGCGGATCGCGGTGCTCAGCCGCCCGGTACCGCCGGTCAGCACCACGATGCCATCGGTGCGGCGCTCGGCAGCGGGCTCCGGCAGCCGTGCCACGGCATCGATGAAATCCAGCAGGCCGCCGATGAATAGCAGCCCGAGCAGCAGCAGCAGGAGTCCCAGGCGGCGCAGCAGTTTCATAGCGGCGCAGCCTCCAGCCCGTCTTGCAACAGGCGCTCCGCTGCGGCGGCCAGGTCGTCGAACACCGCCACCGGCTGGGTCGCCGGGTTCAGCCCCTTGGCCAGGGTGGCGCGGCCTTTGCCGCTGCGCACCAGGATACGGCGGCAGCCGGCGGTGGCGGCGGCCTGCATGTCGGTATCGGTATCGCCGATGAATACGGTGTCGGCCGGGGCATGGCGGAACAAGGCCATCGCCTCGCGCGGCATGCCCGGGCCGGGTTTGCGCCGCTCGGTCTGCGCCCAGGGCGGATCGGGCGCGAACAGGATGTGATCCAGCCGCGCGCCGGAAGCGGCGAGATGGTCGCGCAAGGTCTCGTGGATCCGGTGCAGCATCGCCTCGTCGATGATCCCCTTGCCGATACAGGCCTGGTTGGTACACAGCACCACCGGCCAGTTGCGCGCATTCATGGCCGCGATGGCCGCACCGATGCCGGGGATCGGCACCAGTTCGGCCGGGGATTTCACGTAATCGGCGCGATCCTCGTTCAGAACCCCGTCGCGGTCGAGCAATACCAGCATGGTCACAACATCCGTTTCAAGTCACCCAGCACGGTCAGCCGGGCGGTCAATACTGCCAGCACCAGGGCGGCCAGCGGCAGCAGCAGCAACAAGGCCCAATGCCACCAGGCCAGGGCAAAGCCGGGCAGCAACGCCGTGCCGGCATGGCGCGCCAGCAGCTGGATCGCCAGCACCACTAGCACGGCGCCGAGCCAGCCACCCAGGCCGCCGCGCAACGCCAGGCGCGAGACATGGCGCTGGAATTGCCGTGCCACATAGGCATCCTCGGCGCCGATCAGATGCAGCACCTCGATGGTGCCGCGCCGCGCCGCCAGCCCGGCCCGGGTGGCGAAGATCACCAGAGCCGCCATCGCCAGGCCGACCAGCAGCACGATGCCGAAGCCCAGGCCCTGCAGCAGCCGGGCCAGTTGCACCAATTGATCGAGCCAGGGTTTCGGATCGTCCAGCATGGCCCCCGGCACGGCGCGTTCAAGCTGCGCCGCCAGCGCCGGCACCGACAGGGCCTGGCGCGGATCGAGTTCCACATCGATCACACCGGGCAGCGGCAGGCCGCCGCTCTGCCTGTCGGTTCCGATTCCCGCCTGGCCCAGCACGGCCTCGCCGAGCCAGGGTTCCAGCAACGCCGCCACCGCCGCGCGCTCCAGCGGCTCGGCCCGCAGCACGCCCGGCACGGCGCGCAGATGCGCTGCCGCCGCTGCCAGCCGCTGCGCCATCGGCGGCGCGCCGGGCTGGTCGGCGATCTGCACCGTCAGCCGGTTGGCCACGCCCTGGCGCCAATTCGCCACCGTGCCATCCAGCGCCAGCGCCCCGGCCAGCGCCAGCGCGGCCAGGAACACCATCACCGCCAGCGCCCAGGGCAGAAAGCGGCTGGAGGCATCGGCCTGCAATTGCAGATCAGAGGGTTGGCGTGTGCTCATGCCGCCGCCACTGCGATCTGGCCGCCCTGCAGCCGCAGCACCGGAAAGCGGAAGCGATCCAGCAAATGGATATCGTGGGTTGCCAGCACCACGGCGGTGCCGCTCTTGTTCAGTTCCACGAACAGATACATCAGGCGCTGTGCCATGTCGGGATCGACATTGCCGGTCGGCTCGTCGGCCAGCAGCAGGGAGGGCCGCGCGATCACGGCACGGGCAATCGCCAGGCGCTGTTTCTCGCCGCCCGAGAGTGTTGCCGGCCGCGCTTCCAGCCGGTCGCCCAGACCAACCCAGGCGAGCAATTCAGAGCAGTGATCCACCACCCGGTTTTCCGCCACCCCGGCAATGCGCAAAGGCAGGGCGACGTTATCCAGCGCACTGAGATGATCGAGCAGGCGGAAATCCTGGAACACCACGCCGATGCGGCGGCGCAGCAGCGGCAGGGTGGCACGGCTGGCGGCGGCCACATCCTGGCCGAACATGGTGATCACGCCCCGGCTCGGCCGATGCGCCAGATACATCAGTTTGAGCAGCGAGGTCTTGCCGGCGCCGGATGGCCCGGTCAGGAAATGGAACGAGCCCGGCGCCAGTTCGAAGCTGACATCGCGCAGCACCTCCGGCCCCGGCCCATACCGCATCCCGACATTCTGAAACCGCACCACGGCGCTGCCACCTCCGGAATAGTCTCGGCGGGTCCTATGCTTGCCTACCCCTGGCTTGCCAGCAAAGACCTGTCCGTCCTATAAGGGAAAATACCGAAACGCAAAAGGGCAACGGCACTGTACGCAGCGGCCAGGTCTCCGGCATGATCCTCTCCTGCCCAAACTGCGCCACGCGGTTCAGCGTCGATGCGACCTTCTTCCGCAACGGACCGCGCAAGGTGCGCTGCACCGTCTGCCGTCATATCTGGCTTCAGGAACCGGTGGCCGAGCCGGCGCCGGAAATGCCGCCCGCCGCCGCTCCGGCGCCACAGCAGGCACCCGAGCCACCGCCCCCGCCGCCACCCCCGCCTCCACCACCACCACCCCCGCCGCCGCCCCCGCCGACACCGGAGCAGATGTTCCCGTCGGATACCTTTGCGCTGCCCGATAGCGAGGCCGAGCCGCCGCCCTTGCGGGCCGCGTTCGACGACGAGGAATCCACCGCAGGCCTGGGCGAAGATGCTGCCGAAGCCGCCATCGAGCGGCGCCGGGCGCGGCTCGCCGAACAGGGCCTGCAACGCCCGCGTGGCGCGGAAAAGCAGCGCCGGCCGATGTTGTGGCTCGGCTGGCTGCTGCTCTTCCTGCTGCTCGGCGCCGTGCTCGGCGGGGGTTATGTCGCGCGCACCGAACTGGTGGCGATGTATCCGCCGCTGGCCAAACTTTATGAACGGCTCGGCATCCATGTCGAGCCGGCGCAATGGCTCGGGGTCGAATTGCACGGCCTGAAATCCGCCGTGGTGCTGGATGGCGGCGAAAGCAAGATCGAGATTGCCGGCGAGGTGGTGAATGTCTCCGACCGCACCCGGTCGGTGCCGCCGATCCGGGTGGCGATGCGCGGCGCTGCCGGCAAGGAACTCGGCGTCTATACCCTGACCCTGGAAGACGACAAGGTGGCGGCCCAGGGCCGGCTTAGTTTTAATGTGAAACTACCCGGCCAGAAGGAAGAAGTGCTCGATCTGGAAGTGGCATTCGCCCCGCTCCCGGCGCATTGATTCGGGCCTGCGGCTGCACAGCCGAGGCGCGTATCACCGGCTTTGTCATATTCTGTAATATTTTATCTTGATTCGGCCGGCAGCGATGCTAGCCTTGGTTGGAGCGGCACGCATCCGGTCTGGCCCAGCCAGCCGGTTTGCGCGGCCACGCTGTTGCAGAATGACCCGGCGGGGCCGGGGCGGTCATCCAGGCACAGAAGTGCCGCCAGTCTTAGGGCTGAGTGCGTGGCCGGCGGCGAGGGAAAATGGCGCGCATCTTGGTGGCCGAGGACGAAGTGCCGGTGCGGGAATTCATCCGCCGCGTCCTGGAATTGCGTGGCCATGATGTCGTCGCCGTGGGCGATGGCGCCGAGGCTTTGGTCAAGCTCAACCGTGGCCGCTTCAACCTGCTGCTCACCGATATCGGCATGCCCAACATGGATGGCCTGGAACTGGCGCTGAAAGTGGCGCGCGATCATCCGGATCTGCCGGTGCTGATGATGTCGGGCTATGCCGTGGAACGCCGCCGCGCCGCCGACCTGGCCGAACTCTCGCGCGGCCTGCTGCAAAAACCCTTCTCCATGGTCGATCTCGCCACCGCCGTTGAAAAGGTGCTGGCCGAGCCGGTGGCGGGGTGAGTGATGTGGCAGGCTGAATGACGCGCGACGCCTTCCACCCACCCACCACCAAAGGCGGCGAAACTCGAACAATAACCGGTACGGAGCAAGTCCCCTGAGGGGGAGCATCAAGGCGGATGTTGCCAGTGATTGCCTTGTCTTGGCACGTCTGTGGCAGAGGGCAACATCCGCCAAGCTCCGTAACAAAGACCGTCGTGGTCGGCGTAGGCCGACCACCCACGAGTTTCTTGTTTTCAGCCAGTTCAGTAAAACAACACGTGGATGGTACGCCTTCGCGTACCATGACGGCTGTGTTATGGGACGGGGGAGGCAAGTTTTGCTTCAGCCGTGTGTAGTGCGCCGCCGGAATATCGCTGCGCTCACACCCATCCTCCTCTCCCTCGTCATGCCCGGGCGAAGACCCGGGCATCCCGTTTTTGCCTGTTTTGCGGGAATTTATCTCGTTGGCGAGAGATGCCCGGGTCTTCGCCCGGGCATGACGAGTGAGGTGGTCCAGCGGCCGGATTGCCTCGCGCCCTTTACCGCTTCAGAACCGCCGCAGCAGGCGGTCGAGATAGTCGCGTTCCGGTACCGGGCGGTCGCGGTTGCCGGCGCGGCGCTGCAATTCTTCCAGGATGCGGCGGGCGCGTTCGATGGCGGTCATGCCGGCTTCCGGCACCCGGGTCGATTCACCCGGATTTTCGATGCCGCCGGTCGGGCGGCCGAACGGATCGCGGCTATCGCGGTTGCGCTGGTTCTGCCGGCTGTCGGCGGCATCGGCCTGGCCGCCCGGTTCGCCGCCGCGCTGCGCCTGCTGCATGTCGCGCAGGCCCTGGCGCATCTGGTCGAGCGCATCATTCTGGCCCTGCATCGCCTCGCCCGGCTGGCCGCGCCGCAGCGCCTCGCGGGCATCGCGCATGGCGCGGTCGGCGCGGCCCAGGCCTTCGGGCAAAGCCTGGCCACGTTCGGCCAGACGATTCATCATCTCACCCAGGCGGCGGCGCAATTCCTCCTGCTGGCGCGCATCGGCTTCATTATCGCCGCCTGGCTGACCCTGGCCCGGCTGACCCGGCTGGCCGGGTTGCCCGGGCTGGCCCTGGCGGCCGAATTGCTGGCTGCGGCGGAAGGAACGATCGAGCAATTGCTGCTGCTGGCGCAGCATCTCGCCCAGTTCGCCCATCTGCTGGCCCATGCCGCGCTGGCCGCGTTGCCCGCGCTGCTCGCCTTCGCGGCCCTGCGGCGCGCGGCCGATGCGCATATTCTTCATCGCTTCCAGCATGCGCTGCATCTGTTCCAGCATGTCCTGCGCGCTCTGCCGGTCGCCCTGGCGCGCCATCTGCTCGGCCTGATCCATCATGTCCTGGAAATCCTCGGACGACATCGCCTCGTCGTCTTCCGACAATTCCTCCAGTTCCTCGCCGCGCGCCAGCCTTTCCATCACCTCGCGCAGCTTCTCTTCCATCAGGCGGTCCATCGCCTCGCGCAATTCCTGCATCTTGCGCAGGATTTCGTCATCCTCGGCGCCACGTTCCAGCGCATCCTGCAACCGGTCATAGGCGGCCTGGAAATCGCGCTCGGCCAGATTCGATTTGCCGTCTTCGAGCCGCAGGGCGGTCTGCCATAACAGGGCCGAGACTTCGGCCCGCGCCGCCGCGCTGCGGTTGAGCGACAAACGCGCCGCGCTCATGCGCAAGGCCAGATGCACGGCGGTATCCTGGCGGTAACTTTCCGGCGCCAGGCTGAGGGCGCGCAAGGCGGTGGTGACGCGGCCCCAATCCTGCGGCCTGAGTGCCAGCAGGCGGCGCTGCTCGATCAGCGCCTTGGCCACCGGATGGGTGAATTTGCGCGCCGGCAGCACGGTTTCCACGGTGTCGCTGCGGCCCTGCTGGCTCAGTGCATCGGTCGCCACCAGGGTGAGCCGCACGGTTTCGCCGGCCAGCGGATGATCGACAAAATCAAATGCCCGCTTGTCGCTGAAACCACCGGCCAGCACCGGTGGCGCCGGCCAATCCACCAGCCAGCTTTCCTGGCTGCCGGCATGGCGGATATCCAGCTCGATCTTCTGCACGCCATAATCATCCTGGCCGTTCACGGCGATTTCGAGCTGCGGCTGGCGCCGGTCGGGCGCCACCGCCTTGGGTGGCTCGGCAAAAGCCACCTGCGGCGCCAGATCGGGCAGGATGCGCAGCGGCCATTCCGCCACCATCTGGTCGCGACGCAGCAGGCTCAGGGCCAGATTGGCGCCCAGGCCGGCAAGGTCGAGCGGCAGGTCGATCTCGGCATTGCGTTCATCAAGCTGGGTCAGGGCATGGCTTTGGCCGCCCAGCTTGACGCCATAAACCGGCTGACTCGCCTGCAGCCGCAGCTTGAGCAGGCTGCCGGTGGGAATGGCGAGCGGTTCGGCGCCCGGCGCCGGCAGCACCGGCTTGCCGTCGCGGCTGAGGAAAATCGGCGGCCGGCCGGTGTAAAGCGGCGGCGTGATCCAGGCATCCAGCGCCAGGGTGGCGCCGGGCGGCAAGGCCGTGCCGGGCTGCAACGCATCACGCAGGCGCTGGCCGGCCTGCTCGCCCGGGCTGGCCCAGGCCACCACCAGCAGCAGGCCCAAAGCCACGCGCAGGCCATAGCGGTCGATGCGCCACCAGCCGGCTTGCGGCGGCGTCACGCGCAGGGCGCCAAGCTGGCTCAGCAGGCGGCGGCGATGCGCCTGCCACAAAGCCTCGGTGATCGGGTCGGTACCGGCCTGGCTGCCGGATTGGCTCACGGCCAGGCGATCATTGAGCTGGCCGAGCGGGCGATGTTGCAGGCCGTTGCCGGTTTCCAGCCGGCGCAGGGCGGCAGCGCGATCCGGCAGCACATGGCCGCGCAGGCCGGCCCATAGCGCGGCAGCGAAGCCGAGGCCGAAGCCGGCCAGCAGCAGCCAATGCAGCCAGAGCGGCGTGAAGCGCCAGATATCGAAGCCGGTCAGGACCAGGAACAAGGCCAGCAGCAATCCGGCCGGAAACAGCCGGGGCCAGAAATTTTCCCAGAACTGCGCCAGCTGTGCCAGGCGCAATGCGCGTTCAAGCGCCATAACGGGAGCATTGCCGGCAGCCGTGGCGGCTTCCGGTTTGGGGGCGGCGGGCGTGGACGTCAGGCCGTCGCCGGGTCGCGCCATTGCGCTGGGGTTTCCAAGGCGGTCATCTCGTCGATGGTAGGGCGCCGCCGCACCAATGCAAAGCGATTTCCGTTCACTAGTACTTCAGCGGCCAGCGGGCGTGCATTGTAGGTGGACCCCATCACCGCGCCATAAGCGCCAGCCGAGAGAATTGCCAGCAGGTCGCCATCCTGCATCGGCGGCATCGGCCGCTCCTCGCCGAAAGTGTCGCCGGTCTCGCAGACCGGGCCGACGATATCCGCCGGGCTCAGCACTGCATCCGGCGCCGGTTCGGCCACCGGCACGATGCGGTGATAGGCCTCATACAAAGCCGGCCGGATCAGATCGTTCATGCCGGCATCCAGGATCAGGAACCGCTTGCCTTCGGTGGCTTTCACATAGGTGACGGCGGCCAGCAGCAGGCCGGCATTGCCGACCAGGAAACGGCCCGGCTCCAGTGCGATCTCGCAGCCCAGCGGCGCGATATGGCGGCGCACCAGATCGGCATAGGCGCGCGGATCGGGCGGCGTCTCGTCGTCATAGCGGATGCCGAGGCCGCCGCCGAGATCGATGCGCGCCAACGGGATGCCATCATCGCGCAGGGCGCGCACCAGATCGGCCAGGCGGGCGAAGGTGGCGGCATAGGGCGCCAGATCGGTGAGCTGGCTGCCGATATGCACATGCACGCCCACCGGCTTGATGCCGGGCAGCTTCGCCGCCTCGGCATAGAGTGCGCGGGCCTGCTCGATCGGGATGCCGAACTTGTTCTCAGCCTTGCCGGTGGTGATTTTCTTATGCGTCTTGGCATCCACGTCGGGATTGACCCGGATCGCCACCGGCGCCGTCACGCCGAGGCCGCTGGCCACTTCCGACAGGGCGCGCAATTCCGGCTCGGATTCGACATTGAACTGCAAAATCCCGGTATTGCCGGCCTTGAGCGCGGCGGCCATTTCGGCGCGCGTCTTGCCGACGCCGGCAAAGATGATCTTGCCCGGCGCGATACCGGCCTTGAGCGCCAGCTGCATTTCGCCGGCCGACACCACATCCGCGCCGGCACCCAGTTCGCCGAGATGGCGCAGCACGGCCAGATTGCCATTGGCCTTCACGGCATAGGCGATCAATGCCGGCAGGCCGGCAAAGGCCTCGGCCAGGGCATTGTAGCGATCGGTCAGCGCCGCCATGGAATAGACATAGCAGGGCGTGCCGATCTCGGCGGCGATGGCGCTCAGCTTCACGCCTTCGGCATGAAGTTCACCATCACGATACTGGAACCAGGGCATACCGGTCATGATCAGGCTCGGCTGAAAGAGGGCTTAGTTATAGGGCACCGGCGTGCCGCGCGATGGCAGGCTGGCCGGGCGCGAGGCGGCATCCTTGGGATAATCCGGCAAATCCCGGCGGCCGCAGCCAGCAGCCAGCAGCAGCACCAGGCAGAGCATCAGCCAGCTTGGGCGCATGTCGCTCAGGCTCCCTTTTTGGGTTTTTTCGGCGCCAGCAGCTTGCGCCAGCGGGCGATCTGGCGGCGCACATTCTTCGGCGCCGTGCCGCCATAGGAAACCCGGCTTTTCACCGAATTCTGCACCCCCAGCACAGCGAACACATCCTGGCTGATGCGCTGCTCCACGCTCTGCATCTCGGCCAGCGACAGCGCTTCCAGCGGCTTGCCCTGGCTTTCCGCCAGCTTGACCAGGCTGCCGGCAACGTGATGCGCGTTACGGAACGGCATGTCCAGCTTGCGCACGCACCAATCGGCCAGGTCGGTGGCGGTGGTGTAGCCCTCGCCGGCACTCTGCGCCAGGATGGCGGCATTGGCGCGGAAATCGCTCACCATGCCGGCGGTGGCGGCAATGCAGAGTTCCAGGCTGTCGGCGGCGTCGAAGGTCGGTTCCTTGTCTTCCTGCATGTCCTTGCCATAGGCCAGCGGCAGGCCCTTCAGCGTGATCAGCAGGGCATTCTGCGCGCCGATGATGCGACCAACCTTGCCACGCACCAGTTCGGCGGCATCGGGATTGCGCTTCTGCGGCATGATCGACGAGCCGGTGGTGAAGGCATCGCTTAAGGAGATGAAGCGGAACTGCGCCGAGCACCAGATCACGATTTCCTCGGCGAAGCGTGACAGATGCACCGCGCAGGTGGCCGCCGCCGAGAGGAATTCGAGCGCGAAGTCGCGGTCCGAGACGGCATCGAGCGAATTGGCCATCGGCGCATCGAAGCCGAGTTCGGCGGCGGTCATGGCGCGGTCGATCGGCAACGAAGTGCCGGCCAGGGCGGCGGCGCCGAGCGGGCTTTCATTGAGCCGGCGGCGCGCATCCTGGAAGCGGCCGCGATCACGGCCGAACATCTCGACATAGGCCAGCAGATGGTGGCCGAGGGTGACCGGCTGCGCCGCCTGCAGATGGGTGAAGCCGGGCATCACCGTCTCGGCAAATTCCTCGGCGCGGGCCAGCAGGCGGGTTTGCAGATCGGCCAGGCCGGCATCGGCGCGGTCGATGGCATCGCGCACCCAGAGGCGGAAATCGGTTGCCACCTGATCGTTGCGCGAGCGCGCGGTATGCAGCCGGCCGGCGGCATTGCCGATCAATTCCCTGAGCCGCGTCTCGACATGCATGTGGATGTCTTCCAGCGCCGGATCGATGCGGAACTGGCCGGCTGCGATCTCGCCCAGGATCTGGTCCAGGCCCTGCTGGATCGCCTTGCCTTCCTTGGCCGTGATCAGGCCCTGGCGCACCAGCATGCGGCAATGCGCCTTGGAGCCGGCAATATCCTGGGCATAGAGCCGCTGGTCGAAGCCGATGGAGGCGTTGATCTCCATCATGATCGCGGCCGGGCCTGCGGCAAATCGCCCGCCCCACAAATCATTGGCGCCGCCTTGCTTGCGGGCGGGGGCGGACTTATCTGATGTCTTGCGTTGAGCCATGGGGACGGAAATGCGCTTGTTTGCCTGGTTGATCGGATGCCTGCTGCTGGCTGCTTCGGCCCCCTCTGGTGCCTGGGCGGGCAATCTGCCGCCATTGCAGGGCGATATGCGCAAACTTATCGTGGCAGACCCGCCGAAACCAGTGGCGGCGGCGCCGTTCCGCGATGAAAAGGACGCCGAAATCACCCTCGACGCCTTCAAGGGCCGCGTCGTGCTGCTCAATCTGTGGGCCACCTGGTGCATTCCCTGCCGCGCCGAGATGCCATCGCTGGATCGGTTGCAGGGGCTGGTCAACGATCCCGGCTTCGCCCTGGTGGCGGTGGCGCAGGATCGCGCCGGGCGCCAGAAGGTGGAGAAATTCCTCGCCGAAATCTCGCCCGGCATCAAACCCTATCTCGATGCCACGATGAAATCCGCCCGCGCCTGGGGCGCGCCCGGCCTGCCCACCACCATCCTGATCGATCGCCAGGGCCGCGAAGTCGCCCGCCTGGTCGGCGAGGCGCATTGGGATACGCCGGAAGCCGTGGCAGTGATCAAGGCCTTGCTGGCACCATAAAAAAACCCGGCGCCAGGATCGGGTCCGGGGCCGGGTTTTTCAAGTCTTGGCAGCAGCCAGCCCTTAACGGGTGGGCGTCGGATGTTCGCCGCGATAATCGTAGAAGCCACGATTGGTCTTGCGGCCGAGCCAGCCGGCCTCGACATATTTCACCAGCAGCGGGCAGGGGCGGTATTTGCTGTCGGCCAGGCCTTCATACAGCACCTGCATGATCGACAGGCAGGTATCCAGGCCGATGAAATCGGCGAGCTGGAGCGGCCCCATCGGATGGTTGGCGCCGAGCCGCATGCCGGTATCGATGGCTTCCACCGAGCCGACACCCTCATAGAGCGTGTAGATCGCCTCGTTGATCATCGGCAGCAGAATGCGGTTGACGATGAAGGCCGGGAAATCCTCGGCATTGGCCGGGGTCTTGCCCAGTTTCACGGTCAGTTCGCGCACTTCGCGGAAGGTGGCTTCCTCGGTGGCAATGCCGCGGATCAGCTCGACAAGCTGCATCACCGGCACCGGGTTCATGAAATGCATGCCCATGAACTTTTCCGGCCGGTCGGTGGAGGAACCGAGCCGCGTGACCGAGATCGACGAGGTATTGGTGGCGATCAGCACATGTTTCGGCAAAACCGGGCAGAGATCGGCGAGAATCTTCTTTTTCAGCGCCTCATTCTCGGTGGCCGCCTCGATCACGATATCGGCGCCCTCGAAGGCCTTGAGGTCGCCGATGGTCTTGATCCGCGCCAGCGCCCCATCGCGGGTCGCCTCGTCGATCTTGCCGCGTGCCACCTGCCGGTTCATGTTGCCGGTGATGACGCCGATGGCCTTTTCGAGCTGGGCCGGGTTGATGTCCTGCAACACGACATCGAAACCCGCCAGCGCGCCGACATGGGCGATACCGCTGCCCATTTGGCCGGCGCCGATTACCCCGATGGTCTTGATCATGCGGTTTTCCTGGCTCCGGATTACTTGCCGAGCTCGGCTTCGAGTTCGGGCAGCAGCTTGAACAGGTCGCCGACCAGGCCGTAATCGGCCACCTGGAAGATCGGCGCCTCCTCGTCCTTGTTGATGGCGACGATCACCTTGCTGTCCTTCATGCCGGCGAGATGCTGGATCGCACCCGAGATGCCGACGGCGACATAAAGCTGCGGCGCCACGATCTTGCCGGTCTGGCCGACCTGGTAGTCATTCGGCACGAAGCCGGCATCGACGGCGGCGCGGCTGGCACCCACGGCGGCGCCGAGCTTGTCGGCCACGGCCTCGATCAGCTTGAAATTCTCGCCCGAGCCCATGCCGCGACCACCGGAAACGATGATCTTGGCCGAGGTCAGTTCCGGACGGTCGGATTTCTGCAAATCCTGGCCCTTGAATTCCGACACTGCCGGATCGGCGGCGGCCGGCGCGGTTTCCACGGCAGCCGAACCGCCATCAGCGGCGGCGGCGGCAAAACCGGTGGCGCGCACCGTGATCACCTTGATCTTGTCGCTCGACTGCACCGTCGCCATGGCATTGCCGGCATAGATCGGGCGCACGAAGGTATCGGCCGACTTGACCTCGATGATGCCGGAAATCTGCGCCACGTCGAGCATGGCGGCGACGCGCGGCAGGGTATTCTTGCCCGAGGTGGTTTCCGGCGCCAGCACGGCGCCGTAATTGGTCGCCAGGCCGGCGATCAGCGGCGCCATGGCTTCGGCCAGGCCGTTGGCATATTGCGCGCCTTCGACATGGATCACCTTGGCGACGCCGGCAATCTTGGCGGCGGCAGCGGCAGCGGCGGCGGCATTATGACCGGCCACCAGCACATGCACATCGCCACCAAGCTGGGCGGCGGCGGTGACGGTGTTGAGCGTCGGCGCCTTGATCGAGGCGTTGTCGTGTTCGGCAATAACCAGGCTGCTCATATCAGATGACTCCCGCTTCGGTCCGCAGCTTCTGCACCAGGGTGGCGACATCCGGCACCTTGATGCCGGCCTTGCGCTTCGGCGGTTCCTCGACGCTCAGCGTCTTCAGGCGCGGCGCGATATCGACGCCGAGTTCCTCGGGGGTCTTCTCGTCGATCGGCTTTTTCTTCGCCTTCATGATGTTGGGCAGGCTGGCATAACGCGGCTCGTTGAGGCGCAGGTCGGTGGTGACCACCGCCGGCAGCTTCAGTTCGACGGTTTCGAGGCCGCCATCCACTTCGCGCACCACGGTGGCCTTGCCATCGGCAATCGCCACCTTGTTGGCGAAGGTGCCCTGGCTCCAGCCCAGCAGGGCGGACAGCATCTGGCCGGTCTGGCTGCTATCGTCGTCGATGGCCTGCTTGCCGACGATCACCAGTTGCGGTGCTTCGGCTTCGGCGATCTTGGCCATCAGCTTGGCCACCGCCAGCGGCTGCACTTCGGCATCGCTCTTCACCAGGATGCCACGATCGGCGCCCATGGCCAGCGCGGTGCGCAGGGTTTCCTGCGCCTGAGCCGGGCCGATGGAAACCGCCACCACTTCGGTGGCGATGCCGGCTTCCTTGAGCCGCACAGCTTCCTCGACGGCAATTTCGTCGAACGGATTCATCGACATCTTGACGTTGGCGAGATCGACTCCCGTCTTATCCGCCTTGACGCGGATCTTGACGTTGTAGTCCACCACGCGCTTGACCGCGACCAGAACCTTCATGGACGTCAAACCTTATTTGTATCGTGACGAATAGGGGGACCGGCGCGCCATGCGGCCGCCGGCCGATATTTTTTTCGCGGCTGCACACTATAACCCGCTGACTAGGCTGTCAACGAACCGTAAAACCCCGTTATCCGCCTGGAAATGCCGCATTCACGGCGAAATTTTCGTACTCCGTCCCCTTGTGCCGCGACGCCCGCTTCCCACATTTCCGGGGTGGGGTTCGCCGATGCCTGCCTGATCCAGGGGGCGAGAGCCGGACCGCCGCTTGAGGAGTAAGACAATGGATCTGGAAAAATTCACCGAGCGCGCCCGCGGCTTCCTGCAGGCGGCGCAGACCTTGGCGCTGGCGCGTGGCCATCAGCGTTTCACCCCCGAGCATATCCTGAAAGTGCTGCTGGACGATCCGGAAGGCATGGCGGCCGGTCTGGTGCAGGCGGCGGGCGGCCAGCCGCAGCTGGCCAAGGCGAAGAATGAGGAAGCTTTGGCCAAGCTGCCCAGCGTGGAAGGCGCCGGGGCCGGACAGCTTTATATGGCACCCGAACTGGCGCGTTTGTTCGAGCAGGCCGAGAAGCTGCGCGAGAAATCCGGCGACAGCTTTGTGGCGGTGGAGCGTCTGTTGCAGGCGGTTTTGCTGATCAGCAGCCCGGCGGCGGAGGCACTCAAGGCAGCCGGCGTGACGGTGGCGGCGCTGGAAAAGGCCATTGCCGGCTTGCGCAAGGGCCGCAAGGCGGATAGCGCCTCGGCCGAACAGGCCTATGACGCGCTGAAGAAATATGCCCGTGACCTGACCGAGGCGGCGGAAAGCGGCAAACTCGACCCGGTGATCGGCCGCGACGAGGAAATCCGCCGCACCATCCAGGTGCTGAGCCGCCGCACCAAGAACAACCCGGTGCTGATCGGCGAACCCGGCGTCGGCAAGACCGCCATCGTCGAGGGCCTGGCTTTGCGCATCAGTAAGGGCGATGTGCCGGAAAGCCTGAAGAACAAGCGGCTGATGGCGCTGGATCTCGGCGCCATGATCGCCGGCGCGAAATTCCGTGGCGAATTCGAGGAAAGGTTGAAGGCGGTGCTGGCCGAGGTGACTTCGGCCGAAGGCGAGATCGTGCTGTTCATCGACGAATTGCACACCCTGGTGGGGGCCGGCAAGGCCGATGGCGCGATGGATGCCTCCAACCTGCTCAAGCCGGCCCTGGCGCGCGGCGAACTGCATTGCGTCGGTGCCACCACGCTGGATGAATACCGCAAGTATATCGAGAAGGATGCGGCGCTGGCGCGGCGCTTCCAGTCGGTCTTCGTTGGCGAGCCGACGGTGGAAGACACCATCTCGATCCTGCGCGGCCTGAAGGAGAAGTATGAGGTGCATCATGGCGTGCGCATCACCGATGCCGCCATCGTTGCCGCCGCCACGCTCTCCAACCGCTACATCACCGACCGTTTCCTGCCCGACAAGGCCATCGATCTGGTGGACGAGGCGGCCTCGCGCCTGCGTATGGAAGTGGATAGCAAGCCCGAGGCGCTGGATGAACTCGACCGCCGCATCATGCAGCTCAAGATCGAGCGCGAGGCGCTGAAGAAAGAGACCGATCCGGCTTCGCGCGACCGGTTGCAGAAGCTGGAAAAGGAACTGGCCGATCTGGAGCAGCAATCGGCATCGCTCACCGCTGCTTGGCAGGGCGAAAAGGCCAAGCTCGGCTCGGCCCAGAGCCTGAAGGAGCAGCTTGACCGTGCCCGGCTCGACCTGGAGCAGGCGCAGCGCAAGGCGGACTGGAACCGTGCTTCGGAATTGTCCTATGGCGTGATCCCCGGCCTGGAGCGTCAGCTTGCCGAGGCCGAAGGCGCTGGCGACAAGAGCATGGTGCGTGAGGCGGTGACGGAAAGCGACATTGCCGGCGTGGTGTCGCGCTGGACCGGCATCCCGGTCGACAAGATGCTGGCCGGCGAGCGCGAGAAGCTGCTGCGCATGGAAGACCGCTTGCGTGGCCGCGTGGTGGGTCAGGACGAGGCCCTGGTGGCGGTGGCCAATGCGGTGCGCCGCGCCCGGGCCGGCTTGCAGGACCCCAATCGCCCGATCGGCAGTTTCCTGTTCCTCGGCCCCACCGGTGTCGGCAAGACCGAGCTGACCAAGGCTTTGGCGTCATTCCTGTTCGACGACGATCAGGCCATGGTGCGTATCGATATGTCGGAATACATGGAGAAACATGCCGTCAGCCGGCTGATCGGCGCGCCGCCGGGATATGTCGGCTATGACGAGGGTGGCGCGCTGACCGAAGCGGTGCGGCGCCGGCCCTATCAGGTGGTGCTGTTCGACGAGGTCGAGAAGGCGCATCCGGATGTGTTCAACGTGCTGCTCCAGGTGCTGGATGATGGCCGGCTCACCGATGGTCAGGGCCGCACGGTGGATTTCCGCAACACGGTGATCATCCTGACCTCCAATCTGGGCAGCGAATATCTCGCCCAGGCGGAAGCCGCCGAGATCGACGAAGTGGTGCGCCACCGTGTGATGGAAGTGGTGCGCGGCCATTTCCGGCCGGAATTCCTCAACCGGCTGGATGAAGTGATCCTGTTCAAGCGGCTGAGCCGCGAGAACATGACCGGCATCGTCGATATCCAGTTGCAGCGGCTCTACAAGCTGCTGGCGGATCGCAAGATCACGCTCGACCTGGATGCGGCGGCCAAGACCTGGCTCGGCAATGCCGGCTATGATCCGGTCTATGGCGCGCGGCCCTTGAAGCGGGTGATCCAGCGCGAGCTGCAAAACCCGCTCGCCAGCCTGATCCTGGAAGGCAAGGTACCCGATGGCGCCGTGGTGGCGGTCAGCGCCGGCCCCGACGGCCTGGTGATTCAGGGCCGGATGCTGCATTGAGCGAATTGCGCTTGCCCTAGTCCCATTTTGGGACTAGGGTGAGGCATGCGCGTGATCGCTCTCTCGACATTGCGGCGCTTCTGGGAAAGCTCGGAAGCCAATGCGGCGGCGCGGGAGCCGGCTTTGGCGTGGTATCGCCATGTGCAGGCGGTGGATTGGGCTTCACCGGCAGCCCTGAAGGCCGACTTTGGCGCGGCCAGCATTTTGAAAGAAGGCCGCGTGGTGTTCAATCTGGGCGGCAACAAGTTTCGCCTGGTGGTGAAGATCAATTACAGCCAGCAAATCATCTACATCCGTTTTATCGGCACGCATCGCCAATATGATCGGATCGATGCGCAGGCAATCTAGGAGCGAGGCCATGGAAGTCCGACCCATCCGCACCGAATCCGATTATCACGCCGCCCTTGCCGAGATTGATCGCCTGATGGATGCCGCCAAGGATACGCCGGATGGCGACCGGCTGGATATTCTGGCCACCCTGGTGGAAGCCTATGAGCGCCGGCATTTTCCGATGAACCTGCCCGATCCGGTCGAGGCGATCAAATTCGTCATGGAACAGCGTGGCCTGACGGCCAGGGACCTGGAGCCGATGATTGGCCGCAGCAACCGGGTTTATGAAATCCTGACCGGCAAACGTGCGCTCACCTTGCCGATGATCCGTCGCCTGCATGACGGCCTCGGTATCCCGCTGGAGAGCCTGATTGGTCGCGGCGACACGGTTTCGCATGCCGCGTGACCACTGGTTCAGGGTTTTATCGTTGGCTGCGGCTTAGCCCATAACAAAGCCGTCATGGTCGGCGCAGGCCGACCATCCACGCGTGCTTTCTGCCGGTCAGTTAAATGAAACACGTGGATGCTACGCCTTCGCGTACCATGACGATCAAGCAGGTGGAGAAACTTCTACTCCGCCGTTTCCAGTTTCAGCGGCTTCGCTAGTGGCCATATCCCGAAGACTCCGCATGTAGAGCTAAGCCTCACATGCGTAAAAGTGCTTGACCTAAGCCGGCCTCGCCTATATTAAACCATTGAGTTAATTAACATGATGGTTTAATTCTCCATGTCCAGTGACCGCCTGAGCCAGACCCTGGCCGCCCTGGCCGATCCGACCCGGCGGGCGATTCTGGCGCGACTGGCGCAGGGCGAATGTTCGGTGACGCAACTGGCCGAGCCTTTTGCCATGAGCCTGCCGGCGGTGTCGAAGCATCTGAAAGTGCTGGAAAAAGCCGGGCTGATTGCCAAGGGACGCGAAGCCCAGTGGCGGCCCTGCCGGCTGGAAGCCGCGCCGCTGCAGGAAGTGGCGGGCTGGATCGAGGGGTATCGGCGTTTCTGGGATGAGAGCTTCGACCGCCTGGACGCCTATCTGCAGCAGCTTCAAGAGGTGAAATCCGATGAGCAGCATTGATATTACCGGCATCGACCCGAGCCTGCCCGAGAGCCCGTTCGATCTGGTGCTGGAGCGCGAATTGCCGGCCCCGCCGGCCCTGGCCTACCGGGTCTGGACCGATGCGGCGCATCTGGCGCGCTGGTGGGGGCCGCATGGTTTCACCAATCCGGTCTGCCGCATCGATGCGCGGCCGGGCGGCGCGCTTTATATCGTGATGCAGGCGCCGGATGGCACTCAGCATCCCTGCATCGGCACCGTGCTGGAAGCGGTGCCGGGCCAGCGGCTGGTGTGGAGCATCGGCGCCGATAATAGCGGCGGTGCCTGGGATCTGCCGACCATGCCGCGCAATTCCGTGCATATCATCAGCTTCGCGCCGTTGGACGAGGGCCGCCGCACCCGCCTGGAAGTGCGCTGCCGGATGAAGAATGCCGAAGACCTGGCCTTCATGCGCAGCATGGGCATGGCCGAGGGCTATGGCGAGAGCCTGGAGCGCCAGCGCGACCTGGCCGCCGCCCTGGCCGCCGTTGAAGCGTGAGCGGAGGATGGCCCGATGCTGACCTATATCCTGCTTGGCCTGGCTGCGCTGGTTGCTGCCATCCTGCTTTATGCCGCCACCCGGCCGGACGAGTTCCGCCTGGAGCGCAGCCTGCTTATCGAGGCGGAGCCGGCGGCGATCATGCCGTTTCTCGTCGACCTGCGGCGCTGGCCGGCCTGGTCGCCCTGGGAAAAACTCGACCCCGCCATGCGGCGCAGCTTCGGCCCGCATAGTGCCGGCCTTGGTGCGCGCTATGAATGGGATGGCCGCAACAATGTCGGCGCCGGGCAGATGGAGATTGTGCTGGCCGAGCCTGAGCGCCTGCGCCTCAAGCTGGATTTCCTGCGCCCGTTCAAGGCGAGCAATTTCGCCGAATTCACCCTGGTGCCGGAAGGCGATGCCACCCGTGTCACCTGGGCGATGTTCGGCACCAATGGGTATTTCCACAAGCTGCTCGGCCTCATCTGCCGGCCGAGCATGATGCACAAGATTTTTGACCAGGGCCTGGCCGATCTCAGAGCCCAGGTGCTGGCGCAGCATCCGGCCGAAAGGGAGTCCGTTCATGTCCGCTGAAGCGTTTGTGATCTCGCGTATCGTCGATGCGCCGCGCGCGCTGGTCTGGCGCCTGCATACCGAGGCCGAGCATCTGCGCCACTGGATGGGGCCGAAGGGCTTCCCGATGACCCAATGCAATATCGATCTGCGTGTCGGCGGGGTGTTCCATTATTGTCTGCAAATGCCGGATGGCAGTGGCGAGATGTGGGGCAAATGGACCTTCCGCCGCATCGAAGCGCCGCATCTGCTGGAATGTATCGTGTCGTTTTCCGATCCGGACCAGGGCGTGACGCGGCATCCGATGGCGGCCGACTGGCCATTGCAGACCCTGGGCGTCACCACGTTCGATGCCTTGCCCGATGGCAAGACCCGCATCACCGTGACCTGGACGGCCCATGAGGCGACGCCGGCCGAACAGGCCTGTTTCGATGCCAGCCATGACGGTATGGCCGAGGGCTGGGGCGGGAGTTTCGAGCAATTCCTGGCTTATCTCGCCACGCTGAAATAACCCGCAAGCTTTCGCGGCAGCCGGCCATCGATGCAGGCCAGTCCGCTGCCGATCAAGGCCAGCCCGAGCCATTGGCTCGGGCTGACGCTTTCACCGAGCCAGAGCACCCCCATCAGCATGGCGCTGGGTGGGATCAGGAAGGTGACCAATTGCAGATTGGTGGTACCGGCGGTGGCGAGAATGCGGAAATAGAGCGTATAGCCCAAAGCGGTGGACAGGCCGGCCAGGCCAAGCAGGGCGGCGATCACCGTGCCGCCGGGCAGTGGCAGCCGCCAGGGCTGGTCGATCAGCAGTGTCAGCCGCCAGGGCTGGTCGATCAGCAGCGCCAGCGGCAGCATCAGCAGGCTGGAAGCCAGCACCTGGCCGGTGGCGGTGGCCATCGGCGCCACACCCCAGGCGCTGAAACGGCGGCCATACAGTCCGGCCGAAGCATAGGATAAGGCCGCCAGCAGAATGGCAGCCTGGGCCAGCACGTCGCTGCCCAGGCTGCGCAACGCCGCCGGGCCGATGATTGCCGCCACGCCGGCCAGGCCGGCCAATAATCCGGCCAGCCGCGTCGGGGTCAGCTTTTCATTGTCGGTCAGGAAATGCGCCAGCAGCACCGCCCAGAGCGGCGTGGTGGCGTTGAACACTGCCGCCAGGCCGCTCGGAATATGGCTCTGGCCCCAGACGATGAGTGAAAACGGCACGGCGTTGTTGAGCAGCCCCATGACCAGGAAGCCGCGCCAGATCCGGCTGTCGCGCGGCATGGCAAGGCCCATGCCGCGCAGGATCAGACAAAGCATGGCGGCAGCCAGCGCCACGCGCAGGAAAACCAGGGTCAGCGGTGGTATGGCCTGCACGGCCACGCCGATGAAGAAGAACGAACCGCCCCAGAGCAGCGACAGGCAGAGCAGCAGGCCCCATTCCAGGGCAGTCATCGGGCGGTTGATATTGGTCATGGTTTGATATCCAACGCGTCACCTCTCAAAACTCGTCATGGTGCGCGCAGGCCGACCACGACGGATTTTCTGGGTTTTCCGCTCATCGCCAACGCGCTGGCCTCAACCAGACCCCCCGGGTCAAGCCCGGGGGCGACGACCTTGTTAGGGTGCAGATGGATAAACCGCCATCCGCTTCCTGCCGAAATGTCCGGTCCTGCCGACATATTTGGCGCTCCTGCTACAGCATTTCGACATAGCCCGGTTGCACCGCCACGCGGGCGAGCCATGCGCGTAGCGCCGGATAGGCGCTCAGGTCGAGATCGGCCTCATGGGCGCGGTGGGTATAGGCGTAGAGCGCGATATCGGCGATGGAATAGGCCGGGCCGGCGAAAAAATCCTGCCGCGCCAGATGGCCCTCCATCACGCCAAAGGCGGCATAGGCCTTGCCCAGCCGGTCGGGCAGTTCGGCCATGCGGGCATGCTGGCGGCCGAGATGGCGGATGATATAGCGCGGCGTGGCGACATAAGGCTCATGGCTATATTGCTCGAAGAACAGCCATTGCAGCACCTGGGCGCGGCGCAGCCGCTCGGCCGGCCAAAAAGCGCTGCCATCGGCGAGGTAGCACAGGATGGCATTCGATTCGGCCAGCACCGTGCCATCGGCCAGACCAAGTGCCGGAATGCGGCCATTCGGATTCTTGGCCAGGAATTCCGGCCGGCGCGTCTCGCCGCGGTCGATATCGAGCTGAATATGGGTATAGGGCAAGCCCAACTGAGCCAGTAGCAGGCGGCATTTATAGCCATTGCCGGAATCGAGATAGTCGTAAAGCGTATACATACCTGCCCCTGTTGCGGTTGCGTGCCGCTTCGATACGCTGCTGCGGCGCTTGGCGCAAACCAGACTTTCTCATAGTATGGCATAGATAAACTTAGCCTATGAAAGGTAGTTGCCATGCGCCGTCTGCCGCCGCTGAATGCCCTGCGTGCCTTCGAGGCGGCGGCCCGGCTGGGCGGTTTTGTCGCTGCCGCCGATGAATTGGGTGTGACGCCGGCAGCGGTGAGCCAGCAGGTGAAGGGGCTGGAACAGCAATTGAAATTGCAGCTTTTCCGCCGCGCACCGAACGGCCTGAGCCTGACCCAGGCCGGTCGTGCCTATCTGCCGGCGCTGAGCGATGGTTTCGACCGTCTGGCCGAGGCCAGCCATGGCCTGGCGGCGGCGGCGCAGGGTGGCCGGGTCAGTATCAGCCTGCTGCCGGCGCTGGCTTCGGGCTGGCTGATTCCACGTCTCGGCCAGTTCCGCCGGGTGTTTCCCGGTGTCGCCCTCCGGCTCGATACCAATCGCCGGCTGACGGATTTCGATCGCGAGGATGTGGATATGGTGATCCGCTTCGGCCCGCTGCGCAGCCGCGCGGCGATGCCGAAGGGATTGGTGGCGCATCGCCTGATGGATGAGGAGGTGTTCCCGGTTGCCAGCCCGGCTTTGCGCCTGGCCGGGCTCGATCTGGGCGGCCTGGCGCTGGCCGACCTGCCGGCGGATCTGCTGCTGCATGATACGGATATCGGTTTGCCCGACACCCAGCCCTGGCTGCATTGGCCAAGCTGGTATCAGCGTGCCGGCCTGGCGCCGCCGGATGTGGCGCGCGGCATCGGCTTCACGGATTCGTCGGTTCTGCTGGCGGCGGCCCTGGCCGGCCAGGGTGTGGCTCTGGGCCGGCGCCGCCATCTCGGCGATCTATTGGCGCGCGGCCTGCTGGTGCGTATCGGGCAGCAGGGCTGGCTGGCGGACTGGGTCTATCAGGTGGTGGCACCGGAAGCGCATTTCCGCCGCCCGCTGCTGGCGGCTGTGCTGGACTGGCTGTTGCGGCAGCAACAGCCATAACCACAAAACAACCAGCGCCGGATCAGCGCGCGCCGCTCAGCAATGTCAGCACCGGGCTGCCGCGCATCTCGTTTTCCAGCTTCTCCACGTGGCGCCGGAAACGTTCATATTCGCCGCCTTCCAGCTTGCGGCCGGAGGGGAAACGCACATTCATCGGATTGATCTGCTTGCCCTGCAGCAGCACTTCGTAATGCAGATGCGGCCCGGTGGAGCGGCCGGTGGTGCCGACGGCGCCGATCACCTGGCCCTGGCGCACGCGCTGGCCGTTCTTCACGCCGATGCGGCTCATATGGGCATAAGCGGTGGCATAGCCATTGCCATGGCGGATGCGCACGTAATTGCCATAGCCGCCATTCCAGCTCGCCATTTCCACCAGGCCGTCACCGGCGGCCTGGATCGGCGTGCCGGTGACGGCGCCGAAATCGACGCCCTTGTGCATCAGGCTGAAGCCGAGGATCGGATGGGTGCGCTTGCCGAAGCCCGAGGTCAGCCGCGCGCCATCGATCGGCGTGCGCAGCAGCGCCTTGCGCACGCTCTGGCCGCGCGTGGTGAAATAATCGCCGCCGCCGTTGCCGCGGCGGTCCTGCGGTTCGTAGTAGTAGTAGCGCAATTCGCGCCCGGACAGGATCATCGAGGCGGCGGCGATGCGCCCGGTTTTCATGGTGCGGCCGAGATCGTCGGTATGGCGTTCGAAATAGACTTCGAAACGGTCGCCCGGCTGCACCTCGCGCTGGAAGTCGACGTCGTAGGAGAACAGCTTGATGAATTCAGCCAGCAGGCCGGAAGTCAGGCCGGCCTCGATACCGGCATTATAGAGGCTGTCGCTGATCTCGCCGCCGACCCGGGCATGGCTGACGTCAAAGTCGCGGATCGTCTCATTGGCGCGGAAGCCGGTCTCCTCACGCACCACGCTCAGCTCGCGCTCCACGCTGGGCGCCAGCGCCATCTCATAAAGCCGGTAATCCTCGCCGCCATCGGCGCGGTCGAAAGTCAGCGTGATCTCCTGGCCCACTTTCAGCCGGCGCGGATTGAACTTCTCGCCCAGGGCCTGGATCGCCAGATGGGAGTCGGAAGCCTCGGCGCCGGCATCGGTGAGCAATTGGATCAGCGTATCACCCGGGCCGACCGCCACCTTCTTCAGCACCTTGCTGGGCAGCAATTCGGCTTCGTCGCGCAATTGCGGCCACCAGGTTTCCGGCTGGGTGACAAAAGCCTCCAGTGCCGGAGCAATGCGGATGGCGTCATTCACCACCTGCTCCATGGCGCGGGCCGGGCCGGCAATATCCAGCGACATGCCGGGCAGATTGATGCCAGACAGGCTCATATTGGGCAGCGACACTATAGGCAGCGCCCGGGACTGGGTCCGGGACTGGGCCTGGGATTGTGCCGGACTGCCGTCCAGGGCCTGATTTGCTGCCTCGCCATGATGATGGCGTGGCAATAATAGGGCGGCGCCGGCGCAGCCCAGCGCCAAAAGCGCCAGATAGCGACCGCGGCGACCCAGGAAATTATCGGCGATAGCCTGGCTGACCGAGAAAAAACGCACTTTCAAAACTCTTCCCCCAACGATTCCGACCGGGTGTCGGAAACAGGCTTACAGCAGACGACCAGCTTTGCCACTGGTTTGCCTGGGGTCAAGAAATTAATACGATAATTGGAGCGACACTTACGCAATCTAGTTACCAAATGTTGTGGATAAATCGGCACTTATCCCCATTTCGTAGTTTGTGATTTTTTTTTGAAGAAAGTCGTTGACGGGGTGGGCCGAGATGAATATAAACCGCCCCACGAGACGCGGCGGGCTGGTTCCCACAGAGTTCTTCGGGACTGGTTCGAAAGCGTCTTTTCTGTCTCTAAAGGGTAGCGGTCACTGACCGCCTTCTGTAAAAGACGGCTCCTGTTGTTGGACATCGTAAATCGGAATGGAAGAGATGCGTGGGCGGCGGCGACCGCTAGGTCTCAAAGGGTTTCGGCCCTGACTGACCTGGTTGGATCATAGCTCGTCTGCTCAAGCATCAAGTACCATCAACGTCTACCCCCTCGGTAGATGAAGATGGAACGCTATGCGAGTTCAGCACCGCAAGGTGATGAACAATTGAGTAAACGGGATTTCTCAAGTCAACTTGAGAGTTTGATCCTGGCTCAGAACGAACGCTGGCGGCAGGC